>Ga0335073_10006267_pt1 | contig 16696 bp, 14 predicted proteins | sample Lox_Sample_22_FD_207093 | JGI IMG/M metagenome (GOLD analysis project Ga0335073, IMG submission 207093) | Soil microbial communities from Loxahatchee National Wildlife Refuge, Florida, United States - Lox_Sample_2.2 | ecosystem: Environmental > Terrestrial > Soil > Wetlands | place: USA... | reverse complement strand
GCGACCACTTCGATACTTACGAAAAGAAGACGCAAGCCAACGACCGCACGCTCTGCGGCCACGTCGAAAACACACCGGGCATTGCCATTTGGAGCTGGGGCCCGAACTATCCGGGTGGCGCCGTTCAGGGCAAGGCCACGGATTCCACAATGACCAAGGAAATGCGCTTAGTGGCCCGCATTGGTCATCCCTGCGGCGAAGATTTCATCGCCAAACCATTCCTCGACGCGCACCCGGACTACGCGTGGCAAGCCCCTTACCTTCGTGATATGAAAGCCGGCCCGTGGTCCTTCTTTAAGTCAGACGAAGGCCCCTCCATGGCCGCAAAATAAATTGTTTTTGGAGTGCGGGAGCCTCGCTCCCGCCGTTTCGCAAAATGAGCCTTTTCCACCCACGATCAGCGGCCCACGCCCGTGAACCGGTTCGCTGCTACAGCGCGTACACCAGTGCTCAGCAATGAACGCGGCGTCATCGCTTGGAGTTTTGCGGAACCTGCGCGGCTTTCGCCATCTGCGCCAAGTTGGGGGCCCGTACCTCTTGCGGCAGGCAGTGTCGGTATGCCTTGTAGGTCTGTTCGAATGCGGCGTCCCAGGAAATACCTTCGACTCTTTGCCGCGCCGCGGCGCCCAACTGTTTTAACCGTTCCCGGTTGTGAGCAAGCTCCACGACCTTAGCCACGAATTCCGCATCCTGTTCCGCAATGTATCCGGTTCGACCCTGCGCCACCAGGTACCGCGGTCCTCCCTCATTCGTCACCACCGATGGCACACCGCAGGCTGCGGCTTCTTGTATTACATTGCCAAACGTATCCGTCTTCGAAGGAAACACAAACAAATCCATGTTCGCGTACGCTCGCGCCAACTCCGCTCCGCGCAATACTCCGGTAAACTCGCCATGCTTCAGCCGCCGCTTCAGCCAAGCCACCTCGCTGCCGTCCCCCACGATCACAATGCGAAAATCCTCTAGTCCACTTGCCGCTAGTGCTTCCTCGATTTTACGAAACAGCCGCACGCCTTTTTCCGGCGTCACTCGCCCGACGAATCCGAGCCGCAGTGTTCCATCACTTACGGTTCTGTGCTTAGGATTGAATTGCTCTGGATCCACTCCCCGAGGCATCAGGAATGACGGCTTCCCCAGCTCTTTTTCCAGCCATTCCACTTGTGGCTGCGTCGGAGCTAACGTCACTTTCGCGAAACCGTAAAACCACAGCAAGATCCCCAATCCCCACTGTTGCGACCAATCCACCGTCGGTTTCGCTACGCTTGCCGGCAGAAAGCCCAGCAACTTCTGCAGACGCCGCGCCGCAAATTGGTGGAAATTCGTGTGCCACGATGCCACCAGCGGCACTTTCAGTTTCCGCGACAGGTATACCCCGAGTTCCCCCAACTCCCCCGGACTCGTTATATGAATGACGTCCGGTCGAAACTCGCGCAACTCCTGTCCCAACCTTCGCGCGTACCGGCAAAACGCAAAATCAAACTCCAGGTCGCTTTCAATTCCAACACTCAGCCACGACCGCTTCAGCTCAATCCGTCGAATCGTTCCTTCGCTTTCCATTCCGGGATGTTTCCCCCCATGAACCGCCAGGAGCGGAAGGTTTTGCCGCTTCGCATATGCCACCAGTTGCCGCGCCGTCAGCGCCACGCCATTTATCTCGTGGTAGGTTTCGCAGAACAGCGCGACGCGCGGCGTTTGGGTCATCGCCCCTGGCTCCAGGGGGCCTCAAAGCAGTAGATCTGAGTGCGGATTTCGCTCATCGGATGCTCCGTATCCGTTCGCTATCCACAACACAGTTGGGTTTTTCGCTCTTCGTTAAGCTAGGAAGCCCGCGTTACCGCTGCGTGACAAACGCGTCAACATTCAAATTTTGATGATTCTTTCGACACAAAGAGGAGCTGCTGGATGAGTGAAATGCTAAGAGCAAGCCCGCACCGGTCGGTACCGCTGCAATCCGGTTAGTGTCCCGCGCTCTCCGGCACCACCGATACTTCCACGCTCGAGGGATACTCCGCCGATCGATAAATCTTTTGTGTCGCTTCCTGGTAGTCCGCTGCCGTCGCATCAAAAATGTTCGGCACAAACTTCTGCGGATTCCGGTCGTACAGCGGGAACCATGTGCTCTGCACCTGCACCATGATGCGGTGTCCCTTCTTGAACACGTGATCCGCCGTATGCAGGCTGAACGTGAAGGGCGTAATCTGCCCAGCCACCAACGGATCCGGCTTCTCGTACGAATTGCGGTAACGTCCGCGGAAAATCTCATCCGCAATCATCAATTCATATCCCGATAGTTTCCAGTCGGACTCGACTTTCTGCGGGTACACGTCGATCAGTTTTACCACCCAGTCGCTGTCCGTTCCTGTAGTCGAAGCAAATAGTTTCGCGGTCACTTCTCCCGCGATCGTCACGTCCTCCTGCAATTCGTCCGTCTGCCACGTCAGCACGTCCGGCCGGTTGTCGACAAAACGCTGGTCCTGCGTCAACCAGGTATACCAAGAACCCGGATGATCGTTGGGATAGGTCATATCGATTGGCCGGTGCCGATAGGGCACTGGGTGTGCCGGATCGCTTACATACGAGTCAAACGCATCCGCGCTCTTCGTGGCCGGCACATTAAACGAAAGCGCTCCATTCTCCCCGAAATACAGATTCTTCTTTTGCGCGTCCTTGGGTGGCCATTCGTCGAACTTCGTCCACTCGTCGCTACCCGTCTGAAACAGTACCGCCTCTTTCAACGGCAAGCTCCCTTTGTCGTGCAACCAGTAAGCAAACCAGGGCGCTTCCAACTTTTGCCGGAAGTACTGCGCCGTGTTCGAACCAAACGGGATTTCTCCCAGCGTATCTCCGGCTCCGTGTGCCCACCCACCGTGGTTCCACGGACCCACCACAAGATAGTTCATATGTTTTGCGTCGTTCTTTTCCAGGTTCTCGTACGTGCGCATCGGCCCATAAAAATCTTCCTGATCCCACCAGCCGGCTACGTTCAGATTGGGCACCGTCGCCACTTTCAACGCATTTTCAATCGCATGAACTTTCCAGAAATCGTCGTAGGTAGGATGGTTCACGAAATTGTCCCATGTGGGAATCTTGCCGTGAAAATACAGCTTGTTCGCGTTGGATAGCACGCCCAGCCGTAGGAACCATTCGTACAAATCGAACACATTAAAATCGAAACTGTAATTCTCGTTGGTGGTCTCCATCAGCGCCGCATATTCAAACCCGTAACTCAGCCGGAACGCCCCGTTGTGGAAGAAATCGTCTCCTCTCCACGCGTCTCCCATGCACGCTTGTTCGGACACTGCCTTCAGCGCTGGGTGGGCGTTTACCATGGCCATCGCCGCCAGAAAACCGCCGTACGAAATTCCCCAAACGCCGACCCGCCCATTGTTCTTGGGCACATTCTTTACCAGCCAATCGATGGTGTCGTACGTGTCCGTGCTCTCGTCGACGCCCTTCGCATCATTCGCATCGTGCAGTGGCCGGTTCATCTCGAACTGCCCCTCCGAACCGTAGCGCCCGCGGATGTCCTGATACACAAAAATGTAGCCATCCGCGTACAAGTCCTGCGCCCCATACAATAGTCCGCTGTACCCCTGCGGTCCGCCGGACACCCCGTAAGGGGTGCGTTCCATCAACATTGGCAGCGGTTCGTGGGCGTCCCTGGGGATGTAAATCTCCGTATGCAACTTCGCCCCGTCGCGCATCGCGATCATCACTTCTTTCTTTTCGAACAGCTTTGGCAGATCCGGCCGTGCCTTCTGGTCCTGTGCCCGCGCGGTCATTGTCAGCGCGATAACGCACACCAGCACGCAAGTCGCAGTTCGTATCACCCTCATTCGGTCCCCCACTTCGCCCTCACTGCTCTTTTCAGTCGCGCAAAGCGGTGAGCATACCACATCGCTCTGTTCTTTCCGCACGCGCCTCGGCCCCTCTCTGTGGCGGCGGCCTGCTTGCGGTAGCCAGGCTTTACGCCGCCGGCCGGCAGGGCACCCGCGCTGCCTACTGAGCGAGATGCACAGGCCATTGGCTCCCTTGGTGTCCTCTGGTAAAATAGAGCTTCGTACACCGCACCTGTTACTGATCAAGAAAGGGAATCGTCCGGGCTGCTGGTTGTTTCAGCAGCTATTTTTGTCTAAAGACGCTTTTACCAACATGAGCCAGGATATTCGCAACATCGCCATCATCGCCCACGTGGACCACGGCAAGACCACGCTGGTCGACACCATGCTCCGCCAGAGCGGCATCTTCCGCGCCAATCAAGCCGTTGTCGAGCGCGTCATGGACTCCAACGACCTCGAGCGCGAGCGCGGCATCACCATTCTCGCCAAAAACACCGCACTCTTTTTCCACGACACGAAAATCAATATCGTCGACACTCCCGGTCACAGCGATTTCGGCGGTGAAGTCGAGCGTGCCCTCCGCATGGTCGACGGCGTTGTCCTCCTCGTCGATGCCAGCGAAGGCCCGCTCCCGCAGACCCGCTATGTCCTCCAGAAAGCCCTTGCCGCAAAGCTTCCCCCCGTGATCGTGCTCAACAAGATCGATCGCGCCGACGCTCGCCCCGAAGAGGTCCTGAACGAGATTTACGACCTTTTTATCGACTTGGACGCCACCGAAGACCAACTCGATTTCCCGATCGTTTACACCAATGCCCGTGCCGGTGTGGCTCATCGCAAGATTGGCGACGATTCTCAGGACCTCCTGCCGCTGTTCGAAGCCATCGTGAGCAAAATCCCCGCGCCCTCCGGCGATCCTACGCATGTCCTTCAGCTCCAAGTCACCAATCTCGACTACTCCGACTTCCTCGGCCGCCTGGCTATTTGCCGCCTGTTCAACGGCACGCTCAATCGCGGCGATGAAGTGGGCATCAGCAAGCTCGATGGCAAGCTCATCTCCACCAAAATCACCAAGCTCTACACCTTCCGTGGTCTGGAACGCGACGAAGCCGAATCCGTAGTCGCCGGTGACATTGCGGCCATTGCCGGGGTGGAAGGCATCCAGATCGGCGAGAGCATCACTTCGCTCGAAAATCCCATGCCTCTTGAGCCGCTCACCATCGACGAGCCCACCCTCGCCATGATTTTCTCCGTCAATTCCGGTCCGCTTTGTGGCCGCGAGGGCAACTATCTCACCTCGCGCGATCTTCGCGATCGTCTCGCCAAAGAGCTGCTTACCAACGTCTCCATTCGCGTCGAGGACACCGAAACACCCGAAGCCTTCCGTGTTCTCGGTCGTGGCGAATTGCAGCTCGCCATCCTGATCGAGACCATGCGCCGCGAAGGTTTCGAACTTATGGTTGGCAAGCCTGAAATCGTGGTCCGCAACGATAACGGCAAGAAGCTCGAGCCCGTCGAGCGCCTGGTTATCGACATCCCCGAAAACTTCATCGGCATCATCATGGAGACCATCGGCAGCCGTCGTGGCGAAATGCTTAAGATGAGCAACCACGGCTCCGGCCGCGTTCGCCTCGACTTCAAAATTCCTTCGCGCGGTCTGATTGGTTTGCGTAGCCAGTTGCTTACCGACACCCGCGGCACCGCGCTCATCCACTCCATTTTCGACGGCTGGACGGAATACGGCGGTGAGCTGGCTCTGCGCCCCACTGGCGCCCTGGTCGCCGACCGTGCCGGCGCTTCGACTGCTTACGCGCTTTGGGGTCTGCAGGAGCGCGGCGAGCTTTTCATCGGCCCGGGCATCGAGGTCTACGAAGGTATGGTTGTCGGCGAAAATTCGCGCGAGCAAGACATGGAGGTCAATGTCACCAAAGAGAAAAAGCTCACCAACATGCGCTCTTCCTCCGCCGACGAGGCCATCCGGCTTATTCCCCACCGCCAACTTAGCCTCGAACAGGCCATTGAGTTCATCGCTGACGACGAACTCGTCGAGATCACGCCGAAATCCATCCGCCTGCGCAAGAAAGTTTTGCAGTATAATAAACGTCCTCGCCGCTGGCAGGAAATCCGCGCCAGTCAGGAAGCTGCCAGCTGATCGGCTTTCCCGTGGATTTATCCTGGGGAGGCATCCGCTTCCTCGGCTGGTGTTCTTGGCAATTCCCCTGTACCTTAATTTGAGGTACAGTAAGCCACTAAATGATTGCTGTACAGGTTGCCAAGTTTTCAGTTATCGCGCCTAAGTGTGAAGAGAATCCACCGTGTGGGGGACGGTTAATTTGAACTTGTCGAGCCAGGCCTCATCCAATGGGCACTCGCCCTTTGCTGTTATTGCTGCATCCGCCACTGCCGTACCCCCTCATCTGATTACCCGCGATGACGTGAAGTATTACATGGGCCGGGTTTTCGATATTCCCGAGCGTCGCGTCGAAGCCATGATGGCCATCGTTGATAATGCTCAGGTCCACCAGCGTCACGCCATTTTCCCCATCGATTACACCATCGAACCGAGAGCGCTGAGTCAGACTAACAACGAGTACATCGAGCACGCCATTAAATTGGGTCGCGAAGCCGCCGAAAAATGCCTCGCCAAAGGCAATCTCACTCCCCAGGACATCGACCTCATCATTACCGTCTCCTGCACCGGCTTCATGATTCCGTCTCTGGATGCCCATCTCATTAAGTTGATGGGTTTCCGTTCGAACATTACTCGCATGCCTTTCACCGAACTCGGCTGTGCTGCCGGTGCCATGGCCATCTCGCGAGCCGCCGATTACATCAAATCCCATCCCGGCGCGAACGTACTCATCATCGCCGTAGAACTGCCCTCCCTCACTTTCCAGCGCAAAGACATCTCCCAAGCCAATTTGATTTCGTCCATCCTCTTCGGTGATGGCGCTGCAGCTGTCATTGTCACCGGCCGGGACTGCCCCGGTCCCCGCGTGCTGGTCACCGAGACTTATACCTTCCAGGATTCCCTCGGAGCCATGGGCTTCGATCTCCGCGACTCCGGGTTCCACATCCTGCTCGCCAAGGACGTCCCCGAAATGATTGGCGGGGAAATTAAGGGCTTGGTACACGGTTTTCTGGAGCGCCACGGCAAAACCCGCAAAGACATTAAGGGCTGGATTCTCCACCCGGGTGGCGCCCGTCTCCTCGGTAACATCGAAGAGCAACTCGGGCTCTGCAAGTGTGACACCCAGCCCTCCTGGGACATCCTCGCCAATGTGGGCAACCTGTCCAGCGCCACCATTCTCTTTATTCTTCAGGAGTGGCTTGAGAAGCGTCCCCTCAAGCCGGGCGAACACGCCATGGCTGCGGCTTTCGGGCCGGGCTTCAGTGCAGAGTTTTTGTTGCTGCAATGGAACTAAGTGTTAAAGCCTATCTCGGCCTCCTGCTTGTCGTAGCGCTTCTGCGTTTTTACGAATTGCATCTTTCCCGCCTCCACCAACGCGAAATGGTCGCCCACGGCGCCTCTAAGGTCACCGATCCTGTCTTTCGCCCCATGGTCATGGTCCATACCGGCGTGATCCTGGGAGCCGCTCTGGAAGTGGTGTTTCTGCACCGCCCGTTTTTTCCGTTGCTCGCCGCTGTCTGTTTCGTCGTTTTCCTCGCTGCTAATCTTGTTCGCTGGTGGGTTATCCGCACCCTCGGCGAGCATTGGAATGTACAAGTGATGAATTCCACCGGTATGGGAGTCATCACCACTGGTCCATTTCGCTACGTTCGCCATCCAAACTACGCCGCCGTTTTTGTCGAAATGCTGGCGCTCCCGCTCATGCACTCTGCGTGGATTACCGCCGCCGTCGGTTCCGCCGCCCATGTACTCGTTCTCTCGCGCCGCATCAACACCGAAGAGCGCGTTCTTTTCTCCGACGCGCACTACCGGGAGGCCATGTACGGGAAGCCTCGGTTCCTTCCCGGACTTTTTTGAGGCAGGTGGAACATGCGTTTTTGTTGCTGCATTCTACTCGCGTCCCTACTCGGCTTGACTCTGTCCTCTAAGCCTGCCCCGGATACGCCCACAGGGCCTGCGTTCACGTCTGTTCCCGAACTTGAAGCCGCTTACCGCCTTCTCTACCAGCAGAAGTTCGCAGAGTCTCGCCAAGCCTTCGAAAAATGGGCTCAGCAAAATCCCACAGAGCCTTTTGGCCAGGTTTCCCTCGCCGCGACTTACCTCTTCGAGGAGTTTTACCTTCAGCACGTCTTGACCAGCGATTACTTCCTCGACGACAAGCGCTTCCTTGGCGGCATTACCGGCACCCCTGACCCCGCTCGCATGAAGCATTTCGAAGATTCCTGTGGGCGCGCGCGCAGTCTTGCCAATAAGAAGCTGAAATCTCAGCCGCGCGATCCCGAGGGCCTTTTTGCCCTGACCCTCTGTGCCGGTATGCAGTCCGACGCCGACAGCATGCTCATGAAACGGCATTATGACGCCCTGAAGCATCTCAAAGAAGCCAATACCAACGCCGAAATCCTTCTTCACGATTATCCGCAGGCCTACGACGCCTATGTCGCCCCGGGAATCGCCTACTATGTCATCGGCTCCCTCACCCCTGCCGCGCGGTTCATGCTCTGGTTCGGGGGTATACACGGCGATAAAGAACTGGGCATGTCCGAAGTCCAGAAAACTGCCGATGACGGCCACTATCTCAAGCCCTTTGCCCAAATTCTCCTGGCTCTTTCCGCCCGCCGCGAGAAGAACGACGCCATGGCACAAAAGAACCTTAAGGCCCTGACCGAAGAGTTTCCCGACAACGCGGTCTACGACACCGAATATGCGAAGGCTATGGGCTATCCTATCCCCGCCACCGTCGGGCCAGCCAACTGAGGGACTGACCGCTCCCGCCGCTAGCCGTTATCGGATTTGCCCCACAGCTAAACTGCGCGATTTTCATCACGCCTACTGGCTTCTTGTGTGTATTCCCACGCAGCCTGCCTCTACTTCCATACATCTTTTTTTGCTATCTAACTTGTTTGCCTAAACTTACCAATATCCCACTTTGGTTCGTTACCTGCTTTTTCCTTCGCATCCGTCGTTTCGCCCACCGGATACCCGATCTCTGGTGCTTCGGGGGAGAGATTATGCAGCTAAAAGAGGCTTATCTGGAGCGGGCAGTCGCCGAAGTCGAGGATCTGTCAGGCCGCGTATCGACCCTCAAGAACCGCTTTGCCCGGCAAAAGGTCAACGTCAAGCTCGAGCATTACTGGGAGCTTGAGTATGTCCGCACCCGGTTTAGCGAGTTCAAGCACCGCATTCAGGAACTCGAAGACGCGGACGAAAACGATATTGGTCGTACCCAGGAAGCCGTAGAGGTCGCCTGGAAGGATTTGATTCACGCTGTGGACACGCTTCTCGCCGCGCTTCCCTGAGCGCTAGGTCTTCCTTCTTCTCGCCCGAAGACCCTAGGAAACAGGGGAATGCTTGGCAAGCGGTGACTGCTGGAGCTCGCCGAACGGGGGAGTGCCCGAACCGTTACAGCACTCACGAGCTGTGCAGTCCTGATAGCAAAGTGCGCAGACAGCCCAATGCCCTTTGCTCCACAGCGCTATTGCGGTAAGCGGTTTCACCGCTTCCGCGCCAGGGCGGGGTGGGTCCAGGTCCCCATCCCGCCCTTGTCTTTTGTGCCACGAAGCTTCCGCCGCCCGTACCTTTCAGATTCCCCTGCTACAATGCTGCTTCCCCACCACAAAGGAGGCGTGATGTTCCAATCCGACTTGCTTAAGGGTCGCTCCATTTTCCTTACCGGCGGCGGGAGTGGTCTCGGCCGCTCTATGGCTATCGACTTCTCCAAACTCGGGGCTCGCCTCTTCCTCATCGGCCGCCGCGAAGAACCTCTAAAGGAAACTTGCGCCGAAATCCATCGGCTTGGCGGTGCCGCTGCGTTCACCACATGTGACGTCCGCGAACCCTCCGCCGTCGACGCCGCGTTCGCCGCGGCGGAACAGCATTTTGGGGAGGTCGATTCGCTTGTCAACAATGCTGCGGGAAACTTTATGGCCCGCACAGAAAAGCTTTCGCCCAATGCCTTTCACTCCGTCGTCGGCATTGTGCTTTACGGAACCTTTCACTGCACGCAAGCCTTTGCCCGCCGCCGCATCGCTCAGAAGCTTGGCGGCAGTATCTTGAACATCACCACCACTTACGCCGCCGCGAATTCCGGTTCCGGCTACGTGGTACCCTCCGCATGTGCCAAGGCCGGGGTGCTCGCCTTGACCACTTCCCTCGCCGTCGAATGGGCGAAATATCACATTCGCGTTAACGCTATTGCTCCCGGCCCTTTTCCCACAGAAGGAGCATGGTCTCGCCTGATGCCTTCGAAGCAATTTGAGGAGCATGCCATTAGCCGCCATCCCATGAAGCGCTTCGGCAAGCACCAGGAGCTGACCAATCTCGCCGCATTTCTTCTCAGCGACATGGCCGAATACATCAATGGGGAATGTGTCGTGATCGATGGCGGGCAGTGGCTTCGCGGCGCCGGTGAGTTCAACGACCTGGTCATGCTCCCCGACACTGTCTGGGAACAAATGGAGGCGCTGCGTCCCAAAAAATAGGCACTACGACTCCGGCAACGCGCTCTTCCTCAGCAGCACGCGCAGCTGGATGTCTCCAACCGGTTTCCCGTTCGACTCGCCGTGCACCGTCACTTCTTGCGGCGTTGCCTTCTTCAATTGCTCGTCGGCCAACTTCGGCGTCTCGATCATCAACTCAATGCTCGTCGATGCTTCTGCCGGCAATTCCAATGTTCCGCTCCCGTCGCTAACTGTCCAGCCTCCCGGCAGCTTTGCCGTCAGGTTTAGCGTCAGACTTTTCGTGGGATCGTGTACCACCAGCAGCGGAATTGACAACGTCGATCCGCTCTTGATGGCAATTTGCGGCGGGTTCGCCACGATTAAATGCGTCAGTCCGTGCGCCGGGCCGAACTGGCTATAGAATTTCCAGGGACCTCCCAACTCCATCCGGGGATTTGCTGCTTCTGCGTTTTCCGCTTCCACGCTGCCGCTGTGGTAGAGCAAATCCTTCTGCGGTTTTTCGTCTAGATGCGCGAACACATCATCCGTCGGCTTCCCTCCGACCACGGATTTCCCGAAGATTAGCGTCGATGGCTCTGACCACCAGCCCTGGTCGGGATCGTTCATCATTTTTTCCAGCTCCGCGTCGCTCATCTTCGCTAGCCGGTCTATCTCTCCCGGGAATTGCGTGCGATGCGCCATCGCGGAATTCAGCGCCAGCCGCCAGTACGGCTTCTTCTGCGAAGGCGAAATCTCGCGTACCGAATACGCCGGACCGCTCCCGTCAAACTGCTTGTTATCGTTCGCGTCGCTCCCGAAATAGATCTTCTTCGCCTGCCACGCCTGCAGATTCGACAAATACGACTCGTAGTGATTCATCGGTCCCGCGAGTTGCGAAGGAAACGCTAGCGGATCGCCCGCAAGATCGAATGCTTCGATCGTCAGGACTCCCGTGGCTTGATGGTCGCCGTGGTTCTCACCAATGAACACGCCGGGATAATGCGTCAATATCACCTCGGGCCGTGTTAGCCGAATCAGCCCGACCAGCCGTTCCAGGTTTTCCCCATGTCCCCAGTTCGACAGCGACTCCAGCAGGTTCTGCGATGGAGTGTCCTTGCCATCCAGAAACCACACATTCGAAATATTCAGCCGGGCGCAAGCGTCCCGCGCTTCGATCTCCCGCTCATTCGCCATCGCAGGTCCGCGCTCCCGCGTGAACCGGTTCACCCCGCTGCCCCCGTGCGTACTGAAAATCACCGCCACCCGCTTATGCGCGTCGTAGATCTCTCGCGCCAGATACGGCGTAAAGAACCCCTCATCGTCCGGATGCGCCACCACTACCAGAATGTCCGCCTTATACCGCGCGTCCTCCGAATTTATCTTTTGTGGTGCCTGCGCCAACGCGGTATGTGCCGCGCACAAAATCTCTAACAGCACTAGCGCCGTGATTAGCCGCTTCATCCGTTATCTCCAGATCGGTTCTATTTTAGCCCGGTCAGTAATACCAATATACCATCGACGAAGTATCTGTAATGCCGAGACTTTCGCTTGTAATACAGTTGACATACCATATTTTGGTCGATATAGTCTGTGTAGTATGGACACTGTTAAAGTCTCTCCAAAATTCCAAGTTGTCATTCCCAAGAAATTCCGGGACCAGCTTGAACTAAAACCCGGCGAACAGCTCCAGATTTTTTTGTTCGATAAGTCCCTTCGAATCCAACGTCCTCGTCCGCTAAAAAGTTTACGCGGTCTCGCAAAGGGGATGATTTGGAAAGAAGAAGACCGTGACCATTCCGAGCGCTTCTGACCTTTTTGTCGTCGATTCGACGGGTTGGGTCGAGTATTTAGGAAATGGTCCGAAAGTCGACCGCTTTGCGACCTATTTCGAATCTCCGGTGACTCTGCTTCTTCCTTCCATTATCGTTTATGAAATACACAAGAAGATCTCACGGGAGCAGGGAAGTATACTGGCGATCGAGTTTCTCTCTCAAGCATACGCATTCGGAGATCGCCTGATCCCACTGACCCTTGAGCTGGCGGTCCTAGCTTCACAAACGAGTGCGGAGACCGGTCTACCGATGGCGGACGCAATCATTTATGCGACCGCTCATCATTACAAGGCTCAACTGATCACATCGGATTCGCACTTCGCAAACCTCCCGAGAGTTACACTGATCTGACCACGCTTGACCCTTGCGCGGCCCGCTTATACTCTAATTAACTAAATACTTTGCAGCTTTCTGCGTCTTTAGGACTCCGACCATGGATCAGATCCACGTAACTCTTCCCGACGGCAGCGTGAAGGCCTTCCCTAAAGGAACGACTCCCGTCGAGATTGCCAAGTCCATTTCACCACGCCTGGCCGATGCCGCGCTGGTCGCCAAAGTGCGCGCCAGCAACGGCAACAATCCTGCCGACAAAACCGGCATTTTCTCCAATTCCGTCGATCCCGCCGAGGATGGCAGCCTGCTGTATGACCTCCGCCGCCCGCTGGATCAAGACGTCTCCTTGCAGATCCTCACCGAGAAGGATGCCGACGCCCTCTACGTCTTCCGCCATTCCGCCGCGCATCTTCTTGCTGCCGCTGTGATGGAACTCTATCCCAACGTCAAGCTGGGCATCGGTCCTCCCGTCGAAAACGGGTTCTTCTACGAGTTTTTGCGCGATGAGCCTTTCACTCCCGAAGACCTCGAAAAAATTGAAAAGAAGATGCACGAATTGGCCTCCAAGGATCTTCAGAACGAGCGCAAGCTTCTGCCCAAAGACGAAGCTCTGAAGCTTTACAAAGACTCCAATCAGATCTTCAAGTGCGAACTCATCGAAGAAAAGGCCGATGAGCCGATGGTTTCCTTCTACACCACCGGAAAATTCATCGACTTTTGCCGCGGTCCCCACATTCCTTCCACCAAGCGCATCCAGGCGTTCAAGCTGATGAACGTCGCGGGCGCCTATTGGAAGGGCCAGGAAGGCAATCAGCAACTCCAGCGCATTTACGCGGTCGCCTTCTTCACCCAGAAAGAGCTCGACGCCTACCTCCACCGATTGGAAGAAGCCAAGCGCCGCGACCACCGCCGCCTCGGCCCCGAACTCGAGCTCTTTAGCATTCAGGAAGAAGCCGGTCCCGGACTCATTTTCTGGCATCCCAAGGGCGGCCTGATTCGCACCTTCATCGAGAATTGGCTCCGCGAAGAATTGCTCAAGCGCGGCTACGATCTCGTCTTCACCCCCCACATCATGCGCTTCGACCTTTGGAAAACTTCCGGCCACGCCAACTTCTACAAAGAAAATATGTTCGGTCAGATGGAAGTCGAAAAGGACGATTACCAGCTCAAGCCCATGAACTGCCCCGGCCACATCCTCATCTACAAGTCCAAGCTGCGCAGCTACCGCGACCTTCCCGTCCGTCTCGCCGAACTTGGCACCGTTTATCGTTATGAACGCAGCGGCGTGCTCCACGGCCTTCTCCGCGTTCGCGGCTTCACCCAGGACGACGCGCACATCTTCTGCACTCCCGACCAAATCGAATCCGAAGTCGAAGCCTGTATGGAATTTGCCTACACGGTCATGAAAAATTTTGGATTCGACCAGTTCGAAGTTGAACTTTCCGACTGGGACCCCAAACATCCTGAAAACTATCCTGGAAAAGCCGAAGACTGGGCCCACGCCAGTGACGCGCTCGCCTCCGTCATGACCCGCATGAAGATTCCCTACAAGCGCATGGTCGGCGAAGGCGCTTTCTATGGCCCAAAGATCGACGTCAAGCTTATCGACGCCATCGGCCGTCCCTGGCAGCTCACCACCGTACAGTTTGATTTCAACTTGCCTGCCCGTTTCGGCTTGGAATTTGTCGGTGCCGACGGCGCTCGCCACCAGCCATTAATGGTCCACCGCGCGCTCCTCGGCTCCGTCGAGCGCTTCTTCGGCATTCTCATCGAACATTACGCCGGAGCCTTCCCGTTGTGGCTCGCTCCAACCCAAGTTGAAATCTGCCCGGTCAGCGAAAAAGTCGCTGATTACGCCAAGCACCTCTACGAAACTCTCAAGGCACACGGCATTCGCGTGCACCTCGACGAGCGCAATGAAAAACTGCCGGCGAAAATTCGCGATGCCCAGCTACAGAAAATTCCGTACATGCTGGTCGTCGGTCCCAAAGAGGCCGAAGCCGGGACCGTCAGCGTCCGACATCGCAGCAAAGGCGACCTCGGCGCTCGCTCCACTGCCGATCTGATCACCGCTCTGAAACAAGAAATCGATTCGCACAGCATTCAATAATCGCGAGCGCTACGCTGAAGATGTTTCGCTGAACTTCGCTCCATACAAGGACCTGGAGGAACCGGTGTTTCATGCTCTCTCGTCGCGTTTTTCTGTACACCTCCTATGGCGCCGCCGCGGCCTCGCTCTCGCTCGGCTCAAAACTCATGCCCGCTGACTCTCCTCAACCCGATCACCTGGTTCTCGGTTGCCGCGATCTCGGCGAGGGCATCGCCTACATGCAGAAAGTTTCGGGTTACGTTGCCGCCCCCGGCGGTTCACATCCCGGCAAAGGTACACGCAATGCTCTCCTGAAGTTGGGCAGCCGCTGCTATCTCGAAATTATGGCTCCGGACCCGGCGCAACCCAAACTCGCTTGGCACCAGGACCTGCCTACCTTCACGGAACCTCGTTTGGTGGGCTGGGCGCAGCCCGCAAAGGATCTGGACAGCCTCGCTGCACAGCTCCGCTCGAAAGGCATTGCCTGCGTTGGCCCGTTTCCTGGTTCGCGCGCCAAACCCAACGGCGAACTTTTGCGTTGGAAACTCCTCGTCCTCGAAGACGACAAACAGGGTATTCTGCCCTTCTATATTGAGTGGGCCGCCGATTCCGCTCATCCCGCGGACGACGCTCCCGGTGCTTGCCGGCTCCTCTCCCTTCACCACATCGGCCACGTGAATCAGCTGCCCTCGCCGGGTCCTGACTTTCACTTGATTCCGGACCCAAGTGCGCCCCCGGCGCAATTGAAAGCCACGATGGCCGGCCTTTTCGGCGAATTCGAGTTGCTTGTCCCGCACCGTCTCCTCCGAAACTTGGAGCAAGATCCCTAAATAACGCCGCTGTTGCTCAGTTCCGCCCCGCGCATGCTATACTTTATGGTCTGCCCCATGCTGCGGTAGCCGCTGGGGTTAGCTAGTGAGACGGGGTGTTACCCGGTTCGCCGGGTGCCTTTTTTTCTTAGGGGGATTTATCGCTGAGCGGAATTTCCGGCAGGCCGACCGTATTCGCATAAACGAAAGGATACGTGCTCGAGAAGTTCGAGTGATTGACGAAGAAGGCGCGCAGTTGGGAGTGCTGCAGCCGTTTGAGGCGCTTCGCCTGGCTCGCGAGCGCGGTTTGGATTTGGTGGAGATTTCGCCCACGGCGGACCCGCCGGTTTGCAAAATCACGGACTACGGCAAATACCAGTATCAATTGAACAAGAAGGCCCACGAGCAGCGTAAAAGCAGCCGTGGCTCGCAATTGAAAGAGGTAAAGTTCCGTCCCGCTACCGCGGAGCACGATTATCAGGTTCGCAAGAACCAGATCATTCGCTTCCTCGGGGAAGGCCACAAAGTACGTGCCATGATTTTTCATCGTGGCCGCGAGATGGCTCACCAGGAAGTGGGACGCGCCAAAATGACGCGCCTCCTTGGCGAGATCGGCGATCACGGCCAGATCGAAACCATGCCCCGCATGGAAGGCAACGTTTTGGTCGCTCTGCTGGCCCCTAAAAAGGGCACCGCTACCGCCCCTCGTGCGGGTGGCTCCGCACAGGCGAACGCATAACACGCCTGTTTTGCAGGGTGCAGCGCTTTTTGCGAGCCGTGTCGTTTTTCACCGAGAGATTTTCCGAGCCGCTTCGTCGGCTCGCTACACAGGAGAGGTTTTACAGCAATGCCACGCAATTCACTGAAGCCCAAGAAGAAGCTCAAGACCCATCGCGGCGCGCGCAAGCGCTTTAAGGTCACCGCCAACGGCAAGATCCTCCGCATGCATTCCGGGAAGCGCCACTTGCTCGGCACCAAGGCCGCCAAGCGCATGCGCAAGCTCAAGAAGCTCACCAAGGTGAACGAGCGCGATGTCGCCGCCGTTCGCCAGATGCTCCCTTACGGAGCCTAAGGTTTCGCAGGGACTGCTTTCCTCCTATCCCTGCAGCGAAGTTGCGGATTCACTTCCGCTTCAGCGTGCTAGGCAGCGCTACACGGGTGCCTGCCGGCCGTTCCGCCCCGTTCGCGGGGTATCAGCGTTGTAGCAGCGGCTTCTTGCCCTGAGTTTTT
>Ga0335073_10006266_pt1 | contig 16699 bp, 16 predicted proteins | sample Lox_Sample_22_FD_207093 | JGI IMG/M metagenome (GOLD analysis project Ga0335073, IMG submission 207093) | Soil microbial communities from Loxahatchee National Wildlife Refuge, Florida, United States - Lox_Sample_2.2 | ecosystem: Environmental > Terrestrial > Soil > Wetlands | place: USA... | reverse complement strand
AATCCGAAGTTCATCTCCGAGGAGGCGCATCTGCTCTATGCGCGCAGCCTGGAGGCGCAGGGCAAGCTCCAGGATGCGGCGGAGGAATATGCCCGCCTTGTGCCCTACTTCGCCGGCGAGGAAGCGCGCGCCCGTTACGCCGCGGTGCTGGCGAAACTCGGCCGTACCGACGAGGCGCGCAGCGTCAACCGGCAGATCGTGAAGAATCTCGACGGTGCGCCACGCCGCTACCGCTCGCAACAGCGCGAATGGGGCGCGATGGCGAAAGCCGCGCTGCGCTAGCATTTGACACTCAGGTCCCGCGATGCTGCGATGATCGCAACGTCCGGGGGGATTCATGTCGCTGGCCACGCCGCAGGAGTCTCGCGGCCATCTGCTTCACATACTGGGCGTGTCGTTCGGCATCGCGGTCGCGATCGGCGGCATGATCGGCGCCGGCATCCTGCGCACGCCGTCTTCCATCGCGGCGCAGGTGCCGGATGCGAAGCTGATCCTCCTGCTCTGGGTCCTGGGCGCGGTTCATGCCGCGCTGGAGGCGAACGTCGTGTCGGAGCTGGCGACGGCGATCCCGCGCGCGGGCGGCTTTTATGTCTACGCCCATCGCGCCTTCGGCGATGTCGGCGGGCTCGTGGTGGGCTGGACGACCTGGATCTCCCGACTGGCGTCGAGCTCGGCGCTGTCCGTCGCCTTCGCGGATTTCCTGGCGATCCTGTGGCCCGCGGTCGCGCAGCATACGGGCCTCGCGGCCATCGCCGTGCTGGTCGTCATGTTCGGCCTCAACATGATAGGCCTGCGCGAAGGCCGCACCTTCCAGGAGGTGACGAGCCTCGTCAAAGCGCTGGCGCTGGCGGCATTCTGCGTCGTGGCGTTCCTCACCGCTGCGCCGAATCCACCGCATGTGGCGGCGCTGCTTCCCGCCGCGAGTTGGCTCGGCGCCATCGCCGCCTATCAGGCCATCGTCGGCGCCTATGCCGGCTGGTACGAGCCAGCCTTCTTCGCCGAGGAGAATGCGGAGCCTGGCCGCAGCGTGCCGCGCGCGATGTTCACCGGTCTTGCCATTGCCGCCTTTCTCTATATCGCGCTCAACGCGGCACTTCTGCGCGCGCTCGGCGTCGCCGATGTCGCCCATGGCGCGTTGCCCTACGCGACCGTGCTGGGTCGCGTCGCGGGCCAGACGACGAGCGCTTTGTTCGCGATGGGCGCGATGTTCGTGGTGGTGAGTTGCGCCAATGCCGGGATCATGAGTGCGCCGCGCATCCTGCTCGCATTGTCGCGCGACGGGTTGCTGCCTGCGATCTTCCGTAACGTGAATACAGGCGGCAGCCCGGTCGTGGCCTATGCGATGACGGCGGTGTGCGCGATCCTGCTCACGCTCACCGGATCGTTCGGGCTTCTCTTCGGCCTGATCGGCACGCTCGGCGTGGCGTCCTTCATCCTCACCATCGGCGCGATCTTCGTCCTCCGCCGCCGCGAGCCCGATCTGCCGCGCCCCTATCGCGCCTTCGGCTATCCTTTGCTTCCCGCGCTGGCGCTGGCCGTCGACATCGCGCTTTTCGCCCTGTTCCTCAACGTGAACTGGTGGGGCGCACTCTACGCCATCATCCTCTGGCTCGCCTGCATCCCGTTCGCCTACGTCGCGCGGCGCGCGCGTTAGGCGTCGGCCATCGCGCGTTCGTATTCGTCGTTCATGGCGAGCCAGCGCTCTTCCGCCGCTTCCAATTTGCGCACGGCATCGGCGCGCTTTTTTGAGATGGCGCTGCCCTTGGCCGGATCCTTGGTAAAGAGCAGCGGATCGGCCAGAGCGGAGTCATATTTCTTGATCTCCGCACTGAGCGTCGCCATCTGGCTCTCGGCGATGTCGACCTTCTCCTTGAGCGGCTTGAGGCGCTGGCGCTTCTCGGCAGCGTCGCGGCGGGCCTCTTCCTTGGACTGTTTGGGTGCAGGCGCGGCCGCGGGCTCGTCGCGCCGCGTGGGCGCGCTGTCGCCGGAGAGGAGGAAGCGGCGATAGTCGTCGAGATCGCCCTCGAACGGATGCACGCCGCCGTCGGCCACCAAGAGCAGCCGGTCCATCGTCGCCTCGATCAGGCGGCGGTCATGGCTGATGAGGATGACAGCGCCTTCGTAATCGTTCAGCGCGGTCAGCAATTCCTCGCGCGCATCGATGTCGAGATGGTTGGTCGGTTCGTCCAGGATCAGCAGGTTCGGCCGGTCGAGCGTGGCCAGCGCCAGCATCAGCCGCGCGCGCTCGCCGCCGGAGAGCTGGCCCACCTTGGTCAGGGCCTTGTCGCCGACGAGGCCCATGCCGCCGATCCGCGTGCGCAATTCGGTGACGTTCATCTTGGGCCGGAAATGCGCGAGCGTTTCCACCGGCGTCCAATTGCCGTTCAGCTCGTCGAGCTGATGCTGCGCGAAATAGCCGGGGATGAGACGGCGCGCACGATTCACCGCACCGCCCATCGCGTCGAGCTTGCCGGCGAGCAGCTTGGCGAGCGTCGACTTGCCGTTGCCGTTCTTGCCGAGCAGCGCGATGCGGTCGTCCGGATCGAAGCGTAGCGAGATATCCGACAGGATCGGCTTGCCGGGCTCGTAGCCGACGCTGGCATGTTCCAGCGCGATCAGCGGCGGGCTGGACGACTCCGGCTTTGGCAGCTTGATGGCGGCGATGTGCTCGTCGATGGGGATGTCGACGGTCTTGAGCTTCTCCAGCATCTTGATGCGGCTCTGCGCCTGCCGCGCCTTGGAGGCCTTGTAACGAAAGCGGTCGACGAAGGATTGCAGATGCTTGCGCGCCAGCTCCTGTTTGCGCATGAAGGCGGTATCGAGCGCGCGCCGCGCCGCGCGCGTTTCCACGAAGGTCTCGTAGTTGCCGGTATAGAGCTCGAGCTTGCCGTACTCGAGATGGAGGATGAACTCGGCCACGCTGTCGAGCAGGTCGCGGTCGTGGGAGATGATGATGACGGTGCCGCGATAGCGCTTGAGATAATCCTCCAGCCACAGCACGCCTTCGAGGTCGAGATAGTTGGTCGGCTCGTCGAGCAGCAGAAGGTTGGGCGCGGAGAACAGGATCGCGGCGAGGGCCACGCGCATGCGCCAGCCGCCGGAGAATTCCGAGCAGGGCCGAAGCTGATCCTCATGCGAAAAGCCGAGACCGGCCAGGATGCCCGCGGCGCGCGACGGCGCGGCATAGGCATCGATCGCCTCCAGCCGGTGATGGATGTCGCCGATCTCATGCGGATCGGTCGCGACCTCGGAGCGGGCGAGAAGGTCGATGCGTTCCTTGTCGGCGGCGAGCACCGTGTCGAGCAGCGAGAACTGCGTCGCGGGCGCTTCTTGCGCCACCTGGCCGATGCGCCAGCGCGCGGGCTTGGAGATCTCGCCCGTATCGGCGGCCAACTCGCCCAGGATCGCCTTGAACAAGGTGGATTTGCCCGCGCCGTTGCGGCCGACGAGGCCCACGCGTCGTCCCGCGGGCAGCGAGGCCGTCGCGCCTTTCAAGATGTCCCGTCCGGCGATGCGGATGGTGATGTCGTCGATCACGAGCATGGCGGGGCGGCGTATAGCACAAAGGTTTGCGCCGTGAAGCGGCTCAGCTCTTTGCAGCGTCTTCCCTGGCCTTGCCCTTCTCGACCCACTTTACCAGCCAGATCGAGATCTCATAGAGGCCGATCAGCGGGATCATCAGGCTCAGCATCGAATAGGGATCGGGTGGGGTGAAGATCGCGGCCAGCACCACCAGCCCCAGGATCGCGTAACGCCGGACCGAACGCAGCTGCGCCGAGGTGATGAGGCCGACGCGGCCGAGCAGCGACAGCGCCACCGGCAATTGGAACGCGAGCCCGAAGGCGATGATCAGCGTGGTGATGAAGTCGAAATATTCGCTGACCTTGGCTTCCAACTCGATGCCCAGCGCGCCGTGGCCGCCCGGCGTCTGGTAGCCCAGGAAGAATTTGAGCGCGAAGGGCATCAGCACGTAGAACACGAAAGCGGCGCCGGTGAGGAACAGCACGGGCGTCGCCAGCAGGAAGGGCAGGAAGGCGCGCCGCTCGTTGCGATAGAGGCCTGGCGCCACGAACAGCCAGACCTGCGCCGCGATGATCGGGAAGGCGAGGCACAGCCCGCCGAACATGCCGACCTTCACATAGGTGATCCAGGTCTCCGTGACCGCCGTGTAGATCAGATGCGCATTGGGCCGCCCCGCCAGCGCATGCGCCAACGGCAGCGTGAGGAACGCATAGATCTGCTGGGCGAAGATGAAACACAGGATGAAGCACGCCGCGAACGCGATGATCGCCCAGACGAGGCGCTTCCGGAGCTCGATCAAATGCTCCATCAGCGGGGCCTTGGTGGCCTCGATCTCCGCTTCGTCGTCTGTCGTGCGGTCGCTCATGGCGCGGGCGGCACATCGCCCGGCTGATGCACGGGCTCAGGAATGTCTTGCGGGGGTGCGGTCGTCCCGGCGGCGGCCTTCGCGCCGGCCTCGGTCACGGCGGGCGGCAGGTCGTCCGGCGGCAGGATGCTCTGATGGAGAGTCGCGTCGACGTCGGCGAGTGGGCGTTCGCGACGCAACGCGTCGATCTCGGCGCGCAACTCGTCGAGCTCGGTCTGCTTAGCCATCTCGTCGAAGCTGCGGCGGAATTCGTTGGCCATGCCGCGCGCTTTCGCGACCCATCCGCCGACCATGCGCATCAGGCGGGGCAAGTCCTTGGGACCCACCACCACCAGCGCCACGATCAACACGATGAGGATATGGCTCCAGCTTAAGTCGAACATCTTGGGCGAGGCCGGCGCGTCCTAGCGCTGCACAGGGTCCTTGTCGTCGCGGCGGTCGGCCAGGATGCGCGGCGAGGCGTCGGCGCGAGGATCGTCCTCGCCGTCCTTCAACCCCTTCTTGAAGCTATTGATGCCCTTGGCGACGTCGCCCATCAGATCGGAGATCTTGCCGCGCCCGCCGAACAGCAGAAGCGCGATCGCCGCGATGATCACTATGTGCCAGATGCTGAGCGCACCCATGGGATTCTCCTTCGGCCGGAACGGTCTTGTGCCGCCATCATGGCCCCGCGTTGGTTAAAGCCCCGTGGCCGACGCAAAGCAAGGATTAACAACCCCCTAGAGATGGGGGCAGCGGCTCAGCCGATCAATATCTCGCCTTTGCGCTCCAGCAGGGAAGCCAGGGCCCCCAGGCGTTTTTGCACGGGTTCCCCGGCAACGGCCTCCCGCCGCCGCCCCATTTCCAAGAGCACGCGGGTAGGGGTCATGCGCAGGCGGTAATGCGGCAATTCGCCGGTCGAGGAGGCGGACAGCGCGAAGGCCAGCCGGGCGGCCAGCCCGATCTTGCGCGCCAGCCGCTCGTCCTCGGCGCTCAAAAGATCGTGCGCGCCGATCTCGGCGGGGAAATCCTCATCGCCGGAATAGCGGTGGAAGATGGCGGTGGCGATCAGGGCGCGGGCGCGGTGGCCGGCCCCGGCGAAGGGCGCGGTGAGCACCTGGTTGAAGGCGCCGAGCGAGCGGTCGTCGGGGTGGCGCCGCCAGCCCATGTCGGAGAACAGGCAGACCGCGTGGCGCAAGCGCTGCTCCTCGGCGCTCTCGCCGGTGAAGAGCGGCTCCATCCATTTGAACATCTCTTCCGCGTGATCGGGCACGCGGCTGATGCGCTTGTTGGTGCCGGCCGCGAATTCGATCAGTGGGTCCTTGGCGCGCTCGGCCTCGGGCAATTGCGCGTGCAAGAGCCCCTCGCGCAGACCGTAAGCGGAGATCACGACGTCCTTCAGCCCCGTCGCGAGCATCAGCCGCTCCAGCACGACGGACCCATAGGGCAGCGCCTCGATGCGGCGGCGCGAGACCACGCGCATCAGCTCCAGCGATTTCTTCGATTGCCGCGAGAGCAGGTCGCAGAGATCGAGCACGCGGCTCCTCGGGATGGTGTAGTCCTGCAGCACATGGAGCGGATAGGCGCGGTTCTCCATGTCGATGCGCGCGAAACTGCGCCACACCCCGCCCACGGCATAGAGCGAGCGGCCCTTGAGATCGCCGTCCTTGCCAAAATCCTCGAGCCCCTTGTCGACGATCTTGCGCGCCTTGTCGGGATCGCCCTTGGACTGATCCATCAGCCTGAGCGGGCCGAAGGGGAAGGTGATCGCTTCGCCGGTGCGGCCATTGCGGACCGGGACCATGTCGAGGCTGCCGCCGCCGAGATCGGCCGCGAGTCCATCCGCGTCCGGCGTGCCGGCGAGCACGCCTTCCGCCGCCAGCCGCGCCTCCTCCTCGCCGGCGAGCACAATGATCGGCCCGCCCCAGGCGCTCTCCGCGCGGCGGATGAATTCGCGCCCATTGCCCGCGTCGCGCGCGGCCGCCGTCGCCACCGCCTCGCGCGCCGTGACGTTGTGCGCGTCGGCCAGCATGCGGAAACGGGCGAGCGCCTCGATGGCGAGCGCGATGCCTTCGTCGTCGAGGCGGCCGGTGGTCACCATGCCGCGGCCGATGGCGCAGATCGCCTTCTCGTTATGGACGACGGCCGGCAGCCGCGAGAAGGATTCGTAGATCACCAGACGCACGGAGTTGGAGCCGATGTCGACGATCGCCACCGGCCCGCGCGCGTGGCGCAGGGCGCCCGGCACCCGTGTCTCGGCAAGCGTCTGGACCATGCCTAATCCCGCCGCCCCTTCTCCATCTTGAGCGCCTTGCCGCGGCCGGAGAGGGATGGATTGGTCATGAAATAGGTATGCGCGGAGAACGCATCCTCGCGATTGGCGTCCGGATCGCGGCTGTAGGTCGCGTCCTGGTTCATGTGCCAGCTTTGCGCCGTGTCCTTGAGGAGCGCGACCATGATCTGGTTCAGCACCTGCTCATGCACGGTGGGGTTCTCCACCGGCACGAGCGTCTCGACGCGGCGGTCGAGGTTGCGCGGCATCCAATCGGCCGAGGACACGAACACCTTGGCGCGTGCGCTGGGCAGCTCATGGCCGTTTCCGAAGCAGATGATGCGGCCATGCTCGAGGAAGCGGCCGATGATGCTCTTGACGCGGATATTGTCGGACAGCCCGCGCACGCCGGGCTTGAGGCAGCATATGCCGCGCACCACGAGGTCGATCTTCACGCCGGCCTGGCTGGCGCGATAGAGTCCGTCGATCATGACCGGATCGACCAGCGAGTTGAGCTTGACCCAGATCGCGGCGGGCCTGCCGGCGCGGGCATGGGCGATCTCCTGCTGGATGCAGTCGATCAGCTTGCCGCGAAGCGTGAGCGGGGAGATCGCGATCTTCTCCAGCCCGGTCGGCTCGGAATAGCCGGTGATGTAGTTGAAAAGCTGCGCCGCGTCGCGGCCGAGCGCGGGATCGGCGCTGAACAGCGACAGGTCGGTGTAAATCTTGGCCGTCACCGGATGATAGTTGCCGGTGCCGAAATGGACATAGGTGCGAAGGTGCCCGCTTTCGCGCCGCACCACGAGGCTCACCTTGGCGTGGGTCTTGAGTTCGATGAACCCGTAGACCACCTGCACGCCGGCGCGTTCCAGGTCGCGCGCCCATTTGATGTTGGCTTCCTCGTCGAAGCGCGCCTTGAGCTCGACCAGCGCCGTGACGGACTTGCCCGCCTCGGCCGCTTCCACCAGCGCTTTCACGATGGGGGAGTCCTTCGAGGTGCGGTAAAGCGTCTGCTTGATCGCCACCACCTCGGGATCAGCCGCGGCCTGGCGCAGGAATTGCACCACCACGTCGAAGCTCTCGAAAGGATGATGGACGACGATGTCCTTGGCGCGGATCGCCGCGAAGCAGTCGCCGCCGTGATCGCGGATGCGCTCCGGGAAGCGCGCCAGATAAGGCTTGAACTGCAGGTCGGTGCGCTCGTCGAGGATGAGCTGGCTGGTGTCGGCGAGGCCGATCAGATGATCCACCAGCACGATATCGGACTGCTTGAGCTGCAGGTGACCGGCGATGAAGGCGCGCAGGTCGAGCGGCATGGACTCGCTGCAGAACATGTGGATCACGCTGCCGCGCCGCCGCCGCTTCAGCAGCGTCTCGAACAGGCGCACGAGGTCTTCGGCTTCTTCCTCCACTTCCACGTCGCTGTCGCGGATGATGCGGAACTGGCCGGAGCCCAGCACCGTGTAGCCGGGGAAGAGCAGATGGGTGAAGATCTCGATCACGCATTCGAGCGTGATGAACCGCGCGGGACCGTCCTTGCTCGTGCCGGGCAGGCGCACGAAGCGCGTCAGCTGCGCCGGCACCGGCAGGAGCGCGGTGACGGGCTTGTGGTCCTTCTTGCGCTGAAGCTGCAACGCGAGCGTGAAGCCGAGATTGGGGATGAACGGAAAGGGATGCGCGGGATCGAGCGCCAGCGGCGTCAACACCGGGAAGATGCTTTCGCGGAATTCCTTGTCGAGCCAGAGCCGGTCGGTCTCGCTCAACTCCGCCGCGTCGACCACGGCGATGCCCGCCTCGCGCAGCCGCGTGCGCAACCTGGCCCACATCGTCTGCTGATCGGCGATCAGGGCGCCGGCTTCCTCATCGACGCACGCGATCTGTTGCGCGGGTGTGCGGCCGTCATCCGACAGCGTGGCCACGCCGGCCGTCACCATGCCTTTGAGGCCGGCGACGCGCACCATGTAGAACTCGTCCAGGTTCGAGGCCGAGATGGAGAGGAAGCGCAGTTGCTCCAGCAACGGGTGATGCGGGTTCGCCGCCTCTTCCAGGACGCGCCGGTTGAAGGCCAGCCAGGACAATTCACGATTGACGAAACGCTCGGGCGCGGCGGGGTCGATGGCCGGTTCCGGAGGTTCCGGACGGCGGGCCGGCACGGGCTCCAGGGCCAGCGTCGTCTCCGGCCCCGGGTTCCCGGAAAGATCGCCGGAATCGTTCAATTCTAACCGTGGTTTAGCCATATCTCGCGCTGCCTGGGGTCCCCGAATCTAGAGGATAATCATCGCCATGTCATGACGATGACGGCTGGGGCGGCAGGCGGTATAAGAGCCGTCATGAGCGTCGAGGAACTCGAAAAAGTCGTCACCAAGCTCTCTCCGGACGAGCTGGCGCGTTTCCGCGCCTGGCTCGACTCTTTCGATGCGGATCAGTGGGACCGCCAGATCGAAGCCGACGTCAAAGCCGGCAAATGGGACAAGATCGCGGATCAGGCCATTGCCGACCACAAGGCCGGGCAGGCCCGCAAGCTCACGGGCCGATAAACCGCTCATATTCGTCGTGCGGCCCAATCCAGATCCATAGGATTGCCTTCGTCCACATCGACACCGACCGCGCGGTAGTCCGTGTTCACGCGCGCGCTCCAGAACCGCCCAATCCGCTTCAATCGAACCGACGGATGGCGCGGATTCGCGGCCAGCTGGGCAAACTGCTTGTCCGCCAGCGCACGAATGTCGGGAGGCAGACTGTCGTAGCGCTTCCAGAACGTGCGGTGGGCGAAATGTTCCATGGCCTATTTCGCTTCCGACAGGTCCTGGATCATCGCGGTCGTGATCGGGCGTTTTTCGGAGAGGGCGCGGGCGTCGGCGTCGGCGACGAATTGGCGGATTGCGGCCGGGGTGCGTTCCAGGCGGCGGAGCATTTTCTGGATCACCGCGTCGGAGACTTTCACTTGCCGGTCGTCGAAGAGCTTGCGGGCCAGCGCCGCGAGCAGCGCGTCGTCGGGCGCCCAGAGCGGGAAGGCGAGGAGGTTGGCGAAGCGCGAGGCGAGGTCGGGCATCACCGTGTCCCACGACGCAGGATGCTCGCGGCCCGTGAGCAGCACCGGCGCAGTCTTGGTCGCGCGCTCGATCAGCGAGAACAGCGCCTCGTCGCGGCTGAGCAGGACGGGCGCGCTGTCGACGTCCTCGATGATCAGCGGCGCGGCGTCGAACTCGACCTTGAGAGACGCGGCATGCACAACCTCGGCATTCACGGCCCAGGCGCCGGCGAGATGGCTCTTGCCCGAGCCGCTGGGGCCGTAGAGCGCGGCGACGGACACCGGCCAGCTGGGCCAGGAATCGATGAAGGCGACAGCCTCGGCATTGGCGGGCGCCACGATGAAATCGGCGCGCGCCAGTCTCGCGCGTGTCCCGAGCGGCAGGGGAAGCTGTTTCACGCGATGCGGCGGCCGCGACCGGCGGCGCGCAGCCACAATTGCGCATAAGCGATCCAGGACAGGATGGTCGCCGCGCCCGTGATCACCGCGGCGAGCGCCGTCACCGTCTGCCAGTCGAAATCGAACGCCAACACGAACAGGATCAGCGCCACATAGCCGACCTGCACGGCGGTCGAGAACTTGCCGGCCGGCAGCGGCGCCACGCGCAGCGGCAATTCCATCAGCTTGGCGAGCAATATGCCCAGCACGATAGCGATGTCGCGCCCGATGACGACCGCGGTCAGCCAGATCGGCGTCGCGCCCATCTGGGTGAGGCACAGGAACGCCGCCAGCATCAGCGCCTTGTCGGCCGTCGGATCGAGCCAGCGGCCGACGCGCGTCGCCAGATGGAAGCGCTTGGCGAGCCAGCCATCGGCGAGATCGGTAAGGCCCGCGATCACGAACACGATGAAGGCCGCGCGCTCATGCTGGGTGAGCAGCAACACCGCCAGCATCGGGGCGCAAGCGAGACGCAGGCCCGTCAGGATGTTCGGCGTGTTGCGCAGGAAGAAGATCACGGCGTGGCCGCTGTCGCGGGCAGCGGATTGGGCGCGAGCGTCCAGCCGCCTTCGTCGCTGTTCTCGAGATCGTAGCCGCCTTGATACAGCGAATCCTTCAATTGCTGCGCCGTGCCGACATAGGTGATGGCGATGCGCGCCTGGCCGATATCCATCGCCACGACCGTCACGTCCGTGACGGTGGGAATGGCGACGATCTTGGCCTGCATCGCGCCCCAATCGGCGAGATTGTCGACATGGATCGCGGCGGTGAGCTTGAAGCGCTTGCCGAAATCGACGGCCGAATGCGCCTTCCAGGTGTTGATCACCGCCGTCGCCGTCGCGTCAGCCGCGTCCGCATAGAGCCGAGGGCTACCGGGCGGATCGTTCAGCGGCGTGTCGGGGATGACCCAGGGGGCGCCGATGCCCAGATGGCGCATCCTCACCACCATCTTGCCCTTGTCGTTGACGAGCAGGAGCAGCATCGCCTCGTTCGCCTGCACGCGATTGGCGACGCCCTGCACCTGCTGCCAGGTCGCATTGTCGAACGTCAGGCCGCCCAGCGAGGCGACCGTGCCGGCATCGGGAATCGGCAGGTTGAGCGGCACCGCGGCGTGGCTGTAGCGCGAATTCAGGAAGGCGTTGGTCCACGGGCCGTGCGGATCGTAGCGCGGCGCCAGCGGGATGATCAGGATCGGATGCGCGCTCGCGTCCGTGTAGGCGACGCCCTGATTGCGCAGCAGGCGGCGCACGGCGTCGGCGTTGAAGACATAGGTCATGCTCGCCGAGTACCGCGTCGTCGACTTGCGCACGTTCTGCGGCAGGTAGCTGGCGATCAGCCGCTCGATGGTCTGGTCGTCCAGCGCGGGGGCCTTCGCCCAGTCCTCTTGCCTCGTCAGGCGGTGGATCAGCGTCGTCCAGGCGCGCTGGCGGCCCGAGTTGATGGCGATGTTCTGCGCCTCGATCGAGGAGGCGGCGCTGGCGTCGACCTGGATGCCGGAAACCGTGAACGGATCGGCGGGCGCGGCCGCCGCGGCCGGAATCGCGGCCAGGAAAGCCAGGATGAAGAAAAGAACACGGCGATGCATGGAAAACCCCGAGGATCGCCGGGACTATAGTGGCCTTACTATCCACTGTCATCCCGGCCGAGCGCAGCGAGAGCCGGGACCCAAGGCGTAATGGCACGATAGGTCCCGGCTCTGCGCGATGCTTACGCATCGCTTGGCCGGGATGACAATTTCGTCCTCAGAACCGGACCGGTTCCGGCCGCGTCAGGCAATGGACGAGTACGGCCCTGCTGAGCGAGGCCTTGCGCGCCTCGTGGGGGCGGCGCATTTCCGCCCGCAGGAGAATCCTGAGCGCCTGCTGCATGGGATAGATGCGCTTTACTTTGCGGGTCAGAACCGAATCTCCTGCGTTTCGCGCAGTCTATGCGAACGCAACGCTGGCCGGGCGGACATCGCTGCTGTCGGGAAAGACATTCGCATCCAGGTCGTGGCGCGAGATTCCCATGTGGTCGCCCAGCACGCCTTTGAAAAGGGCCCGCAAATCCGTGCGCGGCGGCTGGTCGCGGCCGTCTTGCAGAGCGCCGGGCTTGAGCCCGACCCAGTCCGCTTGGACCATGCCGCCTTTCACGCCGCCGCCGAACAGGAACGCCGCGCCCGCCGTGCCGTGATCGGTGCCGCCGCCGCCATTGGGCGCGACGGTGCGGCCGAACTCGGTCGCCATCACCACGGCGGTCTTCTTCCAGGCGGGACCGAGTGCTGTCTTCATCGCGTCGAGTCCGGCATCGAGCGCGCGCAGGCGGCGTGCGAGCTGGCCGTCGGCGCCGCCTTCATTGACATGCGTGTCCCAGCCCGAGGCATCGAGCACGGCGATACGCGGTCCATCGTCGCGCGCCAACAGCCGGCCCGCGCCGGCGAACAGCGGCGTGAGATCGCCATAGCCGCCCATGCGCTGCGCCATCTGCTCGGGCGTGCGCGGGCGGTCGTCCATCGCCGCATTGGCCTTGGCTTCGGTGTCGATGGCGCGGGCCAGCGAGGCTTTCAGCTCCGCGTCCTGCGCATAGAGCGCGCTGACGCGTTTCAGGAATGCCATGTCGGGCTCGGGCATGGCCTGCGGCATCCAGCTCGACACGCGCGCGGGACCTTGCAGCATCAGCGGCGGCGAGGCGGCGATGGCGAGCGCGCCGTTGCCGTCGTCGAGCCTGAGCGGCTTCAGCGCGCGGTTGAGCCAGCCGTCGCCGATGGCGTGTCCCGGCCCGCCGCTTTCCAGCACGGCCTGGCCGTCGAAATGCGACCGCGACCGATAGGGCGAGGCGATGTTGTGGAACAGCACGAGCTCCTTCGCGTCCCACATCGCCTTCATGTTGGTCAGCGCCGGGTGCAGACCGAAATGACCGTCGAGATCGAGCGTGGTGTCGAGCGCCAGCACGCCGCGCACCGATTTGTAGTCCGGATCGCCATGCGGCGGCGCGGCCGCCAATCCATCCAGCGCGCCGCGCAGGATGATGACGACAAGCCGCCGGTCTCCCGGCACCTCGGCGAAGGCGTAACGCACCGGCGCGCCCCAGACGGTGAGCGCGAGCGCGGACTTTAAGATCGTGCGGCGATCCATGGTCACCTCCGCTGGAATTCGGGGCTGGACAGAAGCAACGCCACCGCTTCGCCCGGCGTGGAGGCGGAACGCATGGCAACGCGCGTGTCGTCGCGCAGCAGCGGCCCGAGTGCGCTCGCCGCCAGCGCCGCGGCATCGACGCTGGCCGGCACGCGGTTGCCGAATTCCTTGGCCCATTCGATGCGGTTGAGCAGAGCGTCCGGTCCGGACCAGGCGGCGGAATTGTCGGGCCAGCCCTTGGGCGAGGGTGCCAACATGGGCAAGGCGCCCATCATCTTGGTCGCCGCCGCGATGCCTTTGATCTGCTTCTCGCGGTCGCCATTTCCGATCGGCCATCCCGCCATGCGCATCGCCGCCGTCGTGTACTCGATCGGCCCGCGCATCTTGCCGGGGCCGGGCGCCCAAGCCGCGGGGTCGTTCACCGCCGTTTCGGCCAGCGCGCGCAGATCGCCGCCGGTCTGGCTGAAGCTTTTCTCCAAGCGCGCGACGGACTCCGGCGGCGGATCGTCGGCGATGAAATGCACCGCGAATTTCCGCGCGATATGCCGCGCCGTCGCCGGGTCGTGCGCGAGATCCTTCAGCGCCTGGATGCCCGCCTCCTCGCCGCCGGAATAGGTCTTGCCGCGCAGCACGATGTCGCCGGGCTCATGCCGCGCCGGATAGTAACGGAACCCGGTATCGCCGCCGTCGCGGTCGAGGCTCCAGCCGGTGAGGATTTTCGCCAAAGCGATGACATCGGCCTGGCTGTAGCCGCCGTCGACGCCGAGCGTGTGCAGCTCCATCGCCTCGCGGGCGAAATTCTCGTTGAGGCCCTTGCCCGCGATGCGTCCGGCCAGCGAGTCCGGCCCGATATTGGTGGCGTTGTCGAGATAGAGCTGCATGGCGGGATGGCGAGCCACCGCGAGCAGCATGTCCTCGAACCTGCCCGCGATATGCGGCCGTATCGCCTCGCGCTCGAAGGCGCCGATGAAGGTGATGGCGGCGGGATTGAGGGCGGAGACCGTGAAATGGTTGCTCCAGAACCAGACCAGCCGCTCGGCGAAAGGCTTGTCCGTCGTGAAGCCCAGCGCCAGGCGGGCGGCGAGCTCGCGCTGGAATTCCGCGCCGCGCACCCGGAAGAATGTCTTCACCGGATCGGGCGGGTTGCCGGATTTGCGCTCCATGGCGCGGTCGCGGCGATAGGCGTTGAATTCGGTGACGAGGCCGCCGCCCGACAGGAATGGCGCGCCGCCATCGACGGGCTGCGGCTGATCCGGCCCGGAATCGAGCTGGCGCATCAGCCACTGTTTTGGCGCGGACCCGGCGGCGGCGATCTCGCCGGGCCTCGCGCCGAGGCCGAATCGATGAACCGCCACGGCTGCCTCAAGGGACATACAAACCCTCTCTTGCGCCCGTATCGGCACTCCACTAGACGGACGCTAGCGGCGTTTGCGTGAACCGTAAATGAATAACGGCAAGAACGGCCTCACTTATAAGGACTCCGGCGTCGACATCGATGCGGGCGAGGAACTCGTGCGCCGCATCGCGCCCGCCGCCCGCGCCACGCGCCGCCCGGGCGCCGATGCCGATCTCGGCGGCTTCGGCGGGCTGTTTGACCTCAGGGCCGCGGGCTTCAAGGACCCGGTTCTGGTCGCCGGCACCGACGGCGTCGGCACCAAGCTCAAGATCGCCATCGATACCGGGATTTTCACCGGCATCGGCCAGGATCTGGTGGCGATGTGCGTCAACGACATCGTGGTGCAGGGCGCGGAGCCGCTGTTCTTTCTGGATTATTACGCCACCGGCAAGCTGGACGTGGATAGTGCGGCAGTCGTCGTCGAAGGCATCGCGCGCGCCTGCCGCGACTCCGGCTGCGCGCTGATCGGCGGCGAGACCGCGGAAATGCCCGGCCTCTACGCCAAGGGCGATTTCGATCTCGCGGGCTTTTCCGTCGGCGCGGTGGAGCGCGATGCGATCCTGCCCAAGACGCGCGACATGCGTGAAGGCGACGTCCTGATCGGCATCGAATCCTCCGGCCCGCATTCCAACGGCTATTCGCTGGTCCGCCGCGTCGTCGCCGATGCCGGGCTGTCTTACGACGCACCCGCGCCGTTCGACGCCGCGCGGAAGCTGGGCGAAGCACTGCTCGCGCCCACGAAGCTTTACGTGAAGAGCGCGCTGACCGCGATCCGCACCGGCGGCGTGAAGGGCCTCGCCCACATCACCGGCGGCGGCATCACGGAGAACCTGCCGCGTGCTTTGCCCGACGGGCTCGACGCCGAGGTCGATCTCTCCTCCTGGACGCCGCTTCCGGTGTTCGGCTGGATGGCGCGCGCCGCCGGCATCGCGGAGGTGGAGATGCTGCGCACCTTGAATTGCGGTATCGGCCTTGTCGTCGTCGCCGATCCCGCGCGCGCCGGCCATATCATCGACGCCTTCCAGGAATGCGGCGACCGCGCCACGCGCATCGGTCATCTCGTGGCGGGCGATGGCGAGGCCAAGGTCCGCTATCGCGGCGCGCTGAAGCTGTGAAGCGGGTTCGCACCGCCGTCTTCATTTCCGGCCGCGGTTCCAATCTCTCCGCGCTGATTGACGCCGCGCGCGCGCCTGATTATCCGGCTAAGATCGCGCTGGTCTTTTCCAATAAAGAGGATGCGGGCGGCTTGGCCGTCGCGCACGAGGCCGGCATTCCGACCAAGGTCATCTCGCACAAGGCTTTCGCAAGCCGCGAGGAATTCGACGCCGCCATCGATGCGGCGTTGCGCGCCGCCGGTATCGAGCTGATCGCCGAAGCCGGCTTCATGCGCATCCATTCCGAATGGTTCGTGAAGCGCTGGCACGGGCGGATGATCAATATCCATCCCTCGCTGCTGCCGCTGTTTCCAGGCATCAAGGTCCATGAACAGGCGCTCGCCGCCGGCGTGACGGAAAGCGGCTGCACCGTGCACTATATGGTGCCGGAGCTCGACGCCGGCCCGATCATCGCCCAGGCCAAGGTGCCCGTGCTCCCCGGCGACACGCCCGAAACGCTGGCCGCCCGCGTGCTGGCCGCGGAGCACAAGCTCTATCCGGAGGCGCTGAGGACGGTGGCTCAGAAGCTCGCCGCGCGAAAGAACATTCAACCCTCCCCTTGAGGGAGGGTCGACAATTTGCGCAGCAAATTTCGGGGCGGGGTCAAGGCCACCGCCATCCGAACATGACCCCACCCCGAAAACACTTCGCGTTTTCGACCCTCCCTCAAGGGGAGGGTTGAAGTCAGCCCGTTAGCTTCTCCGCGCCCATCTCTGCGCGCCAAGCCGCGGCGCGCTCCTTGAGCAGCTCGCCGATGATCAGCGGATTGTCGTCGGTCACTTCCTCGACGACCTCGTAAGCGAAGGCGGCTTCGCCCTGCGCGTTCCAGGCATCCTGGACATCTTTGTTGGGGAAGCCGTTCATGCGCAGCTGGAACCAGACGCTGTTCTGCTGCTTGTCGAGATTGCGCGAGACGCCGATCCAGCGCT
>Ga0335073_10006265_pt1 | contig 16700 bp, 18 predicted proteins | sample Lox_Sample_22_FD_207093 | JGI IMG/M metagenome (GOLD analysis project Ga0335073, IMG submission 207093) | Soil microbial communities from Loxahatchee National Wildlife Refuge, Florida, United States - Lox_Sample_2.2 | ecosystem: Environmental > Terrestrial > Soil > Wetlands | place: USA... | reverse complement strand
TGGATTGGGGCTGCGGGGTGATCTTGGTGCATCATGGACCCCCGAATCGGCCCCGTAGCCCAATTCCGCCCCGTTAACCTGCAGCTCCAGGGGCAGGTTCGCGGCTGACGGGACCGGTGGTGCTCGCGTGACGGGCCAGGCCCGGCACTCAGAGGTCGATGATGATGGTGACCGGGCCGTCGTTGACCAGGGAGACCTTCATGTTGGCGCCGAAGACACCGGTCTCGACCCGGGCGCCGAGGTCGCGCAGGGCCTGGACCACGGCGTCGACCAGCGGCTCGGCCACCGGGCCGGGGGCGGCCGCGGACCACGACGGGCGGCGCCCCTTGGCCAGGTCCGCGTAGAGGGTGAACTGGCTGATCACCAGCAGCGGAGCGGCGACGTCGGAGCAGGATTTCTCGCCGTCGAGGATGCGCAGGCCCCACAGCCTGGCCGCGAGCCTGGTGGCCTGCTCGGCGGTGTCGTCGTGGGTCACGCCGACCAGGACGAGCAGCCCCGGCTCCTCGATCGCGCCCTTGACCTCGCCGTCCACGGTCACGCTGGCCCGGCTCACGCGCTGTACCACTGCTCGCATAGCAGGGCAGGTTACCCGGTGCGCCCCGGACCGGGCGGGCCTTACCCCCGGGACAGGCACCGGGCAGAATGCGCCCATGACGATCTTTACCGAACCCGGCGCCGCGAACCCCGTGGTGGCCGAGGTAGTGCGCTCAGGCTTCACCGAGTCGCGGCACCGCGGCGCCGTCGCGGGGCTGGCCGCCGACGGGACTCAGGTGATCAGGGCCGGGGATACCGCGGCGCCGTTCTTCCCCCGCTCGGCGAACAAGCCGCTGCAGGCCACCGGGATGCTCCGGTGCGGGCTCGACCTGGACGGCGAGCTGCTGGCGCTGGCCTCGGCCAGCCATTCGGGCGAGGATTTCCACGTCGACGGGGTCCGCAAGATCTTGTCCGGAGCCGGGCTGACCGAGGCCGACCTGCGCTGCCCGCCGTCCTGGCCGCTCGAGCCGCAGACCGCGCGCCGCCTGATGGCCGAGGGCGAGGAGATGTCCAGGATCCGGATGAACTGCTCCGGCAAGCACGCCGCGATGCTGGCCACCTGCGTGCGGAACGGCTGGGACACGGCCGGCTACCTGGCCCCGGGCCACCCGCTGCAGCAGGCGCTGCGGCGCACGGTCGAGGAACTGGCCGGGGAGCCGGTGACCGCCACCGGGGTGGACGGCTGCGGCGCGCCGCTGTTGGCGCTGACTCTTACCGGGCTGGCGCGGGCCTTCCGCGCGCTCGTGATCGCCGCGCCCGGCACCCCGGAGCGGCGGGTGGCCGACGCCATGCGCGCGTACCCCGCCTGGACCAGCGGCACCGGCCGCGACGAGCGCCTGCTGATGGACGCGGTACCGGGCCTGATGATCAAGGGCGGCGCGGAGGGCTGCGACGCGTTCGCGCTGGCCGACGGCAGAGCCGGCGCGGTCAAGATCGACGACGGGGCGCACCGGGGCCGGACCCCGGTCACCGTGGCCACGCTGCGCCTGCTCGGCGCGACCGTCCCGGACGAGCTCGCCACCGGGCCGGTCACCGGCGGGGAAGCGCAGGTCGGCGTCATCCGCGCGGTGAGCTTCGCGTCACCTCAGCCCATAGGATGACCGGATGAGCAAGAAGACCACCAGGCCACATCGCGGTGCGCCACATCGTGGTGCGCCGGCCAGCCAGCCGGAGGAGACCGAGGCGGACGCGATCGTCCGGCGGGTCCTCGGGGACCTGTGGAAGGCGGTCGCGGCGGGCGCGCCGCTGCAGGCCGAGATCGAGGCTTCGACCTGCATGGAGATCCCGCGGGTGCTGGGCGTGCGCGACTCGGCCGAGGAGGAGCAGTTCCGCGCCACCGTGCTGGTGGAGGGAGCGCGGCGCCGCCGCGACCCGGACGGCGCGGCCCTGCTCCGGCTGCTCATGGCGATGGGCACCGCGCCCACCAAGCGGGCGGCCAGCCGGGCGCTGGCCGAGCTGACCGGCGAGGGCGTCTACCCGCCGGAGTGGGTGACCGAGATCGGCAAGGCCGCGCCCGGCCGGGCCTGGCGCCGCTACGACGTGTTCGGCGACGACGAGGCCATCGCGGTGACGTTCGCGTACGGCGAGGCCGAGCACGGCATCCTGGTCCAGGTGGACCTGGCCGGGCTCCCGGTCGCCATCTCGGCGGGCGTGTCCTCCAACGTGGACCGGCTGATCGAGGCCATCACCGGCGGTATCGGGGAAGAAGGCGGCCTCGGCGAGTTCGACCGGTCCGACCCGATCAGCCTGGCCGACGCGCGACGCCACATCGCCGGGCCGCTCGACCGGATGGACCGTGATACCGCCGCTGAGCTGTCCAACAGCACCGTGGCCTTCCTGCCGCTGGTCCGGTCCCGGGTCCGCCGGCTTCCGGCCGAGGGCGCCGAAGCTATCCCGGAGTTCAGCGCGGCCGACCGCGCGGCCGCGGTCGACGAGTTCATGAAGAGTCCCGAGGCGGCCGAGGCCGTCTCGGCCGACGAGGAGTCCACCCGGTTCTGGGCCGAGGTGCTGACCGGCTACAGCGGCCGCCGGCCGGGCGAGGCGCCGGACCAGGTCGGCCCGCGCAAGCTGGCGCACATACTCCTCGGCCACGTGCCCAACACCTTCGTCCTCACCCCGGCCCAGCGCGATCACCTCGAGGCGGCGGTGACCGCCTGGGCGCGCTGGTCCGCCGGCCGCCGGGACCTGGGCGAAGCGGCGACCGCGGTGCTGATGGAGCGGGTGCCGCAGGTGGTCAGCCGGTTCGGCCTGGCCTACGACGACCCGGACGCGGTCGCGATCCGCGGCTACGCCTCCGGCCTGGCCACCAGCGGCGCCGACGTCGCCTGGCTCTCCGACCAGGTGGGGCGGCGTATGTTCGCGCTGCCGCTGCCGGAACAGCACGGCCCGCTTGACCTCGCGGACCCGGCCGACCGTCGTCGCCTGGTGGCCGAGGAGTTCAGCGACTGCACCCCACCTTCTACCGGGCCGTCCCCGATGACCAGCGAGGAGTTCGTCGAGGCGGCCTACCGCGTGGTCGAGGACCTGTGGCAGGACGAGGAGAGCGCGGCTTACCGGACGGCCAGGCGCATGTTCGAGGACGGCGTCGCGCGCCACGACATCATTCACCGGCTGGCGGGGACGCCCGCCCCGACGGTCGGCTCATCGCTGATGCGATGAGTTTCGCGTGGCGGGGTCGTTGTACGGGTGTGACTGACGATCGCTACGCACGAGGACGGTGACGCGGTGAGCTACGCCGACGTGAACGGCATCTCCCTGTACTACGAAGAGCACGGCTCGGGTCAGCCGCTGGTGCTGCTGCATGGCGGCCTGGCCGCGGGCAGCAGCTTCGCGCCGGTCCTGCCCGAGCTGGCCCGGGGGCGCCGGGTCATCCTGGTGGACCTGCAGGCCCACGGGCACACGGCGGACGTGGACCGGCCGCTGCGGTGGGAGACGCTGGCGGACGACATCGCCGGGCTGATCGGGCACCTGGGCCTGGAGCAGGCCGACGTGATGGGCTACTCCTTCGGCGCCGCGACCGCACTGCGGACCGCGATCCAGCACCCGGGTCTTGTACGCCGGCTGGTGGTCGTCTCGGTGCCGTTCCGGCGGGACGGCTGGCATCCGGAGAGCCGGGCCGGGATGGATCAGATGGGATCGCAGCTGGCCGACATGCTCAAGCAGGGCCCGCTGTACGAGCTCTACGCCAGCGCCGCCCCCCGGGTCGAGGACTGGCCGGTGCTGCTGGACAAGACCGGCGAGCTGCTGCGGCGCGACTACGACTGGTCGGCCGACCTGGCGAAGATCAGCGCGCCGGTCATGCTGGTCTACGCCGACGCCGACGCGATCCGCCCGGCGCACATCGTGGACTTCTACGCCCGGCTCGGCGGCGGCCTGCGCGACGCGAACTGGGACGGCTCGGCCCGGCCGGTGACCCGGCTGGCCATCCTGCCGGGCCAGACCCACTACGACATCTTCGGCTCGCCCGTCCTGCCCGGCGCGGTCCTGCCGTTCCTCGACGCCGCCGCGCTCGAGCCGCCCGCGCCGGTCAGCATGTAGGTAACAACAACTGCCCCTAGCTGGTGAGAGGGGCGGGGTGGGGACGCCAGCCGGGCTGCTGGGGGTGCCCGGGGATCTCGATCCGGCCGCCGGCCCACAGCAGCGCGGTCCACGGGTCGGATTGCGCCAGGTCCGCGGGCGCCTGGGGGAAGATCCGGGCCAGCACGCGGCGGCACACGTCGCGGGGCGGGTCGAGGCTGAGGCCGAAGCCCTGGGCGATGTCGTTGCCGTGCAGCAGGGTCTCGTGGCAGCCCATCCCGGCGAAGCCCTCCGGATCGGCCATCCCGGCCGGGTGGTACGCCCGGACGTGCGGGCGGGAGGTGCGCACCATGGCGGCCAGGACCCGCCCGCCGGTGACCGCGAACTCGAGCACCTCGGCGGGCGAGGCGCCCTTCTCGGCGGTGGCGACGGCCCGGACGTACCGCCCGGTGGGCTGGACCGCGAGCTGCCAGGCGTAGGACATCAGGCAGTCCCCGATGTGCTCGGCGGTGTGCCAGCAGTCCCATTCCAGCGTGCCTGCCCGTACCGACCAGTCGCGGTCGGTGATGGGCAGCAGCCTGCTCACGACGCAGGCGATCACGCGGTCGAGGTCATCGGGGGTGACTGACATGGTGTCTCGAGCCTACGGTCATAACGGGCCGGGTACGACCGATTCACCCTCAGTCAGGATCTGTCCCGGTCCGCTTCGTCCTTGAGCCGGGCCTTGACCTCGGCCTTCAGCACCTTCCCGACCTTCGAGCGGGGCAGGTCGGGCCAGACCTCGACCTGCTTGGGGGCCTTGACGCTGCCGATGCGCTCCTTGACGAAGGCCCGGACCTCGTCCCCGGTGACGACCTGGCCGGGCCGCGGCTGGACGACGGCGGTGACCCGCTCGCCCCATTTCTCGTCCGGCAGCCCGATGACCGCGCAGTCGCCGATGGCCGGGTGGGCCAGCAGGACCTGCTCCACCTCGGCCGAGTAGACGTTGAAGCCGCCGGTGATGATCATGTCCTTGGCCCGGTCGACGATGAACAGGTAGCCGCCGGAGTCGAGGTAGCCGATGTCGCCGGTGTGATGCCAGCCGTACTTGGCCGTTTCCGCCGAGGCTTCCGGGTTCTTGTAGTACCCGGCCATGACCAGCGGGCCGCGGATCACGATCTCGCCGCGCTCACCGGGGCCGCGCCGGTTCCCGTCGTCGTCCATGATCGTGACGATGGTGAGCGGGGTGGGCCGCCCGGCCGAGGAGAGCCGCTCGGTGGCGACGGAGCCGTCGTCGCGGAAGTGGTCGGCGGGGGCCAGGGTGGAGATCATCATCGGGGCCTCGGTCTGGCCGAACAGCTGCCCCATCACCGGCCCGATCCTGGTCAGGGCCTCTTCCAGGCGGCTGGCCGACATCGGGGCGGCGCCGTACCACAGGCACATCAGGCTGCTCAGGTCGGCCCGCGCCAGGCCGGCGTGGTCGAGCAGCATGTAGATCAGGGTGGGCGGCAGGAACGTGTGCGTGATCGCATGCTTCTCGATCAGGACCAGGAACTCGGTCAGGTCCGGCTTGCCCATGATGACGATCTCGCCGCCGAGCGTCATGACCGGGAAGCACAGCACGCCGGCCGCGTGGGTGAGCGGGGCCAGGGCCAGGTAACGCGGGCGCGGCCGGAACGGGTAGCTCATCAGCGTCAGCGCCGACATCGTCTCGATGCTGCGGCCGGTGAGCATGACCCCCTTGGGCCGGCCGGTGGTACCCCCGGTGCCGACGAGCATGACCAGGTCATCGGGCGGCTCGGCCTGCCAGGGCTCGGCCGGCTCGGGTCCGGTCCACAGGTCGAATCCAATGGCGTCCGGCGGCTCGCCGTCCAGGCAGACCAGCACGCTGAGCTTGGGCAGGTCGGGCAGGATCCGGGCGACCAGCGGCGCGAAGGCGGCCTGGAAGATCAGGCACCGGCAGTCGAAGAAGTCGAGCAGGTCGCGGTTCTCGGCCGCCTCGTTGCGCGGGTTGACCGGGCACCACACCGCGCCCGCGCGGGAGATGCCGAACACGCAGCCGAAGGCGACCGGGTCGTTCGCCGACAAGATCGCCACCTTGTCGCCGGGGGCGATCCCGGAGCGGTCGAGCGCGCGGGCCACCCGCCAGGACAGCCGCTGGACGTCGGCGTAGGAGAGCGTGCGCCCGGCCGTGGTCAGGCAGGGGGCCTCAGGCCCGAGAGAGGCCCCCTTGTCGAGGTAGTCGGTCAGGCGCACGCCGGCTTCCCTATCTGCTCACATGCCCATGCCGCCGTCGACCGGCAGCCCGGCGCCGGTGATGAAGCGGGCCGCGTCGGAGGCGAGGAAGACGACGGCGTCGGCCATGTCCGCGACCTCGCCCAGGCGGCCCTGCGGGGTCAGCCCGACCACGGCGCCGATGGCCTCGGGCACGCTGGGGAACAGCCCGAGCGTCACCACGTCCTGGGCCAGCTGGCTGCCCATCTCGGTCGGGACCAGGCCGGGGTAGATGCAGTTGACCCGCACGCCGTAGCCGAGCTTGCCCGACTCCATCGCGGCGACCCGGCTCAGCCGGTCGACCGCGGACTTCGTAGCCGAGTAGACGGCGATGCCGGGAAACGCGATCGTCGCGGCGACCGAGGAGATGTTGACCACGGCGCCGCCGCGGCCGGCCGGGCCGCCCGGGCGCATGGCGCGGAAGGCGTGCTTGAGGCCGAGCGAGGTGCCCAGGATGTTCACCTGGAGCATCTTGGAGATGGACTCCGGGTCGAGGTCGGCGACCAGCTCGGTGATCTCGACCCCGGCGTTGTTGACCAGGATGTCGAACCCGCCGAGCTCGGCGATCGTGCCCTCGACGCACCGTTCCCAGCTCGCGTCGTCGGTGACGTCCAGCGGGAGGAAGGCGGCGTCGCCGCCGCCCTTCTTGATCTCGTCCACGGTGGCCTGGCCGAGGTCCTCGCGGATGTCGCCGATCGCGACGGCCGCGCCGGCCCGGGCCAGCGCCTCGGCCATCCCCGCGCCAAGACCGCGCGCCCCGCCGGTAACCAGCGCCTTGCGACCGGTCAGGTCGTACACACTCATGGGTAGCTCCTCCTTGAGATGGCCCTGACCTGGTTGTCGCACCGCCGCCCTCCGCGGCGGTGCGACGAAGGTCACACTGCCACGGGCTCTGGACAGTCGTCAAGGTTTCCTTGGACAGTCGTCAAGTTTCGTCCTGGGCGGGGGCCGCTGGCCGATATACAGTGGGTTCGGGCTCGCAGGGCGCGAGATGCCGGAAACAGACGGGAAGGTCGCGGTTGTGACCGACGTGGCCCAGGTGGCCGGTGTCACGCAGACAAGTGTCACGGAGACAAACCGGGAGCGGGTCTCGCGGCGGCAGGTCGACAAGTTCGCCGAACGGCGGGCTCAGCTGGCCGACTCCGCGCTGCAGACGCTAGCCGAACTCGGCTACGCCCGCACCAGCCTGCGCGAGATCGCGCAGAACTCGCCGTTCTCGCACGGCGTGCTGCACTACTACTTCAGCGACAAGCAGGACCTGATCACGCACTGCGTGCGCCAGTACGAGGCGGCCTGCGTGACGCGCTACGACGAGATCGTGGCCGCCGCCTCCTCGGCCGAGGAGCTCGAGCGGGAGTTCAGCGCCGCGATGGCGCAGACGCTGCGGACCGACGCGCCCATGCACCGGCTCTGGTACGACCTGCGGAACCAGAGCCTGTTCGAGGAGTCGTTCCGGGCCGACGTGCTGGAGATCGACCAGCGCCGCGAGGAGATGATCTGGCGGGTGCTCAGCCGCTACGCCGCCCTGGCCGGGATCTCGGTCACGCTGCCGCCCGCGGTCGCCTACGCGATCCTGGACGGGCTGTTCCAGCGGGCACTGCTGCACCACCTGACGGGTGACGAGAGCGCCGCGGAGGACCTGCGCGGGAACGTCCTGGGGGTCCTCGACGCCCTGGGCGGCCGCCCGGCCGGGGCCTGAGTCCCCGGCGCCCGGCCGGGTATCCTGGAGGAACGAACGGCGTAGGCCTGCCGCCGCGGTGTCGCGCGGCGGTGTCGCACGGCCCGGTCGCGCAACTGGGCGACCACGTCCGCGTGCCGCTGTCCCCCTCCCCCGAGCAGCCCTGGAGAAAGATGCCCAAGCGGGTTCGTCCCTATGGTTCGGCCGAGGACGCCGAGTCGGCCGGGCTCGGCCGCCGGCCGCACGCCGCGGATGAGAGCGCGAGCGAGCCGGGCGGCACGGTGACCATGCGGGACGTGGCCGCGCAGGCCGCCGAGGCCGTCCGTGCCCTCGGCCCCCTGGCGGGCGGCGGCGTGGGCTTCGCCAGCCTCGACGACGCGCGTGAGGTCATCGCCAGCCTGCAGCGGATGGGCCAGGACCTGCCGCAGGTGTGCGAGCAGGTGGCCAGGATCCTGGTCGTGCAGCGGGAGGACAGCCGGCTCACGGCGGACACCGGGCAGGACCCGGATTTCTGGGTCGTGGAGGCGGTGGAGGCGCTGGCGGCCGCGGGCCGGGCCGCGGACATGATGGCCGCCGCCCTGGGCCAGGCCGGCCAGACCGCGGGCGAGCTCAGGCCGGCTCGCTGAGCGCGGCGGCCATGCGCTCGACCATCTCGGCCAGGACCGGCTGCGGGGTGGCGAAGTTGAAGCGGAAGGAACCCGCGCCGCCCAGGCCGAAGGCGGGCCCGTCCACCACCGTGAGCCGCGCGCGGCTGGTGACCAGCTCGCCGGGTGAGCCGGGCAGGTCCATCGCGGTGCAGTCGAACCAGGCGAGGTAGGTGCCGTCCGGCGGCCGGTACCTGATCCCGGGCAGGTGGCGGCCGAGCAGCCGGGCCAGCAGGCGGCGGCTCTCGTCGAGGTAACCGAGGACCTCGTCCAGCCAGGCCTCGCCGTGCCGGTAGGCGGCGATGTTGGCGACGACGCCGGGATTGCTCGCGCCGTGCGCGGCGAACAAGCCCATCGCGTCCCAGCGCTGCCGGTCGGGTTCGTTGGTGAGGATCACCTGGGCGCACTTGAGCCCGGGCAGGTTCCATCCCTTCGACGCGGAGGTGGCGGTGAGCGTGTGCGACGCGGCCAGGTCCGAGGTCGACGCGTACGGGATGTGGCGCGCCCCCGGGTAGACCAGCGGGCCGTGGATCTCGTCGGCGAAGACCCGCCCGCCATATCGTTCCACCACGGCGCTCAGCTCCGTCATCTCCGGTCGGGTGAAGACCCGGCCGAGCGGGTTGTACGGGTTGCAGAAGATGAGCAGGTGGCCGCCCGCGCCGAAGGCGGCGGCGATCGCGTCCAGGTCGAGGGTGTAGAAGCCGTCGTCGCCGCGCATCGGGACCTGGATGATCTCGCGGCCGAGGAAGCCGGGCACGGACAGGAACGGCATGTAGGCGGGCGTGGGCAGGATGACCGGGGAGCCCGGGCGGGAGAACCGGGTGATGGCGAGCTCCAGCGCCTTGATCACGTCGGGGACGTGATGGATCAGCGCGGGATCGACGTCCCAGCCGTAGCGGCGCCGGGCGAACTCCGCGCACGCCGCGCTCAGCTCCCCGGCCAGGAACGGGGGCAGGTAGCCGAAGTTCGCGTCGGCGGACAGCCCGGCCAGCGCGTCCAGGATGGCCGGGGCCGCGCCGAAGTCCATCTCCGCCACGGCCGCGCCGAAGCCGCCGGGTCCGGGCGCGGACCACTTGACGCTGCCACGGGCACGGAGCACGTCGGCGGTGGTGCGGTCGATCGCCTGCCTGAGGGTCACGGGCCTAGGCCCGCGGCACCGGGCGGCGCCCGGCGTAGATGACGTTCTCCAGGTGCCGCCAGTAGACGTCGACGCCCTCGAACCCGGCCGCCCGCAGGTACTCGAGCTGCGGGGCGAGGGGGACGATGTACCTCACGTGATTGTCCCAGCGCGCCTGCTCCAGCGGCGACCGGTGACGGCGGCGGGCGGCGCCGTCGGGATCCTCGCGGTCGCGCACCCGGTCCCAGGTGGCCTCGACCAGTTCGTCCCCGGCGCGCACGGGGTCGTAGTTGAGGTACCAGCCGCCGGGGGCGAGTGCGGCCGCTATCTCCGCGAACAGGCTCTGCTTGCGGTCGTCGGGCAGGTGGTGGACGCACATCGAGGTCACCACGGCGTCGAGCGCCGCCGGGATCCCCGCGGGCCAGTCGCCGGCCGCGGCCATGTCGAACTCGACGTACCGGTAGCGGCCCGCGAACGGCTCCATCTCCCGCTCCCCGGCCCGCATCATCTCGGCCGAGAAGTCCGCCAGGACCGCGGTGCTGCGCGGATACAGCCGCAGGATGACACGGGACGCGGCCCCGGTTCCCGCGCCCAGGTCCAGGAACGTGAACTCGTCCTGCTCGGCGAACGGCAGCAGCAGGGCCATGAAGCGGCGGTGCGCCTCCCGGCTTCGTTCCTGCCGCTGCGCCTCGGCCGCCCAGGCCTCGACGGCTTCGGCGGACTGCCAGATAGCGGCGTTCGTGTCCGCGGGCTCGCTCATGGCAGAAGGTTACCGAGAAGGCCGGTAAGGGTCCCGGGCCGCCCAGACGACTTAACGTCGTGATTCTTCCCGGTCCCCCGGTAATCCCGGTCACCTTCGATTACCTTTACCGTCAGGGAGGTGGGCGGTGAGTGTGGGGAAGATCTCACCGCGTGAGGCTCAGGAGCTTGATGCCTGTTTCCGAGCCGAGGCCCGTGACCTGTTCGGGTACGCCTGCGCGGTGACCCGGGGCGATCAGGCGCTGTCCCACGACCTGGTCCAGGCGGCCTTCGAGGCCGCCGCGCGGGCCTGGTCCGGGCTGCGCGGCCTGGCCGAGGAGCAGCGCCGGGGCTGGCTGCGGCGGACGCTGGCCAATATCGCGGTGACCGGCTTCCGCCGCGAGGCGGCCATCAGGGACCGGCTGCCCCGGATCGAGATGCTCTACCGCAAGACCGCCGCCGACCCGCTGGAGCAGGCCTTCTCGTCGATCGCGCTCGACCGGTGCTGGGAGGTGATCCAGGGCCTGCCCGAGCAGCAGCACGCGGCGGCGCTGCTGCGGTGGGGCCTGGACATGAAGGAGGGCGAGATCGCCGCGGTCCTCGGTATCGCCGAGAAAACCGTGAGCGTGCACCTGTATCGAGTACGCCGCAAGCTGCTCCTACAACTTGGGGCGGCCTACCCGTTCGACGAGGACGCCCCGGAAGGAGCATCGCCATGAGGGCCGGCGGACGCGAGCCGGGCACTTCCCACGAGGACATGCTGCTGTCCGGCGTCTACCAGCAGGTCACCGACCAGCAGGGGGCCAGGTTCGCGGCGGGCTACGACCTGGAGCAGGGCCTGGACCGGTACCAGGCCTGGCTGGGTGCGCACACCGATCCCGAGGGCGACGGCGCCGCGGAAGACCCCGAGCGGGACGGCGCGGGCCTGGCGGACACCACGGGCCTCCCGGACACCACGGGCCTGGCGGACGCCTTCCCGGCCGCGGGCACGGCGCGCGCCGAGTGGAGCGCCGACCTGGCCGTCGTCGAGCTGTACTCCCAGCATTACCGGGCGCTGGTGCGGCTGGCGGCGCTGCTGGTCCGGGACACCGGCACCGCCGAGGAAGTCGTCCAGGACTCCTTCGTCGCCATGCACGGCGGCTGGCAGCGCCTCCGCGATACCGAGAAGGCGCTGGCGTACCTGCGGCAGGCCGTGGTCAACCGGTCCCGGTCGGTCCTGCGGCACCGCACCGTGGTCGACAAGAACCTGCAGAAGGCCCCGCCCGACATGCCCAGCGCCGAGCACGGCGCCCTGGCCCTGCTCGAACGCGACGCCGTCATCGCCGCCCTGCGCGACCTGCCCGACCGCCAGCGCGAGGCCATCGTCCTGCGCTACTACGCCGACCTGTCCGAAGCCCAGATCGCCGCCGCCATGGGCATCAGCCGCGGCGCCGTCAAGAGCCACACCGCCCGCGGCATGACCGCCCTGCGCGCGGCCCTGGAGCAGCAGTGACGCCGGAGCCGGAGTCAGGTCCGGGGCCGGACAGCACCCCGGCCGGCTGGCACGGCTTCGCGGAGTGCCTGCGCCGGGCGCTGCACGCCGCCGCGGATCAGGTCGAACCGCAGCCGGACGGCCTGATCCCGATCCGCGCGAGGATCCTGGCCGCGGCGGGGGTGCCCTGGAACCAGGCGTTCGCCGTCAGCCAATACTGGATCCACGACGCCTGAGGACGTGGCTCCGTAACGAGGCCGACCTACTATGGGCGGTATGACCGAGCAGGCCGAGACGATACGGACGGCGATCCTCACCGTCGACGACGACCCCGGCGTCTCCCGGGCGGTAGCGCGGGACCTGCGGCGGCGCTACGGCGAACGGAACCGGATCGTGCGGGCCGAGTCCGGGCCCTCGGCCCTGGACGCGCTGCGGCAGATGAAGCTGCGCGGTGACCTGGTCGCGGTGATCCTGGCCGACTACCGGATGCCCGAGATGAACGGGATCGAGTTCCTCGAGCGGGCGATGGACATCTACCCGGGGGCGCGGCGGGTGCTGCTCACCGCGTACGCCGACACCGGCGCCGCGATCGACGCCATCAACGTGGTCGACCTCGACCACTACCTGCTCAAGCCGTGGGACCCGCCGGAGGAGAAGCTCTACCCGGTGGTCGACGCGCTGCTCGACGCCTGGATGGAGTCGGACCACCGGCCGGTGCCGGAGACCAAGGTCGTCGGGCACCGCTGGTCGGCGCGCTGCTCCGAGGTGCGCGAGTTCCTGGCCCGCAACCAGGTGCCCTACCGCTGGTACAACTCCGACGAGCCCGAGGCCCAGCGGCTGCTCGAGGCCGCGCAGGCGGACGGCCTGTCGCTGCCGGTGGTCATCACCCCGGAGGGCGAGCCCCTGATCGAGCCCACCGACGCCGAGCTGGCCGCCCGGGTCGGGCTGGCCACCACCCCGTCCAAGGACTTCTACGACCTCATCGTGATCGGCGGCGGCCCGGCCGGGCTCGGCGCGGCCGTCTACGGCGCGTCCGAAGGCCTGCGCACCGTGCTGGTCGAGCGCACCGCCACCGGCGGCCAGGCCGGGCAGAGCTCGCGGATCGAGAACTACCTCGGCTTCCCGGACGGGGTCTCGGGCGCGCAGCTGACCGACCGGGCCCGGCGGCAGGCGGCGAAGTTCGGGGCCGAGGTGCTGACCACGCGGAACGTGACCGCCCTGGACGTGTGCGGCTCGGCCCGGCGGGTCCAGTTCGCCGACGGGACCTCGATCGACGCGCACACGGTCATCCTGGCCACCGGGGTGTCCTACCGGCAGCTGGAGGCGCCGGGGCTGGCCGACCTGACCGGGCGCGGGGTCTACTACGGCTCGGCCCTGACCGAGGCCTCGGCCTGCCTCGGGCAGGACGTGTACATCGTCGGCGGCGCCAACTCGGCCGGCCAGGCCGCCATGTACCTGTCCAGGCACGCCAAGTCGGTGACCCTGCTGGTGCGCGGGGCCGCGCTGGAACGCTCGATGTCGTACTACCTGATCAAGCAGATCGCGGACGTCCCCAACATCTCGGTCCGGACCTGTACCGAGGTCGTCGGGGCGGCCGGCGAGGACCACCTGGAGACCCTGACGCTGCGGGACAACGCGTCCGGGGAAACGGAAACAGTGAGCGCCCAGTTGCTGTTCCTGTTTATCGGGGCAGCGCCGCTGACCGACTGGCTCGATGGAGTGGTAGTGCGGGATTCCGCGGGATTCGTGGTGGCCGGCCCCGACCTGTCCGTGGGCGGGGAGCGGCCGCGCGGCTGGGAGCTCGACCGGATGCCGTACCACCTGGAGACCAGTGTGCCCGGCGTGTTCGTGGCCGGGGACGCGCGGTCGGAGTCGGCCAAGCGGGTGGCCTCGGCCGTCGGCGAGGGCGCGCTGGCCGTCATGCTGGTGCACCGGTACCTGGAGAAGAGATGAGTGCTTTGCCCGATCCCGAGCGTCTCGCGTGCAGCGTCGATGAGCTGCGGACGCTGTTCCTGTTCGAGAAGCTCACCGAGGACCAGCTGCAGTGGCTGTGCGAGCGGGGCCACGTCGAGCTGATCGAGCCGGGGCCCGTCTTCGCCGAGGGCGCCCCCGCCACCTGCTTCTACGTCCTGCTCGAGGGCACCGTGGTGCTGTCGCGCCGGGTGGGTGCGGACGACATGGAGGTCGGCCGGACGTCGGCCCGCGGCGTGTACGCGGGCGCCTTCACGGCTTACCTGGGCGACCGGGTGCCGCAGGTTTACTCCAACTCGCTGCGGGTGGTCGAGCCGTCGCGGTTCTTCGTGATGGACGCCGACGTGTTCGCCGAGCTGATGCACGACTGGTTCCCGATGGCGGTGCACCTGCTCGAGGGGCTGTTCTTCGGCCAGAAGAACACGCAGCAGGCGATCGGTCAGCGGGAACGGCTGCTCGCCCTCGGCTCGCTGTCCGCGGGCCTGACCCACGAGCTGAACAACCCGGCCGCGGCGGCGGTGCGGGCGACCGCGACGCTGCGCGAGCGGGTGGCCGGGATGCGGCACAAGCTGGCCATGATCGCGGGCGGGAAGTGGGACCGTACCTCCCTCGAGACGCTGATCAAGCTGCAGGAAGAGGCGGCCGAACGGGTGCCCAAGGCCGTCGCCCTGTCGCCGCTCGAGGCCTCCGACCGCGAGGACGCCATCGCCGACTGGCTCGAGGATCACGGCTGCAACGAAGGCTGGCTGCTGGCCCCGACGTTCGTGGCGGCCGGCCTCGACGTGGCCTGGCTCGACCACGTCGAGACCACGGTGGACCAGGGCACGCTGGAGCCCGCGCTGCGCTGGCTGAACTACACGGTCGACACCGAGCTGCTGATGAACGAGATCGAGGACTCCACCAACCGGATCTCCACGCTGGTCGGGGCGGCCAAGCAGTACTCGCAGCTTGACCGGGCGCCGTACCAGGTCGTGGACGTGCACGAGCTGCTCGACAGCACGCTGCTGATGCTGTCGGGCAAGTTCCCGCCCGAGATCACGGTGGTGAAGGAGTACGACCGGTCGCTGCCGCAGATCCCGGCCTACGCGGCCGAGCTCAACCAGGTCTGGACGAACCTGATCGACAACGCGGTGTCGGCGATGGGCCAGTCGGGCCGGCTGACGGTGCGCACCGGGCAGGATCGGGACAGCGAGATCTTCGTGGAGTTCGGCGACACCGGGCCGGGCGTGCCGGAGGAGATCAGGAACCGGATCTTCGAGCCGTTCTTCACGACCAAGCCGGTGGGCGAGGGGACCGGCCTCGGCCTGGACATCTCCTACCGCATCGTGGTGAAGAAGCACCACGGGGACCTGTCCCTGGAATCGTCGCCTGGTGACACCCGCTTCCGGGTGCGGCTGCCGGTGACCTGGCAAGACGTAGAGGAGAGCTAAGACATGCCGGAAATAGCGGGTATCGACCCCTCGGTACCGCCGAGCGGTGACGGCTGCGTCGAGTGCGAGGCGGCCGGGGGCTGGTGGGTACACCTGCGCCGGTGCGCGCAGTGCGGGCATATCGGCTGCTGCGACACCTCGCCCATGCAGCACGCCACCGCGCACGCGGGCGAGACCGGGCACCCGTTCATCCGCAGCTTCGAGCCGGGCGAGGACTGGTTCTACAGCTACGACACCAAGGAGACCTACGAGGGCCCCGAGCTCGCTCCGCCGCAGCACCATCCGGCCGACCAGGGCGTGCCCGGCCCCAAGGGCCGGGTGCCAAGCGACTGGCGGATGCACGTACATTAGGCCTCCATGGAGCCTGACGGGTCCGCGCAGGTCGCGGTGTTCGTGGATTTCGAGAACCTGGTGCTCGGCGCGGTCAAGGAACTGCCCGACCTGGCCAACCCGGCGCCGTACGAGGCGCTGACCCGGCTGTGCCGTGGCTACGGCAACGCCTCGGTCCGGCGCGCCTACGCGGACTGGGCCAACGCGCTGTTCGGCGGGCACCAGGACGACCTGGCCATGAACGGCGTCGACCTGATCCAGGTGGCGCGGGTCGGGGTGCAGAACAAGAACGCGGCCGACATCCGGATGGCGGTCGACGCCATGGAGACCCTGATCGTGCACCCCGAGATCAGCGTGTTCGTCCTGGTCAGCGGCGACGGCGACTACTCGCCGCTGGTGCAGCGGCTGCGGGAGTTCGGCAAGTGGGTGGTCGGGGTCGGGACCGAGGCCAACGCCAGCCGCAAGCTGGTCTCGGTGTGCTCGGAGTACAAGTACTGGGGCACGCTGGTGGCGGAGGTCGTGCCCGCCGCCCGGCCGGCCGCGGCCTTCGACCTCGCTGAGGCCGGGGAGCTGCTGGTCCGGGCGTTCGATGAGTCCAACGCCGAGACGATGACGGCCGGCGGCCTCAAGAGCAAGATGCTGACCCTGGACGCGGCGTTCGACGAGCACAACTACGGGGCCAGGAGCTTCCGCGCGTTCCTGGCCATGCTGCCCGAGCGGGTGGAGATCGTGCAGGCGGGCGGCCCGGATATCACCGTGAAGCTGATCGAGGAACCGCGCAAGCCCGAGCCGAAGCAGGCCGCGAGGACGAGGACGCGCAAGTCCTGAAGGGATCCCCCGGCCGAGGCTTAACTGAGTCTCCTGTTCATGTGAGTACAAACTGTTTGTACTACAAATTATTTGTACTACAGACTTTTTGTATCATGAATGCATGCAACCACTCCTCGGCCGTGACCGCGAACTCGCCGACCTCGATCGTGCCTGGCAGCGGGCTCAGTCCGGCGTCCCGCAGCTCGCG
>Ga0335073_10006263_pt1 | contig 16700 bp, 14 predicted proteins | sample Lox_Sample_22_FD_207093 | JGI IMG/M metagenome (GOLD analysis project Ga0335073, IMG submission 207093) | Soil microbial communities from Loxahatchee National Wildlife Refuge, Florida, United States - Lox_Sample_2.2 | ecosystem: Environmental > Terrestrial > Soil > Wetlands | place: USA... | reverse complement strand
CTTCCTGCATCCGCAATGCCGCATATAGCGCCCGCAACGGATGGTCCTCATGCGCGACCGGCGCCCCGAACAGCGCAAAGATTCCGTCCCCTGTCGATTGCACGACATAACCGTCGTAGCGCTGCACCGCCTCGATCATAAGCTTCAACGCTGGGTCGATAATCGCGCGCGCTTCTTCGGGGTCGAGGTCCTGCATCAACTCGGTCGAACCCTTGATGTCGGCAAACAGCGCGGTCACCGTCTTACGCTCTCCCTCGACGACTTCCAAAGCCTGCTGCTCCGCCGCGAAGCTAATGACTTCCGAAGCGTTCACCGTTGAAGGCGCAGTACTTTTCGGAGGCTTGTCTTTGCGCAGTGGGGTGCCGCAATCAGCGCAGAACTTCGCATTCGGTGCGTTGTCCGAACCACAATTCGCGCATTGGTTCGGCAACGGGCTTCCGCACTCGGCACAAAACTTCTTGCCGGGGATCGCCTCCGATCCGCACTTCGAGCAAAGCATTGAACGTCAGCCTAGCAGACGAGCTGAAAACGAGTTAGCAACGAACACAGGAGGAACCATCCCCTGATAACGAGGCTCAGCCGCAGCCTTGCCGATCAACCGAAGATTATCGCAAAAGACCGCGGCGCTTTACGGGACCGCCGCATTCGACTAACACATAAGTACAGACCAGACCATATGGAGGGCACTGCTTATGTCGAATACAATTATCTCTAAGCCTATCATCTCAGCGGACTCGCACATCATGGAGCCGCCCGAGACCTACATCGACCGTATCGATAAAAAATACAAGGACACCGCGCCCCGCGTCGTATGGAACGACCAGCGCGGCGATACATACATCGTCGAGGGCATGAAAGACACCATCCCGATGGGCTTGATTGCAGCGGCCGGCAAGACCGCGCAGGAACTCGCGGGTGCCGCCCGGATGGCGAAGTTCGACGAACTCCATCGCGGTTCATGGGACCCCGAAGCCCGGATGGCCGATCAGGACCGCGATGGCGTCGCGGCTGAGGTCATCTATCCGAGCGTCGGCATGATCCTTTGCAACCATCCCGACCCGGATTATAAGAAGGCCTGTTTCGACGCTTACAACCTCTGGATTGCCGACTATTCCGGTGCTCATCCGGACCGCCTGATTGGCCTTGGGCAGACTCCGATGCGCTCGCCCGAGGAAGGCATCAAGGACCTCGAGCGGATGAAAGCGCAGGGCCTCCGTGGCGTGATGATGTCCGGCTTTCCCGTGCAGGAAGACTACGACAGTAAGATCTACGACGAGTTCTGGGAAGCGGCGATCGAGCTCAAGATGCCGCTCAGCTTCCATATCCTCACCTCTAACGAGGGCGTCGCCAAGCCGCCGCGCGGACCCAAACTCAACTCATTCATGTCGATCATCCGGGGCAACCAGGACATCATCGGCACCTTCATCTTCGGCGGCGTCTTTGAGCGTCATCCGAATCTGAAAATCGTCTGTGTCGAGGCGGACGCCGGCTGGGCACCGCACTTTATGTATCGCATGGATCATGCGTTCGACCGTCATCGTTATTGGATGACGGCAGGCACGTTGTCAAAAATGCCGAGTGACTATTTCCGTGAGAATGTCTACATGACGTTCCAGGATGATTGGGTTGCCTTCAAGCTCAAGGACCTATGCAATCCGCAGCGACTGATGTGGGCCAATGACTTCCCGCACAGCGACTCGACCTGGCCAAACTCTCAGTCGTTGTTGGAAAAGCATACGAAAGGGCTGAACGAGCAGGAAAAGAACTGGCTATTGCACGACAACGTCGCACAGCTTTACGGCTTAAACTGATTTCGCCAGGCCGGTGGGTGGCAAATGGCTATCATCGTCGTTCACTATTCACCGGCCGCTTTATTTTTATTCGCTGACTATCTGCGGAGAGCTTAATGGAGTTTCGGAATCTCGGAAGGTCAGGGCTGAAGGTTTCGCTCGCGGGACTGGGCTGCAATAACTTCGGCATGCGGATAGAACTCGAGCAAGCGCGCGCCGTGATTGATCGCGCCATCGAGGTCGGCATTACCCTATTCGACACCGCTGATATATATGGCGGCCGTGGCAAATCCGAAGAGATGTTGGGTCATATCCTTGGCGCTCGCCGCAAGGATATTGTATTAGCCAGTAAGTGCGGAATGGCTATGGGCGACGGTCCTTACCGCAGTGGCTCGTCGCGGCGATATATAGTCAGTGCATGCGAAGGTAGCCTCAAACGATTAGCAACTGACTATATAGATTTGTACCAAATTCATCAACCCGATTCCTCCACGCCCGAAGAAGAAACTCTGGCCGCTCTCGATGACTTAGTACATTCGGGAAAAGTGCGTTATGTGGGCCACAGCAACTACGCTGGATGGCAGACTGCCGATGCGCACTGGCTGGCGAAAACGAATCACTACACTCCATATATATCAGCGCAAAATGAATGGAGCTTGCTGAACCGAGCGGTCGAACGAGACTTGGCGCCGGCTTGCAAGCAATTCGGCGTGGGCATCCTGCCATTTTTTCCATTGGCTAGCGGGTTCCTGACCGGCAAGTACAAGCGTGGAGCGGCCATGCCCGAAGGGTCGCGGCTGGGCGCAATGAAGATGCTGGCCGACCGTGTGGTGAACGACGCAAACTTTGCGACGGTGGAGAAACTCGACGAGTTCGCAAAGTCTCGCGAGCGATCGATGGTCGAGTTAGCGATGAGCTGGCTCGCGTCCCACCAGGAAGTGGGCAGTGTAATCGCGGGAGCGACGCGCCCAGAGCAGGTGACGGAGAATGCGAAGGCCGTCGAATGGAAGATCAGCGATGAAGAACTGAAGGCGATCGATAAGCTGACACGTCAATACAAATAGGGCCCCTAGGGCGAATAGCGAAGTATCTTCTGAAACTTTCGTCGTCGTAGTGACGGTCGTTAGGTCATGGGGCGCCGAACCATTTCTCGTAAAGCTGCTGGTAAGTTCCGTTCTCACGCAGCGCGATCAAGGCACTGTCGACTTTCCTGCGAAGCGGACTACCCATTGGGAAAAGCATCGCGAACGGTGCACTATTGAACTGAGACCCGACTACTTTCACACGTCCCTTGCCGCTGTGCGAGGCATAATAAAGGAGAATCGGAGTGGCCGCGACGACGGCTTCGACTTGGCTGTTTAGCAGCGCTTGAAACATTTGTTCCGGCTGCTCGAACGTCTCGACTTGCGCATTCTGCGCGGCTAGATAATCGACCGCAGATGAATTCACGAGCGCGCCTACTTGCTTGCCGGGCAAATCACCCGGACCCTCAATCGAGCCGCGAATCTGTTCAACGGTTAGAGTCGTGGTCAACTGGGCAGTGTAGTAGGCGACGAAAACGACGCCGGCAAACATCCACATCACAGCGACCACACGTGCGAGCCAACTGCCTGGGAGGCGCTGCGTCTGGACCACAAGTGCACTCGCGGCCCAAACCAGGGCGATAAAAATACCCGGTATGTAGGGCTTTCCCTGCGTGATGCCGTCTGGCTGGCGACGGTCAAAAAACCAGATGAGGTGGGCAGGAATCAGTATTAAGACCATTCCGATGCCGAGCCAGAGCAGCATCCGTCGGGATAGCAATAATCCGAGCAAGGCCATAAACGGATGGGGGGGCTGCGCCAATTCAGCGGTGGCAGGCACCATGACTTGCAGCCCGGTTTCCATGACTGGGTAAGAGAAGTCGAATTCGGCATCACGCGCCGCAGTTATGAAGACTGGCGTAACGAGGACGTCCAATTGCCCGGACCGTACGTCGGACCGGACAATGTCCCACATTTGAGAGGTATCCTCTCCAGGTACGACATTGTAGGCGGTCGTCTTGACGCCCATCCGCGCCGCGATCGCATTCCAGAGGTCGATGCTGAAGCCTGTAAGAGAGCCGTTCTGCTCAATCGCAAATGGCGTGACGAGGAAAACAGCGGCCTTGAGTTCGGCCGGCTGTGGTGACGGTTGTGGCTGCGGCTGCCGACGCTGAGCGTGCCCAAAGGACGGCAGCATCACGAGATAACATACAACGAGCGTGAACGCGGCTGCGTAACGTGCCTTCATAGTCGTAATCAAGAAAGTAACGGCCTAGACGCACACCGGCTCATATTAATCTCAAAGTTGTGTCGATGGTGGCAGGCCAGCCCACTCCACCATCGCTTCGAGGCGCGGAATCAACGGTGGCGTGGGACTTCGCCAGCGAATCAATATGGCCTGGAGGCGAGTGAGACCGTGGCTGACTTTGAAAGCCTGCTCAATGAGGTCCTCGCCGCGAATGCCGGCTACCTGATTGGTGCCCACGGAAATCTTTAGTTGCGCGCGGATGGCCTTGGCGACGCCTTCGCAAGCCAGAATACCTGCGCGATCACCGCTCAATAGCTCAGCCCGCCAGTAGCCCGCAAAGATTAAGTCCCGGACCCAAGCGACCCACGACAAGATGGCGGGCAATGACGCCTCTTCGCCGCCCATCAGGACCGCGATGCGCGTGTGGCCGAAACAGATGTGTCCCAACGCTTGACCGAGCACGTAGCGCAATTCGTCAAGGTCCAGGCTGTCAATCAGAACGTGAGGCAGCACGATGGCGTAGGGCGGCGCTAAACCAAAAGCGTCGGCCTGGAATCTCACCTTACGCAAGACAAAGACACGCGTTACCGGTGCTCGGAAACGTTGCCGCAGTTCCTCGACAATTTTGTAAATCGCTGGGAATTGCGTGGGGGTAACCTCTGCGCCCTGTAATCTGTAGTAGGTCTTGGCTTGGATAGAGGTGACCAGCATCGAGAGGTAGATCGCGACACCTGCAAACAGAATGTCCTTGTCGCGACGCAGGAGTCCTCCGATCACCAACATGGCAATCAGGGCGAGTGCGAGCACAAGCAACCAGCGCTCGGAGGGATGCCGGTACTCCAACAGGCGGGAATCTTCCAGCACCGGTGGTTGGTCGGGAAGTCTGAGGCGCCAACCGGAGCGATTAATACTGTCCGCATGAGCGGTTTTATTCTTGCCAGCGAGGGGCATCGTGATAGTGAAGTCCTTGGATTTCGAGTCTAATGTTGGGAACTGATAATCCAGCAAGCTGGCGATCAGACGCTGGTGAAGTACATCGGCATCCCCAATGGATTAGTTCCTGCTCGCAGGAGAGTGGCATCAGACTCGCGCGGTCGCAATCGGGCTTTGGTCCCGGAAGGAGAGGAAAGCACCCTAGTTTGAAAGGGGATCGATTGTTTGACGATGGAGCTAGCGCGAGATGCAACGGAATCAGATTTCGAGGGCTTCGCGAAGTTCGAGAGCCGCCATACCGCCGCTGCTATCGATGAGCCGGAGGCGGAAGCCAGCAATTTTGCGAATGCCGCATAGAGCGGCGAAAAACGATCCAGCGTTGATCAACACGATCAGCCAGAAAAACGCCCGGCAGATGTTAATCGCCGCAAGCAGGTTATTACTGGCCCATACTGTGGGAAGCCACAGGCCGAGCGGAGAACCGATCATGCCTGCGCAATGTAGTTTGATACGAGCCCATCGCGGAGCGGCTAGGTATTCGCCATAGGTCATCTTGAAGCGAGGCTCGACATAGTAGAGATACGCATAGTCATAGCCGAGGCCGAGAAGAAGGCCGGTTGTGACTTTAATCAGCGGTTGAAACGCGACGCTCCAGAGGGCCGCAGCGGCGATGACAAGCAGGTCGGAGCCGTACTGGAGACCGAGGACTAGCAAAATCCCGCCGATGATGGCGAGAACGATTTCGAGGGCGAGCGCAACGTTAACCGATACCGTGCGCCAATGGTGACGCTGATGGAGCTTGCGGCTGACGCGTGAGAGGTCGCCGGCAAGAAGCGCACGGTCCGCGATAGGAAGGGCACGGACAATGCGCACCATTGATTCCCAAGGCCCGGGACGATATTGGCCCGAGTCCAGCGCTTGTTCGATGGCAACGATGCGATCATGTATTCGGTCTATGGCGGTCGCGGTTGAATCCACGGATAAACTCCAGAAGGAAAAATCATGGCGGTGCGAATCTCGCGGCACCCGCTGTGGATCACATTAGCGTGCTTGACGGTTTGAGGGGCGATACATTACTTGATTAGTGGGCCAGGTTACGAAACAAAATCGAATCGAGGCAGAAACCATGGAACGACCAGTAGAACAAATCCATAAGCTCATATATCCCGGGGCAGTCGATGCAGACGGCCACATCCTGGAAGCGAAAACCTGCTGGGAGGAGTACTGCGAGCCGAAGTATCGTGCGAATGCGATCCGCATGAAGGACGACAAAGACGGTCTCGAATACATGGAGATCAACGGCGTTCCGTCGCGGGTGAATCGCGGAGGGAATTTCGGAACGGTCGCGCAGATGGGCCAGGTGACACGGGCCAAGGGCGAGTTCGATCGGCGGGTCAAATACGGCGAACGCCTGCCCTTGGGCGCGGCCGATGCGAACGAACGAATCGAACGTCTGGACAAGGAAGGACTGGAGGCGGCGATTATCTATCCAAGCCTTGACCTGACATGGGAAACGGAATGCGAAGACGCGGATTATGCTCAGGCGATGACGCGGGCGTACAACCGCTGGATCACGGATTGGTGCGCCGATAGTGGCGGCCGCTTGGTACCGGTGGCGCACCTGTCGCTAGGCGATCCGAAGGCCGCGGCGGTTGAACTGGAGCGGGCGGTCAAGGCCGGTCATAAGGGCGGGTGGGTCGTGCAGTTTACGATGAACCGCAAGCCGCATGGCCATCCGGATAATGACGTCTTGTTCGCGAAGGCGCAGGAACTCGATGTGCCGATCGGAATTCATGTCTCGCTCGAACCGCAATGGTGCTGGCCGGGCCGGTATGACAAGGAATACGTGCGCAAGCAGCCCTGGTTTCTAAATGTGACGGCATCGGACGCCATCCGCCACGCGCTTGCGAGCTTTATGCAGTACGGGACGTTCGACAAGTTCCCGCAGCTCAAGCTGGTGATACTGGAGGTAGGCGCAGGCTGGATTCAGTATTGGCTGGATCGAATGGACGCGGTCTATGACAGCGTGATGGGGCGCAGCGTGCCGTTAAAAGAGAAGCCTAGTTTCTACTTCAATCGCAACGTGTGGGTATCGGCGGATCCTGACGAGAAGTCGTTGCCGGCGATGGTTGAGCTGTGCGGAAGCGACCGGTTTTTCTGGGCCACCGACTTTCCTCATCCGGACCATACCGGGAGCTATATTGAGGCAATCGAGGAGTTTGGCGGAAAGATCTCGGATGCGCAGGATCGGCGGAACGTGCTCGGGGACAATGTGCGGCGGGTATACCACATAGATGGCTGATATCAATTGAGTCTGTATCTGATACCTACCGAGTAATCGAATAGCTATCAGATACTAGTCACATCAATAAAAACTCTGAAATTTCGGCTGGCGCAAAGGCACACGGGAGCCGACGGGGAAGTTATGAAAATCGGATTGATGCATGTCACGCCTAACGCCACGGCGGATCCCGCGATCGTCGCCAGGCGCGCCGAAGAGATGGGCTTTGAATCATACTGGGTGGGAGATCACACGATCATACCGGTTCAATCGAGCGTCAAATACGGGGGTGGTAGCAAGGCCGATGGCAGCGAGCCGGATTATCTGTGGCAGTTGCCTGACCCGCTAATCGCCTTGGCGCGTGCGGGAGCTACGACCAGCAAGATTAAGCTGGGAACTGGGATCGTGCTGGTGCCGGAACGGAATCCGATTCTGACGGCGAAGCAGATCGCGACGCTTGATGACGCCTGTGGGGGGCGTTTCCTCTTCGGAATCGGCGCCGGCTGGAATCCTGAGGAATCGATGATTCTGGGCGGTGATTTTGAGCATCGATGGAGCCAGGTGAAGGATTACATCGCAGCGATGAAGGTGCTGTGGCGGGAAGAAGTCTCGGAGTATCACGGCCGCTATATCAGCTTTCCAGCGGTGCGATGCTATCCGAAGCCCGCCAGTAAACCGAATCCGCCGGTCTTGATTGGCAGCATCAATAATCCACGGGCGCTCAAGCGCGTCGCGGAATGGGGCGATGGATGGGTTCCAGTCGTGAGTAGCGTCGACGAATTTGCGGACGGGGTAACGAAGATTAAGGCCATGGCCAAGGATTACGGCCGTGATGCGAACGCACTGGACTACACGGTTTTCGGGATCACTGGGCAATGGCAGTCAGCGGCCAAGATTCGAGAGTTTGAAAAGGCAGGAGCGAATCGGGTCGTGTTGTGGCTCGGCGATGGCGATTTGAAGGTCGTGTTGGGCGAGATGGAAAGGTTGGCAAAAGCAGTAATGTAAGTGCGCCGGAAATTAGAGAAATGAAAGGCCTTGCTGGATGGCGAGGCCTTTTCATTTGTTATTGGGGAAATCTATCCACCAAGAGGCTGCTCGCAGCGAAAGCTGGTCGTCTCCAAGCACGAAGCCGAGCAACGCCGGGCCGTACCCGGCGTCGGCGAAACTCAGGGGGCGGTCACGGTGGTCGTGGTCGAAGTGCCCGGCGCCGGTGCTGGCACTACTACACTGGATGAAGTGCTCGGGACCGGCTGAACGACGACCGGCTGAGCAGGTTGGCTAGTTTCGGTGCACGAGAAGCAGCCGCTGGTCATCACACATGCGCCAAATGCCATCAGAAAGATGAAGGTTCTTTGATTAAACACGCCCATGAATCATTAATGACTCGTTTAGTGCTAGGGATTCAATGAAATTTTTTGTGGTATTTCACCTCGGTCAATCACCTCAGTCTACGCGTTCGGCACTCGTTCAGTGAACCAATGCCATTCTTTCGAGTTGGCTGGAGGATGGAATAGTGAAAGTGCTACGTTCCATAAGATAAAGCGCGGCACGCGATCGGTTTGGCGGAGAAAGCCTTGGCAGAAGAATTGGCCGCCCAGCCGAACTGCCGCTAGTCGAGGCAAGGAGTCATAAAGCATGTTGTTTGTGATTATCGGTCATGACGGTCCGCAAGGAGCTGCGTTGCGGCCCTCGGTTCGTCCGGCTCACCTGGAGAATCTTCGGCCGTTGGTCGAGCGAGGTAAAGTAATCGTCGGCGGTCCATTCACCGATAGCAGCGGCAGCCTGATCGTGGCTGACTTCGATAGCGAAGCCGCCGCGAGAGAGTTCGCCGCAAATGATCCCTATACCAAGCAGGGCGTGTTCGAACGGGTCGAAGTGAAACCGTTCCGTCAGGTAGTACCTTAGGGCGCGGCGAGAACGCGCCGGAACAACCTCATGACAAGTGCATTAGCCGGTCTCAAAATTCTCGAACTCGGCGACTTGGTCGCCGCCGCATACGCCACCAAACTAATGGCGGACACGGGCGCCGAGGTAATCAAACTAGAAAATCCCAAAGGCGACCGTGCCCGGTATCGTGGTCCATTCCCAGGACATATTCCGCATCCCGAAAAAAGCGGTTTATTTCTGTATCTGAATACCAACAAACTCGGGGCAACGCTGGATATCGGCAAGTCGGAGGGTTTTACGCTGCTGGAAAAGCTCGCTGCCGAGGCGGATGTGCTCGTGCATGACTTCGCACCGCCTGAGATGGATCGGCTCGGATTGAGTTATGAGCGATTGCGCAAAGTAAATCCGCGGCTGGTGATGACATCGATTACGCCGTTCGGCCTCACTGGACCGTGGCGTGATCGGCGGGCCGAGGAGTTGACGACCTGGTCCGCAGGCGGACTGATTGTGTTGAATGGTGGCGGCTCGGCGCATCCGGAGATGCCGCCACTGAAAACCTTCGGTAGCCAGTCGGGCTTTCAGGGCGGCGTGCATGCTGCGACGGCGACAATGGGCGCGGTGCTGGCGCAGGCGCGCGACGGCGAGGGACAGCATATTGACGTGTCAATTCAGGAAGTGTTGGCGTCGCAATTAGAGCTGACTTTCGAATATTGGCCCTACATGAAGATGATCGCGACACGGCTAGGACGGAAGCCGATCCAGCCGATGGAAGCGCTGGAATGCAAGGACGGCTGGATTTATGCGTGTTGCGTCGAAGAGCATCAGTGGCGCGGCGTCGTCGAAACAATGGGCAATCCGGACTGGGCAAACGAAGAAATCTTCAGCGATCGCTTCAAGCGGGCGGAGAATTGGGAAGCGCTGGAGCTTTTTTTGAAAGAATATCTCAGTGAGCATACGGTGCTCGAAGTATATAAGGCGGTGCAGCAGCGGCGAGTACCGTTTGCGCCAGTCTCGACGATGGGTGATCTGATTAACTCGGAACATCTGAAAGCTCGTGGCTTCTTCGTCGAGATCACGCAACCGCAAGCGGGGACGCACAAGTATCCAGGAGCACCGCTTAAATACGGCGCGACACCATGGGCGATTCGATTACCAGCGCCAGTGCTCGGGCAGCATAATGAAGAGATCTACGGCCGGCGGCTCGGACTGCCGCAGGAAAAGATCGCGGAACTCAAACAGGCCGGAGTGATCTAGTGGTAAAGCCGCCTCTCGATGGAATTAGGATTGCGGACTTCACCTGGGTTTGGGCAGGGCCGTACTGCACACTGCAGCTCGCCCATCTAGGGGCCGACGTAATCAAAATCGAAACCAGGACGCGTCCTTGCGTGACAAGGGTACTGCCTCCGTGGCCGGATGGAAAACCAGGAGGCATGAACCGCTCAGGCTACTTCAATCAATACAGTCAGGGTAAGCGTTCAATCACGCTCAATTTCAAGGAGCCGGCGGCACAAGAGATTGCGCGAAAAATAATTGCTCAAAGCGATGTTGTGATTAACAACTTCGCGCGTGGCGTAATCGAGAAAATGGGCTTCGGCTATGACGCGGTTAAGCGAATCAGGCCGGATATCATTATGATCTCGCTATCCGGCTATGGCGACACCGGGCCTTATGCTGACTATATAGCTTATGGCCCGGCGCAGGTTCCCCTATCGGGACTATCATCGCTGACGGGCTATCGTGGCTGGCCACCGATGCATTCCGGTTTCAGTTATGCCGATCCGAACGCTGGAATCCACGGAGCATTCGCCATACTCACTGCGTTGTACCACCGCAACAAGACTGGCGAAGGACAGTATATCGATATGAGCCAGTGGGAATGCGCGATGACTCTTCTGCCCGAAGGTATTCTGGAATATACGATGAACGGCGCCGAGCCAGAGCGTATAGGCAATGAGGATCTGCAGATGGCTCCGCATGGCATTTACAAATGTCTCGACCGGCCCGAGAAAGTCGCCGGAAATACAATCGATCAGTTTGTCGCTGTCGTGGCGGCAGACGATGCTGAATGGGGAAGGCTGGCAAAGGCGATCGGGCGTCCGGAACTAGCCACTGATCCACGTTTCGCAGCGCTGGCAGCGCGAAAGGCCAATGAGGCGGAACTGGATAAGATGATCGGCGAGTGGACCACCTCAAAGCGTGCCGCCGAGGTCGCGGATACACTACAGGCGGCAGCCGTGGCGGCGGCGGTGGTCGCGGATAATCGATTCCTTGCCGACGAAGACCCGCATATCAATCAGCGCGGATATTTCGCCGAACTCGAGCATCCAGAGGTGGGCGTCAAAAAGCATTGCGGCATACCGTGGAAGATGAGCCGCACGGAATGTGCGGTGCGCGCGCCTGCGCCATGTATCGGGCAGCACACTGAAGAAATCTTGACGCAGCTGCTAGGGTATGGCCATGAAGAAATTGAGCAACTGAGGGCACTGGGTGCGCTCGAATAGCCATTCGCAGAAATTAAGTAACTTGAAATTATTTGGCCGAGCCAAGTGAGTCGTCGTCTAATTCGTAACGTCATCAAGACTAGCTTTCAACCCGATTATCAAACTATCCGCGGAGGACCGGATAATGGCTGAACCGAAACTATTGCTGGACGGACAGATGTTTCTGGAAGGACCACGTTGGCATGACGGCAAGCTATGGTTCTCAGATATGCATGCCCATCAGGTAAAGACAGTTGATTTGAATGGCCACAGCGAGGTTGTCGCTGAAGTAGCGGCATGGCCGTCAGGGCTGGGATGGCTGACAGACGGGCGGCTGCTGATCGTCTCCATGACTAATCGGCGCTTACTCAGACTCGACGCAGACGGATTGAAGGTTCATGCGGATTTGAGCGGGCTCGCGTCGTTCTACTGCAATGATATGGTGAGCGATACGAAAGGCCGAGCCTATGTCGGTAACTTTGGTTATAACTTGTTCACCAATGAGGCGAAGAAGCCGGCGGAGCTGGTGCTCGTGAATCCCGATGGGTCGGCACGGGTGGCGGCCGACGGACTCGATTTTCCCAACGGTACCGTAATCACGGCTGACGGGAAGACACTGATAGTAGCAGAGTCGATGGGCGGGCGGCTGACGGCGTTCACCGTGAAGGATGATGGCTCACTGACTAATCGAAGACTATTCGCGGACCTCGAGAAGGCGACGCCGGACGGAATCGCGATTGATGCGGAGAATGCCGTTTGGGTCGCGTCGCCGTTCACGCACGAATTAATTCGAGTCAAAGATGGCGGCGAAGTAACCGAGCGTATCAAGTTCGATTCGATGCCTATCGCGTGCGCGCTCGGCGGTACAGGACGGCGGACGCTCTTTATTCTGACCTCTGACAGCGTTGATCCTGACGAATGCCGGGGGAAAAAAAGCGCAAAGATCCTGACGATGGAAGTGCCGGTGGCCGGAGCGGGCTGCCCATAAAGAACCGTTCAGAGCGCCGCGGCATTATAAACTGGGCGGCGCGGGATAGCTATCGCAAAAGTGCGGATGGAGCTTTCGTGGTTCGTGAAATCCTGCTTTGCTGTCGGCAGGTAATTCACAGATGAGCTCCACTACGATCAAGGCTATCAAAGCGCGCGAGATAATCGACTCGCGCGGAAATCCAACGGTCGAGGCCGACGTTCATTTGAGCGGCGGCGCCTGGGGGCGGGCGGCGGTACCGTCGGGAGCGTCGACTGGCGTGCATGAGGCGGTCGAACTAAGGGACGGCGATGCGAAACGCTTCGGCGGCAAGGGCGTGCTCAAAGCGGTTGCGAATGCGAATGGGCCGATCGCAGAACGGCTAAGCGGATTCGACGCGGCAAAGCAGGCAGACCTCGATCAGGCGATGATCGAGCTTGATGGCACCGAGAATAAATCGAAGCTCGGTGCGAACGCAATCCTGAGTGTATCACTCGCGGCGGCGCATGCTGCGGCGAACGCCGAGGGCCTCCCGCTCTATCGTTACTTGAATCCCGACGCACACGTGCTGCCGGTGCCGATGATGAACGTGATAAACGGCGGGAAGCATGCGGACTCCAGCGTGGATATGCAGGAGTACATGATCGTTCCGCACGGCGCACCAACTATCGCTGAGGCTGTGCGCATGGGAGCCGAGGTGTTCCATGCACTAGCTGCCGTGCTAAAGAAGCGCGGGCAAGCGACCAATGTCGGTGACGAGGGCGGCTTTGCTCCGAACCTTGGCAGCAACGAAGAGCCGATTCAGGTGCTGATGGAGGCGATCGTCAAAGCGGGGTATAAGCCTGGAGCGCAGGTGGCGATCGCGATGGATCCCGCGTCAAGTGAATTCTATGAAGGCGGCGCTTATGTATTCGCGCGTTCGGACAAGAAAGCACGCAGCGCAGCGGAGATGGTTCAATACTATAACGAGTTAGCGTCGCGCTATCCGATCGTCTCGCTTGAAGATGGCTTGGCCGAAGACGATTGGGACGGCTGGGCGCTGCTAACAAAGGAACTAGGTTCGCGCATCCAACTGGTTGGAGATGACCTGTTCGTTACTAACCCGGCGCGGCTCAAGCGCGGTATCGAAGAGGCAACCGCAAATTCTATCCTGATCAAGGTCAATCAGATCGGAACCTTAACCGAAACGTTGAAGGCGATCGAAGTCGCGAACAGCGCGGGCTACACTTCGGTATTTTCCCATCGGTCGGGCGAGACCGAAGATACGACGATTGCCGACCTGGCGGTGGCGACAGGCGTAGGACAGATCAAGACAGGATCAATAAGCCGCAGTGAGCGTGTAGCAAAATATAATCGGCTAATACGGATCGGCGAGGAATTAGGTGGCCGCGCAGTCTATCCCGGCAAGAGCGTGTTCAAGGCTCATGCGGGAGGCGCGCGATGAGCCGTCCGCCAGTCGCTGCATTGATCATTTTCGACGGCTGGGGGTTGCGCTCAGCGACGGAAGCCAACGCGATCCGGAAGGCGCGCACGCCGGTAATGGATCGGCTGTGGGCGACGCAAGCGCATAGCGCAATCGACGCTTCGGGCGAGGCGGTAGGGCTGCCGCCGGGAATCATGGGCAATTCGGAAGTCGGCCATCTGACTATCGGAACCGGCCGGGTGAACTATCAGGACCTGATGCGTATAACGAAGGCGATCGAGACCGGAGCGTTTTTCAGAAACGATGCGCTGGTGAGCCTGATGCGCAAACTGGTGCAGAGTGGCAACACATTACATCTATGGGGACTATTGTCGGACGGAAGCGTACATAGTCATATCGAGCATCTGCTGGCGTTGATCGAAATGGGAGTGCGTGGAGGCGTGGCAGATATCGCGGTGCATGCGGTACTGGACGGACGCGACAAGCCGCCGCGATCAGCGCTGCCGTTTATCGAGCAGGTCGACGCAAAGCTCAGGGAAGTCGGGCGCGGCCGCATTGCGACGGTAACGGGACGTTACTATACGATGGATCGCGACAAGCGCTGGGATCGCGTTGAACGTGGCTGGCGTGCGATGGTCCTGGGCGAAGGGCAACGCAGCAGCAGTGCGCGCGCAGTCGTCGAAGCGGCATACGCGAAGGATCAGACGGACGAATTCGTCGAACCGCACGTGATTGGCGTGCCGCGTCCTATGCGCGATGGCGACGGTGTCGTTTGCTACAACTTCCGCGCCGACCGCGCACGTGAGATGACGGAGGCGCTGACATCGGCGGATTTCAAGGGCTTTGAGCGGCCGCACTTTCCGCAAATCCATTATGTATGCATGACTGAGTATGAACGGCGGCTAAACCTGCCTTTGGCATTTCCGCCCGAAGAGATCCATAACATGCTGGCGGAGGTCTTCGCGCGCGAGGGACTGCGCAATCTGAGAATTGCGGAAACCGAGAAATATGCGCACGTCACTTATTTTCTCAATGGTGGAGTGGAAAAGCCGTTTCCGCTCGAGGAACGCATACTCATTCCGTCATCGAAAGTAGCTACTTATGATCTTGAGCCAACGATGCAGGCAGTGGCTATTGCACGGCGCGCGGCGGAAGCGATCAGCGAGCACAAATTCGGCGTAGTCGTAATGAATTTTGCCAACCCGGATATGGTGGGCCATACCGGGCACATGGAGGCGACGGTCACAGCGGTCGAAGAATCCGATAAGGCGCTGGGAATCGTGTTGGATGCGATAGACCAAGCGGGTGGCGTGGCATTGATTACCGCCGATCATGGCAATGCTGAATTCATGGCGGACCCGGCGACCGGTCAACCTCATACGGCACACACAACGAATCCGGTGCCACTGATAATCTACGATCAGCGCTTCAAGGGCAGCCTTGCCGATGGAGGCACGCTAGGTGATGTCGCGCCGACCTTTCTCGCGATGCTGGAAATCGCCAAGCCGGCAGAAATGACGGGCCACGACCTGCGCCAAGCATCGCCGCGTTAGCTGAGGCCGCCACTGCACCGGCAGCAACGCGGGTGAAAATCGACCCTTAGGCTTGTAGAATGGTGCGGGCTTCAGCTGGCGTTGCGACGTCGTGGCCCATCGCGCGAATCACGCCGGCGGCACGCTCGACGATTTGCGGATTACCCAGTTGGCCGTCGTGCGCGTACTGATAGTCCTCGAGGCCGACGCGGACATGACCGCCGAGACTAACGATCAATGGGACGAGCGGCAGATTATCGCCACCGAGGGTAGCCACGAACCAGTTGGCGCGAACGTCCTTGATCATATCGAGATAGGCTTCGAGGCTTTTCAGCGTTGGAGGCAGGCCGAAAGGCAGCTCAGGTCCTCCGAAGTAAAACTTCAGAAGCAGAGGCTCGGTGAGAATGCCCTGGTCAAGAAAAACCATGGCGGCACGCAGAAAACTCGGATCGAAAATCTGAAGGGTCGGGCGGAGGCCGAGTTCGCGCGAGTTCTCTAGAAAGTAGCGAATGGTCTCGTAAGAATTCTGATAGACCGATTTTTCACCGTGAGTCTTCTTCGAGGCTGGATCGTAACTGACCAGATTAACCGAGCCCATGTCGCCGGCGCCAAGATCTGGCTTAGTGGCGGGATCCTTTGACAATTCGATGAAGTGGCTAAAGCGCGCGGCGGCATCGCCATCGCTGTTGAAGGTGGGCCACAGCAGCGGTTGGCATACGGCACGGGTGCGGCGATAAACCTCGGCGTAAGAAGGAACGTCGTGGGCCCACTTGCCGGTTTCGGGATTGCGGACATGAAAATGGATCAGAGCGGCGCCCGCTTTACAGGTAGCGATCGCGTCGGCAGCGATATCGGCCGGGCTATAGGCGATATTGGGGTTGAGCTTTTTCATCGCATTGCCGTTGATCGCGGCTTCAATCATCACTTTCGCCATGGTCACGCCCTCCATCCGGCCGAGACGATCCTGCGGACGCCTCGTTAAGCCGAAGCATTAGCAGGAAGCGGCGCGAAAATACCAGCACCCGGAAATCGTCAGGGTGGAGGACGCCTTACGGCTATTTTAACGGGGCCTCGGCATTCAGGAGGTACTCATGACGCAAGACTAGATTGCGGGTAGTATCATGCAGATGGCCCTG
>Ga0335073_10006262_pt1 | contig 16702 bp, 14 predicted proteins | sample Lox_Sample_22_FD_207093 | JGI IMG/M metagenome (GOLD analysis project Ga0335073, IMG submission 207093) | Soil microbial communities from Loxahatchee National Wildlife Refuge, Florida, United States - Lox_Sample_2.2 | ecosystem: Environmental > Terrestrial > Soil > Wetlands | place: USA... | reverse complement strand
CGTGCTCATGGCGCTGACGGGCTGGCGCTGGATGCCCAGGCCCTGCTCCCAGCCGCCGTCGGGCCCGCGCAGGGCCGCCTGGGCCCACCACTCGAAGAAGGCGATCGGGGCACCGGCGTGCAAGGCGCCGCTCTGGGCCCGCGGGGTACCGATCTCGAGGGTGCCTAGGTCGGCCAACGCCTCCCGGTGACTCTCCATCACCTCGACCAGGCGCAGCATCCGCCGACAGCGGTCACGGGGAGAGAGTGCTCGCCAGGCCCCCCCATCGAACTGGCGCCGAGCCGCGGCGATCGCGCGGTGCACGTCCGGTTGGGACGTCGTGGTCACGGCCCGCAGCGGCTGGTCCGTAGCGGGGTCCCGGGCCTGCGTCACCTCACCGTCGGATTCGACCCAGCGCCCGTCGATGAAGGTGCCAGTTTCCTTGATCAAGTCGGCGACGCGGGAGGCAGCCTGAGCTGCGGTCATCGAGGCTCCGATCCCTGCGGGGTGCGCGTGGTCAGGGTGCGCCTGCTCAGGCATGCAGCCGCCAGCGCGTGATCCTCTTCTCCAGCCGCAGGAGCACGAAGTTCAAGATCAGCCCGAGGCACGCCAGCACCAGGATCCCGGCGTACATGTCCGGGACTTCCAGGGTGTTCTGGCTGTTGAGGATGAGGAAGCCGATCCCGTTCTGCGCCCCGATCATCTCGGCTCCGACCAGGACCAGCAGGGCGTAGGTTCCGCCAAGCCGCACGCCCGTCGAGATGACCGGAACCGCTGAGGGCAGCACCACCTTGGTGAACATCTGCCACCGGGACACGCCGTAGGACCTAGCCGCCTTGGTGAGCGTGGTGTCGACCTGCTGGCATCCGTTGATCGTGTTGAGCAGGATTGGCCACACCGAGCCCCAGAAGACCATGGCGATCTGGGACCTCAGGCCGAGGCCGAGGAAGAGAAGGAACACAGGGTAGATGGCCAGCGGCGGCATCTGGCGGAAGAACTCCATCGGCGCCGAGAGCCACCGGCTCGCCGCCCCGGACCAGCCGATGGCCAGGCCCACCCCGATGCCGACCACGATGGCAAGCGCAAAGCCGATAGCCGCGCGCATGAGGCTCACGCTAACGTCGCTCCAGAGCAGGCCCGACTTGGCGAGATCGTAGGTGGCGGCGACCACAGTGGTGAATGGGGGCAGCGAAAACGTGGCGACGAGTCTCAGGTCGGCGATGAGCTGCCAGATCAGCAGGAAGACTGCGATGGACACGACCCCCTGCCAGCGCCGGTCGGCAAGACGGCGACGGGCCGGAGAGGCCTGGTCGCCGAGGTCGGCCGGTTCCCGCAGGATTGTGTCAGCCTGGGTCATCGCGGGGGTCCTTTCTGGGCTGGGAAAACGGACGGGCCGTGCTCAGCCGCTGATCTTGAAGGTCGCGGTGTTCCCGTGCTTGAGCAGCAGGTTCCACAGCTCGTCCCGGACATCGCTGTAATCGCGTTCCCGCTGGGCCAGGTCGCTGTGCTCGTCGGTTCGGGGCAGAGCGAAGGACCCCACCACCCGGCCGGGCTGGATCCCCAGCACGACGACGCGATCAGACAGCCGGACGGCCTCCGACACGCTGTGCGTGATGAAGACCACGGTCTTGCGCTGCTCCCGGTGCAGCGTGCTGAGCTGCTCCTGCAGCAGTTCGCGGGTGATCGCGTCCAGCGCCCCGAACGGCTCGTCCATCAGCAGGATGTCCGGGTCGCGGATGAATGCCCGAGCGATGGCCACGCGCTGGCGCATGCCCCCGGAGAGCTGAGCCGGATAGTGGGCCCGGAATTCTGACAGGCCCACCAGGCGCAGCGCTTCCGCAGCCAGGGCTTCGCGTTCCGCCTTGGGGACCTTGCTCACCTCGAGGGGGAACGCCACGTTGCTCACCACAGTGCGCCAGGGGAACAGCGCGTAAGTCTGGAAGATGATGGCCCGCTCGGGACCAGGGCCAGTCGTCGGAATCCCATCTACGAGGATCCGGCCGGACGTCGGGTCCTGGAGTCCTCCGACGATCTCCAGCAGTGTCGATTTCCCGCATCCGCTGGGGCCGATGATGCTGACAAATTCGCCCTCCCGGACATCCAGGCTGACGTTCTCCAGGGCCACCGTGGCCGACCCCTGCTTGCCCACTGCGGCGAAGGTCCGGCAGACGCAGTCGATGCTCAGCTTGGGAACTGCGGCGGGTACGGGATCCGCCGTGTTCACAGTCTCCGTCTTTGCACCGACTGGCTGAGGGCTGAGCGACTGGCGGATCATGGGTTCTCCGGGGTTGGCCACAGCTGCGGGACCTCCATCAGGTGCAGGTGCCGGCTCGAGAATCGCCAGACCCCCGAGTCCTTACGCACCGTGTCGAGGTAAGTGCCCGACCGGCGCAGCTCGTAGCTACCATCCGGATGGGCGAAAGACACGATCAGAAACGAGGCCACGCGGGCCTGACCCTCGTGCAGGTCGTAGACCAGCACATTCGTCGACAGGTGCCGGGGACAGGCCCCTTGCGTGCTGGCTGTGTACTTCCGCCGCCCCGCCATCGAGTCGACGATGGCGTCGCGGCCCGCCACCGGGAGCGGGAAAAGGCCGGGGTCGGGAGTGATGTTGTAGTGCGCGTCCTTAGTGAACAGGTCGGCAAAGCGCCCGAAGTCGGAGGAGTCGTAGAAGAGGCCATAGCTGGCGATCAGCTGCTCGATCCGCCGAGACTCGACCAGTTCGGCCAGGTCACGGTCGGTAATGTCGACCATGCTCATGTCGGCAGCCCGAAGATCCGGCGCGCGTTGCCCCCCATGACGGCCGTGCGGGCCTCCGGGGTAAAGGGCAGCGCCTCGAAGCTGGCCAGCGTCTTTTCCAGGGGCAGGAACGGGTAGGCGGAGGCGTACAGCATCTTGTCTCCGATCATGTCGTTGGCGGCCTGGACGAGGACGTCTGCGCCCGGGGCGAAGTGATAGAACGAGTTGTCGAAATAGACGTTAGGGTTGCGCCAGGCGACAGCGATCATGTCCATCGTGAAGGGCCATCCGCCGTGGCAGGCGATCACGGTCAGGTCCGGGTATCGCTGGGCGATGGAGTCCAGCGCGCGCGGCCCGTTGCGCATGACGGTCGGTACCCCGGGCAGCGCCCCGAAGGTCAGGATCAGCGGCACGCCCAGCTCGGCGCACGTCTCGTACAGGGGGTAGAAGCAGGGGTCGTCCGCCTCGGCCTCGATCTGGAAGGGATCCAGATTGGCTCCCCGGAGCCCGAGTTCCGTGACGGAGCGACGGATCTCAGCGGGCGCCCCCTCCAGGTCGGTGGCATCCAGCCCAGCCATCGCCAGCACCTGGTCCGGGTACTTGGCGGCCACCTCAGCCACGAAGTCGTTGGTCAGCGGCCAGCCGGGGACCGATCCCCGGTTCCGTCCGACGAAGACCACCGCATCGATCCCCGCCGGCTCCAGGCGCCCGATGAACTCGTCGATCGTCTCGGCCGGCGCCCGGTACCACTCCCGACCGTGACCTGGGAACGTGATTCCCATCCGCTCGATGCCGTCGATCCGGGGCCGCAGGTAAGCGTCCGTCTCCGGGGTGTTGGCCCGGGCCCGGAAGTCGATCACGCCCATGTGCAGGATGCTCCTTTTCCTGAGAACTGGGTCCTTGCCGGAACTGCCGCCCGTTACCCAGGCTCCGGCTGGCCCAGCGCGCTGATCTGCGCCAGTGGGGTGACGGAGCCGCGCATCCCGATCAAGCTCATCCCGCCGTCTACCACGATGACCTCACCCGTCAGGTAGCTCGCGGCTGGTGAGGCAGCGAATGTGACCACGCGCGCCATCTCGGCGGGGCTGCCGATGCGCCGCAGCGGCAGGCTGGCGCTGATCGCATCGAGAGCAGGCCCGGCGAACCGGTCCACCCGGGGGCCGCTGGTCATCCCGGGGCTGATCCCGACGACGCGGACGCCGTGGGGGCCCAGCTCGCCGGCCAGGGTCCGGGTCAGCTGCTTCAGCCCGGCGTTGACCGACGCTCCCACCGGGTTGTTCAGCACCACGACATCGGAGGCCACGCCGATCAGGTTGATGATGCACCCACGGCCACGCTGCGCCATGATCCGCCCGGCTTCCGCGCACACGCTGGTGGTGCCAGCCAGCTTCAGGGCCACCGTGTCTGCCCAGGAACTGCGCTGCGCCACCCAGAACGGCCCAAATGGGGCGTCTCCCGCAACGCTGGTGACGAGTACATCGAGCTGACCGAGCAGCCCGGCGGCGTCCTGGACACCCGCGGCGACCGACTCGTCGCTGGTCATATCCATCGTGACGAATCCGCGGACCTGGCCGCCGAGGTCTCCCAGCGCCTTCACCATACGGTCCTTCGACCGCCCGGCCACGGCCACCACCGCGCCCTCGCCGATCATGCACTCCACTACGGCCGCGCCGATGCTCCCACTGGCTCCGACGACAAGAACTCCGAGCCCGCTCAGACCGAGATCCATGTGAACCGCTCCGCATCCTGCCGCTGGGCGGGAGATTCCGGCGGAACCTCCCGCCCAGCGATTTACGTCCGGGTCAGCTGCTGCACTTCGGGTTGTACTGGTTCGTCACCCACTGGCCCGGCGAGGTGACAGTTCCCGCCGGGACGATGCCGAGCGCCATGACCTGCTTGGCGAGGGTCTGGGCGGCAGCTGTGTTGATGCAAAGGTTAGAGGGATATGACGGAATAGGTATACCTGCTGGGCTCTGTCCCGTGAGGGCGGCAATGTCCTTGCGTGCCTGCTCAGGGTTGGTCTGGACGAATTTTGCCGCCGCCTGGAGGCCCGCGATGTAGGCGCGGACGACGTCCGGGTGGGCCGCGATATAGCTGTCCGAGAAGATGTAGCCGGTGAGGTACTTGGTGGCACTCGGGAACGCCGTCATGTCGCGGAAGAGCAGGCTCACCTTGCTGGCGTACTTGCTCTCAAGCTGTGCGTAGAAGACGTCGCCGACCGCGATGGCGGAAACCTGGTGACTCAGCAGCGAGCCGACCAGGTTCGTGGCCGGAACTGCGACCGACGTCACCTTGGTTGGGCTGACGCCGTGACCCTTCAGGTACTGCAGCAGCGCATCCTCGTAGTACGAGGACGTAGCCGGCATGCCGACACGCTTACCCGCCAGGCCCGCAGCGGACGTAATGCCGCTCGACTTGAGCACGTAATACCGGACGGTGTCGTAGGTGGGGCTATCGATCTCGCTGGCCGCGACTTCCTTGACCTTGCCGCCGGCGTGGATGGCCAGCAACGGGGTGTCCGGGGTGTTGGCGTACATGGTCTCGACCTGGCCATCGACCACGCCGGCCACACCCTGCGCTCCCTGCAGGCTGGTCACCATGTCCACGGTCAGGTTGTACTTCTTCCAGAAGCCCTGGGCCTCGGCGATGTGCTCCAGCCCGAAGTAGGGCACGCTCAGTTGCTTGATGGTGGTGGGCTGGGCCAGCCGCAGCCCGGAGGCCGCCCCGGCACTCGCCGTCGCCGCCGTTGATGTGGTAGTGCCGCCACTGCTGCCGCATGCGGCGGCGGTCAAAAGCACGCCAGCGACGCCGCACGCCGCGAGGGCCAGGCGTCGTCTAGCGGCCAGCGTAGGAATCAATGGAACCCCCTTGTTCAACCGCATGCTCGCGGTACAGTGGGGCAAGAGTATAACGTTTATCATAGTTGTCAAGAGATCCCTCAGCGGCCACCGACCCCTCCCGGAGCCGTCCCTTGTCCGAGGAGAACCATGTGACCACGCCTGACCAGCCGCGACGCAGATCCACTGGGCCGCACGACGGCCGCACGGGCGATTTGATCTATAAAAACTATCGGTATTACCGAGAATCGCTTTGGGGTCATTTTCAGACGCTGAGCTGTGAAGCCTGGGTGCGGAGATGATCGAGGTCGTCACTATCGAGACGCCCGCGCTGGGGACCGCAGCTACCTGGCTACCGATGGGCGCGGCGCCCTGGTGGTGGTCCCCAACGGGACATCGACCGGGTGCTCAGGGCTGCGACTGAGGGCGGCACTTGTATCACTCACGTATCCGAGACTCACATTCACAACGACTACATCAGCGGCGGTCTTGCCCTCCCGCGCTGCGGGAGGGCTGACCGCCGGAAGCGGCCGTAGTAGTGCATCCAGCCCGCCACGATGGGGTTGATCACCCTGGCGAGCCCGGCGAAGGTGTAGTTGACCTTGCGGTGCAGCCGCCAGCTGCGGACCTCACCGCTGATCTTCTTCAAGGCGTTCCTGCTGATCGCGGGCAGGAACCGGGTGTAGATGGTCCCGTCCTTGCGCCGCGCCGAGCGTGGCCGGAACGTGAACCCCAAGAACGTGAATGAGGTGTGCTCACAGGTGGCACGCCTCATGCTGTCCCTTGCAGCACACGATCTTGGTTTTGGCCGGGTGCAGCCGCAGCCCGACCTGTTCCATCCTGTCCCCGAGCGCTGCCAGGACCTCCCGGGCCTGCCGCTCGGTCACACAATGCACGACAGCGTCGTCGGCGACCACAGCGTCCGGGTTCTGCACCCGGCGATTCATCGAACACTTTGGTCTCTCCCCCAGGTCGTACCAGCGCGTCGCCAGGTTCTGGCGCTTCCGCAGCCTGTTCGCTGGTTCGGAAACTCCGCTGACCATGGCAGAAGCTACCGCGCTGTGCGGATACGCCGGCCAGGCCCACCTCGCACACGACTGCCACGACCTGGCCGACCGCACTCCGACCGCCCTGGCCCGTGCCGCCCACGCTGCCAGCGGCCACCCTCAGCTGACCGAACGGCGCAGCACGGGTCGTCACGCGTAATACTCGTAAAGTGAGTACTCCGCAGCCGTCACCCGATCCGGCCGAGATGGCATTTCGCTTCCGGTCCGGGCGACTATGCCTCAACTTCTGCGCCACAGTTGGTGAGCGCTGGCGCGGTCGTTACGAACGGCTCCCATCTCCGGCCGACCTCGCTCGCTGGTACGTCGAGGCCCAGCTCATCCCGAAAGCTCTGCCCCTGGACACCGGCGACCTGGAGCGCGCACGAGTCGTCCGGGAGGCGATCTATCGCCGTGCGACGGCCCTGACGACGGCAGAACGGCCCCGGCGCACCGACCAAGCGATCATCAACTCGGCCGCTCAGCCGGCGCCGCTGGTTCCGCAGCTGGTGAACACGAAACTGCGCTGGTCAATGCCGTCCGAGGCAGCCGGGCCGGCGCTCCTCAGCACCGTCGCGCGCGATGCGATCGACTTGTTCACCGGACCGTACGCGGGCCGGGTCCGGGCGTGTGCCAGCGACAAGTGCGGAATCCTGTTCCTCGACTCCAGCCGCCCGGGCCTGCGGCGCTGGTGCTCGAGCACGGCGTGCGGCGGCCGGGAGCGCGCGAGCAGCTACCGCCGGCGGCACCGCCCCAATCAGTCGGCCGACCCGGCCTGAGCCGGGCTTGCGGGCTCACCGGAATAACGAGTATAACCCGTTATGTGGCAGACAGACGCGGGGATGCTACGCCGCTCGCCAGTACCTTCGTAGTCGCGGTGGCGGGGCTTGGCGCAATCGGTTCGCGGATCGGTGCCCGCCTGCACCGGGCCGGCTATGAGACTGTCGTCTGGAACCGAACCGCTCAGGCCGCCCGGCATCTTGTGCAGCTAGGTGTGACGGCGGTCTCGACCCCCGGGAAAGCCGCTGCGCTCGCGGATACCGTCATTGTCACGGTGGCAGACCCGGCTGCTCTGGCATCCGTGACTGACGGTCCTGACGGAATCGCATCGGGTATCCGTTCCGGCACGCAGCTCATTGTGATGTCGACCGTCGGCCCGGCCGCGGTCGTGCGGCTTGCGCATGCCCTGCCCGAAGGCGCCGAGGTGCTGGACGCTCCCTTTCTGGGCAGCCTGGCCGAAGCTGAACAGGGCAGGCTCCGGATCTTCGTCGGCGGGACGGATGCGGCAGCTCGCCGGGCCGATCCGGTCCTGAGAACTCTGGGCACCTCCCGGCACGTCGGCGCTCTGGGCGCCGGCTCGGCCGCAAAACTGGTCGCCGACTACGCCCTGCTGGGGGTCCTGACGGTCCTCGGCGAATCCGTCACGCTCGGCGACAGGCTTAGCCTTCCGCGCGAGACAACCTTCGGTGTTCTGGCGCTAACGCCACTGGCCGGCCCGGCAGAACGACGCCGGGCGGCGCTGGAGAGCGGCCGGTATCCGCCGCGATTCCGGCTCGCCCTCGCCCGCAAGGACACCAACTTGATGGTCACGGCCGCGGACCTGGCTTGCGGCGTCCTGCCGCTCCTGCAGTCGGTCCGGTTCTGGCTGCTCAGGGCCGAGAGCGAGGGCCGGGGCGATAACGACTACACCGCTCTCCTGGCCGCGATAACCGACCATGGCGGTTGCCGTGCGGATTGAGGCGGTCGTCGCCGATCTCGATGGCACACTGGTGGCGCGAGACTCTTCGATCTCCTCGGCCACCTGTGATTCCCTCGACGAGGTCCGCGCCGCAGGTATTCCGCTCGTTATCGCCACCGGCCGGGCGCCCGTTCATCTGTGCGAGTTCCCGGCTCTAACGACGTACGCAGACATCACGGTCTGCTGCTCGGGTGCTATCGGATGTGCGGGATCGCGTCGGCTCTGGCAATCCCACCTCCCCCGCACGGCAACGCACCAGGTCGTCATGACCGCTGAACGATATGGCGCCGGGATAGCCGGCTTCGACGGCACCGCGTGGCACGCGACGGAGATGTACCGGAAACTGAACCCTGACATAGATGATGGCAGGCAGCGTGCAACGGTTGCCGCGAGCGCGCTGCCCGGCATGCGGTGCATCGCCATGGCGGTGATCCATGACGGCGACGTACTCACCGAGATTGCCCTTGCGCTGGCGGGTCACGTCCGCGCAGGCCTCAGCCAGGTAGCAGGCCGGCCCATCGTCGACATCACGTCGCCACTGGTAGACAAGGGCACCGGAGTCCTGCGCGCGCTGAACGTGCTCGGAGCCAACCCGGCCGCCGCTGTCAGCTTCGGGGACATGCCGAATGACATCCCCATGTTCGCCGTGACCGGACGTGCCTATGCCGTTGGGGCAGGACATCCGGCCGTCGCCGCCGCCGCGGACGAGACGCTGGATCCGGTAGAGCAGGATGGCTTCGCCAGGAAGATTCTGGACCTCGCCGCCTCAGATTGGAGCCTGTCATGAGCATGGCACGCCACGCTGCAGGCCAGCTACTCGCGGACTCGGCCGGCGGCACGGCATTCCGGCTCGCCGTGCTGACTGATATCCACCTCTCGGCCGCGGGGACACCTGACGGTATATGGAACAACCCGACGCTAAGGTCCGTATCGTCCCAGCTGCTGAGCCAGGCAGTGGGTGAGATCGCAGCGGCAGGCCACCGTCACGCCCTAGTGCTCGGGGACATCTCCGACGACGGCTCGCAGGAGATGATCGGCGCGGCGCTAGTGGCGATTGCAGAAGCCGGCCTGGAGACCTGGGCAGTACCGGGCAACCACGACGCCGCGCAGGATCCTCACGCACTGGACATCGCTGCTGAGCGCGTCAGCAGCATTGTCGCACTGCACAGCCAGCCGGTTCGCGTCCGCGATTCCATCACCCTCGCGGGGACCGGACTGCGCAGCAATGATGACGGGCAGACCTGCGAAGCCGTGAACCTGCCCGACGTCACGGCGATCACCTCGCAGACCCTCCTTTGGGCCGGGCACTATCCCCTGATCAGCCAGAAAGCGGCACTACTAGCCGCCGGGCTGCGCTATCCCGGCGACCTGCGAAATCTGCAACAGGCCCGGGCCGCTGCCGAAAAGCACGCCGGACCGATCGTCGTCCTCCACGGCCACCTGCACACCGCCATCACCAGTCTGGACGGGAAGATGCTGCAGCTCGGATTCCCTGCGATGGTGGAGTGGCCGCACGCGTGGACAGACCTCCGAATCGAGACCTCGCCCGGCGGCGCGACAGTGCGCACCGCCATCAGATCCGTTGCCGGGAACTGGCCCCAGCCCACTCGGAACACCCTGCTCGCCAGCACAGAGCAGACCTGGCAGCTAGCAGGCGGGCGCTGGCGCGCGGCAGGTGCAGGGGGCCGATCCTGAAGTGTCCACGCCAGCCAGGAGCGAAACGACATGACCCGGAGGGCAGGACTCGGCGTCGCTGGGGTCAGGGTCGGCCATTGGACCGATTCTCACCATCAGACCGGCTGCACGGTCGTCGAGTTCCCGGCGGGAACTGTGGCCTCGTATGAGGCTCGCGGGGGAGCACCAGCGTCGCGGGAATTGGAGCTTCTGCGGCCCGACAAGTCAGTCACCACCGTGGACGCGGTTCTGCTCACGGGCGGTTCTGCATTCGGCCTGGCCGCAGCCCAGGGGGTCATGCGCTACTACGAAGAGATCGGCCGAGGGGTCCAGACCTCTGCCGGGACAGTGCCGGTCATCCCGGCCTTAGCCCTATACGACCTCAGCGTCGGGGACGGGACCGTGCGGCCAGCCGCGGAGCACGGTTATATAGCTGCCCGTGCCACCCGGAGCAAGCAGGTGGTGTCTGGTCGGCTTGGCGCAGGAACAGGGGCCTGCGTAAGTCACTGGCGCGGGCCATCGGGCCGTCAACCAGCAGGTCTGGCGTCACACGTTGCCAGCATGGGACCGCTTGTGGTCGCCGCCCTCTGTGCAGTCAACGCTTTCGGGGACATTGACTATGGAGACGGGGCCACGGGTCTCGACGCCATCCAGAGGCTGGCTCAGCCGTTCAACTTCGCGAGCGGCAGGATGCATACCACTATCGGGGTCGTGTGCACGAACGGGCAGTTCAGTAAAACGGACTGCCAGGTCCTGGCTCAAGGCGCTCATGACGGGCTCGCCCGCGCGATAACACCACCTCACACTCGTTTCGACGGCGACGCATTCATAGCCGCAGCAACCGGCGAAGTCGATGCCAACATCGACGTCGCGAGGTTCCTGGCGCTGTCCGCCGTATGCCGGGCTATCCGGTCTATAGCGACCGTCGTCAGGGAACGGACGGAACAAGACAGTAGTTGACGTCCCGACCGTGCAGGCCGACGCGACGATCATCCCGCCCGCCAACAGGGGCGTCAGCGCCGCTACCCACCCCCGCTGACCGTGCAACCTGACTTCGGCCATGATCTCCACTTGATCCGTCCTGCAGGGCGCCTGGCTCGCACCCCTCGCGCCCGGAACGTGGACCCGAAGAAGGTGAACTCCGTGTGCTCGTGAAAGCCGCGCCGCTTGCCGTCCTTGCAGTACACGATCCGGTCTGCCCGGACGCCGACCTGCTCCATCCGCTTCCGCAGCGCATCCAGCACGGCCTCGGCATGGGGTTGGAGTCGGTTTCGTGGGCCGTCAAGCCTGGTAATGGCTCCTGAGTGACTCCGGACCAGCATCTGGCCTAGGCGGCAGGCAGCGTTTCTGCACGTCAGAGCGCATACGGCCCGTCCGCCTGCTGTAGATCGACTTCAGCGCTGTAGCACATAGAGCAATGTGGGGATACGGGGTCGGTCCCCCCTCAAACAGGTTCCAGCCCCGGCGGTTAACTGGCGCCCAGATATGGCGACCGTGCGTCCCCGCCACCCGGGCCGTGCTCTTTCACTTAATGACATGCCGCCTGACGCCACGTGGTGCGGCCTGAGAACGGGAGCGTCCGATCCTCTGTGTAAGTGATCGTGGCGGGTTTCATGGGGTGGGGATCCGGCCGTCGAAGTAGATCGTGAATGCCTGCAGCGCTTGTTTCCATCCGGAGCTGCGGATCCCGACGTTGCGGCCGCGGAACTCCTCCAGGTTCCGGACCGCCAGGTAGAGGACTTTGAGGGCGGCCTGCTCGGAGGGGAACTGGCCGCGGTTGCGGGTGACTTTGCGCAGCCGGGCGTTCATCGACTCGATCAGGTTGGTCGTGTAGATGACCCGCCGCACTTCGGGCGGGAACGCCAGGAACGGGGTGAACTCGCTCCAGTGTGCCCGCCACAGCCGCACGATCGCCGGGTACCGGTCTTCCCAGGCGGCGGCGAAGTCCTCCAGGGCAATGGCCGCGGCGGCCTCATCGGCGGCAGTGTAGATGGGGCGCAGGTCACGGGTCAGCGGCACCCAGTACTTCTTGGACGCATAGCGCAGCGAGGCGCGGATCAGGTGCACGACGCACAGCTGGACGACGGCCTGCGGCCAGGTCACGCTGATGGCGTCCGGCAGGCCGGTGAGGCCGTCGCAGCACACGATGCACACGTCCGCCACGCCCCGGCTCTTGAGCTCGCTGAGCACCGACATCCAGAACTTCGCCGATTCGCCCGTCGTGGGCCCGACCCACAGGCCCAGGACCTGCTTGGCGCCGTCGCAGTCGATGCCGATGGCCAGGTAGACGGGGCGGTTGGTCACTACCCCGTCCCTGACCTTGACCATCAGCGCGTCGATGAAGATCACCGGGTAGACGCGATCCAGCGGCCGGGACTGCCATTCGGCCAGCTCTTCGAGCACCCCGTCGGTGACCCTGCTGATCAGGTCGGGTGAGACGTCCACGTCATACATCTCGCGCAGGTGCGCCCGGATGTCGCGGGTCGTCATCCCCCGCGCATACAAAGCGATGATCCGGTCGTTGAAGCCCTCCAGCCGGGTCTGGCCCTTGCGCACGATCCGCGGCTCGAAGGTCCCGTTGCGGTCCCGCGGCACCGCCAGGTCCACCGCCCCCACATCGGTGAGCACGGTCTTCGGCGTCACACCGTTGCGGCTGTTACCGCTCCCGCGGCCAGCGGGATCGTGTTTCTCATAGCCCAGATGGCCGGTCATCTCCTCAGCCAGCGCCCGTTCCAGCACCGCCTTGGTCACCTGCGACAGCAGCCCATCGGGGCCGAGCAGCTCTGCGCCCTCGGCTTCGGCCCGCTCCAGAAGCTGATCGGCCAGCTCGTCATCGACCAGCGGCCGATGGCCCGGCGGGCCCTCACGTTTGCGGCCCATCTCTGCAGTGTCTGACATCGCGTGTCCTTCCGCGAGCCGCTCAATCGGCGGCCCGGCGTCGGGCCACGTCACTTACACAGCTGATAGGACACGCCCCTTAGGTAGTACTAGAACCCGACCTAGGTGGCTGGTGTTAAGCAGGGTCTTGTGGAGGGTGGCAGAACGGCTGGGCGGCCGGGTGGCCTGCGGTCTGCTTGGGATCTCGATTCGCGGCTGGCGGGCTGGTGCTGCCTGGGGGCTGTGCCTGGTGGGCCTGAGAGCTGGGCTGGCCGCGGTGGCGGGGTTGCTGGCCTGCTGCTGTTCATGCGCTGGCTGCTGTCCAGGTTCCGCTGTTGCTGGTGACGCCGAGGACGGCGAGGCGGGCAAGGTTGACAGCGGCGGCGAGCAGAGCGAAATCGGCTGCGGCTTTGTGCTGGCCGCGGACCCGGGCGCGGCGGCCACCGTGGCGGCGGCGCATCAGGTGGCCGATCTTGCGTTCGATCTTGGGCCGGGTGGCCTTGTAGCTGGCCTGCCAGGCTGGGCTGGCCTGGGCCTGGCGGGCGGCGGCCAGCGTGGCCTCGTGCGGGCCGATGGTGATGGTGCGGCCTTCGGCGGCGGTGGTGCACTGGGCAGCCAGCGGGCAGGTCCGGCAGGTCCGGCCGAACCTGGCCTGCCAGGGCTGATGCTTGCGGCCGGTGGCCCGTACGGGCGCGGTGACGCCGGCCGGGCAGGTGACGGTCTTGCCGTCCAGGTCGATAGTGAAGCGGTCCTTGGGGAAGTGCCCTTTCACGGTGGCCGGCGGCTGGACCTTGAGGCCATTGTGAAGGCCGGCGTCTTCCACGCGGGTGACCAGTTCGCCGGTGCCGTAGGCGGCGTCGCCGTAGACCTCGCCCCGGCCTGCGGGGCTGCCGTCCTGCGTGCCCTCTGCGGCGGGGGCCAGCACATCGGCGAGCAGGCCCTCCGCGGCTTCGCCGTCGGCGCTGTTGCCTGGCGTGACGGCGGTGGCGGTGATGATCTCCGAATCGGGGTCGGCCGCGACGTGGCCCTTAAAGCCGTCAAAGCCGCGGGCGGAGGTCTTGTGACCATGCCGGGCCTGCGGGTCGACCGTGGAGATGACCCGGTCGGAGGCGACCCGCCGGGCGATCGTGAACACCCCGCCCGCATCCTGCTCGAGATCCTGCCCGGTCACGGTGGCCAGCAGCGCCGCGGCCTGTGCCGCCGCCGGTCCCAGTTCCCGGCCCTCCAGCACCCCAAGCAGCGCACGGGCGTCTTTGGCCAGCGCGTCCACCAGCTCGTCCCGGGCCTGCGGGTCGTCATAATCACAGGCCGGCTTACCCGCAGCAGCGTAGTCATCATCGCGGGAAAGCACCACGCGCAGCTCACCGGCCAGCTCACTACCCGCAGCCCTCAGCAGGGCGCGGATCGCCGAGCGCACCAGCGTGACCGTATCCATCGTCGCGACCGCGTCATACAGCGGAGTGGAATCCACCACCCGCCGCCGCCCCACCAGGCCCGCCTGGCGGGCCACCTCCACCGTCACCCCGAAGATCCGGTCCGGCCGCGCCGAGCGGGCCAGCCGGGCCCGCATATCCACCAGCACCGTGTGCACAAAACCCGGGTAATCGAAGTCCAGCCCCCCGGCCGCGTACTTCCACCGGGCGTCGAACGCGAACCGGTCCACCGCCTCCCGGTCTGAGAGCCCTTCCGCTCGCTGCAGCACCATCACCACCGCCACGATCATCGGCGGCACAGAGCGGCGGCCCACATCATCGAACAGGTCAGTGAACATCTCATCCGGGAACAGCCGGAAACACTCCCGGTGCAAGATCCCATAGATCGACCCCGGTGCCACCCGCCCATCGCAGTACGCCGCCGTACTGCGGAACAGGTCAGCCTGCCTCGGCGCCACGCCCAGCGTCATCGGTCCCTCCAGCGGAGAGTCTGCAGCTACGCAAATCCTCCCGGAACGATCAAGAAACCGATGGACCGCCACGCGCGAAAAACACCGGCCACCTAGGCCATGATCACGATTCCGGCCGCCGCGCGCCCCATCCCTACCAATCGTGATCATGCCCTGCCGCCCCCCTCAGCTCGTGATCATGACCTAGGTGCTAATAGATGCCCAAAGTCATGATCACGAAGCGGGGCGGGCGGTCGGCACGCGGTCGGCACGGTCGGCACGCGGTCGGCACAGTCGGGGCGCGGTCGGCGCGGTCGGCACGGTTGGCGCGGGGGCGGCACGGTCGGGGCGCGGGTGGGTTAAGTGCGGCGGATGATGGCCACGCCCTGGGCCGGCAGGTCTAGGTGGTCCCCAACCTCTGTGCCGGTGAGCAGGTCGGTGCCGTCCGAGGCGGCCGGTAGCGATACCGGGGTGTTGGTGTGGTTGAGCAGGAACTCGTAGCTGACCGGGCCTGCCTGGCGGACCACCCGCTCGACGCCGTCGGGTACGGCCGGCTGCTCGCCCAGCAGCGGGCTGATCAGCTCGCGCATGTCCGCGTGGTCCAGCCGGGTGCCCAGGTAGATCACCCGGCCCTGGCCGTAGCGGTGGTCCAGCACGGCCGGGCGGCCCGCCCACGGCCCGGACGCGTACCGGGCCAGCACCTCGCCGCCGGCCGGCTCGATGATGTCCTGCCACAGCGTGGCGGTACTGCGCCGCCCGTCCGCCCAGGCCAGTTCGACCGTCTCAGCGGGCTGCAGCGGGGCCACGTCGAGCACCGCACCGCCGAACAGTTCGCCCAGCGGGCCGCCGTAGCCGCCCAGATAGACCTGCTCGGACTCGTTCACGATCCCGGACCAGAACGAGATGACCGCCGTCCCGCCGGACCGCACAAAGCTACATATGTAGTTTGCCTCGGCCTCGGTCAGCAGGTACAGGCTGGGCACCAGCAGCAGCGGGTAGCCGGACAGGCCGGCTTCATCCGGGCGGACGAAGTCCGCAGTAGCGCCGCCCTCCCACACCGGGCGGTACATCCAGCGGAGCTGGCTGAGCATCTGGATCTCGGCCGACGGCTTCGAGCCCAGCTCCAGGGCCCACCAGTTAGGCCAGGAGAACGCGATGGCGGCGGCACTGGCCACGCGGCTGGCGTTCAATTCAGCGAGGGGTTGCAGTTCTGAGCCCAAGCCGGTGACCTCGGGCCAGATCGGGGAGGCGGTACCGGCGTGCGGCAGCATCGCGCTGTGGAACTTTTCCGCGCCCGCCCGCGCCGCGCGCCACTGGAAGAAGAGCAGGCCGGCCGCGTCCCGGGCCAGCGCCTGGTAGCAGACCTTGCGCATCTCGCCGGGCCGCTTGGCCGAGTTGACCGGGCGCCAGTTGACCCGCAGCGTGGTCTGCTCCATCACCAGCCACGGGGTGCCCTTCTTGACCGAGCGGATCAGGTCGTAGTGCATGGCGGTGAGCATCGGGCTGGCCGGGTCGGCCGGGTCCGGGTAGTTGTCCGTGCTGCACACGTCCTCGGCGGCAGCCCACTCGAAGTAGTCCAGCGGCTTGAAGAAGCCCATGAAGTTGGTGGTGACCGGCAGGCCGGGGGTGATGGCCCGGACCAGATCCCGTTCCTCGGTGAATTCCTCCAGGTAGGAGTCGTTCATGAAGCGCTGGTAGTCCAGTTGCTGGGCCGGGTTCGGGTGCGTGGGGGTGACCCGGGGCGGCAGCACCTCGGCGAAGTCCCGGTACCGCTGGCTCCAGAACGCGGCGCCCCAGGCCTGGTTGAGCGCGTCCGTGCTGCCGTAGCGGCGGCGCAGCCAGTCACGGAACGCGGCCGCCGAGACGTCGCAGTAGCAGGCCGGGATGTGGCAGGCGTATTCGTTGTGCAGGTGCCACAGCCGGACCGCCGGGT
>Ga0335073_10006261_pt1 | contig 16705 bp, 16 predicted proteins | sample Lox_Sample_22_FD_207093 | JGI IMG/M metagenome (GOLD analysis project Ga0335073, IMG submission 207093) | Soil microbial communities from Loxahatchee National Wildlife Refuge, Florida, United States - Lox_Sample_2.2 | ecosystem: Environmental > Terrestrial > Soil > Wetlands | place: USA... | reverse complement strand
GCTTCACCTCGATCCGGGACGTCGGAGCCGGGGAGATCGGGCTGGCCAGGGCGGTGGAGGAGGGGTACTTCACCGGGCCGCGGATGTTCTATGGCGGCAAGCAGCTCACCCAGACCGGCGGGGCGGGGGACTGGCGGGCGCCCAGCCGGCGCGTCTACGACGACAACTACTACTCGCCGGCGATCGGGGTGATCTGCGACGGGGTGCCCGAGGTCCGCCGGGCCGTGCGCGAGGAGGTCCGCCGCGGCGCGCATCACATCAAGGTGTACCTGTCCGGTGCGGTCGACTCGCCCAGCGACCGGGTGGACTCCACCCAGTTCTCCATCGAGGAACTCAACGCGATCGTGGAAGAGGCGACGGCCGCCAACATCTACGTGACCGGGCACGCGTACACGTCGCGGGCGATCAACCGCGGCCTGGAGTGCGGAGTGCGGTGCATCGAGCACGGGAACCTGATGGACGAATCCAGCATCCCGCTGTTCCAGAAGCACGGCGCGTTCTACGTGCCCACGATCGTCACCTACCACGCGCTCACGGTCCGCGCGCGCGAGGGCGTGCTGCCCGCCGACATCGTGGTCAAGCTGAAAGAGGTGATTGACGGGGCGCTCGGCGCGCTGGAGATGGCGCACAGGGCCGGTATCCCGATCGTCTACGGCACCGATTTGTTCGCCGACATGCACGATCAGCAGCTGCAGGAGTTCATCATCCGGTCCGAGGTTCAGCCCCCGGCCGACCTGATCCGCTCGGCGACGACCACCGCGGCGCGGCTGCTGTGCCGGGAAGGCGAGCTCGGCGTGGTGGCGCCCGGGGCCCTGGCCGACCTGCTGGTGATCGACGGCAACCCGCTGGACGACATCCGGGTGCTGACCACCCCGGAGCAGACGCTCAAGCTCATCATGAAGCAGGGCACCATCTACAAGAACGAGCTCTGAAGGCCGTCGGCCTGACCGAACATCGGTATGCGCCGGTTCCGCGCCCACGCCGTCAGCTGATCGGCGAAGTGAGCAACCGCCCCGCCGCCGTTGGTTCCGGCCTTTCGCGAGCGTTCATGCCCGGGTGAACAGCGCCGTCACGGTGCCCAGTGCCGTCATCGAGGCCATGTGCAGCGGGCTCCAGGTCATGCCGAACTCCGCGCGGTCGACCTGGAGCTCGGCGGTGAGCACGACGGCCGGCCCGGCCGCCTCCTTGATGTGCGCGGTGAAGGTGACGGGCCTGGCGTGGCCGGCCACCTCGAGGGCGCCCTGGCAGTCCAGCCCGTCCGGGCCTGCCGGGCGTGCCGAGGTCACCGTCAGGACGGCCTGGGGGTGCTCGTCGGTGTGGAAGAAGTCGGCGGAGCGCAAGTGCTTGTCGCGCTGTTTGTGGCCGGTGTCGAGGGAACGGGCGTCGAAGCTGATCGTTCCGGTTACCGCGCCGTCCGGGCTGACGGCGGCCTCGCCGGCCATCTGCCCCAGCGTGCCGCGCGGACCAGAGCACGATTAACGTCAGCGCGCGGCCATCTCGTAGGCCGCTTGGTCAAACGGGTCGCGGCCCGAGGCGGCCGGCAGGCGGTGAGCCTCGACGCGCCGCTTCAGGCCTCGCAGCATGCCCATCGCCATGACATAGTCGGCCGGCACGATGCCGGCCAGATACAGCGTGGTGAGCCACCACGGAGCCGTCCTGCCGCGCAGCCTCAGCCGTACCCGGGTTTGCCGTGGCGCCAGCCGGCTCAATGAGAAGCACCACGTCCAGTCGATCGCGGCGCCGTAGCGCTGCCAGCCCGGCGGGAGGTGCGTGGTCGAGCGCAGCACCAGCACGTGTGGCGGCTCGGCGGTCGCGACCCGGTAGAACGCCGTGCCGGGCGGCCCGTCGGGGATGAGGTCACCGGCTCGCAGGTCGCGGACCAGCGCGGGGTCGAGCCGGTCGAGACTCGGCCAGTTGCCGGGGAACAGAAGCCGGTCGACCCACTCCGGGGTGTAGTAGCCCCCCAGATGCCAGCCGAGCTGCATCAGCCAGGGCCACACCTGTTCCGGTTCCCCGGCGACGTCGATGGCGTGCTCGGTGACGAGCGTCGCGGAATCGACCAGCTCATCGCCCGGCAGCCGCTGCCGTCGTTCCGCACCGGTCGTCCCGGCCACCCGGCCAAGCACCTGGAGCCCGGCGTACGCGGCCAGGGTAACTCCGGCCACCGCTGCCAGCGTCAGCCTCGTCGCGCGAGCCATTGCGAGCCTCCCGCGTTCCAGGGCGTCGGGGGTCTGCGGCGCCCGTCACATCGCAGACAGCCCTTACCGCCAGGCTTCCGGCGGATTGAACAGCGAACCAGGGCCGATGGTCCCCCGTTCGTGACGCTCCGCGGAACCCGGTGTGGTTTCTCCGGGTCAGGCCTTGCTGCCGGTCAGCGTCGGCTCGCCGGCAGCGGTGGCCGTCGTGACCCCGCCGGGGCGGATGGCGGCCGGGCGTAGCAGCCCGGCGGCGAGCAGGGCGGCGAGCGCGGCGCAGGCGGCGCCGGCCAGGAAGGCGCAGTGGTAGCCGCCGGTAAGCGCGGCGAGCTGCGTGTGCCCGGCGGCGGCCAGGTGCCGGGTCCGGGTGGCGGCGATGCTGGCGAGGACGGCGAGCCCGAGCGCGCCGCCGAGCATGAAGGAGGTGTTGACCAGCCCGGAGGGCAGGCCGGCCTGATCGGGCGGGCTGTCGCCGGTGGCGGCCAGCAGCACGGGAGGGAGCGCGATCCCGGCGCCCGCGCCGAGCAGGAGCATGCCGGGCAGGATGTCGGGCAGGAACTGGCCGCCGGCCGGGGCGCGGGCCAGCAGCAGCAGGCCGGCGGCGGCGAGCAGCAGCCCGGCGGCCGCCGACGTCCTGATGCCGAACCGGTTCACCAGCTGGGCGGCTAGGCCGGCCGAGAGCGCGCCCATGACAAGGTTGGCGGGCAGGAACGCCAGCCCGGTCCGCAGCGCGCTGTAGCCGAGCACCAGCTGCAGGTACAGCGCGGTGAGGAAGAACCAGGCGAACATGGCCGCCGCCCACAGCACGCCGGTCACGCTGGCCGTGGTGAGGTTGCGCAGCCGGAAGAGCCGCAGCGGGACCAGCGGCCAGGCGGTGCGCGCCTCGGCTGCGGCGAAGGCCGCCAGCAGCGCCGCGGCACCTGCCAGCGTCCCGCCGGTCCTCGGTGACATCCAGCCTGCCTGGCCGGCGGTGACTATGGCGTAGACAGCCAGCATCACCGCGGCGGTCACCAGCACCGCGCCGGCCACATCCAGGCGCCCCCGCCCGCGGACGGCCGGGCCGGCGGGCAGCACTCGCAGCGAGGCGAGGCAGACCGCGCCGCCGATCGGGACGTTAACCAGGAAGATCCAGTGCCAGGACAGCAGGCTGGTCAGCACGCCGCCCAGCAGCACGCCGATGCTGCCGCCGCCGGCAGCGACGAACCCGAATACACCCATCGCCCTGGCCCGCTGCGCGGGTTCGGGGAACAGTGACACGATCAGCGAGAGCGCCACCGCGGACGAGACCGCCCCGCCGAGCCCCTGGACCGCGCGCGCGGCGAGCAGGAACCCCTGCCCGCCGGACAGGCCGCAGGCAAGCGAGGCCAGGGTGAAGACGGTGATCCCGGCCGTGAACAGGCGCCGGTGGCCGAACAGGTCGCCAAGCCGCCCGCCGAGCAGCAGGAACCCGCCGAAGGTGAGCAGGTACGCGTTGACCACCCAGGCCAGTGAGGCCTGCGAGAATCCCAGGTCAAGCTTGATGGCGGGCAGTGCCACGCCGACGATCGTGGTGTCCAGCACGTTCATCAGCGACCCCGCGCAGACTACCGCCAGCGCCATCCAGCGGGCCCGGTCCTCGCCGCTCATCGTGATCCTCCCTCGTCCGGAGCGCCGCTGGTCGGCTCCTCACCGTCTATACGAACGGGGAGAGGCTGGATCGACACCGGTTCCCAGCTGGCTGGCGAGGAATCGTGCGCTCGCCGTTGCGGCGCGAAGGCGCAGACCCGGCGCCATCAGATGTGCGATGTAAGTGCGATATAAGGGTGTTGTCGGGTAAGCTGAGGTTGTCTGCAGAAAGCCCCTTGTCCCCACCCCCCCGGGACAAGGGCTTTCTGCGCCTTCCGGACTCCGCCCCATGCTTCAGGCCGACGCGGCCGGGACTCCTGCCGCTGCCGGTGACGGGCGCCTCGGATCACGGGGCTCCGGAGAGCCAGTCATTGCGGCCCGAGGTCAGGACAGGAACATTGGGACGCCTATTCCCGGGACCGTGGCGCGGATGTGCAGGTAGTCGGTGCCCCGCCTGGCACAGGCTGGGAAAGAGAACATGATGTACCGGGCACGGGCCCGGGCGTCATTAGCCGCGTAGACCTTGAGGGCAATCGCGGTGACGGACTCGCCCACTGGCGGGGGGTAAACACCGGCAATGGCAATCTGCAGCACCGCGTGCGCGCTATGCCCGGGGCGCAGGGTCACCAGCGGGACCGGGCCGGTGTAAACGCGCGCGGCCGGCCTGCCGAGCTGCTTGCCGTTAGGGCCGATTGCCAGCACGCCGGGGAAGCCGCGCAGTGTGCAGGTGTGGTGCGAGACGTTGGAGAACTCGAGCGGGTAGTAGAGGCTGCCCGCGGTAGCGCCGCCCGGGATGCCCAGCCAGATCATCAGTTGTTGCTGATAGCACCGGTACACCGCGGCGGCCGCGGCCGGCCTCGCGGCGCCGCCGGGCGCTGCCAGCGCTGCGGCGGGAGTGGCGATCGCGGCAACTGCGACGGCTGCAACGCCGACGCGCCTGGCGATGCGGCTGGAGATTTTCATCGGATTGGTCCTTTCTTGCGACGCTGACTGAGAAAGTCATGCGAAGAGGCCGGATCTGAGCCCGCTTAACATGACCCTTCGTTTCGAAGAATGGATGCCGGGGCCGAGCGCCGGCAGAGCCCACCGGCCTGCCTCTTAAGGACTAAAGGGCACAACCGCTGATAGGAAACGGCCGCCCGCCATCCGAGCTCGAAATTGGCATGTAATAAGCATGCAATTAGATGACATGCATCCCATTCCATATCACCGCCAGGGAAGACCCGATCGCGACACGAAAGTGCTGGCGCCGGGCAGTGCCGAGGACGCCCGCGGTACCCGGCGAGTCACCGCGCCGTCGCGGCCGGCGGTGCCAGCGCCGCGTCCGGCGGCAGGTGCCGGATCTCGATCCTGGCCCCGGCCGGGCCGAGCGCGGCGCGGGCCCTGGCCACGGTCGGGCGGGCCGCCGGCGAGCACAGGTAGATCACCCGGGCGTGCCGGGGCGGGCCCGGGCCACGGATCTCGGCCGCCGGGCAGCCGTAGTCGCCGGTCCTGGTCAGCAGCTCCCGCATGATGGCCGCGGTCCGGCCGGTGGTCTTCGGGGTCAGCTCGGCCTCGATCGCCCAGCATTCGCCGGCCCAGGGCACGCCGGTGCCGTCCGGCCAGTGCACCTCGCCGTCCGGGATGTGCTGGCGCAGCCCGACCCGGCCGCCCATCCGCGCCCGCAGCCGCCGCTCGCCGCGCCAGTAGCCGCGGCCGGCGGCGTAGCGGGGCGCCGACTCCAGGGCCAGCCGCACCGCCACCACGGCCCGGATATGCGCGAGCCTGCCCAGTGCCGGAGGGGCGGCGGCGTACCGGAGCCCGCACGCGGCCAGGCCGGCCCTGGTCAGCCACGTCCACGGGCCGCCGGGCCCGAGCCGGGCGGTGTCGGCCTGGCCGCGGGCCCGCCACCGGGCCGCGATCGCGCGGGCGCGGCCCTCCGTGACGCCAAGGACCGCCGCGAGATGATCAAGCTGTAAGCCGTACATCTCCGCGGCGAAGAGCATCCCGGCCGTGTCGCGACCGGGGCCCGGGCGCCCTGCCGCCTCAGCCGGGATCACAGTCCGTGGGCCGGCCACATCCCGCCCCTGCCACCACGATTCGCGCCATGAGAGCAGGCTAGACCGGCGTCACCGGAACGGGAACGCGACCGCGCGGGCGCGGCCCCCCGGGCAGCCGCCGGCACCGCCGCGAGGTGACCGCGCGGAGCGGCCGGCAGCGGGCCGGGCGCCGGACACGCGGCCGCCCCGGGCCTTCGGTGCTGGCGCCGGCGGCGGTCGTGCGGCACAATGAAGAGCAGCACGCCGTCTCCGGCCCGGCCCGCCCGGTCCGACGAGGTCGTTGGGGAAGACGCATCTCGTCAGCTGGCAGGGAGGTCTGGGTGTCCGTTCGTGGCGTGCTGCAGGTTCACTCCGCGCCCCCGGCGCTGTGCCCGCACATCGAGTGGGCAGTCGCCGGGATCATAGGCGTGCCCGTAACGCTGCCCTGGGTCGATCAGCCTGCCTCGCCCGGCACCGTGCGCGGCGAGCTGGACTGGCACGCCCGCCCCGGGACCTCGGCCAGCATCACCTCGGCCCTGGCCGCCTGGAACCGGCTCAGGTTCGAGGTGACCGAGGAGGCCAGCCCCGGCTGCGACGCGATGCGCTACAGCCACACCCCGTCGCTCGGCACGTTCTGTGCGGTCACCTCCGCCTGCGGCGACATCCTGGTTCCCGAGGGCAGGCTGCGCGCGGCGATGCTGCTGGCAGCCGCATCGGCGTCCGACCACATGCGACCGGCCGGGCGCGGCGTGGACGGCCTGCGGGACCGGCACGGCCCGCGGCATCCGGCGCTCGGCGGCTCCCTGGAGGCCGAGCTCGCGCTGCTGCTCGGCCAGCCCTGGGACGACGAACTGGAGCCGTTCCGGCACGCGGCCGAGGGCGCGCCGGTGCGCTGGCTGCACGCGACCGGATGATTCGCGGTGCCAGGAGCGGATTTTTTTCCGCGCCGCCACTGTTTTCATGGCAGCCAGGTTCTTCTGAGCTTTCCGGAGCGCAGGCTGGCGTCGCGCTCTATTATCCCGGACCGCTTATTCCTCGGCCTTGAGATGGCCGGGTAATTCGGGCTAATCGGAGCGAGTGCCACGATCAGTGCTTCCGGAACGATCGTCACGAACCCGTGCAAGCATGACTGTGACCTGCGTCAACTTGCCGCAAACGATCGCAGTTAATGCGGTAGCGTTGTCGCCAGATCAGCTTGACACGCCCCTGAGTCGTTGTTTAACTCATGGACCAATGCGATCGGCTAAGGCATCGCAAAGTGCTTCACACCCGCACGAGGGGATCCGGATATGAGAATGTTAGCGAACACCTATTTGGTGAACATCGCTGGTTGACGTCCGGCATGGCTGCTTAGCCGCTTTTCCCCCGCCTTGCCCCAGCTAATCCCCCCCCAGTTGGACCGTGCTCCCGCATGGCCGTGACCGGCGAGGGTGGCGGCCGCAGCAATCGTTGAAGACAACGCGTCATGCCAGCCCATGGTCTGTCCACGGAGGGGGGCAACCACCCAAGGAGGCCGAGCATGACGCTGGCCAAGCACGCCACGGACGAGCAGTTGAGCTTCGAGCATGACGTCGTCCCGTATATGCGCAAGCTGTACCCCGCGGCGCTCCGTATGACCCGTAACCCCTGCGACGCCGAAGACCTGCTCCAGGACACCTTCGCCCGCGCGTACAGCGCGTTCCACCAGTTCCAGCCCGGCACCAACCTGAGCGCCTGGCTGTACCGGATCCTGGCGAATACGTTCATCAACAGCCGCAGGAAGGCCAAGCGCGAGCCCGCCCAGTCCCTGCTCGGCGAGCTCGGCGAGCTGCACGTACCCGACGGCCTGCTGACCCAGCGGGCCAGGTCGGCGGAGGAAGAGGCGATGGACCGGCTGGCCGAGTCCGAGGTCCTGCGCGCCCTGCGCGAGCTGCCGGAGGGCTTCAGCACCGCCATCTACCTGGCCGACGTCGAGGGTTACCCGTACAAGGAGATCGCGGAGATCATGGGGACCCCGATCGGCACGGTCATGTCCCGCCTGCACCGCGGCCGGGAGCGGCTGCGCGCCCGCCTCGGGGCACACGCCCGCGGCCGTGACGCGTCGACCAGGGCGGACAGCGTGCCCCGGCAGCCCGAGCCGGGCCGCGAGGCCGCCCCGGCGAGCGGGCCTTCCCCCGCGGGCGATTCGTCCCCGGTCCGTGCGCTGCCCCCCGCCCACGGGCTGCCCTCCCGCTGGGCGCCGGCCGCCCGGGCCGTGTTCGGCGCGGTCTCGCTGGCCGGCCAGCAGGCCTCCTAAGCTGCCGCCCGGCCCTGGGGGCGAGAATCCGGGGCCGGGCGGCCACCATGCCGCCGTCCGGCAATGGGCGATACCGTGCCTAGGTGGCGGCTACGAAGATCATCATCGACTGTGACCCGGGGATCGACGATGCGCTCGCGCTGGTGTTCGCGGACGGCAACCCGGAACTCGCCCTGCGCGGGGTCACCACCGTGGCCGGCAACGTCGGCCTGGACCAGACCACCGACAACGCGCTGCGGGTCCGCGACTACCTGGGCCTGCCGGATGTGCCGGTGGTGCCCGGATGCCCGGGCCCGCTGGTCCGGCCGCCGATCCACGCCCGGCACGTGCACGGGGAATCGGGACTAGGCGCGGCCAGGCTCCCGGCCGCGTCGTCCGGGCCCGCCGACGGTCACGCGGCCGACTACCTGGCCGCGGCGACCGGCGCCGAGCCCGGGCAGATCACGCTGGTGGCGACCGGGCCGCTGACGAACGTCGCGCTCGCGCTGCGGCGCCACCCCGGCCTGGTCTCCCAGGTCAGGGACTTCGTGATCATGGGCGGCTCGGCCGGGCGCGGGAACGTGACCCCGGCGGCCGAGTTCAACATCGCCGCCGATCCCGAGGCCGCGGCGGTGGTGTTCGGGGCCGGCTGGACCGTGACCATGATCGGCCTGGACGTGACCCAGCGGGCGCGGGCCACCGCCGCGGTCCTTGACCGGATGCGCGGTCTCGGGCGGCTCGCCGGCGACCTGCTGCTGCCGTGCCTGTCCGGCTACCGGCACGACGGCGCCGATCCCGGGGACCGGCAGGCCGGCGGGCCCGCGGTGCACGACGTCTGCGCCGTGGCGGCGGTGGCCGCCCCCGGGCTGTTCACCTGCCGGCCCGCCCGGGTGGAGGTGGAGACCGCCGGCCGCTGGACGTCCGGGATGACCGTGACCGACTTCTCCGCCCCGGCCGCCGGCCGCAACGCCCGGGTGGGCGTGGCCATCGACGCCGGCGGTTTCTGGAACCTGGTCCTTGATGCCTACGCCCGGGTCGCGGCCCGGCTCGCCGCGGCCGGGCCGGCCGGCCCGCCGCCGGCTAGCTGACGCGTTCGAGCAGCACGACCGGGATCTGCCGGGAGGTCTTGGCCTCGTAGTCGGCGAAGCCCGGGTTCGCCTGCTTCCAGGCCGTCCAGATCGGCTCCCGCTCGGCCGGGCCGGCCACGCGGGCGGTGAGGTCGATGGTCTCGGTGCCGACCTCGGCCCGCACCCGCGGGTTGGCGACCAGGTTGCGGTACCAGTCCGGATTCGTCGGCGCGCCGGCCTTGGACGCGAAGACCGCGAAGCCGTCCCCGATCGCCTTGTACATCACGGGGTTCACCCGCTCCCGGCCGCTGCGGGCGCCGGTCGTGTGCAGCAGCAGCAGCGGCGCGCCCTGGAACGGGCCGCCGACCTTCCCCCCGCTGGCGCGGAACTCTTCGATGATCTTGCTGTTGAAGTCCTCCGGCACGATCGCTCCTCTCAGGCGGCGGTGAATGCGAGCGCGACGTTGTGCCCGCCGAAGCCGAAGGAGTTGTTGAGCACCGCCATCGGTGCCGTGCCCCGCGGCTGCAGCTTGGTCGCCTCGGTCGCTATCTGGATCCCGGCGTCGTCGTCGGGGTCATCGAGGTTGATGGTGGGCGGCGCGACCCGCTCGCGCAGGGCCAGGATCGCGGCTACCGACTCGACCGCGCCCGCGCCGCCCAGCAGGTGCCCGATCATCGACTTGGTGGCCGAGACCACGACCCCGCTCGCGGCCGGCCCGAGCGCCGAGGCGATGGCCTGGCACTCGACCACGTCGCCCGCTGGCGTCGAGGTGGCGTGCGCGTTGACGTGCGCCACCTGCTCGGGGTTCAGGCCCGCGTCGGCCAGCACCCGCTGGATGGCGAGGGTGATCCCGCTCCCGCTCGGCTCGGGCTGGGCGATGTGGTGGGCATCGGCGGAGTAGCCGACGCCGGCCACGACCGCGTGCACCCGCGCGCCGCGGCCCGCCGCGTGTTCGGCCGACTCCAGCACGACCATGCCCGCGCCCTCGCCCAGCACGAAGCCGTCCCGGCCCTTGTCGAACGGCCGCGACGCCCGCTCCGGGTCGTCGTTGCGGGTTATGCACAGCGCGCGCATCGCCGCGAACGCCGCGATGTTCAGCGGGATGATCGCGGCCTCGGTGCCGCCCGCCACCACGACGTCGGCGCGCCCCGACCTGATCATCTCCATCGCGTAGCCGATGGCCTCGGCCCCCGACGCGCACGCGCTCACCGTGGTATGCACCCCGGCCCGGGCGCCCAGCTCGATGCTGAGCCAGCCCGCGGAGCCGTTCGGCATCAGCATCGGCACCGTGAACGGCGAGAGCCGCTGCCAGCCCTTCTCGCGCAGCGTGTCGTAGGCGTTCAGGGTGGAGGCCACGCCGCCGATTCCGCTGGACACCACCACGCCGAGCCGCTCGGGGTCGACGGCCGGGGCGCCCGCGTCCTGCCACGCCTCGCGCGCGGCGACCATCGCGAACTGCTCGCACCGGTCCATCCGGCGCGCCTGGACCCGGTCGATCAGCGTGGCCGGGTCGGCGGCCGCCCAGGCCGCGATCCTGGCGGGCAGCTCGGCGAACCGGTCCTCGGTCAGCTTGACCACCCCGCTGCGCCCGGCCAGCAGCGAGTCCCAGGTCGTGGGGACGTCGGCTCCTACCGGCGTGATCGCGCCAAGCCCGGTGACGACGACGTTCGTCCGGTCTGTGCCCACTGTGATCGTGCTCCTCTAGTAGGGTGCGCGGCGCCGGGCCCTCCTGAGCTGGAAGGCCGGCGCCGCGCCAGTACAGGGTCCGTTCAGGCCGACACGCTCGACTTACGGACGTAATCAATGACATCTTGAACGGTCTTCAGGTCCTTGAGCTGGTCGTCGGGGATCTCGACGCCGAACTTGTCCTGAGCCGCCACGGCGATCTCGACCATCGACAGCGAGTCGATGTCCAGGTCGTCGACGAACGTCTTGTCCGGGGTCACCTGGTCGGCGGGCACGCCGGCCACCTCATCGATGATCTCGCCGAGGCCCGTCAGGATTTCCTGGTCGGTCATGGCCATGGGTTGCGCTCTCCTTCTCTTTCGTTCTCGATGCGACGTCGATCCGGACTCCGGGAGCCGAGGTCCGGTCAGGGTACCGTGATCACTTGGCCGGCATAGCAGATGCCGGCGCCGAAGCCGAGCAGCAGGACGGGCGCGCCCGAGGGGATCTCGCCGCGCTCCAGCATCCGGGACAGGGCCAGCGGGATCGAGGCCGACGAGGTGTTGCCCGCGGTCACGATGTCGTCGGCGACCAGCGCCTGGGGTGCGCCGAGCTTGCGCGCGATCGCTTCCACGATCCGCAGGTTGGCCTGGTGCGGGACGAACGCGGCGAGCTCGGCCGGTTCCACCCCGGCCCGTTCGCAGGCCTGCTTGGCCACCGGGTGCAGCGCCGTGGTGGCCCAGCGGAACACCGCCTGGCCCTCCTGGAAGATGAACGAGTCCCGGTCCTTTATGTAGATCTTGTCGGCCATGTCGCCGGCGCTGCCCCACACGACCGGCCCGATACCGGCCTCGGCCGGGTCGTCCGCCGGGCCCACGACCGCCGCGCCCGCGCCGTCGGCGAAGATGATGCACGTGCTCCGGTCGGTCCAGTCGATCCACTGGGACAGCTTCTCCGAGCCGATGACCAGCACGTTGCCCGCGGTGCCGGTGCGCACCGCGTCCGCCGCGCTGGCCAGCGCGTAGCAGAAGCCGGCGCAGGCCGCGTTCATGTCGTAGGCACCCGGGGCGGCGATGCCGAGCCTGCGGGCCACCGTCGCCGCGGTGTTCGGGATCTGCACCTCCGGCGTGCAGGTGGCCACGATCACCAGGTCGATGTCGCGGGGGGACAGGCCGCTGGCCGCCAGGGCCTTGCCGCCGGCCGCGACCGCCATGTCGGCCACCGTCTCGTCCGGCCCGGCGATCCTGCGGCTGGCGATGCCCACCCGGCTGCGGATCCACTCGTCGTTGGTGTCCACCGTGGCCGCGAGGTCGTCGTTGGTCACTACCTTGGCCGGCTGGTAGCCGCCGAACGCCAGGACCCGCGCGCCCGCTGAGCCTTCGGTGAGTCGCATCCAGAACTCTCCTTCAGTCGGTTCCGTTGTGCTGCGGCCGGGCCGTCGGCCGGCCGGCGCCGACCGGGTCGCCGTCCTCCGCGTGCTGGCCGGACGCCAGCAGCTCGCGGGCCTGGTCCAGGTCGGCGGGGCTCTTCAGGGCCAGCGTGCGAACCCCCGGCAGCGCCCGCCTGGCCAGCCCGGTCAGCGTCCCGGCCGGGGGGAGCTCGATCAGCGCGGACACGCCGAGGCCCGCCATGGTCTGCATGCACATGTCCCAGCGGACCGGCGCGCTCACCTGGGTGACGATCCGCTCCAGCCACTCGCCGCCGCTGCGCACCACGCTGCCGTCCCGGTTCGACAGCAGGGCCAGCGCCGGATCGCCCGCGGTCAGCCCCGCCGCCGCCTCGCGCAGCGCGTCCACGGCCGGGGCCATGTGCCGGGTGTGAAAGGCGCCGGCCACCGACAGCGGGCGCAGCCTGGCGTTCGGCGGAGGGTCGGCGGCGAACGCGGCCAGCTGGTCCATGGTCCCGGCCGCCACTATCTGGCCGGCCCCGTTGACGTTCGCCGGGGTGAGCCCGTGCGCCTCGATCGAGGCCAGCACGGCCTCCTCGTCGCCACCGAGCACCGCGGTCATGCCGGTGGGCCCGGCCGCGGCGGCCCGGGCCATGGCCTGCGCCCGCACCCGCACCAGCCCGATCACGTCCTCGGGCGGCAGCGTCCCGGCGATCGCGCCGGCCGCCAGCTCGCCCACGCTGTGCCCGGCGGCGGCGTCCGCGCCGGAGCCGGCAGCGGCGTCGCCAAGGCGGGCGGGCCGCCCGGGCCCGCCGAGCAGCTCGGCCGCCACCGCGATCGCGGTCGCGACCAGCAGCGGCTGCGCGATCGCGGTGTCCCTGATCTCCTCGGCGTCCGCGGTGGTCCCGCAGCGGATCAGGTCGCACCCGGCCAGCTCCGACCAGGCCCCGAGCCGCTCCGGCATTCCGGGCAGCTCGAGCCATTCCCGCAGGAACCCCGGTGCCTGGGCGCCCTGGCCGGGCGCCGCGATGAGAAGCATCCCTCTACCCTGCACTGTAGAAGTTCACCATACGAATGACGAAGTGCACGAACTTCTTCCACGCCTGGCTGTCCGGAAACTACAAATCATGTTCGTTTGTGCTGGCGCACGGCCGAGTAGCTGCCGGCCAGGCGGCCCAGGACCACGGCCACCCACAGGGCGAAGCCGCCCCGGCCGTCCCCCGGGACCAGGCCGGTGAGCTCGCTCACCCGGCGCAGCCGGTAGCGGACGGTGTTCGGATGCACGAACAGCAGCCGCGCGGTCGCCTCCAGGGAGTGGCCCTGCTCCAGGTAGGTCATGACGGTGTCCAGCAGCGCGGAGCCGCCGCGCAGCAGCGGCTCGTACACCTCCTCGAGCAGCTGCGCCCTGGCCTGCTCGTCGCCGTCGAGCGCGCGCTCGGGCAGCAGGTCGGCGGCGTCGACAGGGCGGGGCGCGTCCGGCCAGGCGGCGGCCGCGCGCAGGCCGGCCAGCGCCGCGCTCGCCGAACCTGTGGCCGACTGCAGGTCGCTCACCACCGGGCCCACGATGACCGGGCCGGCGCCGAAGCGCCCGGCGAGCTGGCCGGCCGCCCGGAGCGGGTCGGCCGCACCGCCGAGCACGACGACCAGCCGGTGCCCGTGCACCCCGGCGAGCAGGTCGAGCCGGGCCCGCCGGGCGATCCCGCGCAGGTCGTCGATCAGGCCCTCAGGCTCGCTGTCGTCGGCGTTGCCCGCGATCACCACCACCGGCCCCGGCGGCCAGCTCAGCGCCGACGCCCACGACTGCAGGCCCTCGTCCACCTCGCCGCGGACAAGCGAGTCCACCACCAGCGCCTCCAGGCGGGCGTCCCACGCGCCCCTGGCCTCGGCGGTGCGGGCGTAGACCTGCGCTGCCCCGAACGCGATCTCCCGGGTGTACCGCAGCACGGCTTCGCGCAGCTCGGCCTCGCCGCCCGGGGCCGCCAGCTCGTCGACCTGCGCCTCTACCACGTCGATGATCACTCGTGCCATCTCGACGGTCTGCTGCAGGCTGACCGCCCTGGCCAGTTCCCTAGGCGCGGTGCCGAACACCTGCCCGGCGACCGCGGGCCGGCCGCGTTCGGGGTGCTTGACCCAGTCAAGGAACGTGGCCAGCGCGGCCTGGGCGACCAGGCCGAGCCAGGACCGGTTCTCCGCGGACATCGCGCGGAACCACGGCAGCCTGCGGTCCATCGAGGCCATGGCGGCGGTGGACAGCTGGCCCATCGACTGCTCCAGCCGCCGCACGGTCTCGTCGCGCACCCGGGCGGCCGAGCCGGGGCGCTCGGCCGGGACCCGCGGACGCTCCGTTGCCGTCATCCCGCCAGCGTGCCACAGCGCTGAAGCGCCCGGATCAGCGCGGCCGCCGCGACCCGGAACGCCGCGCCCCGGTGAACGGGCCGGGGGCGGCCGCCTCGCAGAAGATCGGCAGCCGGATCCGCCCGGTAAGCATCGAAAAAATCTATCATCGACATCTAAAAACCGAGTTTGCTGCTATCTGGCTGGCACGGCACAGTGGTTGGGTCCGCCGCAGAATCGGCCAGAACGCTCCCGGGAGGAAACCGAGCATGACGTCTGGCGACACGAGCAACGGCTTCCCGGCTCGGGCCCCGGCCGCCATGCCCCGCAGGCCGGCATGAGGCCCGTCATGCGGCTATGGCTGTCGGTGGCCGGACTGATCGCCGCGATCGCCGTGGGCTCCGGGATCGTCTTGGCCTTCGGGCATTCGCAGGCCCGCAGCGGCACCCCGGCGGCGGCCGGGCGGCCCGGCCCGTCACGCACCCCGCGCCGGCCGGCCACACCCGCCGTGGCCACCCCGCCGGCGGCCCGCTACGCGTTCAGCACGCTCGACGACGCCCGCGACACGGCCTTCAACCAGCTGCGCGCCATCAACAACAACGGCCACATCGCCGGCTACTTCGGGTCCGGCGCGGCCGGTCATCCGAGCCGCGGCTTCGTCCTGCGGCCGCCGTACGGGCCGTCGCGGTACCAGAACATCGACGTCCCCGGCTCGGCGCAGACCCAGCTCACCGGGCTCAACGACGTGGGCGTCCAGGTCGGCTTCTGGTCCGGCCGCCGCACCGCCGGCGCCGCCGGCCGCAACACCGGCTTCTACCTCATGGGCGGCCGCTTCACCTCGGTCGGCTTCCCGACCGGCGACAACGCCAGCCCGCCGGTGAACCAGCTGCTCGGCGTCAACGACCATGACGTGGCCGTCGGCTTCTACGCCGACGCCCAGGGCCGCGATCACGGGTACCTGTACGACATCGCCACCGGCCGGTTCAGCCGGGTGGTCGTCCCCGGCGCGAGCAGCGTCACCGCGGCGGCGATCAACAACTTCGGCGCCGTGGCCGGGTACTTCACCGGCGCCCTGGACGTCACCGAGGGGTTCTTCCTGCGGCACAGCGGCCAGCTGTACGTGCTGCGCGTCCCCGGGGCCAGGCTGACCCGGGCGCTCGGCGTCAACGACAGCGGCGAGGTGGTGGGCGCCTACCAGCTCGGCAGCGGCAACGGCGCGGTCACCCGCGGGTTCACCTGGACCCGGCAGCACGGGTTTGCCACCGTCGACGCCCCGGACGGCGCCCGGGGCACCACGATCATCGGAGTCAACAACGCCGGCGACCTGGTGGGCTGCTACGTCAACCGGGCCGGGGACACCGACGGGCTGGTGGCCACGCCGGACCGGTGAGGGCGCGGCCGGCGCGGACGCGGTCAGCCGGCCAGCAGCCGCGCCGCCCGGGCCAGCGTCTCGCCGACGTTGTCCTCGGCCACGACCTCGCGCGCCTCGCGGGGCGACAGCCAGCGCAGCGGCGCGCCGGGGTTCTCCGGCCTGGCCGCGTCCGGGTCGCCGGTGGCCAGGAAGAACCGCAGGTCGGCGTGCTCGTGCGCGGGCTCGCCGCGGCCCGCGGGCACCGGCACGATCACGATGTGCCGCAGCGCGCCGTCGGGCCAGGGCGCCAGGTCGGCCAGGCCGGTCTCCTCGGCGGCCTCCCGCAGCGCGATCTCGAGCGGGTCGCTCTCGCCCGGGTCGCCGTGCCCGCCGACCTGCAGCCAGGCCTGCTGGCGCTCGTGCCAGCGCAGCAGCACCCGGCGACTCGGCGGGTTCACGATCAGCGCGGACGCGGTGAGGTGCAGCGGGGACGAGCGATCCCAGGGGTCGTCGGCGGTCTGCGCCAGCCTGAGCGCCCGCTCCAGGTCGGCGGCCTCGGCCTGGCCCTGCGGGCGGTACCGCCGGAGCAGGCCGAGCACCGGTTCGGCGGCGGGGCCCACGTCAGGCCTTCTTCGCCCGGCTCGGGGCAACCCGGGGCGGCTCGTCGGGCTGCTTGGGGTACACCGGGGGCCACGGCGCGTCAAGCAGCCCGCTGGCCCGGTCCCTGGCGTTCATCTCCAGCAGCGGCTCCAGCGACTGCGGATCGTCGTCGCGGTCCCGCCAGGGGTCGCCGCCGGCGGTCTCCAGCCGCGCCGCCAGCGACGCGATC
>Ga0335073_10006260_pt1 | contig 16707 bp, 14 predicted proteins | sample Lox_Sample_22_FD_207093 | JGI IMG/M metagenome (GOLD analysis project Ga0335073, IMG submission 207093) | Soil microbial communities from Loxahatchee National Wildlife Refuge, Florida, United States - Lox_Sample_2.2 | ecosystem: Environmental > Terrestrial > Soil > Wetlands | place: USA... | reverse complement strand
CGGCCCTGCTCGGCGGCGACGCGGCCCGGCACCGGCTGATCGGCAGCGGCTGGTCGACACCGGCCGCCCGGCGAGCGCCGGGTGAGCTCAGGCCCGTCCCGAGCGCGCCACCGCCAGGCAAGACTTGCCAACACCAGGCGAGAAAGGCGCAGTTCCCACCACATGTGGCCCCGCAATCTGCTCGAATACCCCCGATGACGCCGTGATCGGGGAGGCGTCAGCGGGGGAGGTAAGCGGCCATGGCACTACCGGAGGGCAGAGCCCGTCGGGTCGGGCATTCCTTTCAGCGAGAACTCCTGGACCGGACCGCGGACGGCCGCTGCCGGCTCGAGGGCACCCGGCTGATCGGGGTCGGACACCGCAATGTGCAGGCGGCACTGGCATATTTCGCCCAGCGCACCCATCGCTCCGTCATCAACACCAACCCGGGCATCCCACTCGACCTCGACGGCTACGCCGACGACCTGGACCGGGCGGCGGCCGAGCGTGGCGTCACGTGCGAGTTGCTGGTCGGACGGGACGCATTCGAAGCCTCGCCGGGCCGGATCCTGCTGCCACCGAGCACGTTGCTGGGGCCCACGGCGGCGCACACCATCCTGGCCGACGACGAGACGCTGATCTTCACCGGCGCGCCGACCCCCAGTGGGCGCACCACCGGCTGGGCGTCGCGCAACCCGGCGCTCGTCGAGGAGGCGCGGCGGGTTCTCAGCCACCTGCAGGAGGCCGCCCGCCCGGCCGGCCGGCGGGACTACGCCGGCGATCGCGCGGTCCGGGTGTTGCGGATGCTCGGCCGCGGTCACACCGACCGCCAGATCGCGGGCCGGCTCGGGGTCTCGCTGCGCACGGTCTCGGGAGATGTCGCCCGGCTGCAGCACCGCGTCGAGGCCGACAGCCGGGCGGCACTGTTCGCGAAACTGGCCAGCCGGGTGGTGTGAGCCGGCCAGGGCCGGGCTCGCGCTCCGGCCGTCAAACGTCTTGCGCAATGTCGCAATCCGCTTCTCCGGGACGACCCGGAGTTCGCACCCTTATCCCGCGCCGGACCGACCGGCGTTACGTGGAAAGGGAATTCGCATGCACGCACGACGGACTCGAGCCGTCCTGGCCGCAACCGGGATGCTCACGGCGGGGGCGATGCTCGGCTTCGCACCCGCCGCCCAGGCCCAGCAGCAACCCGCGCCGTGCACCTCCAGCGGGATGTCCGGCGCACCGCTGTCGGCCGGCACCGCGCTCGGCCGGGCCCAGGCCTGGGTCGACGCAGGGGTGCCCTACGACCAGACCAGCTGCGACAACGTCGACGCGGCGGGGATGTACCGCCAGGACTGCTCCGGCTTCGTGTCGATGGCCTGGGCCCTGTCGTCGTCGCTGGTCACGACGGGGTTCAACCCCGCCTACGACGGTAGCGACGCCCGGTTCCAGACGGTGTCGCGGACCGGACTGGCCCCCGGCGACGCGCTGGTCTACGACAGCAGCGCGAACCTGAACGCCGGCCACCACCACATCGTGCTGTTCACCGGCTGGGGCAGTTCCGACGCCGGGCAGCACCGCTACGCCAACCTCGCCGAGGAGGCATACCCCGGCACGGCCGCCCGCAACGATCTCAACGTCGACCTGGTCGCCGGAAACGACGCCGTGGTCGGCTACTCGGCCTACACCCCGATCCACTACACCGGCCTGGTCAACCAGCCAGGGTCCGGTTTCGAGGTGGCGTTGGCGGGGGCGGGCACGAACTACCTGTGGACCCGCACCTCTGACGGCAGCAACGTCAACACCAAGCAGGGCCTGGCCGCCGGCACCAGCCCAGCCATCACCAGAATGCCCACCGGCGGCTACGAACTGGCCTTCCACGCCGCCGGCAACGACGACCTCTACACCGTCGACCCCAACGGCAGCATCACCCAGTGGCACCTCGGCATGGCCCCCGGCACCAGCCCAGCCATCACCGCCCTGCCCACCGGCGGCTGGGTCGTCGCCTTCCACGCCAAGGGCGACGCCCTCTACACCGCCTTCTCCGACGGCAGCAACCACCCCGTCGGCACCAGCACCGTCGAACCCGGCTCCAGCCCCGCCATCACCACCCTCACCGGCGGCGGCTACCAGATCGCCTACCAAGGCAAGGGCGACCAGGACCTCTGGAGCACCGGCACCACCGGCACCCACCGCTTCGGCCTCGGCATCGACCCCGGCACCAACCCGGCCATCACCAGCCAACCCAACAACGGCTGGGTCGCCACCTTCCACGCCAAAGGCGACGAGCTCTACACCGCCTACTCCGACTACACCAACCGAACCTGGGGCCTGAGCCTGGACACCGGCACCAGCCCCGCCATCACCACCCTCACCGGCGGCGGCTACCAGATCGCCATCTCCGGCAAGGGCACCCAGGACCTCTGGACCACCGGCACCCTCGGCAGCCACGCCAACAACCTCGGCATCAGCCCCGGCACCAGCCCCACCATCACCAACCAACCCAACAACGGCTGGGCCGCCGCCTTCCACGCCAAGGACGGCGACCTCTACACCATCACCAACACCAACCAGCAAGCCAAACCCAACCTCAGCCTCGCCGACAACACCAGCCCCAGCATCGCCTGAGCCGGTGGACCCCCGGTGCGTCAGCGAGCCGTGCTGGCGCACCGGGGGTCAACCCGGCGTCAGGCGGTCGCCCTGGTCCGGTTCCAGTCCCTCGGCCACCGCCGGCGTGGGCTTGCCCTCGTCCCGCCGCCAGGCGCCGAACGCGGCAGCCATCCCGAGGAACCAGACGGTCCCGATCAGGTACGCCCCGATCACGTCCGACAGGTAGTGCACGCCGAGCGCGATCCGGGAGAAGCCGATGAGCAGCACCATCAGCACCGCCGGCACCACCAGCCACGGCTTGCGACCCCGCGGCGCCGCGGGCAGGAACACCGCGACCAGGATCGCGTAGCCGACGATGGCCGCCTGGCTGTGCCCACTCGGGAACGACTTGCCGGCCGCCACCGCCACCGGGTCGGCCAGGTGCGGGCGGGCCCGGCCGACCAGCAGCTTGATGGCGTTGTTCAGCAGCGAGCTGCCGGCGGCGGTGACGACCACGAACACGGCGAGTTTGGGCAGCCGCCGGTACAGCAGCCAGCCGACCACCGGGGCCAGGATCACGATCCAGGCGGGCGTGGTGCCGACGTCGGAGACCACCCGCATCGCCGAGGTGAAACCGGCATGGCGCAGCGCGAAGCCGTGCAGCGTGTCGTCGGTGGCGCGGTCGGTCCGCAGCACCGGGCCGGCCGCGGAGCGCACCAGGGCGGCCAGCACCGCGAACAGCAGTGCGCAGCCGAAGGCGATGCCGGCCCGAACCCCGAACCGGCGCCGGTTGCGGACCGGGTCGTGCCGGGCCTGCTGATCGAGCCGGCTCATTCCGCGCCGACGGGTGATTCGGCGGGGCACCGGAGCAACAATGCCCCGGCCAGCACGCGGACGTCCAGTTCGGTCCGCTCGCCGACGTAGTCGCCATCGAACTCGAACGGCACCCGGTGCCCGGCCCGGATGCGCACCCGGGTGCCGCGCAGCAGGTCCGCCTGCCGGCCACCGTCCGGGCGCCCGCGCAGGATCCGGCCGACCAGCACCGGCCAGTCCAGCAGCGACATCGGTGACAGCGTGATCACGTCGAGGGTGCCGTCGTGCGGGGTGGCGTCCGGCAGCAGCGTGATGCCGGCCTGCAGGTCGCCGACGTTGCCGACCAGCACCCCGATCGCCCGGCGGCGCATCGGCGGCTGGTCGTCGACCCGGATCTCGTACCGCGCCGGGCGGTGCCGCCGGATCGCCCTGCCGAGCCCACCCAGGTACGCCAGCCAGCCGACCCGGGCCTTGAGCTGCTCGTCGGTGTCGCGGATCAGGGCGGCGTCGAATCCGAGGCCGGCCATCACCAGGAACCGCTGGTCGCCGGCCTCGAGCACGTCCAGCTGCCGATCCGCGCCGGCGAACGCGACCTCGAGCGCCGCCGGCAGCTCCAGCGGGATGCCCACGTTGCGGGCCAGCAGGTTGCCGGTGCCGTCGGGCACCACCGCCATCGCCACCCCGGTGCCGGCCAGCGCGCCGGCGCAGGAGGCCACCGTGCCGTCCCCGCCGCACACCAGCACCAGCTTGGCGCCGTCGGCCACGGCCTGCTCGGTCTGCCCGGCCCCCGGGTCGTCCTCGGTGGTCAGCCACCAGCTGACCTCGGCGCCGGCCCGCTCGGCGATCGCCCGCTTGAGCGCATCGACGTCGTCCACCTTGACCGGGTTGATCACGGCCGCCACCAGGCTCATCGCGCCACGCCCCGCTCGGTGGTGCGGCCGGTCGCCAACAGCACCAGGCTGGTCACCGTCAGCCAGCACACGGACAGCAGCGCCCCGGCCAGCACGTCGGTCGGGTTGTGCATGCCACGGTAGAGCCGGGACAGCCCGACCGCGACCGGCATCAGCACCGCCAGCGCGGTGGCCACGGTACGCAGCCAGGCGGCCCGGGCCGCATGCCAGGCGATCACCGCGAGCCCGCCGTACAGCGCGACCGAGGCCGCGGTGTGCCCAGACGGGAAGCTCGAGGTCGGCGGGGCCGAGTCCAGCCGGGGCACCGCCGGCCGGTGGCGTTCCACCAGCAGCGTGGTGCAGACGAAGATGCTCACCTCGCCGATCACGCTGGCGGCGAGGAACACCGACTCACGCCAGCGGCCGAGCTGCCAGCGCAGCAGCACCACGAAGAGCAGCCCGAGGCCGGCAACCGTCACGGTCTCCGCGCCGAACGTCGCCACCTTGGTCACCGCGTTCCAGCCGGGCGTCCGGCGGTGCACGAACCAGCGGTCCACCGAACCGTCCCAGCGGGTCAGCCCGCTGGATCGCAGCTGGTGGGTGAGCAGCTGGCCGAGAGCGACCAGCATCGCCAGGATCAGCACCGCGCCGACGAGCAGCCGGCCTGCCTGCCGGGCGACCTGCCGCCGCGAACCGGCGTCGGCTGCCCGCAGCCGGCCGGCCGGAACCGCCTGGCCGGTCACGTGCGCCGCCAGCGGGCCTCGGCGAAGCCGTACAGGCCGAAGGCGACCATGCCGAGGCCGACCAGGCCGACCAGCCAGCGCCCGACCTCGGACGAGGCCACCGTGCGCAGGGCACCGTCGAGGCCCCGCGCCTTGCTGGGCTGGTAGTGCCAGGCGGCCTGCACCACGAAGTACCCGGTCAGCGCGAAGGCGATCCCGCGGGCGGTGGTGCCGATCGTGCCCAGGGTCCAGACCAGCCGCCGGCTGGCACGGGACATCTCGGCGAGGTCGAAGTACTTCTTGAACCGGCGCAGGACGCCTTCGACGACCAGCGCCAGGCCGCAGACGACGACGATCGCGCCGACCACGCCCACCGCGAGCCGGCCGCCCTGGTGGCTCATCGCCCGGGCGCTGAACTGCTCGCTCTGGCCCGCCTGGCTGCTGGTGTGGGCGCGGGCGAGCAGGTTGAACGCGCTCACCGCGAAGAAGGCGTAGATGGTCCCCCGGATGCCCGACTGCAGCCGTGGCTTCCAGTCCCGTCCCTCGCCGACCACCCCGAACGCGGCCTCCGACCAGCGCCACAGCGCGTATCCGGAGAGCCCGATCGCGATCGCCCAGAGCAGCAGGAACCCGCCGGTGTGGCGGACGATCTCGGCCATCGCGCCCCGCTGGTCGGCCTCCGGTGGCCGCTTGCCGACCGCGAGCAGGAAGGTGAACCACCCGATCAGCAGGTAGATCAGGGCCCGGGCGGCGAAGCCCGCGCGGCCCAGGTGCCGCACCGGTTCGCTGCGCGCGACCTGGCGGACGCTCACACTGGTCACTCTCAACCCCTGTCCCCGCCGCCCGGCCCGAACCGGGCGACTTTCTCCTTCCGCTTTTGCCCACTCGCGGGCCGGGGAATACCGATCAGGCGTAGTCGGCACGAGCAGACCTGGGGAGCGGTGATGACGGCAGTGGACAGCAGCCCGGCCGAGGACGAGCCGGACGCCGCCCCGGCGGTGTTCGAGCTGGCCGAACGCGCCGCCGACGGGCTCGACCGGCTGGTGCCGGCCGCGCCGGACGTGGGTAACCAGGTGCTGCCGGACAACACCCGGCTGGTCCGCTGGACCGCGCCGCTGTTCCTCGTGTGCGCGGCGATCCTGCTGCCATGGATCGTGATCGCCGGCATCACCCTGCCGGCCCGGTCGCTGAGCCAGCACTACGACGCGGCCTGGGCCGGCTACGACGTGATCCTGCTGATCGGGCTGGTCAGCACCGGCGTCGCGGCCCTGCGCCGGTCCCGCCTGCTGCCGATCGCGGCGTCCGCCACCGGGGCCCTGCTGACCGCCGACGCCTGGTTCGACGTGCTGACCAGCCCGGCCGGCTGGGGGCAGGTCGAGGCGATCGCGATGTCGGTGTTCGCCGAGCTGCCGCTGGCCGCCACCTGCTTCTGGCTGGCCTGGCACAGCCAGGAGATGACCGAACGCCGGCTGGTGCTGCTGACCCGGCGGCGCGGTCGTCGCGGCGTGCCCGACGCCGGGGTGTAACCGGCCCGAACCCCTGCGCGGAACACCCCGACCCCCTGGACAGACCCGGTTCGGCCACCCGTATCCTCGTCGGCGGAGGATTCGCATAGTGGCCTAGTGCGCACGCTTGGAAAGCGTGTTGGGTGCAAGCCCTCAGGGGTTCGAATCCCCTATCCTCCGCCAGCCGCGGCCCGTGACCGTACCCGGTCGCGGGCCGCGCTCGTCCTCGCAGAGATTGCACCGCGGACACGAGCGTGTCACCTGGCCGTCACGATCCCCGGCTGTACTCGGCGCATGGCGCGACTACTGACCTTCGAATACAGCTCGGTGCACGGGGCGCTGGCCGCCGCGTACACCTCGGGAATGCTGGCCGCCGAGTTCGGCCCGGAACGGGTGCGGGTCTCGCTGCCGGCCGACGTCGAGAGCCGCGGCTGGCCGGCCCCGCTGCTGGCCGAACTCGACCTGGCCGAGGCGCAGCACGTCCGCTACGACACCCGGCTGCTCGGCGTGGTGCCCGACGGCGACGGGCCGGCCTGGGCCCTGGTAACCCCGCACGTCGCCCTGCAGCGCGAGCCGGATCTGCTGGCCCGGGCGCTGAGCGCGATCCTGCTCGCCCGGCCGCACCGGCGCCCGGTCCTGGACGGGACCGACGGCGGCTGGGCCGCAGCCGGGCCGCTGCGGGCGGCCAGCATCATGGTCAGCGAGGAGTTCGTGGCCGGCGCCGCCCGGCTCGCCGCCGCATAGCGGCCGGGACCGCCGGGTCCTGCCCGGACCACCCGGGCCGGCCGGCCGTCACGCACCGGACGAGGGACCCAGCACCCGGGACGGCGCGCCGAACAGGAGACCGGGCTCAGTGATGCCGCTTCGGCCGGGGGGCCCGGTCGCCGCCTTCGCGCCGCAGCTCGATCCGCTTGCCGCCGATCCGGGTGCCCTGCAACGCGGCCAGGGTCGCGCCGGACAGGTTCGCCGGCAGCTCGACCAGGGAGTGGTCGACGTGGATGTCGATGTGCCCGAAGTCCTGCCGGGTCAGGCCACCCTCGTTGGCGATGGCGCCGACGATCGCGTTCGGCTTGACCTTGTGCCGGCGCCCGACCCCGATCCGGTAGGTGGCCATCGACCCGTCCGGGCGTGGCTTGCGCTTGCCCGCCACCCGGGCCGGCCGCTCCCGGTGCCGATCGTGGTCGCGGTGCCGGTCGTGCTGCCGGTCCCGGTCGTGCTCGCGCGGCCGCTTGAGCACCGGCGGGTCCGGTTCGAGCAGGAAGGCCCGGTCGTCATCCTGGGTCTGCACGGCGAGCGCAGCCGCGATGTCGGCCAGGGGCACGTCGTGTTCCTCGGCGTACTGGGTGATCAGCCCGCGGAACAAGGGCAGTTCCGGCGCGGACAGCTGCGCGGTGATCGCGTCGGCGAACTTCGCCTTGCGGGTCGCGTTGACGTCCTCGGCGCTCGGCAGCGCCATCTCGGCCAGCGGCTGCCGGGTTGCCCGCTCGATCGCGTTGAGCAGGTGCCGCTCGCGATGCGTGACGAACAACAGCGCCTCACCGGTCCGGCCGGCGCGCCCGGTCCGGCCGATCCGGTGCACGTAGGACTCGGTGTCGGTCGGGATGTCGTAATTGACGACGTGGGTGATCCGGTCGACGTCCAGCCCGCGCGCGGCCACGTCGGTGTCCACCAACAGGTCCAGCGCCCCGCTCTTGAGCTGGCCGATGGTGCGCTCGCGCTGGGCCTGCACCAGGTCGCCGTTGATCGCCGCGGCCGAGAAGCCCCGCGCCCGCAGCCGGTCGGCCAGGTCCTCGGTGGCCTGCTTGGTCCGGACGAAGACGATCATCGCGTCGAAGCTCTCGACCTCGAGGATTCGGGTGAGCGCGTCCAGCTTCTGGGCACCGGGGACGAGCAGGTACCGCTGCCGGGTGTTGGCGGCCGTCACCGTCTTCGCCGCAACCGAGATCTCGGCCGCGTCGGTCAGGTAGCGCTGGGAGATCCGCCGGATCTGTGGGGGCATGGTGGCAGAGAACAGCGCGACCTGCTTGGTCTCCGGGGTCTCGGCCAGGATCGTCTCGACGTCGGCCTGGAAACCCATCTGCAGCATCTCGTCGGCCTCGTCCAGCACCAGGAAGCGCAGCCGGGACAGGTCCAGGGTCTTCTTCTGCAGGTGATCGATCACCCGGCCGGGCGTGCCGACCACCACCTGGGCGCCGCGACGCAGGCCGGCCAGCTGCACGCCGTAGCTCTGGCCGCCGTAGATCGGCAGCACCTGCAGGCCGGCCAGGTGGTGGGCGTACTTGCCGATCGCCTCCGAGACCTGCAGCGCCAGCTCACGGGTCGGGGCCAGGATGAGGGCCTGGGTCGACCGGTCGGACAGGTCCAGCTGCGACAGGATCGGCAGCGCGAACGCCGCCGTCTTGCCGGTTCCGGTCTGGGCCAGGCCGACCAGGTGCCGGCCCTGCAGCAGCGGCGGGATGGTCGCTGCCTGGATCGGCGTGGGGCTCTCGTAGCCGACCTCGGCGAGCGCGGCCAGGATCGGCTCGGCGATGCCCAGATCGGCGAAGGTCGGAGGGGTTTCAGCAGAGGGGGTCGTCATCGCGCTCCAATCTAGTCGAGCGGACGAGGTTCCTCTGCCAGCCGGTCGGCGCAGTCCTCGCCGGTTACACCTCCGCAAATCTTATAATTCGGACTTATAGCTAGTACGTACCGAAGCGACGATTGCCGATAGTCTCGATCAGATCACAAAAAGAGGTCGAGAGTTCTTTTTAGCACCAAATCCACCTGCTCGGCGCCAGTGTCGGCAGTGCCGAACTGACCGCCCTGGCCGGTTACCCGTACGTCTTCGGCCGAAAGCTGGCCCCGCACCTGACCGCGACCGCAACTCGCGCCTATCGCCGGCAGTGGTCGGAGGCCGGCCGGCCTGGCCCGGCGCCGCTGACCGTGATGTGCGGGGTGGTCTGCGCCGAGAGCCAGGTCGCCGCCGAGCATTCCGCGCTGGTGGCCGGCCTCACTCGGCTGCGGGTGGCCAAGGCACTAGCGGCCGGAGACCGGCCGGACCTGGCGGCGTTCGCGGATCCGGCGTGCACCGAGGAGGAGCGGGCGCAGGTTGGACAGCTTTACGCCGGCGGTGGCTTTCTGGGCGGGGACGCCGAGCGGGTCGCCGCCGGGTTGCGCGAGTTGGCGGCCGGCACCGGCGCGACCGACACGGTGGACAAGCGCGTCCTGCTGATCGGCACCGACTTGGTGCGGGCGGTGTGCCTGGCCACGGTCGCCGCGATGGCGATCGCCGGCTGGTACCGCACCGACGCGATGATCGTGCTGACGGCGCTGAACATGGCGGCGTTCGCGGTCACCGGCCCGTCGCAGTACAGCGCGCTGCGCACCGTGGTCACCGAGACCGAGCTGGCCGAAGCGACCGCGCTGATGCAGGGACGCTCCTACGCGGTCGACCTGTTCGCGCCCACCGTGGGCGGCTTCCTGTTCGCGCTGAGCCGGGCGCTGCCGTTCGCGGCGGACGCGGCCAGCTTCCTGTTCTCGGCCGGCTGCACGGCCCGCATCCGCGCCACGCTCGCTCCCCCACCGGGCACGGAACGGGTGCGGTTCCGGGTGTCCTTCGCCCGCGGCTGGCAGCTCCTCTGGCAGCACAGGCTGCTGCGCTACTCAACGCTGTTCAGCACGACCACCAACCTGGTCGTCTCGGTACTGGTCTATGCGGTGCTGCTCGGCAGCGGCGGGAGCGGCGCGGCGGCCAGCGGCCTCGGGCTCACCGTGACCCTCGCCGGCCTGGCCGGCATGCTCGGCGCGGCGGCCGGACCGTTCGCGCAACGCCGGCTGCTGCTGAGTCAGGTGCTTACCGGCAGCTGCCTGGTCCGCACCCTCGCGGTACTTCCCGCGGTGATGCTGGACGACCCGGTGGTCCGGTCGCTGGCGATGATCGTGGTCGTCTTCACCAGCCCGGTCGCGGGCGCCGCGATGAGCACCGCCCGGATGCTGGCGATCCCCCGCGAACTGCTCGGCACGGTGAGCGGCGCGTCCGGGCTGCTGGCCACCTGCGCCCAGCCGCTGGCGCCGCTCGCGGCCGGCCTGCTGATCGAGACCGTCGGCAACCGGATCCAGTTCGGCATCCTGGGTGGCTGCTTCCTGCTGATGGCGATGGCGGTGGCGGTGCCCGCGAGTCTGAGGGTCAGCGCCGCCCGCTGACCGGGCGCCATCCGGCACTGCCTAGATTGGACGGCTGTGACTCACCGCCAGCCCACCATCCTGGCCACCTCTGGTGGCGTCGTGCCCGGCCGCCGCACGCGCTGGGAGGTCGGACCGCTGACCGACTACGCGGTCGAACTGGCCGGCGTGACCGGACGAGCCCCACGGGTGTGCTTCCTGGGCACCGCGTGCGGCGACAGCCCCGAAGTGGTGCGGGGCTTCTACGAGGCGGCGCTGCTGCGTGGCTTCGCGCCGAGCCACCTGGCCCTGTTCACCATGCCGAACGTCGAGGACGTCACCGCGCACCTGCTGGATCAGGACGTGATCTGGGTCTGGGGCGGCAGCGTCGCCGGGCTGCTGGCGATGTGGCGGCTGCACGGCGTGGACGAGGCGATGCGGCAGGCCTGGCAGGCCGGCGTGGTGCTCACCGGCGTCTCGGCCGGCTCGCTCTGCTGGCATATCGGCGGCACCACCGACTCGTTCGGCCCGGAGCTGCGTCCGGTCACCAACGGCCTCGGCCTGCTGCCCTACTCCAACGGCGTGCACTACGACTCCGAGGAGCAGCGCCGACCCCTGTTCCAGCGGCTGATCGCCGACGGCACCCTGCCGGACGGCTACGCCACCGACGACGGTGTCGGCCTGCTCTACCGCGGCACCGAGTTCGTCGAGGCCGTGGCCGAGAAGCCGAACGCCTACGGCTATCGGGTCAGCCGCACCCCGGGCGGCACCGCCACCGAGGAGCAACTGCCGACCCGGCTGCTCTGACGATGGCCGCCGACCTGGGTGAGCTCGCCGGCACGCTCGATCCCGACCCGGACCTGCTCTACGAGGCGTTCGCCGACTGGGCCGGCGAGCGGGGCCTGCCGCTCTACCCGCACCAGGACGAGGCGCTGATGGAGCTGGTCTCCGGGGCGAACGTCGTCCTGGCCACCCCGACCGGCTCCGGCAAGTCGCTGGTCGCGGTGGGCGCCCACCTGAGCGCGCTGGTGCACGGCCGGCGCAGCTTCTACACCGCGCCGATCAAGGCCCTGGTCAGCGAGAAGTTCTTCGCGCTGTGCGAGGTGTTCGGCTCGTCCCGGGTCGGCATGCTGACCGGCGACGCCAGCGTCAACCCGGCCGCGCCGATCATCTGCTGCACGGCCGAGGTGCTGGCCAACCTCGCCCTGCGCGAGGGCGCCGGCACCGACGCCGGGCTGGTGGTGATGGACGAGTTCCACTACTACGGCGACCCGGACCGCGGCTGGGCCTGGCAGGTGCCGCTGCTGGAACTGCCCCGGGCCCAGTTCCTGCTGATGTCGGCCACCCTCGGCGACGTGTCGTTCTTCGCCACCGACCTGACCCGTCGCACCGGCCGGGAGACCGCCGTGGTGAGCTCGGTTGAGCGGCCCGTCCCACTGCACCACTACTACGCCGACACGCCGCTGCACGAGACCATCGCCGAGCTGCTGCAGACCGGCCAGTCACCGATCTACGTCGTGCACTTCACCCAGGCCGCGGCGGTCGAGCAGGCGCAGGCGCTGTCCAGCGTCGCGGTCGCCAGCCGGGCCCAGCGGGACGAGATCGCCGAGGCCGTCGCGCACTTCCAGTTCCGGGCCGGCTTCGGCAAGACGCTGTCCCGGCTGCTCCGGCACGGCATCGGGGTGCACCACGCCGGCATGCTGCCCAAGTACCGGCGGCTGGTCGAGCAGCTGGCCCAGAGCGGCCTGCTGAAGGTCATCTGCGGCACCGACACGCTCGGCGTCGGCATCAACGTCCCGATCCGGACGGTGCTGCTCACCTCGCTCAGCAAGTACGACGGCCAGCGCACCCGGCAGCTGCAGGCGCGGGAGTTCCACCAGATCGCCGGCCGGGCCGGCCGGGCCGGCTACGACACGGCCGGCACCGTCGTGGTGCAGGCGCCGGAGCACGAGGTGGAGAACGTCAAGCTGCTGGCCAAGGCCGGCGACGACGAGAAGAAGCGGCGCAAGGTGCAGCGCAAGAAGCCGCCGGAGGGCTTCGTCTCGTGGTCGGGTGCCACCCACCAGCGGCTGCAGTCGGCCGAGCCCGAGCCGCTCGCCTCGCACTTCGCGGTGACCCCGTCCCTGGTGCTGAACGTGCTGGCCCGCAAGGAGGATCCGGTCGCGGCGATGCGCCGGCTACTGACCGACAACCACGAGCCGGCCGCCCGCCGCAGGCACGTCCGCAGCGCCATCCAGATCTACCGGTCGCTGCGCGCGGCCGGCGTGGTCGAGCAGCTGGCGCAGCCGGACGAGCTCGGCCGGACGGTACGGCTCACCGTCGACCTGCCACCCGATTTCGCGCTGAACCAGCCGCTGTCCACCTTCGCGCTGGCCGCCGTCGAGCTGCTGGACCCGGAGTCCGAGTCGTTCGCCCTCGACGTGGTCTCGGTGATCGAGGCGACCCTGGAGAATCCTCGCCAGATCCTGATGGCCCAGCAGAACAAGGCCCGGGGCGAGGCGATCGCGCAGTTGAAGGCCGACGGGGTCGAGTACGAGGAGCGGGTCCGGCTGATCGAGGAGGTCAGCTACCCGCAGCCGCTGGCCGAGCTGCTGGAGGCGGCGTTCGCGACCTACAGCGCGGGCCATCCCTGGCTGCTGGGCCAGCGGCTGTCGCCGAAGTCGGTGGTGCGCGACATGTTCGGCCGCGCCATGACCTTCTCCGAATACGTCGGCTTCTACGGGCTGAACCGGTCCGAGGGGCTGGTGCTGCGCTATCTCAGCGACGCCTACCGCGCGCTGCGGTCCAGCGTCCCGGCGGCCGCCCGCACCGAGGCGGTGACCGACCTGACGGTGTGGCTGGGCGAGCTGGTCCGCCAGGTCGACTCCAGCCTGCTGGACGAGTGGGAGCAGCTCACCGACCCCGGCCAGGCGCCGGACCGCCCCGAGGTCGCGCCGCCGTCCCTCGGCCTGACCGCCAACACCCGGGCGTTCACGGTGCTGGTCCGCAATGCGATGTTCCGGCGGGTCGAGCTGGCCGCCCGGCACGCCTACCCCGAGCTCGCCGAACTCGACCCCGGCTGGACCGCGGAGGCCTGGCAGGACGCGCTGGCCGGCTACTACGCCGAGTACGACTCGATCGGCATCGGCCCGCACGCCCGGGGCAAGGACCTGTTCGTGGTGCGCGCCGAGGCCGACCGCTGGCTGGTGCGGCAGATCCTCGACGACCCGGCGGGCGACCGGGACTGGGCGATCACGGCCGAGGTCGACCTGGCGGCCAGTGACGAGGCCGGCGAGCCGGTGCTCACGGTGACCGGGGCCGGACCGGCCTGAGCAGCCCGCGCCGGCGCATCAAACGCCGGTAGCCGGCCGTCCCGTGATTGCGATTCTGTCACTAAGCGTGACAACACTTGGCGGCAGAGAGTAATATTCAGAGACTGGATTTATTCCGCGAAATGTGACAATTCCTCCGATAACGGAGATGGCTACGTCACGGCTTGATTCTTTTCCCGCGGACTTTCCTTTCCTGCCTGCCAGCAAACAGTTACGGTGCGAACCGTTCGGATCTGGCATCACAGGAGGCTCCTTGCTCATTCAGGACGCGCGGAGAGCGGGAATGACCGAGCTTGACTGGGGGCGAACCGTCGATCGGTCGCTGGTCCACCGTGACTCGATCGCCGAGGTCTTATTGACCGACATTTCGCAGGTCAGCCGGACGGCCTTCCTCGTGGCTGCACAGTGGCCACGTTCTCATCGGATTTACCGTCCCGACCAGCACGGCCGGCACGACCCGATGCTGCTGCTGGAGACGGTCCGACAGGCCGGGCTGGCGCTGTCGCATTACGGCTTCGGCGTGCCATACAACTTCAAGGCGATAATGCACGACATCGGTTTCGAGCTGCATGCCGACGCCGAGCCGCGGGGGGTGACTGCAGCGACGAACCTCACCGTCCGGGTGGACTGTGACCAGGTCGTGATGCGCGGCACCACCCTGCGCGGGATGACCGTGATCCTGCAGGTGTCTGCAAACGGGCAGCATTTCGCGACGGGCACCGGCAGCCTCAGTTGGCTTTCTCCCCGCACGTTCCAGGCATTGCGGGCCCGGTCCCGGATCGCGCACCAGGGCCCGGGGTCACCGGCCACCGGCCTGACGCCGGTCGCCTCGCGGCACCGCGGCTCGGCCGACGCGCTGATCTGTGCCGAGGACCTGGCCCCGCTGCGCCGCCGGCTGCTGGTGCCGCTGGACCACCCGGTCTACTTCGACCACCCGCTGGACCACGTGCCCGGCATGCTGCTGATCGACGGGGTGTGGCAGGCGGTGAGCGCCGCCGGCAGCGGCACCCCGGGCCGGCTGGTCGAGTGCCGGATGACCCTGCCGGCCTTCACCGAACTGGCTCCGGAGGCCTGGATCGTGCTCGGCCCGGCGGCCGGCGCGGGCCGGGTGGGCTTCCGCGTCGAGCAGGCCGGCCACACCACGGCCGAGGGAACGCTGCGCAGCCTGCCGGCGCGCTGACCGCCAGCACGCCGACGGCGGCAACGGGTCACGGCGGCAACGGGTCGCTCGCGGGCGGGGACGGCCGGCGCGGTCAGCCGGCCGCGCCGTTGAGCTCGGGCAGTGACCGTTCCCGCCGGACCGCCGCCCGAACCTTGCGCACCGCCCGCTGCATGGCCGGCCAGTCGGCGTCGACGGCGACCCCGGCCAGGAAGATCCGCCAGAACTCGTCCAGCCGGCTCTCCAGGTCCTCCCGGCCGGTCAGCATCTCCGAGACGTGCTGCACGCCGAAGAACGAGCCGACCAGCGCCCGCGCCGCCGGCATCGGCATCACCCCGGGCCGCAGCAGGCCCTCCCGCCGGGCACGGGCGAACATCGTCTGCAGCTGGGCGATCCAGCCGACGAAGGGCGTGGGCATGTCGGCGTTGACCAGGCCCCGCTCGAACGACAGCCGGACGCCCGCGGTGACCAGCACGTCGTCCCGGAACCGCCCGCCGACCTCGTAGGTGAGCGAGACGATGCCGACCAGGGCATTCGGGGCATGCCGGGTGATGCCGGCGACGACGGCCGGCCACTGCTGGAACTGCTCCTCGACGATGGCGACGGCGAGCGCTTCCTTGCTCGGGAAGTGGAAGTACACCGCGCCCTTGGTGACACCGGCCTGGTCCACGATGTCGTTCATGCTGGCGGCGAGAAAGCCCGTCCGAGCGAACACCTCGGCGGCGGCAGTCAGCACCCGAGCGCGTGTCAACACCGCGCGCTGTTGTATCGCCACAGGCCTGGCCTCTCCCCAGATAGGGCCTCATCGACTAGGGCAAAAGTCTAGCGTCAACTCCCATGGGCGGCCGACCGCCGTTATGCCCGCATTTACCGAATCGAAAAAGACCGCGTGGTCGGTTTACTTCTCCTCGCTCGCACGCTATCGTAGCCACAGCGGCGCGCGGAGGAAGGTCAACTCCAGCAGCGCCGCGTCAACTTCGACGGGCCAAGCGCCCGCACCGGCAGGCATCGAGCCGCCGATCCCCTGAGAATCACAGCCCTTTCGGGCACATCAAGCCAGCACCGACATCATGTGCATTCACCCCCGAACGGTTCCAACGCCCGCCTGTCTGTCAGCTTCCCATCGCGCCATCCAGTGCGGTATGGACAGCTTGTCCGGAGTTATCGAAATTGACAACGGCTTTCATTAAGCGTTGACTGGAGTCGCCGGACCGTCCGGCAGGTCTCACCTGGTGAGCCAAGGCCCGCCTGAGGCACCCGAACCCGCGACCCGTGGAGGCAGCCGTATGCAGCGCCGTCGGACGCCTGCCAGGCTGCGCGCCGCCACCCTGCTGGCCTTGCTGCTGCTGGGCGGTCCGCTGGCGGCCGGGTGCGCCACCACGCCCCCGCCGCGCACCGGCCCGCTGATCGTCGGAGCCAGCATCAACGTCTGGGGCAGCCTCCTGGCCCAGCTCGGCGGCGCGAAGGTACGGGCCACCTCGATCATCGACAATCCGGCGACGGATCCACACGACTTCGAGCCGACCCCGTCCGATGCCAAGCTGATCGCCCTGTCGGCCGTCTTCGTGGAGAACGGCATCGGCTACGACACCTGGGCCGGCCGGACGGTGCGCG
>Ga0335073_10006259_pt1 | contig 16708 bp, 13 predicted proteins | sample Lox_Sample_22_FD_207093 | JGI IMG/M metagenome (GOLD analysis project Ga0335073, IMG submission 207093) | Soil microbial communities from Loxahatchee National Wildlife Refuge, Florida, United States - Lox_Sample_2.2 | ecosystem: Environmental > Terrestrial > Soil > Wetlands | place: USA... | reverse complement strand
TGCGACGAGGTGAGCACCGACGCCGCCGCTGACATCCACAAGGCCGCACGGAAAGTCGCGAGCCGACGTGACATGAATCGAGCCTCCCTGGACATTGGCATGCTCATCATACGGGCGTGGCTGCCGCGCCGGGCGTTGCTGACAAATCTTCACAATGCGCTGCATCGCTGTCGCCATTCCACGACGCAACCGCCGCAGGCCCTCGGCACCGGCGAAGCCGATCGGCATCAATAGACCCGTTTGATTGGCCGACGTTCAGCCGGCTGCCTCATTTGCGCGCGGAGGCCCCGCCGGTACGACGCTAGGCGCCGGCCTGTCTGCGTGCGGTCCACCGTCGCAGCAGCTCATCGATGGAGAACGTTCCCGCTCCGCGGCACAGCAGCACCAGCAGCATCGCCGCCCATTGGATGTGGGTGGGCCAGGCCTGCGGGTACACGAACACCTCAATCACCGTCGTCATGCCCAGCAGCACCAGCGCCGCGGGGCGCGTGAGCAGGCCGAGCACCATCAGCACGGGCGTGGAGAGCTCGATGGAGGCGGACAGGTGCGCGGCGAAATCGGGCGGCAGCAGCGGGACCTTGTATTCATCGCGGAACAGTTCCAGCGTCGCGTTCCAGTCGGCGAGCTTCTCCGTGCCGGAGTTCCAGAACACCGTCGCGATCGCGAAGCGCAGCGGCAGGGCGAGGATGCTGTAGGGCACACGCTGCAGAGCGCCGATCGCGCGCTCGATGGCGCCGGCGGGGCCGCGGGCGGGCGCGGCAGGTGCCGCCGCGGCGGGCAGCGGTTCGGGGGCAGAGGCGATCATGGCAGGTGGTCTCCTTACGATTGGGCGGCCGCGGTGCACAGTCGCTGCGCGAGCTGCCAGGCCTGCTGCGTGAGCCGCAGGACCTGCAGGCCGGAATCGGTACGCTCGACCAGCAGCCGCACCGGGCCGCAGGACAGGTCCACGGCGGCCAGAGCCGCATCGTCCTCCTCCAGCACGGCCCGCCAGATGGCGTCGCTCGGGTACTGCAGCGCGAGCAGGCTGGTGGACGGGTGCGGGACCACGCGGGTGTCCGCGCAGTCACCCGCCTGCGCCATGGGTAGGCCGGGTCGCGGCAATGCGGTGTCGGCATCCGGGGCGGGCATTGCGGCGTCCGGACCACCCGGCGCAGCATCGGCAGCTCCCGGCGGGGCATCGGGTGCATGCAGCGCGACGTTCACGGCCCACTCGATGCGCGCGACCTCCGCCAGGTAGGGCAGGCCGCCCGCGGGCGGGAATGACGCCAGGAAGTCCGCGAACCCACCGCCGTACTCGTACAGCCAGGCGCTGCCCGGTGCTCCCGCCCCCGACTCGATGAAGTACTGCACAGCCCCTTCGAAGAACTCCTCGCCGACGAGGCGCCGCACGGCCGGGTAGGACAGCCGCAGTGCGTTGAGAAGCGCACCACGGCAGGTGTCGCGGTACACCGCCAGGCATGGGAGTGAGGCCGCGCCGAGTCCAGGTACCGGTCCGGGCGCGGCTGCCGCGGCGGCCAGAGCGCCGGCGGGCTCGTCCGTGCGCGCGTCGGCCCCGGCGCTGCCGTCCACCGCAGCGAACAGGTGGCGGTGCATGCCCTGCTGTACTTCAAGCAGGCTGGGCATGGCGAGTCTCCCCGGCACTGAAGGTTCCAGACTCGCCGCCGCCCGCCCTGGGCGCGCCGCCGCAGGCGTCGATCAGGTGCTGCGCCTGCGCAGCTTCCTCCATCAGTACCTCGAGCGGCGGGATGTCCGTGTCCCACTCGATCAGCGTCGGCCGGGGCCCGTAGAGTTGCAGCGCCTGCCGGTACAGGTCCCACACCGGCGCCGCAACCCGGGAGCCGTGGTCATCGATGCGCAGCAGGCCGCCGTCCTCGAGTACGCGGGTTGAGTGGCCGGCGAGGTGGACCTCCCCGACGGCATCGCCGGGCAACGCGCGCAGATAAGTGAAGGCGTCCCAGCCGTGATTGCTGGCGCTGACGAAGATGTTGTTCACGTCGCAGAGCACGCCGCAGCCGGTGCGGCGCGCCACCGCGGTGATGAACTCCCATTCGGGAATGGTCGAGTGCTCGAACTGGACGTACGTGGACGGGTTCTCCACCAGGATGGGCCGGCCCAGCCGCTCCTGCACCTGTGCCACGTGCCGGCACACGACCTCGAGGGCTTCCTCGGTCATGGGCAGCGGCAGCAGGTCGGCGAGGTAGTGTCCGCCCACCACGCTCCAGGAGAGATGCTCGGAGACCAGCTGTGGCTGCAGCTCCTGCACCAGGGCCGCAATGCGCCCCAGGTGCCGGGCATCGAGCCCCTCGGCGCTGCCCAGCGACAGGCCCACCCCGTGCAGTGAGAGCGGATAGTCGCGCCGGATGGCCGTGAGGCTCCGGCGCGTCGTGCCGCCGCCGAGGTAGTTCTCGGCATGAACCTCCAGCCAGGCGACCGCGGGCCGTTCCTCGATGAAGCGCCGTTGATGCGGGAAGCGCAGCCCGATGCCCGCCGCGGAGGGCATCGCCGCGGGGGATATCGCCGCGGCTGGAACCGGGCTGCCGGCCGGCAGGGAGCCGATCTCACGCGCGGGCAACCCCGGCGTCCCCCGGGGCGCAGCCCCGGGGGACGAGGTTCGGACCCTCACGTCGGTACCCATTGCCGCCGGCCGTGGCATCGTCCGCCTCACATCGGCTTGAGCGCGCCGCCCTGGATCTTGCTGCAGGCCCCGGCGGGCAGCAGCACGAAGGACTTTGGATCGCGCGCGCGCGTCGCCTGGCCCGCGCAGGAATGCGCGCCCGCGGCGCAGTCGTTCTTGGCCACGCGGTTGATGCCGTAGCACTTCTCCATGTGGGCCATGTCCGCCTTGGCCGGCATGGCGTCGGCGGCGTGCACTGCGGTGGCGCCCAGCACCAGGCCGAGTGCGGCGGACACGGTGGAGACTGCGGATGCGTACTTGCTCATGATGGTTCCCTCTGTGGCTCCTGGCCCCGGAATTGAGGCCTCGGGTGGAATTTCGCCGCCCGCGGGCGAAAGGTTACACTGGGCCGATGCAGCCGGATGGAGAGAGCGAGGAACGCGCCCGCGCCTGGGCGCAGCTGATGCGCTCCGCCCAGGCTGGCGACCGGCCGGCGTACGAGCGCCTGTTGCGCGAGATCACTCCGTTCGTGCGCGCCCTGGCGCGCCGCCGCTGCACCGGGCCCCACGACGCCGAGGAAATCGTGCAGGACACCCTGCTCACCGTGCACCGCGTGCGGCACACCTACGATCCCGAGCGGCCGTTCATGCCGTGGCTGGCTGCGATTGCGCAACGGCGCGGCATCGACGCGCTGCGGCGGCGGCGGCGGGTCGAGCGCCACGAGGTGCACGGCACCGACCCGGACGGTCCCGGTTCCGGTCCCGAGGCGCCCGCGCACCCGGATGAAACCTTTGCCGAGGCCGGCACGAATGAAGAGCAAGTGGACCGGCTGCGTGCCGCGCAGCAGGTCGGCAGGCTGCTGGAGCGGCTGCCCGCGCGGCAGCGGGAGGCCGTCGAGTCCCTGAAGCTGAAGGAGATGAGCCTGGCGGAGGCGTCGGCGGCCTCGGGGCAGTCGGTGGGCGCCCTGAAGGTGAACGTGCACCGGGCGGTGAAGACGCTGCGGCGCCTGTTCCAGGAACAGAAGTGAACGACGAGCAGCCGTGTGGGACGATGGATACGCAGACTGACAGCCTGATAACGGACCTGGCCGCCGGACTCGAACCGGTGCAGCGCCTGCGTCCGCCGGCGGTGCGCGCCCTGGGGTGGCTGACGGTCGTCGGCGTGCTCAGCCTGGCCGCGATCCTGCGCTACTCGGACCTGCACGTGTTCTGGCAGCGCGTGGCGGTGCCGCGCGTCGCGGTGGAGTGCATTGCCACCGCGCTCACGGGCATCGCCGCGGTGTTCGCGGCGTTCGAGCTGTCGATTCCCGGGCGGTCGGCGCGCTGGAGCCTGCTGCCGGTCCCCCCGTTCCTGCTGTGGCTGGCCGCAAGCGGCCTGGGATGCCTGGCGAACGGCTTCGGCCACGGCGTCGGGGAGAGCCTGCACTGCTTTGTGTTCATCGCCGGCGCGAGCGTGCCGCTGGCCGCGTCACTGACCTGGATGTTGCGACGCGCCGGCCCGATCATGGCGCCGCTGGCGGTGGCCGGGGTCGGGGCGCTGGGTGCAGCCGCCATCGCCGCGTTCGTGCTGCAGTTCTTCCATCCCTTCGACGTGACGGTCATCGATCTCGCATTGCACCTCGCCGCGGTGGCCGTGGTGATGGCCGTGCTCACCTCGTTCCGGCGTCCCCTGCTGGGCGGCTGAGAGCGCCGGACTACGGCAGGGGCAGGCGATGGACCGGAAGCGGCAGGGAATCTGGCAGGGCCCCCAGGGCCTGCGCTCCGGCTGGGCGGTGCTGCTGTTCGTGATCATCGGCGTGGCGGCGTCGTTGCTGCTGTTCGCCATCGTATACGTTCTGGCACATTTCACGCCGGCGGACCTGAGCACCTTGCGCACCCGGCTGGAGCCGGGAAGCCGGGCAGCACTGGTCATCGCCGAGAGCTGCGGCCTGCTCATCGCAACGGCGGTCATGGCCAGGATCGAGCGGCGATCCTGGCGGGACTACGGGCTGCAGGGCCGGCGGGCCGTGGTGCTGTTCGGGCAGGGCGCATTCTGGGGCGCGCTGCTGATGGCGGGGCTGGTGGGCATCCTGGTGTCCACCCATGCCATGAGGATCGGGTCCGCGGGCAGCAGCCTGCGCTCGCTGATCGCCTCAGGCCTGCTGTGGGCCGTGGTGTTCGTGCCGGGCGCCCTGGTCGAGGAACTGATGTTCCGCGGCTACCCGTTCTTCCGGCTGGCCCGCACCGCCGGCCCTGCCCGGGCCGCCGTCGTGATGTCGCTGTGCTTTGGCGCGGCCCACCTCGGCAACCACGACGAGACGCTGCTCGGCATCATGCAGGTCATCAGCGTCGGCCTGGTGTTCTGCCTGGCGGTGTGGCGCACGGGATCGCTGTGGTGGGCTCTGGGCGCCCACGCCGCCTGGAACTGGACGCAATCGTTCGTGTTCGGCTGCTCCAACAGCGGTCTCACCGCCGGTGGAACCTGGCTGGTGAGCGCGCCCACGGGCCCGGCGTGGCTGAGCGGCGGGACCACGGGGCCCGAGGGGAGCGTGCTGTGCCTCGGGGCCCAGGCGCTGCAGGCGTTGATCATCGTGCTCACGCTGGCCGGCACGCGCGGCACGGGGCCGCAACAGGCGGTCGCGCGGTCCTGAGGCCGGCCCGTTCCGGCGGCGTGGCAGCCGGGTCCCAGCCTCCCCGGCAGCCCGATCAGCGCCCGGCGTCAGCCTCGGCTCGATCGGCCCCCCGATGTGCGTTGCGCGCCAGTGCCGCCACGGCCTGCGCGCGGCTGGCTGCGCCGAGCTTGCCCAGGATCGCCGACACATGATGGTCCACCGTCCTCGTGGACAGGTAGAGGCGCGCCGCAATGTCGGCGTTGCGCAGTCCATCGGCCATGAGCGCCAGGATCTCGCTCTCGCGCGGCGTCAGCCCATGGACGTGGCTGCGCGTGGCCTCACGCGGACCACGGGGAATGCGGCGCATGCCCCGGGCCTGCATGCGGCGCCGCAGGCCGTCGGCCGCGGCGCCGAGCCCCAGGCGCTGCAGGATGCCGAGGGAGCGCAGCATCTCCGGCTCACCTCCCGAGGCGAGCGCCATGGCGCACTCGAACGGACACTCCAATGCCGCCCAGGCATCCGCCGCGCCGCATACGTCCCCGGCCATCTCCAGCACATACGGCCGGGCGAGGCCCGGCACGGCGGCGGCGCGGGCGCCGGCACGCCACAGCCAGATGGTGAGCCCGCCCAGCACCCAGGGATGCCGCTGTCGCAGCGCCAGCTCGTAGGCGGGGCGGACGTGGCGCAGGATGTCTCGGTCGTCGCCCCGGATCCAGGCGCCTTCGGCGTTGGCGATGGCAAGCGGCCCCAGCCGCTGCAGCTCCTGCGTGGCATCGGCCAGCTCCTGGGCCTCGGTGAGGGGCGTGCCGGCATCCGGCTCTCCGCGCCGCAGGCGCAGCTGCCCGATGAGGGTCAGCGCGATGATGCGCGTGACCGGCGCCACGTCCGGGTGATTGAGTGCCGCCTCGAGGTCGCCGACCGCCTCCTGCCACCGGCCGCGTTCGAACTGCAGCCGGGCGCGGGTGGCCAGGAAGTAGCGGCCATAGAGGTCGAGATCCCAGTCCTCGCAATAGGCCAGGCCCTCGCCCAGCACCCCTGAAGCGGCGGCATAGTCCCGCCGCCACAGGTGTCCGTAGATCATATTGGCGTACGCCCGCGCGGCGTGATCCTGGAGGTCGCGCGCCAGTGCCAGCGACAGGCTGCGCTGCAGGTCGCTCCATCCGCCCTCCTCGCCCCCTTCCAGCCGCGACATGCCGAGACTGTTCAGGGCGTGACAGAGCACCTCATCGTAGCCGGCCGGCTCGGCGAGCGCGATGGCGCGGTGCGCCCACTCGATCGCCGGGTGGTGGTGGTTGTTCAGCATGTCGAGCTGCGCGCGCGTGCTGTAGGCCATGGCAAGCTCCGGGCCCGCGGTGCCCTCCAGCACGGCAATCGCCTCCGAGGCATGCCGTTCGGCGGCGGCGCGCCGGCCCAGCATCCACACGAACCGCGACAGCCAGCGCAGGCCGTCGCCCTGGCGCCGCCGCTCGTTCAGGCCGGACCACAGCCCGATCGCCTCGCGGCGGGCATCCGCCGCCTTGTCTTCCTGTCCTGTGAGGTAGTGCTCGACCGAGAGCGCATCGAGCAGCTCGGCGCGCGGCCGCGGTGCCAGGTCGTGCGCATACCGCAGCGCCAGCTCGTACAGGGAAACCGCCTCGCGGTGGGCGCCGACACCGGCGGCCTTGGCCGCCGCGGCCGGTGCTGACTCGAGCACCTCGGCGGCCAGCTGCGCGCCGTCGGCGTGATGCGCCAGCCGTGCCGGGGACACCCCGGGCCACAGCTTCAGTGCCGCGAGCACGCGCCGGTGCAGGTCCCGCCTGCGGCCCGGCGCGAGGGAATCCTCGAGCGCGCGGCGCGCCAGCTCGTGCCGGAACGCCAGGAACTCCGCGTCCATCCGCATGCCGATCTCGAGGCACCCCTCGATGCCCGCCTCCCCGCCCGCCACCTGCTGCAGCAGCCGGATCTCCGTCCTGCCGGGAACGATGCAGGCCAGCTCGGCAATCTCGCGCGCCTCGGGGGCAAGCCGGGTGGCGCGCGCCAGTACCGCGTCGCGTACGTTCATGGGCACGTTGTCGGAGTGTGTGGCGAGGATCTCCGTGACGAAGAAGGGATTGCCGCCGGTGATGCGGTGCAGGCCGCGGGCCGGCCGCCGCGCCCGGGCGGCCAGCCGCTCCACCGCGCCCGCGGAGAGCGGTCCCAGCTGCAGCCTGCGGATGCCGTCGCGCGGCAGGTCGCCGATCACGGCCTTCAGCGGATGCCGCGCTCCCACCTCGTCGTCGCGGTACGTCAGGACCAGCAGGGCATGGGTACGGTGGATGCGCCGGCCCAGGAACTTGAGCAGATCGAGCGTCGCCTCGTCGGCCCAGTGCAGGTCCTCGAACACCACCACGGGCGCCGGTGCAGCCGAGAGCCGGTCGAGCACCGCGGCAAGCAGCGTGCCGCGGGTCGCCTCCGATTCCATCAACTCGAGCAGGCGGCCGCGGGTCTGCAGCGCAATGTCATGCAGCGGCGCCAGCGGCCGGGGAGTGTGCAGCGCATCGCAGGCACCCCACAGCGCGGGGGCGGCACCGCGGCCCCGGAGGAATTCCTGCAGCAGGGTCGTCTTGCCGATGCCGGCCTCGCCGCTGGCGAGCACGACCAGGCCGCCGTCCCGGGCGGCCTGTGCCTGCCAGGACCGCAGGTCCAGCAGATGCTGTTCGCGCTCGAGCAGGTCCATCGCAGGCCGTTCCGGACCAACGCCGGGTCCGCTGTGGCCGATGCGGCCCCTGTGGCCGCCGTGGCCGATGCGGCCATCGTAGCCCCGCGCAAAGCCCGCGGAACAGTCTGCAATGATGGAAAGTCAGGAATTGGCCGCCACGCGCGCGCGCGCCGCACGCCGGGTGAACGGCACCAGCATGGGCACCCGGCGGCGGTAGTCCAGGTAGGGCTGGCCCAGATGCGCCACCAGATCCCGTTCCTCCAGCCGGATGGCCACCAGGATGTACCCCGTGGTCGCCAGCGCGAACAGCAGGTGCGTGACGGTCATGGTGGGCGTGGCCCAGAAGACGAAGAACCAGCCCACATACAGGGGATGGCGCACCAGGCGGTAGGGACCGGGAGAGCGGAAGCCGATGGGCCGGTACGGCAGTCCCCGCAGCTGGAACCACACCTGGCGCAGCCCGAACAGGTCGAAATGGTTGATCAGGAAGGTGGAGACCAGCACCAGCAGCCAGCCGAAGGCGCACAGGCCCAGCAGTACCCGCGCCGCCGGACCCTGCACCGCCCACACTGTCCCGCCCAGCGGCTGCCAGAACGCGAACAGCAGGAGCAGCGCCAGGCTTGAGGCCAGCACGTAGGTACTGCGTTCGGCCGCCTCGGGGACCAGGCGGGTCAGCCGGCGTTTGAATGCACCGCGGGCCATGCCGCTGTGCTGCAGGGCGAAGACCAGCAGCAGCGCGAGGTCGATGGCCACACTGGCGCCGAGCGGCCGGACCGGCGGACCATCGATCGAGCGTGGCACCAGCACATTGCCGACGAAGCCGATGGCGTAGAGGAAGGTCGCAAAGAATATGGCGTAGCAGGCCAGGCCGTAGACGAACACCAGCGTGCGTTTGAACATGACCGTCTCCCCGTGGATCTGGGGGTCGATGCTCGGACGCCAGGCATGCAAAGGTATCGGCAGGATTGCCTATTTTCCGTCGGGCGGTTGCCCAGGTTGGGCAGGGGCACGGGAGTTGCCGCCAGCAGCAGCCTTCCATTTCGCCCCGAATTATGTCCAATTGTCACACCCCCGCGATTACGAAACCACAAGCCACCCCGTCGCGCGCCGCGCCGATAATCCCGCTCCTCGAGGTGGGCCGGTAACGTCCGGGATGGAGCTGTTGCGTGCGAACGGGGGCCGCCGCGCCGCGCCGGGCGCGTGGAGTGTTCGCGGTCGCGCTGCTGCTGGGGGGCTGTGCGACCTATCATGACCTGCCGCTGCCGGCCGGCAGCGATCTGGCCGGCGTGGCCCCCGGCGGGCCGGCGCCGCTCGACATGGACCGGGTCGCCACGCTCGCGGTGCTCAACAATCCGGATCTGAACGCCGCCCGCGCCGCGCTGCGCGTGGGCGAGGCGCAGGCGTTCGCCGCGGGCCTGCTGCCCGATCCTCACTTCGACCTCTCCGGCGCCCACCCCTACGACCGGGTCCTGCCGGGCGACCCGCGCTATCCCGAATACGACGAGTACGGACTGGAGCTGGACGTGGATCTGCTGGCCCTGCTGACGCACCGCAGCGTCGAGGCCGGCGCCCGTGCCGAGGACCGGCAGGCGCGGCTGAACCTGCTGTGGCAGGAGTGGCAGACCGTGGCCGAGGCACGCACGCTGTACGTGCAGCAGTCGATCGCCGCCGAGCGGCGTGCGTTCCTGGCCCATGCGCAGCAGATCTATGCGCTCGCCGCGCAGCGCTCGCAGCACGAGCAGCTGGCCGGCAACGTCACGCTCGAGCAGACCGGCGCGGATCTTGCGGTGCTGCAGGATGTGAGCAATCGCCTGGGCGACGCCGAGCGCAGCGTGCTGTCGGCCGAGCAGGGCCTGCGGGGCCTGCTCGGCCTGCGGCCGGACGTGCCGGTGCGGATTGGCCTGTTGCCGGAGCCGACGCTACCCTCGCGGGCGGCCGTGCGGGACGCCGTGGCGCTGCTGCCGCAGCGGCGTCCGGACCTGCTGGCGCTGCAGGCCGGCTACCGCGCCCAGCAGGCCCGGGTGCGCGTGGCGGTGAGCTCGCAATTTCCCGACATCAGCATCGGCTTCAACAAGTCGCGCGACGACAGCAACGTGCATGCGATCGGCGGGGTCGTGAACCTCACCCTGCCGCTGTTCAACCGCGGCCGCGGCGAGCTCGCCGTGCAGAACGCCACGCGTGCGCAGTTGCGCGCCGACTACCAGGCGCGTCTGGATGAGGCGGCGGGCTCGGCCTGGCGGCTGTGGAGCGAGATGGGCCAGCTGCAGGGGCAGCTCGCCGAGCTGCGCGGGCAGCTGCCGCTGCTGTCACGCAGCGTCGCACAGGCCGAGCGCGCCTACCGCGCGGCCGAATTCCCCGCCGCCGGCTACCTGACGCTGGTGGGCTCGTACCTGGCGGCCCGGGAGCTGCAGTCCGCTCTGCAGCAGAGCCTGTGGAGCGACGCGATCGCGCTCGCCACCGTGCTCGGCATCCAGGTGCAACCCGCGGCCGTGGATCGCTCATGAGCGCGGGCCTTGGGCAGGCAGGCGCCCGGGCCGCTCCCGGGCCGGCGATTCCGGCGCTCGCGGCGGCGCTGGCCGCAGTGCTCGCGCTGCTGTGCGCGGCCGGCTGCGGCCGCGAGCCCGCGGCCGACAGCCCGATCGGCGCCGCCCCCGCGCCGACCGCAACCGTACAGACCACGGCGCTGCAGTGGGGAAGCCTGCCGCGCACCGTGGAGGCCTATGGGGTCGTGCAGGCCGAGCCCGGCGCCCGGGACAGCATCGTCGCACCCTTGGACGCACAGGTCGGGCGCATCTACGTGCGCGGCGGCCAGGCGGTGGCCGCGGGGGCCGCCTTGGTGCAGCTGCTGCCGAGCCCGTCCGCGCGCACCCGCTACGCGCAGGCGGTGACGCAGCTTGCAGTCGCGGCCGACTCCGCGCGCCGGACCCGTCAGCTGCTGTCTCAGTTCCTGGCGACCCGGCAGCAGCTGGCCGAGGCCGAGAAGGCCGAGTCGGATGCACGCACCGCGCTCGATGCGCTGCGGGCGCAGGGCGCCGGCGGACCGCATACGCTGCGCGCGCCCTTCGCGGCGATCGTCACGGGCGTGACGGCCACGGTGCGTTCGCTGGTGAGCGAGGGCGCACCGCTCCTGGACCTCGCGCGGCCCGGCGGACTGGTGCTGTCGGCCGGAGTGCCGCCGGAGGCGGCGGGCGGCGTCACGGCCGGCGACACGGTCACGCTGGTGCCGCTCGGGGAGCACGTGAGCTACGCCGGCACGGTGCTCGAGCGCGGCGCGGCCGTGCAGGCCGACACCGGCCTGGTGCCCGTGACGATCCGGCTGCCGCCGGGGAGGTTCATGCCGGGTCAGCCGGCGCAGGCGACGATCACCGTGGGCAGAGTCTCGGGCTACGTCGTGCCGCACGCCGCCGTGCTGATCGACGACGACGGCGACAGCTACGTCGTGCAGGCCGTGGGGGATGCGGCCCGAGTAGTCGACGTGCAGGTGCTGGGCCGGCAGGACAGCCGCGACGTCATCAGCGGGCCGCTCGACGCACATGCACCGCTGGTGCTCGGCGGCAACTACCAGGCCCAGGACGGCATGAAGCTGCATGTCGTACCCGGTCCGGCCGTGCCGGCCGCGGCGCCGGAACGCGGCGCCGGCCGATGAGCCGTCCGTGAGCTTCGCGCACCTGCTCGAGCATCACCGGCGTGCGCTGCTGTGCGTGGCAGCCGTGCTGGGGATCGCCGGACTCGTGGCCGGGGTCGCGATACCCGTCGGCCTGTTCCCGGTCACGAGCTTCCCGCGCATACGCATCGAGATCGACGCGGGCAGCATGCCGGCCCGGCAGATGCTGATCGAGGTCACCCAGCCGCTGGAGGAGCGCGCGCGCGCCATACCGGGTGTGAGCGACGTGGTATCGACCACCTCGCGCGGTTCGGCGGAGATCTTCGTCGATTTCCCCTGGGGCTGGGACATGAACCAGGCGTTGCTGCGGGTGAATGCCGAGTTCGCCCGGACGCTGCCGAGCCTGCCGCCGGGCACCGGCTACGAGGCGATCCAGATGAGTCCGAACGTGCTGATGCCGTTCGTCTCGTACGCGCTGGTGTCCGACCGGGCCTCGCCGGTGGCGTTGCGGCGCCTGGCCGAATATCAGATCGCGCCGCTCCTGGCCGGCATCGCCGGCGTCCGCAGGGTCGGGGTGCTCGGCGGCGAGACCCCCGAGGTCGAGGTGAGCGTGAGCCCGCGGCGGCTGCGCGGCTACGGACTGGCGCTGGCCGACGTTGCCGACGCGCTGTCGAAGACCAACCAGCTCGCCGCGCTCGGGCGGCTGGAGGATGATGACCGGCTCTACCTCGCGGTCGGCAACAACGCCTTCACCTCCGCGCAGTCGGTGGGCGAGGTTGCGCTGCGCACCGGCGGCAACGGCATCGTGCGCCTGAAGGACGTGGCGACGGTGACCAACGGCACGGTGCCGCAGTGGCTGCTGGTGAGGGACAACGGCCACGCGGCCGTCACGGTGGACGTATACCAGCAGGACCAGGCCGATTCGCTCGGGCTGGCGCGCACGGTCGAGGCGGCGCTGGACGGCTTCATGGCCGCCCAGCCCCCGGGGACCCGCCTCTACAAGTGGTACGACCAGACCGAGCTGGTGCGCTCCTCGATCGCGGCGATGGCCGAGGCCATCGTCATCGGACTGGTGTTCGCCGCGCTGGTGGTGCTCGGGTTCCTGCGCAACTGGCGCGCCGCGGCGGTCGCGCTGCTGGTCGTGCCGCTGGCACTCGCCGTCACGGTGCTGGTGCTGCACCTGCTCGGCATGACCTTCAACATCATGACCCTCGGGGGCCTGGCGGCGGCCATCGGCCTGCTGATCGACGATGTGATCGTGATGATCGAGCACATCGCCCGGCGGGCCGGTGCGCCGGGGGTCGCCGCACCGCAGGCGCAGGTGCTGGCGGCGGCGCGCGAGTTCCTGGCGCCGCTGCTGGGATCGAGCCTGGCGACCATCATCATCTTCGTTCCGCTGGCGTTCCTCACCGGCGTCACGGGCGCGTTCTTCCGGTTCCTGTCCGTGACCATGGTCGCGGCACTGGTCGTCTCCTACGCGCTCACGGCGCTGGTGGTACCGCTGCTGGCGCGCAGCCTGGTGGACTTCACCCGCTGGCGGGATCCGGCGCATGGGCGTGAAACGCCGCTGGCGCGCGTGCACGGACGGACGCTGCGGATCCTGTCGCAGCGGCCCGGGCTGATCGGCGTGGCGGTCGCCGCGCTCGCGGCGGCCGGCGTGCTCGCCTACCGGCACGTGGGCACCGGCTTCCTGCCCGACATGGACGAGGGCGGCTTCGTGCTCGACTACCAGACCGCCCCGGGCACCTCGCTCACCGAGTCCAACCGCGAGCTGGGGCAGATCGAGGCACTGCTGAAGGCCAATCCCTACGTCTATACCTACTCGCGCCGCACCGGAGCGGGCCTGGGCGGGGACCTGAAGGAGAGCTACCAGGGGGATTTCTTCGTGCGCCTGGTGGCCACGGCCCGTCCTCCCATCGGCCTGATCATGGATCAGATCAGCGCTGAGATCACCAGCCGGGTGCCCGGCATCATGATCGATCCGCACCAGCTGCTGGATGACATGATCGGCGACATGGTCGGGCGTCCCCAGCCCGTGGTCATCGACCTGTCGGCCCGGGATCCGGAGCGGCTCGCGGGCGTGGCGGTCAAGGTGGCCGCCGCCATCGCCGCGGTGCCGGGCATCGTGCCCGACTCGGTCAATGACGGCGTGGTGCCCGCCGGTGACGCGCTCGAGGTCCACGTGGACCCGGCCGCCGCCGCCGCCCAGGGAGAGACCGTGGCCGACATCCAGGACCAGCTCGGCCATTATCTGTACGGCACGGAGGTCACGCACTTTCTGGGCGCGGTTCAGGAGGTGGGCGTGCGGCTGCAGCTGGCGGCGCAGGACGGCCCGCTCTATCGCGACCAGCTCGGCGAGCTGCCGCTGCGCTCGCCGACCGGCCGGGTGTTTGCGCTGCGCTCCGTGGGCCGCGTGGACTTCGTGCCCGGGCAGCCCGAGATCGATCGCGACAACCTGCGGCAGATCGTGGCGGTCACAGCGGAGATCGGCGGCGGGCACGACCTCGGCTCCACGATCGCCGCCGTGCGCAAGGCGCTCGCGGCGCCGGGCGTGATGCCCCCCGGGGTCTACTACAGCATCGGCGGGGCCTACAGGCAGCAGCAGCTCGCGCTCGAGGGCATGATCAGGGTGTTCTCCGCGGCGGCGATCGCCGAATTCCTGCTGCTGCTGTTCCTGTACGACCGCTTCTGGCTGGCGCTCGTCATCATCGGCAGCGCGTTGATCGCGAGCGGCGCGGTGTTCGTGGGCCTGTGGCTCACCGGCACGCTGTTCAACATCACGGCGATGATGGGCATGGTGATGGTCGTCGGCATCGGCACCGAGATGGCAATCTTCCTCGCCTCCGAATACCAGGCGCTGGAACGGGAGATGCCGCCCCGTGTCGCCCTGCAGGCGGCGGCCATGAACCGCCTGCGCCCCATCACCATGAGCTCGCTGGCCATGATCCTGGCGCTGCTGCCGCTGGGGGCGGCGATCAGCGGCTCGGGCGACCAGATGCTGCAGCCGCTGGCGATCGCCATCATGGCCGGCGTCGTGGTGCAGCTGCCCATGGTGCTGCTGGTCGTGCCGGTCGTCGTCGGCCTCACGCTCGGTCGCCCGGCGCGGGTGAGCGGGCACGAAGCCGCATGAGTGCGAGATGAGTGCGAGGTGCCACCTCAATCTGGGAGTTTCACATGAAGTACCTGCTCTCGATGTTCGCGGCCGCCGCCATGTCCACTGCCGGCATGGCCAGCGCCGGCCCGTCCACCGCCGTGTCCACCGCCGGCGTGGCTCCCGCCCCGGCCGGGGGCGGGCATGAGGCGGCGCCGGCCGCCTACCGCCTGGTCCACACCGTGCGCCTGGGCGCGCCGGAGCGCTGGGACTACGTCGTCTACGACGCCCCCTCGCACCGGGTCTATGTCTCCCACGGCGACCGCATCAGCGTCGTGGACGGCCGCAGCGGCCGCATCGTCGGCGAGGTCACCGGCATGCCCGGCGGCACCCACGGGATCGCGATCTCCCATGCGGCCGGTCGCGGCTACACCGACGACGGCCGGGCCGGGCAGGCGGTGTCGTTCGACCTGGCGTCGCTGAAGGTGCTCAAGCGCCTGAAGGCCGAGGATGACGCCGACGCCGTGACGATCGATCCCGTGAGCGGTCATGTGTTCGTCGTCGACGGGGATCCGGGCACGCTCACGGCGATCGATCCGCTCACCGACACGGTGGTCGCCACGATCTCCGCCGGCAGCAAGCTCGAGTACGCGGTCCCCGGCGGCAACGGCAAGCTGTATGTCAACGGGGTCGCGAAGCGCGTCATCTATCGGATCGACACGGCGACCAACCGGGTCGATGCCACCTGGCCGATCCCGCAGTGCGAGTCGCCGCATGGCCTGGCCATCGACACCGCCACGCACCGCCTGTTCTCGAGCTGCGAGAATGAGCAGCTCACGGTCGTGAACGCCGACACCGGCGCCGTCGTTGCCAGCGTGCCGATCGGCCGGGGGACCGACGCCGCCGCATTCGATCCAGCGCACCGGCTGGTGTTCAGCTCCAACGGGACGGATGGGACGGTGACGGTGATCCGCGAGGTCGACGCCGAAACCTTCGTACCCGCCGGCACCGTCACGACACGGGTATCGGCGCGGACCATGAGCGTCGATCCGCACAGCGGACGGCTGTACGTGGTTGGCGCCCGGACCACCGCCGCGGCAATGGCTGCGTTCCGGGCCGCAATGAGGGCGCATCAGCGCCCGGCGCACGGGCCGTTCGCGCCCGGCTCCCTGGAGCTGATGATGTTCGATCCCATCCGGTGAAGCGGTAGCCCGACGTTGCCGCGGAAACGCCAACTGTTAAATTCCCGGAGCCTCCCTGCCTCCCGGAGCCCCCTTGCCCCGCCGTCCCTGCGCCGCCTGCACGCGTGCGGCCAGCTTCTCGTTGCGCGCATACACGGACAACGCCTCCACCGCCGCGTCGGCATGTACCTGGGAGCCGTTCTCGATGAGCGCGATGAGCCAGTCGAAGGCGGCCTCGGAGCGGTGCAGCGCCGCCGCGCGGATCAGCACGACGCGGAACCCGCCGGGACCCGGTGCCGCCTCCCAGGCGGCGAGCAGGTGGGCAAGGGCCTCGGGATGGCGCGACTCGCCCAGCGCCAGCGCGGCGAAGTCGCGGATGCCATCGTCGTCGTCGGCCAGATAGGAGGCAACGAAGGGCAGGCACTCCTGCGGCGCGACGGCCATGAGGCCGGTCAAGCACTCCCCCACCACCTCGGCCTCGGCGTCCCCGGCCTGCACCTTGAAGCGCAACAGAGCCTCGGCTTCGCGTGGATTGCCGCAGGCAATGGCGCGTGCGGCCCCGGCCCGCGCCCGCCACTCGGGGTCGTTGAGCAGGGCCGTGAGCTCCTGGATGGCGCGGGAATAGCCCGTCGCCACCAGCCCCATGGCGCAGCTGCAGCGGATGTCGATGGCCGCATCGGCGTGGCCGCCCCATACCGGTTCCAGCTGCCGATAGCGGATGCCCTCGAGGAAGAACCCCGCGTCCTGGCACTCGAGGTCCACCAGCGCCCGGGCAATGGGCTGCTTGGCATGGCACTTGGGGTCGCGCCTGAGGGGATCCACCGTGAAGCGTGCGAAGGCCTGCACCAGTTCCGGGACGCGTTCGCGCAGGGCACGTTCTGCGGCCAGTTGCGCCGCCCGGGCAACGACGCGGAAGTGCTTGTCCTGCAGCGCCGTGCCAATGGCGGCGTT
>Ga0335073_10006256_pt1 | contig 16709 bp, 15 predicted proteins | sample Lox_Sample_22_FD_207093 | JGI IMG/M metagenome (GOLD analysis project Ga0335073, IMG submission 207093) | Soil microbial communities from Loxahatchee National Wildlife Refuge, Florida, United States - Lox_Sample_2.2 | ecosystem: Environmental > Terrestrial > Soil > Wetlands | place: USA... | reverse complement strand
CACCACGGCCGTGCCTAGCGCGAAGACGATCGGGTGCAGCCTCGCTCGATAAACAACCTGTTCGCCGGCGAGCAGATTCGTATCGATGTAGCTCACGTGAGCGAGGCGATCCGATCGATCACGACGTCGAGCGCGACGCCGAGCGGGGCCGGATCGCGGCGTGACTGCGTTAGGAGCAATCCGCCTTGCAGCGCCGCGAGTGTCGCGAGCGCAAGTCGTTCAGGGTCGGCGTCGCGGCGCAAAACGCCACGCTCGTGCATCGCGCGCAGGCCGCTGCGAATGCCCTCTTCCCACACTTCAAAACTCGCCGCTAAAGCGTTGCGCGCTTGGGGAGATGTTTCGGCGAGTTCCGACGAGAGCGTCCCGAGCGGGCAGCCGCCCTTGCATCCGCCGTCCTCTTGCAACGCGACGAGATGATCGCGCCAGCGGCGTAATGCCGCGACGCTGTCGAGGTGCCCTAAGAAGTCGCGCTGATTATCCATGACCGCCTGGGTTTGAAAGGCGATGACTGCGCGCACGAGCGCCATCTTGTTTTTGAAGTAGTGGTAGAGCTGCGACGGACTGACGCGTGCGGCCTCGCATACGTCTTCGATGGTCGTTTCCGCGGCACCGTGTTTTGCGATGAGCCGAGCGGCGATCGCGACGATCCGATCGCGTGTGGCGGTGCCCTTGGGGGTCAACGCGCGACTGGATTTTAGAGTGGACATTCCATTTTCTCTAGGCTAGTATAGCGGAGCTATGAAGGACTTACAAGAGAAAACCGCTCTCGTGACCGGCGCCACGAGTGGAATCGGCAAGGCAACCGCGCTGCTGCTTGGGCGGCGTGGCGCCCATGTGATCGTGAGCGGGCGCGATCGGGAGCGTGGCCAGGCCGTCGTCGACACGATCCGCAGCGAGGGCGGTTCGGCGGACTTTGTTGCCGGCGACCTCCAGGATGCGAATGCGGCGCGCGATCTGGCAAAACGTGCACTTGCGGTCGCGCCGACGATCGACATCCTGGTGAATAACGCCGGCGTCTTTCCATTTGGCCCGACGGCCGAAACGTCGGAGCAAACATTCGATCACGTCTACGATGTCAACGTCAAGGTGCCGTTCATGCTCGTGGCGGAGCTTGCACCCAAAATGGCGGCGCGTGGCGGCGGCGCGGTGATAAACGTTAGCAGCATGGTGTCGCAGTTTGGGATGAACGGCATGGCGCTCTACGGCTCGAGCAAAGCGGCGCTCGACTTGCTGACGAAGGCGTGGGCTGCGGAATTCGGCCCGCAGGGCGTACGCGTTAACGCGGTAAGCCCCGGCCCGACGCGCACCGAAGGCACGGCGGTGATGGGCGACGGCATCGACCAGCTTGCGGCACTTGCGCCGGCGCGCCGGCCGGCGTCGCCTGAGGAGATCGCCGCCGCGATTGCGTTTCTCGCATCCGACGAAGCGAGCTTCATTCACGGCGATATTGTCAATGTCGATGGCGGTCGCAACGCGACCTAGGCGTTCCGCTCCAATGGGAGTTATACGCCCTTCTCCGCGCCTGCGTAAAAGATGAGCTTGAAGATCGCTTGCGGCACGGTGATCAGTGCATTGGGATCGCCGTACGCGACATAGAGTTCTTCGCGTTTCCAACGCAGATGGTAGGCAAAGGAAACGTTCGAGCAACGGCCTTCGCAATTGCCGCCCCCGTTGGGAACCGGCGGGTAGCCGACGACTTGGCGCACGCCGAGCGCAAGCGACGAATTTTGCGCGAGTTGATACGCATACGAGAGCCCATTGAACCACTGGATGTTATCCGGCGCTTTGCCGTTCAGGTATTGCTGCGTACTATCGAGCGTGAGATTCAGCGTACCGCGGTTGCCGACGCGAATCGTCGACGTGCGATACCACGTATAAAGGAAACCGTCGCCGTAGCGGCCTTGGAAAACGGCGAGCTGCGTCGGCGTCGCCGACGGACCCGCCAGAAGAAAGTTTTGGAGGTTGTTGTTCAAGCCGGCGTGATAGAACAGGGTGAAGCCGGAAGCTTGATTGACCGGTTGCAGCACCGTGCCGAAGCGCCAATAGTCCGAGCCGGAATAGACGCGCAAATCCCACGCGCTCTTGGTGAGGATATCGAACGCGAGCCAATTGTCGCTCTGCGATTGTCCGTCCGCGAATCCCGCATAGCGATCGACGAAGCCGTTGAGTGCAACCGATTGCAACGCGTCGTTCGGCGCAAACGTCCACTGCCGCGCGGCGTACAGGCCGTAGCCCGCGATGTCCGGATGCCCGGTGTAGCCGTCGACGGGATTGAAATAGGCCCCGATCTTTCGCACGCCGGCCGAGACCACGAGATTCTGGCTGATCCAATTCGCGCCGCCCTCAATCGCCGTGCCTTGGCTCGGCACGAGGACGTTGGTGCCGGCGTCCGTCGAGTAGTTGATGTTGGCGCTGAGGTATTTGCCGTTGCGCCAGTTGACGCCCGCGCCGTTGGCATCATCGACCACCTCGGGCAGATCGGCTTGCACGTGTTGCACCGTTCCTTGCCAATGGTTGTCGTCGGACGTGTAGTCGAGCACGGCTGACGCATCGCTGCGCGCATCGCCGATGGCGTCGAAGGCGGCAAAGCCGATCGGGCCTTGTTTGCCTTCGAGCGCGTACCCCTGCGACGGCGTCGGGATGCCCGGCGTGTAGAGAAGTTGTCGCGTGGCGGGACACGCGCTGCATTGAAAGAGGTTGTAATACGATGCGGCTTGCGTGAAGAACGGCCGCACTTCGTTGTACGTGCGCGGAGAGAGATTCGGCGCGATCGTCTGCTGATCGAGTTCGACGTTTGAATAATCTGGGTGGAAGGTCGCGAAGAACGACGACGTCTGCGTGATCGGTATGGAGAGATCGGCACCCACCCGCGAGGTATTGCCGCCGGCCGCGTCGCTTGCAACGGCGCCGAGCCCGTAAACGGCGATGCGTGGACGCGGGGGCGGCGCATGCGCGACAAGCTTCGGCATCACCAGTGCGCCGGCGCGTTCGGGATCGTCGGGTTGCGTCTGCTCGGGAATGTACGACCACACGTCGATCGCGCCGCTCGCGCGCACGTAACGAATAAACTGCATCCGCCAGGTTCCGGCATGCGCGCCATGGATCACCGCAAGTGGAATCGCCATCGTGACCGTGTAGCCCGTAGCGTCGACGGCGCCGTGCGATTCCCACTGCGGCGCGAACGACACGTTCTCGCTCGAGCTTTCGTTGTGGGCGCCCGCGGCGTTGGCTTCAAACTGATATTCGAAGCCGCTCGGCCCGGTCGGCCAGATGTCGATCCAGACCGCGTCGTCGCTGCTCCACGTGACGCTGCCCGCGCCGCCGCTACTTCCGCCGGTGATCACGTCGTTCGAACGTTGCGTGGCCACGACGCCGGCACGCTGCGTCGCGTCGAAGCGCACGTAGAGAAACGTCCCATCGGTGCTCACCCGGACGGTGGTCGGCTCGCTCGCGAAGGCCTTGTGTGCGACGTCCCAGCGCAGCGTCACGGGTGTCGATGCCCACGCGCTCGCAGTTGCGTGCGGGTCGAGGGGCGGAGCGGTGGCGACGACGCTGACCGGAAACGCAACCATACGGGGATGAACATGCCAAAAATGCGCGCGCCGGTTATTCACGAAATACTCACGCTATGAAATTTATGCTTGGCAGGCTCACTATTGATGGTGCGGCCCTCGTCATCTCGCTGGACGGTCAGCCGTTGCCGGCGCCTCCGAAGGTCGTGGAACTGATCGCGATCCTGGGAGAGCGTGAGGGCGAGGTATTTTCAAAGGAAGCATTGATCGAGCGCCTGTGGCCGCAGGGCTACGCCGACGACGCGACCTTGTGGCAGACGATCTACCTCGCGCGCAAACTGCTTGCCAAGACCGGCCAGGCGAAGATCGAGACGCTTCCGCGCCGCGGCTATCGCATATCTGTCATCCCGAGCGTAGCGGGGGAACCGCGCATTGGTGTCATCCCGAGCGTAGCGGCGGAACCGCGCATTGGTGTCATCCCGAGCGTAGCGGCGGAGCCGCGTAGTCGAGGGAGCGTCTCGCGCGCTGTTGCCGCGGCTGCAGTGCTGGCACTCATGAGTGGCGTCGTCGCACTGGGGATCCATCGCACCGCGCCGCCGCCGTTGCCGTCGAGCGCATTGCGCGCGTACAACCTGGGCCGCTACTACCTGCACCAAGGGACCTTCGTCTCGGTGCGTCATGCGATTGTGGAATTCCAAGTCGTGGTGCGCGACGCACCCGCAAGCGCGCTTGGCTATGCGGACCTCGCGCAGGCGGAGGTCGCGTTCACGCAAGACACGATGCGCGACAGACATGCGATGCTCGCACGCGCGATCGACGATGCGTGTACGGCACTACGCATCGATCCGCGCTCGGTGACGGCGCAAACCGCACTTGCGGTGGCGGACTTCTACGCGCACGAACCGCCGAGCAAGATCGATGCCGCGTATAAGCGTGCGATCGCGCTCGATGACGGGAATGCGATGACGCACATGTACTACGGCCAGTTTTTGTTGATGCGCAACGATCTGCGCGCGGCATACGCGCATTTCCGCCGTGCGACCGACCTCGATCCGTCGCTCGGCGATGCGAACGTCATGGTCGCGCTGACGGCATATAAGCTCGGCGACCCGCAGACCGCGATCCACTATGCACGCGAAGGCCTGGGCTTCGGCGCGCCCGACAAATTCGACGCGTACCAAACGCTCGGCTACGCCTATGTGGCGGTCGGGCAGCCGCAATCCGCGTTGCACGCGTTTCACCAACTGCACGACTGGGATCGCGACGCCGGTAACGCAGGCGTCGCCTATGTGCATTCGCGTATGAAGCTGAGCGGGATGTAAAGAGGAGGATCTGTGAAAAAGCTGGTTCTTTGTGGAAATTTCCGCGGTGACGTCAGCGGCAGCAAGGGCAAGTATACGTTCGTCCAGCAGCGCTAGCCACGATGAAGCTCGGGATGTGGATATTCGGCCTGGCGAATATCGCTACGGGGGCGGTCGACCTGATCTGGGGCGCGCTCGATCCCGCACATCAGCCGCTGCAGGCCTGGGGCGATCGTGTTCCGGGTGCGCACATCTGGGCGTATGCGATCGGCGTGGTGCTCGTGGCGGGCGGTGCGGCGGTACTGAGCCCGCGTACGCGTCGCGCAGGCGCTGCGCTTGTTGCGCTCGTGTATCTGATCGTCGCGATCTTCTGGTTGCCGCGCTTGATAACGGCGCCGGCGTACCTTGGGCAATCACCCGGCGTGTACGTCGGTGTATTGGCGGGTATCTGCGGCGAGCTACTCGTCGTGTTCGCGGCGCTCATCATCAATGCTGGGCGCGTGACGCCGGCGCTTCGCGTTGCGTTCGGATTATGCGTCGTAGTCTTTGGGCTGCAGCATCTGCTCAATTTGCACAATCCAAATAATACGTCGATGGTCCCGACGTGGATGCCGTTCGGGCAGGTGTTCTGGGTCGTGCTGACGGGAACGGCGTTCGTGCTCGCGGGAGTCGCAATCGTCATTCACGTCGCCGACGTGCTCGCGGCACGATTGCTCGCGCTGATGTTCCTCGTCTTCAGCGTCGTGACGTTGATTCCGTTCCTTGTCGCTGCCCCGCACGACGAGGCCAACTGGGGTGGCAATCTCTACGAACTCGTCGTTGCTGCTTCGGCATGGCTCTACGCCGAAGGCCGAGATTAGTTTAGGCCGGCGATGCCGCTAACGATGGCGTAGAGCACCTGCATCTGCGCGCCGCTCTTGAGCGCGTAGTTCGGGTCGCCGCCATTCGCATAGCCCCACCAGTCGAAACAGCCCTCCGGATTCGTTGGTCCGGGTTTGATAGAAGGGATCGTATCAGGATAGAGCACGACGAGGTGGTTGGTGTCGGCCCACTCGTTGATGCCCGCCTCGTCTACCCACGTACGACCGATCAGCCGGGCTTCTTGCAAACAGCCGTGAAGGGCGAGAATCAAGCCGCATTGCGCACCGTTAGCGCAGTCCGCGGGCACGAAGATATAGCCTTTTTCCGACATCGAAACCGCCGGTGACGCACCGAACGCGGTTTGGTCGAAGGTTGTGAGCGTGCCCGAGAGCGTGCCGTTATTGCGCGGCGCAAGCGTTCCAAGGAACATCGTCAGCCACGTTTGCACCGAGTCGTAGACGCTGCCGCCTCGATCGCACGCGATCATGTACGGGCTGTGCTTGGTTCCGCAAGCGATTTGGCCGTCGGGCGACTCCCAGCCATGCTCCGCCGGAAATGTATTGTCAAACTGCACGTGTGCGCCGTAATGCGTGTATTCGGCTGCGACATCGGCCATCTCGAGCGGATTCACGACCGTATCCTGCGTTCCAGACCAAAGATACACGGGTTCACCCCGCAGGTATGACGACGGATCGATCGTGCCAAGGCTCGACTGTTGATCCAGATACGCCTCGGACTGCGCAAGCGTACTCTGGTACGCCGCGGAGCCGGTCGATGTCAGCGTTTTACCGCCACAATCGTCGAGCGCCGCCGCGACGCCGCCGGCTCCCGCACACCAATAGACCGTGCCCGCGTAGACCGCCGCACCGTGAAACGTTGCCGAATGTGCGACGTCCATCTGCACCGCGGCGGATGCACCCGAGGATATGCCGACGACGTAAATCTTTGAAGGATCGATGTTGTACTGCAGGAGCGTCGCGCCCACCGGTGCGAGCGTGCTTGTTTCCGGCGGTGGCGTCGCGAAAGCGAGCGTCGAGGTCACGCTCGCGTTCGAGCCGCCGCAACCGCCGAGCATCGCGACCAAGAAAAAAACCGCGTTACGGCGTGGGTTCATAGAGTGGCAGCAATCCGTCGACGGGCGCGAGTGCCGTGCTTCCGAACAACGTTGCGCCCGACACCGAAAATATCGACGGCAGAAAGAGCAGCGCGGCTGCGATAAAGACCAGCGCGATGGGAGTGCCGACCGGAATCTGTGTGGGGTTGTCTTTGTGTTGCTTGAATTTGAGAATGGCGCCGAGCGCAAACGCGAATCCGGCGACGTACGATGCCGCGGTGATCAACGACGCAATGTTCCCGTAGCTCGACACATTCGTCTCGACCGCCGAGTCGGCGCGCCGCGCCGAACTCGCTACGGTGAGCACGGCGGTGGTTACGCACGAACCGCCCGACGTGACGGCGCTCGTTTGTATCGATGTCCCGCTGCCGCTCAGTGTGGTCGTCGCATCGGCGGTCCCGTTCGGATCGCAAAGCGTGATGACGGGCGTAGCCGTGTTCTCGCCGGTTACGGCGATCGAATAGCCCGACGCGTCGTCGACGAACAGCACCGGCAGATTGGACGCGTTGAAGAACACGTGTACGGAGCTACCGCCCACACTGTTGAGGCCGGCGATTTCGGCCTGGGTTACCGAGGTAATGTTGCCGTTCGTGTCTTTGGCGCCCCAGATGGTGAGACCGAGCGTACCTTGATTGGTCGGGATCGATGGAAGTTCGAAGAGCGGATCAATCGCCGTGCTACCTTCGGTCGCGACGGAACCGAGCGTGAACGCGTCAATCGTGGTGGGCGACCCCGTGACTTGGAAGGTCGGCAGCGTCAGTACTGACGATGGGACGACGTAGGCCGGGGTACAGCTTTGTAGCAGCAGTGCAAAAACGATGAGAACGCCGGTAGCGCGCACGATGGAAGCCCTCCGCGCGCGTTGCTTCTCTGCGACTAGGCTGAAATCCGGCCGTTGGCCTCGAGCACGCTGTCGACGATGCCGTACTCACGTGCCTGTTCCGGCGTCATATAGAAATCACGATCGAGGTCGCGCAGAATCTGCTCTTCCGACTTGCCCGTCGTGTTCGCATAAATGCCGGCGATCTGTTTGCGCGTGGCGATGAGATCGCGTGCATGTAACTCGATGTCGGTGGCTTGGCCGCCGATCTGTCCAATCCACGGCTGATGAATGAGAATCTTGCTGTACGGCAGCGCGGCGCGTTTGCCCGGCGCGCCGCCCGTCAAGAGCACCGACGCCATCGACGCAGCAAACCCCACGCAGATCGTCGCGACGGCTGGCTTGATGAACCGCATCGTGTCGTAGATCGCAAGCGCCGCGGTGACGCTGCCGCCTGGGCTGTTGATATACAGATCGACGTCCTTGTCGGGATCTTCTTTCTCGAGAAAGAGCAACTGCGCGACGGCAAGGCTAGCGAGCTGATCGTTGATCTCGCCGCTGATGAACACGATGCGGTCTTGCAAGAGGCGCGAGTAGATGTCGAAGGCGCGCTCGCCGCGCGCGGTGTTCTCGATGACGGTCGGGACGAGATAGCTCATGGCCCGAGTTATAGCAGAGCCGATGCGCGCTGGGAATATTTTGGCGCCCAAAAGCGGACAGCGCGAGCAGGGGCAAACGCGCTGGTCGGCAGAGTATTCGCCATGAACACGCTAACCGTCGAGCAGCAACAGCGCATCGTGGAACTTCTACGCGAAGGCCACAGCGCCCGCGAAGTCGAGCGGATCACCGGGCACCGACGAGAGACGATTATTCTGTACGGCCGTTTGGCTGGCGTGCTGCCAATGCGCACATCACCGGCGACAACGCAAGCTCGGGCTGCATAAATTACAGGATCGACCTGCAACCACTCGAAAGCAACCAAGCATGAAACAGTATCTCTGTGGCGCTATCGCCATGGTAGCGTTGCTTACAACCCAGAGCGTCGCGCTGGCCCGCCTGCCATACGATCTCTACATCGTAAATCCGCTGCCAAATCCGGTTTGGGTCACGGTGTACGCGAACGGCCACATCCAAAACGCCTTTATGGTCCGCCCAAATTATCGCTGGCACTGGGACAGCGCCCAAGGGAACATGAAGATCATGGCGGAGATCAAAACGCTCGATGGCGCTCGCAACGTTTGTAAGACGGATATGGCGGTGCCCAAGAACTCAGGCGACGTCACCATCCATCTCAACACATCCAACAATAAATGTTGGTGGAGTCGTTAGCCGGCGACTGCGGCCAAGAGTCCTGAGCCGTTGGGCGCTTTTGGCTTGCATACGCGAGAATAAAGCTTTTTAGCATGAACTCGCTGACCGCCGAGCAGCAGTAACGCATTGTGGAACTCTTGCGCGAGGGCCACAGCGCCCGCGAAGTCGAGCGCATCACCGGTCACCGAAGAGAGACGGTCCTTTTGTACCGCCGCCTCGCGGGAGTTCTTCCTTCGCGCGTATCCGCAGGGGCGACGCAAGCGCAAGCCGCATAGGGTCGACAAAATTCGGCAACGGTGGGAAGGTCACGAAGAATTTGTCAGAACCGCTGTGACCGATATTACAACGCTTCGGCGATGTCAGCCAGGGTTTTACCGCCGTACTCCCAGCACGCCGGTCCCCTAACCGCGATGATCGGCGTCCCTGTTGCCTGAATGAGAATCAGTTTTGCGAGCCCTGTTGTTGAATAAGTGCTGTCGTCGGCAGCCCAGGTTAGCGGCGACCGCGCCTCGTTGCGCCAGTACGCGACTCTTCGTCTTGGATCTTTTCCCAGCCAGGCCACTACTTCGCTGGTTTGCCCGACCTCGCGAAAATACACCATGGAACCATCAGGTATGAGGCCGAGACGGATTATTCTCGCGACGCTTCGCTCTCGGACAGTTCGCCTAGGTGTGGTTTTCACGGGCGCTCCATAGTCGCGCAAACAAGTGATCCCGACGGTTCAGCGTTTTCCACCAACATGCGCAATTTGCTGGGGCAAACCTTCCGTCGAAGGCCCGAGTTGGCCTGAAGGCCCGAATCTGCGCAGCTTCGGCAGAACTTCGCGCCTAGCGCGGGGCACACCCAAAGAGGGCCGCGTCGCGTAATTTTGGCATCCATCAGACAATTTTTGCAGGACTCGAGGTGCGTCCTCTAGCTTCTTAGAATTCCGTTGAATGCAAGATAGCGATCAGAAACGTCTTGGAATTTATTACACGCCGCCTTGGCTCGCAAGACAGCTTGTTTCCTGGGCCTTCGAGGAAGGAATTGGCCCCGTTCTTGACCCGAGCTTCGGAGGATGCTCGCTCCTGCGAGCCGCTCTGGATCACCTTACGACTCGCGTGGGCAACCGCGGAAGCAAGCTCATTTACGGCTTCGATGTCGATCACAGTGCTAGAAGGTATGCAAACGATCTTTTCACGCTAGGCGTCCCGCGTAAGAACCTAGTCTTCGAAAACTTCTTGTCGTCGGATCCGAGTGAACGCTCCTATCGGGCCATCGTGGGAAATCCGCCGTACGTTCGGCATCATCGCATGAGCGACGAGATGATCGATCAGGCGCAGTTCGCGATGCGTGAGGCAGGCGTCTCGATCCCACGAATGGCAAGCTCCTGGGCTTATTTTGTTGTGCATTCGGCCCAACAGCTCGCTCGAGGTGGGCGCATGGCACTTTTGCTGCCGGGCGCCGTGTTACACGCTGACTACGCGCGCCCGATAGTCGAATACCTGTGTTCGCGTTTTGCATCCGTTCGCTTTGTCCACGTGGCAGAACGCCTCTTCGAGGGAGCGCTTGAGGAAACCGTGGTTCTACTCGCGCGCGACTTCGGGGGGCATTGCATCTGCGAACAGCACACTTGCAGCGTATCGACGACGCGTCTGATGTCGATGCTGCGCGGCGGAGAGGCCGACCTGATTTCCGCTGAGGGGAGCTGGAAACTTCCTCTGATCTCGCCGCGTGCGCGCGCAATCCTACGCGACGTCGAGGATTCTGGGGCCACGCGGCCGCTTGGCGACGTCGCCGACATACGAATTGGCGTGGTCACCGGAGCGAATTCATTCTTTGTCCGTAGTGCGGACGATGACATTTTGTCACTCGCGCACGCATCGTCCGTTGGCGTCGTAGCCACCGGTGCGTGTCTAGCGTATCCCATCTGGAATACATACGATCAGCGGAGGCTTCAGGGCTCGGGGGCAGCCAGCCGCCTCCTCATGATTGGCCGGGCACTCCCTCGGCGCAGTCGTCTACTATCGCGTGTAAGAGCTGCCGAGCGCGAGGGAATTCACAAGGGCCATTGGTGTTCAAAGCGCGATCCTTGGTACGCTCTTACTGACAATGAGCGCCCAATAATGTTCCTCCCATACATGGGATCGCGTGTTCACCCGATGTCTTTGAATCGGACACTGGCTACTTGCACAAATGCGGTGCACCGTATTTGGCCCCATGACCGCAACTCGGCGAATTCGTTAGTTTTTTCGTCCTGGAGCAGTCTCCACTTATTAGCAGGCGAGATCGCTTGCCGGAGCTATGGAGGTGGAATAATGAAACTGGAGCCAGGATCGGCTGTGGGCCTGCCCGTTCTTACAGTCCCATGTCTAGATGTCGAGAGACTGAACCATATTGCTAGGACACAGGGGATCGAAAAAGCTCGGGGTTTTGCCGACAACATCGTGCTCCGAGGACTGCTCGGACTGAGTAACCGTGATATCACTGCGCTTAGAGATGCCGAAGTCGCGCTAGCCCGGAGGCGCCAAAAACGCGTGCGGCGTTCCGCGAGTCCGGCGCCCTGAATGGCAACAAGTGCTGTCTGTAGTTCCGTGGCGCGTCGTTGCAGCTAACCCGTCCGCCGGCTGATGGGCGGAAAGCGTGGGACGTTCCGCCTGCATCAGCGAAGGTTGAGCGACTTCAACCGTAGATGTGCCTTTGGAACCATTGGGGATAGGCGGGGCAGGCATGACTGACGTTGGCGACAACCCATTACAGGGCGACCCTGAAGATCTGAGATCCTTTGCGTGGGTGCAAGACTTCGAAGGTGCCGTTTCAGATCTCGCTTCGATCGGAGAAGCTGAAGACTGGGATTACCACAACGCGCAAAGCGAGAAGCCCATGCCGATACTGCGCAATTACATTGTACACACCTATCGGCGCCTCGCAGAAGAGGGGAAGATAGCGCGGTCTCAGGATGGTCAATGGGCGTGCTTCAACACCGGCCTGGTAACCGTGCATCAGGAGCCCGTCTACGCTGTCTTCGACAAGAACTACAACCCGGAAAGGCAGCCGTGGCGGTTCAAATACTGGGCACGAAGGGGCGAGGCTAGCCTCAACAGGTTTCCAGAGCTTCCGGACATAGCCCAATATTTCGATGACCCTTCCTGCCTTGTGCTCGATATTAGAAAAGACTTTCGTCAAAATATCGAACATATTATTGCTGAGAACCGAGATCGATTTCCGGAGCCGTACCGTGCGATGGGCGATTACTCCTTACAGGTAATACTAAAAGGCTCAATCGAGAATGCTAAAGAGCGCGTCCGGCGCAATTACAAAACGGCAATTCCGCAGTATTACTGGGGCCAGGTCCAGCTATTGCTCCCGCTTTGCCTCGGTGACCCGCAGAAAGCAGACCTTGCGCTTGTGGTTGAACGACATGACACTTTTTATCGAGCTACTACGTGCTTGACGCTCGATATGGCCTACAATAACTCCCGGCAAATAACACGGCCGGATCGCGACTGGCTGAAACCGTAATGCCGGGGCAAAGAATTGTAGCGCCGAGCGAAGACACCGATTTCAAGTCTCTGCTTATCCAAGAGCTCAGGCGACCGGACGTCAACGTCAACCGCGTCCTCGAGCTCTCCGATCTGATTGCCGATTCTGATCCAACGCAAGTCCGGTTCACTGTCGATGCCAGTCATGTCGAGCGCTTAGGGCAAGAACTGGTCTCGCGAAAGGAGATCGCGCTCGCTGAGCTCATCAAGAACTCTTACGACGCGGATGCGCACACAGTAACCGTTTCCTTCTTCCCAGAAAAAATCGTCATTGACGATGATGGAAACGGGATGACACGTGAAGAGCTTGTGACGGCGTTCATGCGCATTTCGACGCCGGCGAAAGTCGACGAACCGAAGTCGCCGAGACTGAAGCGTGAGCGCGCTGGCAGCAAGGGGATAGGACGATTCGCCGCACATCGACTGGGAAGGCTCCTTTCCGTCGACACTAAGGCCTCTGATAGTAATGCCCTGGCTGTCGAGATAAATTGGGATGCGTTTCATGCGCACGCCACACTGACGAATATTCCGAATCCGATTATGCGTGGAAAACGATCAACGACTGGAACGACCCTCACAATTTCTAGGCTTCGCGATAAATGGGACGATGCGGCCATTGATGAGGCGCTGTTGTTCATTGGTCCACTTGTCCAGCCATTTTCTCTGTCGTCGGACGATCCCGGCACACCGCTGGAGGCGTCCGATTTCCAGGTTCTCATAAGTCGTGATCCAGAAAGCAAACAAGTCGAGAGAGCGCACGACGCACTGCGACCCCTCTATGATCTAGCGGTCGCGGAAATTGACGCCCACGTGGATGAGCGTTTCGACGCGGTCATAAGCGTTCGCTCCAAACGCCTTAAGATAAATGTGCGTAACGCGCGCGTGAGAACTGAACAAAACGGCGCCTTTGATCAGCTACGCGACGTTCGGCTCCATGCACATTACTACATCCGAAACAGGCCATGGATACCGCCGGGTCCCGAAGGTTCGGTGCTAAAGGACGCGCTCTCGCGTCAGGGCGGGATTCGCCTTTATAGAAACGATTTTCGCGTGCACCCATACGGAGAACCTAACAACGATTGGCTTCAACTTGACTCGGCCTATGCTCGGCGCTACACGCTGCTGCAGGCCTACGGCAATCAGAACTTTCTTGGATTCATAGAGGTTCACGATCGCACGGGTACGCGGTTCCAAGAGACGTCGAGCCGCGAGGGCCTGTTACGCACGAAAGCGTTCGAGCAACTTGTGGATTTTGCGTTTCAATCTCTCCTGGATGCTGTCCGTCTTATTAATGAAAGCGCTGCGAAAAAAGCTGCCGCAGAACGCGGCGATATTCCTACGGGCAAGGCAATATCCGCTCGCTTGCGTGCGGTGGAGAAGACAGCCAACGAAGTTCGGCTTGCCAGAGGCAAACAAAAGGATGAACTCATTGATAGGGTTGTCGCGGAACTCAAGAAGGCACGGCTCGAGGTCACGCGCATCGAAAAGCGCTTCATCCATGAAGTGGGAATGCTCCGCGTTCTTGCGACCCTTGGAATAACCGTGGCCGAGTTCGTTCACGAGATGCGAAACACAATAGTGTTTCTGAGATCAAATCTAACGGGCCTCATTAAGTCCGCGACGTCTGCATCCGCCAAGGAAGATTTGGAGGACATTCAGAGCAACGTTAAGCGCCTCCAGACATATACAGATTACTTTCACCAGGCGATCGTGGAAAATGAGAGTCGTGAGCTTGCCCCAGTCGACGTAAGCAGAGCAATATCGCAGTTCCGAAAGTTCGCAGGCCCGTTGGCGCAATCTCGTCATATCGAAGTCAAGACAAGGGCGAGCAGTCCTCGACAGTTGAGAACAGTCGAGATGCATGAGTCGGAATTTGCTTCCGTTCTCACTAATCTGTTCTCGAATTCGATAAAGGCTATCGCCCGCGCGCAACCGCAAGGCGGGATAGTCGAGATTGACGTTTCAGCCACACCAGACGACGTCATTCTGACATTCAGCGACAACGGAGATGGCATCCCGCGCGAGCGGTGGGAGCGCGTGTTCGACGCATTCGAATCATCCACTTCATTACCGTCACCGCGTTCGCGCGGTGCAGACGAGCTTACAGGCATGGGCCTTGGCTTGAAGATCGTGCGCGACACGCTTTCTGGAAGGGGTGGCTCGATTCGCGTGGTCGAGCCAGTGAATGGATTCTCGACGACATTTCGCGTCACGGTGCCGCGAGCCGTAGAAAACTAGAGTTCGCTGAGAATGTCAAAGTTTATTTGTATCGATGACGATCCGGGTACGGAGGCGCTGCTCCGGCGGTTGCGGGAGGCCGGGCTGGACGTCGAGCTTCGCGCCCCGAAGCCCGTGGACCAACAGTTTAAAGAACTCGCTTCCGACAAATATGACGGTTTGATACTTGACTTACGACTGGATGAGCAGCAAAACGAAGGTTACAAGGCGGATTATTTTAGCAATCTGCCAGCACGCTTTGTCCGCGACCTTGCGTTTTCGAAGAGTGGCCGCGATGTCCCCGTCGTGATGCTGTCCGGCACGAACAACCTAAGGGAGTTCTATCGACCAGATTTCGCCAGCCATGACCTCTACGACGCAAAATACGACAAAGCAGACGTTCCTGATCGCGCAGCGGTAATTGCCGCGGAACTGGCGTCCTTGGTCGAAGCCTACGGGCGCGTTTCGTCCGCACGATCTAACAAGCAGCAAGGATTTCTCGAAATGCTTGGGACAGCGGAGGACGGGCACTTCGTCGACGCTCGAATTGGCGATAAGTTCCTTTCAGTCGACGCTCCAGTCCACGAGTATGTGCGCTACATCAAAACGGAGATTATTGACCAGCCGTACCCATTAGTTTCAGAACAGTTGCTTGCCGCCCGCCTTGGCGTAGACACAGAGAGCCGCGGCTGGCAAGCCCTGCTTGCGAAGCTCGAGCCTTTTAAGTACACGGGGATTCTTTGCGATGCCTGGCCGCGATGGTGGTGGGACTCTGTTTCAGCGTGGCTTAAAGAGAATTTGCCGGAAAGTCGCTTTCAGCAGATCACGGCTGCCGAGAGAATTGAACTTATCGGATCGCTCGGCCTCGAAGACTTGCACTCCGCGGCGCCGATCGAGCCAGGATACCTGACTCGGTTTTGGGGGATGTGCGACGTACTAAAGAGGCCCGTGGACCCGGCTAACGCTTTCGTCTCAAATCAAACGAGTTCCCAGCCGTGGCACGACCCTAGATATATCTCCTTTAAAGCGGCGTTCGATAGGGAGGATGAGCAGATTACGGTACACGCGACGGAGCGTCAGCGTTTCGAATCTCTGCTCTCGCAAGAATAGGAGCCCCCTCGGTGAGTCGAGATGAGGCCGCCTTATACCGAGCCGACCTAGCGAATGACTTGACGACGGTTGTCGGAGTTCTTCGTAAGGAGGTTCGTGAGGGTTCGAACCTATCGCCGCTCGATAGAGCCGCGGCGGTCTGCAGGGCGGCAAAAAATGCAAACGAGTGGGAATACGATTTTGATGGCGTTAGCTTCACAGCGGAAGTCAAACACGTCCCGGGAGCGATGGAGATAAGCGTCGAGCTCTCGTTGTCTGTTCGAGGCATTTGTCACCCGGAGCAGAATGTCGATCCGTTAGTCGATCTTTCGATGCAGATCGTGTTAGTCGGTAGCACCGGCAAAGAGACGACGATGGCTGCGTGGCATCTAGATCGTCATCCTGAGCACCAGGATTCTAAGCAGATGCACCCGCGCTACCATCTGCAGCATGCCGGGCATCGCATAAAAAAGTCGGGGATTGATTTTGGCGCGAGCCTATTCCTAGACGTTCCTCGAATAGTGCACGCACCGCTCGACGGAATTCTCGCCGTGGACTTCGTCCTGGGTTCTTACTTACCTGATACCTTTGTGCGCTGCCGCGACAATGCCCAATATTGCCGGTGCGTGAAGAGCGCGCAGGAGCGGCTCTGGAAGCCCTATGTTGCGGCGCTCCATTCATTCTGGAGCGATGGCGCTACGAGCCCCCTAGCGTCCGGCTATTGGCCGTCGATCTATTGCTGAACAAAGCTTTCTAGATTGGCGTCACCCAGCGAAAGCGCGCCCACGCTGGATGCGCTTGCGCCTAGCAAAGAGCGACCTTAAGATCTGACGGCAGCGCTCTCCTGCGCCGCCGATAGCGTTCGCCCGTACCACGAACACCCGTTCGCCCTTTCCCGTGCCACGCTTAGCCTGTATAGTGGAGCGAAGTGGTGGTAAGTGGTGTCTGGGGGAGGGACCTTGC
>Ga0335073_10006254_pt1 | contig 16711 bp, 15 predicted proteins | sample Lox_Sample_22_FD_207093 | JGI IMG/M metagenome (GOLD analysis project Ga0335073, IMG submission 207093) | Soil microbial communities from Loxahatchee National Wildlife Refuge, Florida, United States - Lox_Sample_2.2 | ecosystem: Environmental > Terrestrial > Soil > Wetlands | place: USA... | reverse complement strand
TTCGCCCGCAGGATAGCCCTCGGCCTGGACATAGGCCGACTCCTTCAACTTGAGCGCGCCCTCACGGGCAATCGGGTAATGAACGGCTCGCCCCAGATAAAGGAATCCACGAGCAGAGCGCGTCTTCTCCGCAATTTCCTGGACCGTCGCCTCCCATTCCTCAAGCGATGCCGCTAATGAAGCCGGCAGGTGCTCCAGGTGCTCAAGGTGAGCCGAGACGGTCTGCGCGGTCATCCTGCCCCCCAGGCGCGCGACATAAAGCGAAAGCAGATAGAGGACACAAAGCTGGGTGGTGAAGCTCTTGGTCGCGGGGATCGCTCGCTCCCGGCCGGCTATGGTGGGCAGGGACGAGTCCGCCTCGCGGGCCATAGTCGATTCTGCATTGTTGGTGATGGCCAAGGTGGCCAGGCCACGCGTCTTTGCCTCGCGCAGGGCCGCCAGCGTGTCGGCCGTTTCACCGGACTGCGAAATTACCAGCACCCCGGGATCATGCAGGGTATGTGTCGAGCGGTAGGAGTATTCGCTCGCGTACTCGACGTCAACGGCCAGGCCCGCGTAGTCCTCGAGCATGATTTCGCCGGCCAGGCCCGCGTGGCGGCTGGAACCGCTGGCGGCAATTACCAGTCTCTGGCGCCCGCGAAGGATATCGGCAATTTTCGGGAATGATTCGGCGTTCAGCGAGCCGGCTTGCGTGTATCGGGCAATGGTCGCAGTGAGAGCTTCCGGCTGTTCGTAGATTTCCTGAAGCATCGCGTGCGGGTAGGAACGAGACATTGAATGAGGGTTTCCTTTTGCAGCAACTGGCCCAATTCAGGATGCCGAAGGACCTGCTTCCAAGTTACCATGATGTATAGACAACTGTACCGAATTGCAAGTACAAAGTCTCATACGGATTTTTGCGGGAACCGGGGCGGCTCGAAATCCGTCTACCAGGAGAATTTGGATTCACGGCAGCGGGGGCATTTGTCCGGACTAAGTATGGAGAGCTTTTACAAAACGCGCGGTAATCGATTCGGGCCGGGTGATCGCGGACCCGACCACGACCGCGCATGCTCCGAGATCGAGCGCCCGCTTTACTTCCTCCGGCTGCGAAATATGGCCCTCGACGATCACCGGCACGCTCAGTTCCCGCACCATGCGCTCGACCATATCCCAGTTCACGGCGCGAAACTCCGCTGTCTCCGGCGTGAATCCATAAAGAGTGGTGGCCACTGCGTCCGCACCTGCTTCCTGGGCGGAAATCGCATCATCCAAGGACGCGATGTCGGCAAGCACTGGCTTCCGCAGGTCGGTGTGAATCCTGCGAAGCAGATCTCTCCACGGTTCAGCGGCAGACGCTCTGCTCGTAGTGCAGTCAAGGGCGATGACGTCGGCACCGGCAGAGGCGACGGCTTCCGCGGCGGCAAAATCGGGCGTGATGGAGATTTCGTTACCGATTCTTCGCTTCTGAATGCCGATGATGGGCACATCCGTCCCGTGACGGAAAGCCGCAATACAGTCCGAGCCATTCGCCCGGAGGCCGCCAGCCCCGCCGCGCACGACGGAAACAGCGATGCGGCTCAGGGTGTCCACACTGTCGAGCGGGTCGCCCGGGGGCGCCTGGCAGGAAACGATCAACGAGTCGCGAAGAGATCTCGGAAACATAGCGAGCAAAGGTTCAGAACCGATGGCAACAGGAATCCCAAGGATAAGGCAAATGCGGATTTCCGAATATGCCGATTCCAGATCACTTCTTCTCCGATCGCGCCTCGAGCACAAGAGGATCGTATGCAGGGTTCAAAAGAACGCAAGTAAAGACGGAATGAGGGATGTCAGTGTCGAAAAGCAGCTTGAGTAGCCGTCATCAGACTGAATCCGCAGTGCAGCCGCTTGATAAAAACGGATTTATACCGCTTTATTTCCAGATACAGCGTGCACTGATGGAGAAGATCCAGTCCGGCGAGCTTTCCGAAGGTGATCCGCTCGCGTCGGAAGAAGAGCTATCTCGCGCATATCAGGTCAGCCGTATGACGGCACGCCAGGCACTGCACGGCCTGAAGACCAACGGCTATGCGTTCAGCGAAAAGGGTCGCGGAACGTTCGTCAGCCGTCCCAAGCTCGAGAAAAATATTCTCCACCTGCAGGGCTTTACCGAGGACATGCGGCGGAGAGGCATGAAGCCCAGTTCGCAACTGCTCGAGCAGTCTGTGGTTTCCGTGACCGAAGACCTGATGGAGAAGCTGAAGCTCGATGCCAACGAGAAGGTGTTGCGCCTACGCCGGCTGCGCCTGGCGGATGGCATCCCCATGGCTCTAGAACAATCCAACATCCCGTTGCGGCAGTTTCCCGGGCTTGACCGCATTGATTTCGCAAAGCAGTCTCTTTATCACACGCTGCGCGAACGCTACGGCGTGCGCGTGGGTTACGCCGACGAAATCATCGAAGCACTGCCGGCCACGCGGGAGGAGTCCGAACTATTGACGATTCCACGGAAGGCCAGCGTCCTCTCCATCAGCCGCATCATTCTTACGACGCAGGAATCGCCCGTCGAAGCAGCATGCTCCCGTTATCGAGGCGACCGCTATCGTGCCTCAATCCGCGTCCCCGTTACCACGATTGAATGAGCAGGATGGTCGTGCTTGAGCAAGAATAGTTCCAGGAATGAAAACCTGGGACGCAATTGTTGTGGGTGCCGGACCGGCAGGATGTGCAGCTGCGTATGACCTTGCCTCAGCGGGTCGCGAAGTACTACTGCTGGACCGCGCCGTTTTTCCTCGCCAAAAGGCTTGCGCCGGCGGCCTGACTCTCAAAACAGTCCACGCGCTGCGTTATTCGATTGAACCGGTGGTGAGGCAGAAGATTTCACACATGCGTCTTGAGCGCACCGGCGACCGGTCTACTGTCCTGCGTCGACGTTCACCGTATTGCTACATGACCGTCCGACAGGAACTCGACGACTATTGCTTGCGTCAGACCGTGGCAAAAGGGGCAGAGTTTCTACAAATTCGCGCCGTTGAGGCCAGCAGCGAAGATCACTCCGGAGTGACACTTCGCGTTGATGGCGATGAATTGCGCGCGCGGTTTGTGGTGGGCGCGGATGGCGTTCACAGCCGAATACGGCACCTCAGCGACGGCGGCAACAGCTGGTTCTGGCGCGCCTTCGCCCTTGAAGCTGCCGTTCCCGTAGCGAACGCTTCCGGGCAGGAGCTGGTGTTTGACTTTGCTCCGGTTCGAGACGGCTACGGGTGGATCTTTCCCAAGGGAGACCACGTCAACGTCGGACTCTACTCGTATGCGACGGACGAGAAAATCGACCGCTCGCGCCTCAGCGCTTATATTGACGCCCGGCTCGGGGCATCGGCCCAGGAAATGATCGGCCAGTACGCCGGCTTCGGAGCAGCCCAGCACACAATTGCGCCCACACGAACCTTTCTGGTGGGTGACGCAGGAGGATTTGTCGATCCTCTCACCGGGGAAGGCATCTATTTCGCGGTCGTGAGCGGGCAAGCAGCGGCTGAAGCAATTGTGGCGGATCTCGAAGGGCAGGCCGTCGCCCATGAGCATTTTGCACAGGCAACAGCAAAGGTTCGCGCAGATCTCGCGGTTGCTACTTCGGGCGCACGGTGGTTCTACACGAACCTCGACTACGCCTATCGATTTCTCGCAGTGCGGCTGCTACATCCGGTGATACTGAACGCTTTCGCAAATGGCTTCAACCCCGCGAAATTGGCGATCCGCGTCAAAAAACTCGCTTTGAAAATTTAAACCCGCAACCCTGTCGGTCGTAGACAATCTCACAAAACGAGTTAAGATAGTCTTCGATTCAACGGCGCGATTTCCTCGGCTACAAAAGCAACCGTACTGGAACCTTGATCGGGAAAGGACCAGAAAGATGCTTCGTGGAAGGTCTCGAGTAGGGCAGATTGCAGCCGCTGTTGGCGCTTCCGCTCTGCTTTTTACCAAAAGCGCGTTGGCCGACGGCTTACAACATTCGACCAGTGTTTTTGAGCCAGCTTCGACCCCGGCTACCGAGATTCACCATCTCTCGTTTTTCGTGCTGGAAATTACGGGCGCAATTTTTGTCGTGGTTGCGGGCCTTCTCACGTACGTGCTCATCCGCTATCGCGCCCGCCCCGGCGATGATGAGAGTGAGCCGGCACAGGTCTACGGAAGCAATCAGGTTGAGCTGGCCTGGACCGTTATCCCGGTGCTCATTGTCGTTGTGCTGTTTCTCACGACGGCGCGCGTGATCTTCGCCATTCAAGATGCTCCGAAACCCCAGGCGGCTCTCGAAGTCACCACTGTCGGCCACCAGTTCTGGTGGGAATTCCTCTACCCCAAACAAGGCATCGACACGGTGAATGAGTTGCACGTCCCGCTCAGCAGCGCCGACCATCCAACGCCAACCTACATCCACCTGCTTTCCGCCGATGTCGATCACAGCTTTTGGGTACCAGAGTTGGCCGGAAAGACCGATCTGATCCCGAATCACCCAAACGACATCTGGATCGATCCACAGCAACCCGGGCTCTATCTCGGACAGTGCGCGCAATTTTGCGGAGTCCAGCACGCGAATATGCTGCTGCGGGTTTACGTAGACACACCGGAACAGTTCGCAGCCTGGGTGAGCAACCAGGCAAAGCCCGGCGTTCAGGACCCATCGGTCGCCGACGGACGGCACGTCTTTGAAACGCAGGCGTGCATGAACTGCCACACGATTCGAGGAACAGCAGCCACCGGCAGGTTCGGCCCGGACTTGACGCACCTGATGAGCCGCGACACGCTTGCGTCCGGCATGATTCCGAATACAAGAGACAACCTGAGGCAGTGGATCAAGAACCCTGACACGATTAAGCCGGGATCCCTGATGCCGGCCATGCAGTTGAGCGAGCAACAACTCGACCAGGTCACAGATTACCTGGAAACGCTGAAATAGAGGGGAACGATGGCGGACCAAACGCTTCCCATTCACGGCACTCTGGATCTGACGCCGCCGCGCGAGCGTCACAATCTGCTGCTCGACATCCTGCACGACTGGGTGATTACGGTTGACCACAAGAAGCTGGGCCTGATGTACATGATGATGTCCATCTTCTTTCTTCTCGTGGCCGGCGCGGAAGTTCTCCTTATCCGCATTCAGCTCATGGTACCGAACAATCACTTCTTGTCGCCGCAGACCTTCAATCGCATGTTCACCATGCACGGCACCACTATGGTCTTCCTGGTCGGAATGCCGCTCGTTTTTGCCTGGGCTAATTACATCATCCCGTTGCAGATTGGCGCGCGCGACATGGCGTTCCCGCGACTGAATGCTTTCAGCTTCTGGATGACACTCTTCGGTGGCCTGCTCCTCTACTACAGCTTTATCGGCGGACCTGGACTTTACGGAACAGGGAGCGCTCCGGACGTTACCTGGTGGGCCTACGCGCCTCTGACCTTGAAGGCCTTCTCCCCCGGAAATGCCACTGACTATTGGGCTCTCGCACTCATCGTCACTGGGTTCGGGACCGTCGGCGGCGGAATCAATATTCTCGCTACTGTACTTTCCATGCGGTGCAAGGGCATGACCTTGATGCGGATGCCACTATTCTCGTGGGTCATGTTCATCGACGGCGCATTTGTGCTCATCGTCATTACGCCGCTCACAGCCGCACAAATCATGCTGTTGATTGATCGCTATCTGGGCGGGCACTTTTTCGATACCCAGGCTGGCGGCTCGGCCACTGTCTGGATGCATTTCTTCTGGATCTTCGGTCATCCCGAAGTCTACGTTCTGGTCTTTCCGGCGTTTGCCATCGCCAGCGAGGTGATTCAGATTTTCTCGCGCAAGGCGCTCTTCGGCTATCCCGCAATGGTAGCCGCTGTTGTTGGCATTGCATTTGTCAGCGTCAGTGTCTGGGCACACCACATGTTCACCATTGGGATGACATCGAGCAGCAATGCATTCTTTGTTCTCTCAACCGAACTTGTGGGTATTCCGACCGGCATCAAGATCTTCAACTGGCTGGCGACCATGTGGGGGGGCAAGATACGCTTTGCTACGCCTATGCTCTTCGCCATTGCATTTCTGTTTCAATTCCTGTGTGCGGGGCTCACTGGAATCATGTTGTCCATCGCGCCATGGAATTGGCAGCTTCATGGCTCCTATTTTGTAATTGCACATTTTCACTATGTGCTGGTGGGCTCTATCGTCTTCATGGTGTTTTCCGGTATCTACTACTGGTTTCCCAAAGCCACTGGGCGGCTGATGAGCGAGACACTGGGGAAATGGCATTTCTGGCTGTTTTTCATCGGCTTTCATGTCACGTTCGACGTCATGCATTTTGTCGGCTTCGAGGGCATGCCTCGCTGGATCTACACCTATCCAGCGGACCGCGGATGGGGAACCCTCAACCTGATCGTTTCCATCGGCGGGCTGATCCAGGGAATCGCGGTGCTTATTTTCGCCTATAACCTGATCCACTCATTATTCAAGGGCAAGATTGCCGGAAACGATCCGTGGGATGCATGGACGCTCGAATGGGCAACATCGTCACCACCACCCGTTTATAACTTCGCCGCTGATCCAGTTGTCCGCAGCTGGCGTCCACTATGGGATTTGAAGCATCCTGAAAACCCCGACTGGAAGTACGACCAATGACTGACTGGACCGATCGAATATGAGCGCGATCCCTTTAGTTCCGACAAGCCACGAACAAGAATGGCACTTGCCCTACAAGGGCCGCATCGGCATGTATGGGCTCATCGTCGCCGAGTCGGCTATCTTTACCATCTTCGTTATCGCTTACATTTACTACATCGGCAAAAGCCTTTATGGACCCACGCCGCAACAGGTGCTTGAGGTACCCATTTTCAACACCATCTGTCTCCTGTCGAGCAGCGTTACTATCTGGTTGTCTGAGCGGGAAATCGAACGTGGCAATATCCGGACTTTCGGCATCTGGTGGGCGGTTACCATTACTCTCGGCGCTATCTTTCTGATCGGCACGGGAATGGAATGGGACAAGCTGATCTACCACGACGGCCTAACAATTAGCACCAATCTATTCGGTACGACTTTTTACTCGCTTGTTGGCCTGCACGCGACTCACGTTGTGATAGGCCTTATCATGCTCAGTCTCGTTCTGCTGTTCACGATTACCGGTCACGTGAGGCATGAGCACTCCGAGCGCATTCAGGTACTGGCCCTCTACTGGCACTTCGTCGACGCGGTATGGGTCATCGTCTTTACCGTGGTATATATCCTGGGCCGATGATGATCGCGGAGGGGCGAGGAACGATATGAGCGATCAAGAAAAATCCGGAAGCCACACAGAGACCATTCACCTGCCGGCCCCAACTGCATGGCCCATTGTGTTGGCCTTCGGTGCCACTCTGCTTTTCGCCGGGCTTGTAACCAGCATGTGGATTTCGGTTCTTGGCGCCATCCTCATGGTCAGCGGCGCTGTCGGCTGGTTTCGCCAGGTACTGCCGCATGAGGTGCACGAGGATATTCCAGTTATTGTTCAACCAATAACGATTGAGACCACTCGTCGAGAAGTGGAAACGATTGCTATCCCAGAGGGCGACAGAGCACACTTGCCGGTAGAAACCTACCCGATCATCTCCGGGATCAAGGGCGGACTCGCAGGCGGATTTGCGATGATTCCACCGGCGCTGTTGTATGGCCTCATCGCCGAGCACAGCATCTGGTATCCGATCAATCTGCTGGGGGGCGCTGGCGTTGCAAACTGGCGCAATCCCACAACAGCCGACATCGCAACTTTCCACTGGGAGGGCCTCTTCGTGGCCAGCGCGATCCACTGGACCACTTGTGTTTTAGTCGGGCTGCTTTACGGAGCCATGCTACCGATGCTGCCGCGGCGCCCTGTGCTACTGGGGGGCGTTATCGCGCCGGTGTTATGGACCGGCCTGCTGCACTCCACCATGGGAATCGTTAATCCTGTGCTCGACGAGCATATTGCCTGGGGATGGTTCCTGATTTCGCAGGTATGCTTCGGCGTTGTCGCCGGTCTTGTCGTTGCCCGCGATGAACGCATCCGCACCTCACAGTCCCTGCCTTTTGCCATGCGCATGGGCATTGAGACTCCAGGTCTAATGCACGAGCACAAAGAGGACGACCGTCCATGAGAGTGCAGCCTTTCGCGGGCACAGTGTTCCTCCTTACGGTGCTAGCCGGTTGTAATCAGATGCCGGGCACGCCGAAGCCCGGTCCGGAGGTCCCGCGCCCCGACTCCGTCACCAATTTCGCAACTCTTTACCACGAGAACTGCGCTGGATGCCATGGCCCCGATGGACAGAATGGCGCCGCCTACGACCTGGCCAATCCCCTGTATCAGTCGTGGGTCGACGATGCGGCTCTACACAAGATCATCGCCGACGGCGAGCCCGGAACGCAGATGCCGGCTTTCGGACGGAGCGCAGGCGGCTTTCTGACCGACGCCCAGATTGATGCCCTGGTGAACGGTATGCGTTCCGCCTGGCAGAAGTCGGGGACCTCGAACGGGCAACAGCCACCGCCATACGCAGCCTCGGCTACCGGCGACGCCACTCAAGGAAAGGCGGCATATCAAGCTGCCTGCGCGCGCTGCCATGAGCAGTCGAACGGCAAGGTGACCGACCCGACCTACCTCGCGCTGGTGAACGACCAGGCCCTGCGCACGATCATTATCGCCGGACGGCCTGACCTGAATCATCCGAACTGGCAAGGCGACATTGAAGGGCGCGCATTAACTGACCAGGATGTCGCGAATATCGTCGCCTGGCTCGGATCGCTGCGCAGCCCGACACCCGGCCAGCCGTATGCCCACTGAGGAAGCACTATGACCGATCCCGTCAATGAAGAACAGAAAATCACACACGACGATCCCCGCGTGGTATCCCGCCGTTGGATGCTGCTCAAGATCGGTGTGTTGATCAACGCCGTCGTCGGAGTCGCGGTCGCCGTGCCCGTGGTCAGATATCTGCTCGGCCCGGTCAAGCGAAAAGGCGCGTATAACTCATGGATATCGCTGGGGTCCGTCGATCAATTCCCCATGGGAGAAACACGGCTCGCCACATACGAAAATCCCGACCACGACCCCTGGGACGGCGACACCGCAAAGATCCCCTGCTGGGTCAGGCATGTCAATCCCACGACCTTCCAGGTCTTCGCCATTAACTGCGCCCACCTCGGCTGTCCCGTCCGCTGGTTTCCACAATCGGGACTCTTCATGTGCCCATGCCACGGCGGCGTCTATTACGCTGATGGCTCGCGTGCCTCCGGTCCACCTGAGCGCGGCCTCTTCGAATACAAATATAAGATTGAGGGAAACGAGCTCCACATCAGCGCAGGACAGATGCCAACGCTGTCTACCGAAGCAAAGAACGTCTTTCGCGTACTGAATAACGAAAAAGGACGCGGTCCATGCACAGGTTGAAGCAAATCTACAACTGGTTTGAATTCCGCCTTCAACTGCAGGCGCCCGTCGAGGAAGCAGTACTGCATCCTGTACCACGCAATACTGCGAGCTGGTGGTACGTGTTCGGCAGCGCTGCATTCACGCTTCTGTTGTTACAGGTCGTTACCGGCATCCTGCTGGCCATTGTTTACGTACCTTCCGGCGCCAATGCCTGGCACAACCTGCAAATGATCAACCACGATTTGCCGCTCGGCTGGTTTCTGCGCGCGATGCATTTCTGGGGATCGAACTTCATGGTAGCGGTAGTGCTGATCCATATGGCACAGGTGTTTCTCTTTGGGGCTTATAAATTTCCTCGCGAGCTCACCTGGATTGTCGGCGTCTTCCTGCTGCTCATGACTCTGGGCATGGCATTTACAGGTCAAGTCATGCGCTTCGACCAGGATGCATATTGGGGACTAGGCATTGGGGCTTCCATCATGAGCCGTGTGCCGTTGATCGGCGCACCGCTGGTCCATCTCCTTCTTGGTGGTCCGATCATTGCCGGTGCTACCCTCTCACGCTTTTTTGCTCTGCATGTCTTTATCATTCCCGGGACGCTGCTGACCCTCGTCGCGGTGCATGTCTGGATGGTGCTGAAACTCGGCATCAATGACTGGCCCATGCCGGGAAGACCGGTGCGCCGCGCTACGTATATTGCGGAATACCACCGACTTTCTCACGAAGATGGATTTCCGTTCTTTCCTGCGGCCTTCTGGAAGGATCTGATCTTCTCTGGTGCCATACTCGCTGCGGTCGCGGTGTGCGCTGCCGTTATCGGTCCATACGGCCCGACCGGTATACCGGATCCCACGATCATTCAAACTGTACCCAAACCGGACTTCTATTTTCTCTGGCTCTACGCTGTTCTCGCCTATCTGCCGCCGGAGCTTGAAACGCCGTTCATCCTGACCGTACCTCTGCTTGCTATCGCTTTCCTTGTGGCGTTGCCCTTCTTCGCGGGAGAAGGTGAAAAGAGCTGGCACCGACGCCCGGTGGCCGTCCTGTCGCTCGCGACCGTTGCCGTGGCATTCGCAGTCTTCACTCATCTCGGCACCTTCACTCCCTGGAGCCCGATCATGGATGCCTGGAGCAGCGACACGGTTCCCACGAAATTCCTGAACAATCTGTCTCCGGTAGAGCGTCAGGGAGCACTCGTTTTCCAGGCCAAGCAATGCCGCAACTGTCACGCGCTGGGAGGCGTTGGAGGCGAACGTGGCCCCGCCCTCGACAGTGTCGCCACGAAACTGACCGAGGACCAACTCATCAGACAGGTACTTCAGGGCGGCGGAAACATGCCCGCCTACGGCAAGAATCTCTCCCCTCCCGAAGTGACCGCGCTGGTCAAGTTTCTGGGCACACTTCATCCGCCGAATCAGGTTCCGGCTACGAACGCGGCCGGGCGGGCAACAGCACAGCTTTCTCCAATGAGTTCGCAGACGGGCACAGCAAAGTAGTAGATGTCGAAATCCTTCATTCTTGCCTGGGCGTTTCCCCGCGCGGCCGCATTGGCCCTCGAGATCTCCGCGATTGTTTACTGGCGCGGCTGGATCCTCATCCGGCGTACGCGCCCGACAATATTTCCGCCGTGGCGGCTGATCTGCTTTCTCTCCGGCATCGCGTCCATCGTCATCGCTATCGCCTCGCCGCTTGACAGCATGAGCGATCAACTGCTCGTCGCTCACATGGCGCAGCACTACATCCTGATGTCAATGGCGCCGCCGCTCATTGTGCTCAGCGCGCCGGTTGTTCCGCTGCTGCGCGGCCTGCCACGATGGTTCGTGCGCCCGGTTCTCGGACCATTGATTCGAACCGTCTGGCTGCGGCGCTTTTTTAAGTTGCTGGTTACGCCGCGCGTTTCCTGGATTCTGATGAATGCCGCCTATATTGGATGGCACATCCCGGCCGCATACGAGTTCGCGCTTGCTTCATGGAAGTGGCACATCGTCGAGCACGCGTGCTTCTTCCTGACCAGCGTTCTCTTCTGGTGGCCGGTGATTGAGCCCTGGCCTAGTCACTTCTCGGGTTCGCGCTGGCTGCTGCTGCCGTATCTGCTGGGTGCGGACATCATCAATACGGCACTTTCCGCGTTGCTTTGTTTCTCGGGACGCGTTCTTTATCCCACCTATGCGAACCAGTCGCGCATATTCCCGATCACACCACTAGGCGATCAGGCGGCGGCAGGTGCGCTTATGTGGGTCCTCGGATCGATCGTCTTTCTGATCCCGGCCATGTACATCACGCTGAAACTACTTTCTCCGAGAAAAAGATCTTTCGCGATGCATAATCTTCCCGGCCACTGAGCGATCTGCGATCTTCGCCGCATATTCACCGAGCTTTCTTCGATCAGCCGCAACCCTTCTGTAATCAAACGTGTTCTAACCGTTGCAGTCTGCCATTTCCGCGCCCGCGCATTCGGTGTGGGTCAATCCCGGTTGCTGGCGCTCGATTCGCGAGAAGCCACAGCAACGAAGGAGTCGATAAGATATAAACATGGCTTCAAGATTCAACTCCTTGCGCCTTTTTTCATCTTTTTTCCTGTGCCTTGTCGCGATTGCTGCCCTTGCTGATCCCGCGCCATTCGATCTCGCCGGGCCGCGGATAGATGTCAAAGTCAAGCGGGGATCTCAGACCCTTCCTATCACCGCCGTCCCCAACCTCGTCGCGGGCGACAGGCTATGGATTCATCCGGATTTCCCCAAGGATCAAACCGCACATTACCTTCTCATCGTTGCATTTCTGCGTGGATCGACGAACCAGCCGCCCGAAAACTGGTTCTTCAAGGCCGAAACCTGGAACAAGAAATTTGATGAAGGACTCTATGTCACTGTTCCCGAGGGAGCCCAGCAGGCACTGCTTTTCCTTGCTCCGGCAACCGGAGGGGACTTCAAGACACTGGTTAATGCAGTCAGCGGACGTCCCGGCTCATTCGTTCGTGCCTCCCAGGACTTGAATCAGGCAAGTCTTGATCGCACTCGTCTTGATGCCTACCTCAACGCCGTCCATGAGATCAACGCGACCGATCCCGAAAAGCTCAAGGATATTTCGCCGCTGCTCGCCCGCAGTTTGGGCATGAAGCTGGATAAAGATTGTCTGGACAAAGTCGTTGAAGAGCAGGCTTCCTGTCTGGTGCAAAAGCAGGATGCTCTAATTCTGAACGACGGGCATAGCATGTCGATCGTCGGCACTCTCACTTCGGGGCCGGCCAGCGACCTCAGCATGCAGGCCAGCTACACACCGCGCGCCAGCTTCGGCTACTACAGCCCTTATGTAGCATCGGTCATAGATATCGCGCGCATCCTGGATTCCATCCACACCGCCGAATATCAGTACATCCCGGCGCTGGGAACGCAGCGCGATAACGGCCTCGATCTCAAGCTCAACACGCCTCCGTCCTTTCACAATCCGAAGTCGGTGCTCGTTGTCGCCCTTCCTCCGATCGAGGCCGCCCAGCCGCCGCCACTGCATCCGATAGAGGAGAAGCAGGTGTTTTGCGCTGCCAAGAGCGGACTCGTCTTACCGACCGACGGAGCACCGCTGGTTTTTTCCACCGGATATGCGCGCGATTTGGCGTTGCAGGTAGAAATCGGCAAGAAGAAGGTGGACCTGCCGCTGCGACCCGATGCCGCAAAGGGAGGCTTCGTCGTCGACAACACAGCGCTTGCAAAAGCAGGTGTAGATCCGGCGGTCCGTGGACCACTGACGGGAACGCTGCATGGTTTCTGGGGATTTACCCCATTCACCAGCCCCACCTACAAGCTCCAGACGGCTCGCGAGCAGAAGTGGCAGCTGGCCTCAGCTGATGAAAATGCACTCATAATCGGCCGCGATGACACACTGCACCTTCAGGCTGAGGACACGACCTGCGTCGACTCGATCCAGTTCCGCGAAGGCGATGGCAAGGAGAAGAAGGCGGAGTGGAAATCGGTCCCGCCCGACCATATCGCGGTCACGTTACCCTTGAAGGATGCTAAGCCGGGAGCCTTGACGCTCCTAGTGAAACAGGCCGGCCTCGACAAGCCACAGGAAGTTCCCCTCCACACTTACGCAGCCGCCGCACATCTCGACAGCTTCAGTCTGCATGCGGGAGATCAGCAGGCTGTCCTCAAGGGCAGCCGACTCGATGAGGTCGCCGCGCTGGAGATTCCGGGTGCGCGCTTCGAGCCTGGAAAGCTTTCTCATCAGGATGGGAATGATGAGCTAACGCTCGAGACGAAGGATACCAAAACAACAGCCAGCCTCAACGCCGGAGACCACGTGCAGGCTGTTGCGACGCTCCGCGATGGTCGCAAGGTGAATCTCACAACGACCATCGATCCCTCGCGCCCGAAGGTCAGCCTGTTGAGCAAGAGCGTTGAGAACGCCTCGACTGCAAATCCCGGCAATATCCAACTCGCCGGCCAGGACGAACTGCCGCAAACCAGCAAGCTCGTCTTCTCGCTAAAGACGCAGGCTCCGGCAGCTTTCTCGCGTGAGGAAAAGATAGAGGTCGCGACCGCCGACGGAGCGTATTCAACCACTCTGAACATGGGAGACGGCACCCTTGTTCTTCAAGACGCCAAGACGGCCCTAGCGACCCTTGATCCGTCGAAGGCGTTCGGAAACTCGGCATTTGGTCCGCTGCAATTTCGGGTGATCGACGACACAGGCGCGAAGGGAGACTGGCAGCCCCTCGTCACGCTGGTTCGGCTGCCTTCTCTGCAGGGCCTGCAGTGCCCCGCCGCAGCGGATCAGCCGTGCTCGCTTGCGGGATCGGGACTCTTCCTGCTGGATTCCGTCTCCACCGATGCCCAGTTCACGCATCCAGTCCAGGTGCCCGACGGGTTCCCGGGCAACGTGCTGTCGGTTCCCCATCCCGATGGACAGGGGTTGTACGTCAAGCTCCGCGATGACCCTGCCGTGGTGAACGTGGTCACGCTCCCTGCACAGCCGACGCCCCCGTCCAAGGCACAGGCTGCTCGTCAGTCGCGGCACGCGACTCCTGCCGCCTCCGCAGCCGTATCCCATCCCGTTCCAACTGCGCCTCCGGCTCCGGCTTCGGACAATCCGGCTCCTTCGCCGGCAACTACTCCGGCCACAGCAGCGCCGGTCTCCGCCTCGGCGCCGCAGCCCTGAGAGAGCGGGCCTAAGTTCGGGCGCGGGCAGCCGGGTATGCTAGAAGGCCATGGGATACCGGCACAGCATTCGCGGAGTGACGTATAGCTTCGACGACCTGCGAACCTTGCTGGCCAAGGCGTCCCCGCCGCGGAGCGGGGATGAACTGGCGGGGATCGCGGCGTCCAGTGCTGCGGAGAGAGTGGCGGCGCAGATGGCTCTGGCAGACTTGCCACTGTCGGAGTTCCTGGCCGAGCAGGTGATTCCCTACGAACAGGACGAGGTGACACGGCTGATCGTCGATACGCACGACCGCGCAAGGTTCGCGCCGCTGGCTGGCCTGACTGTCGGCGAGTTTCGGGACTGGCTGCTGAGCGACGAGGCTTCGGGAGAGGTTCTGGCAAGTCTGGCGATGGCGTTCACGCCGGAGATGGTTGCGGCCGTCTCCAAGCTCATGCGAGTACAGGATTTGGTGCTGGGGGCGCGCAAGGTACACGTCATCACCCATTTCCGCACGACGGTCGGATTGCCCGGGCGGCTGTGCTCACGGCTGCAGCCGAACCACCCGACCGATGATCCTGCGGGCATCGCAGCGTCGATCCTCGACGGACTGCTGCTCGGGGCAGGCGACGCGGTCATCGGGATCAATCCAGTATCGGATAACGTGGCGACTGTGATCACGCTGCTGCGGATGATCGACCGCGTCAGGGAGCGGTATGAGATTCCCACACAGAGCTGCGTGTTGGCTCATATCACCACGCAGCTCAAGGCGATGGAGCGCGGCGCACCGGTTGACCTGATATTCCAGTCGATCGGTGGAACGGAGAAGACCAATGCATCATTCGGCGTGAACCTGGCGCTGCTGGATGAGGCTTACCAGGCGGGTTTGGCTCTCAGACGGGGAGCTATTGGCGACAACATCATGTACTTCGAGACGGGACAGGGCAGCTCGCTCTCGGCTGGGGCGCATCACCTGGTCGATCAGCAGACATGCGAGGCAAGGGCCTATGCTGTCGCAAGACGGTATAAGCCGATGCTGGTGAATACCGTCGTCGGCTTCATCGGGCCGGAGTATCTGTATGACGGCAAGCAGATCCTGCGGGCGGGGCTCGAGGACCACTTCTGTGGCAAGCTGCTCGGGCTGCCGATGGGGTGCGATGTCTGCTACACGACGCACGCCGAGGCCAACGACGATGACATGGATACGCTGATGACCATGCTAGCGGTCGCGGGGGTGAACTACATCATGGGCGTTCCCGGCGCGGATGACGTGATGCTTAACTACCAGAGCACATCGTTTCACGACATCGCGTATCTGCGCGCGACTCTGGGTCTGCGTCCCGCGCCGGAGTTCGAGACGTGGCTTGAGCGGGGGTTCCGCAAGGAGCTGTCAATTCAGGGGCTGCTGAACGCGTGAGTGACGCTCTGGATAGGCTGCGGGCGTACACGAATGCGCGCGTTGGGCTGCGGAGAGCGGGGACGAGTCTGGCGACATCGGAGCTGCTGGATATGGCGTCTTGTCTGGCCGAGGCGAGAGATGCGGTGCACGCGGAACTGAGCGTTGTCTCGCTGCGGAGACAGCTGGAAGCTTTGGACCTTCCGATTTTTTCGGTCAGGAGTGCGGCGGGGGGCCGGGGGGAGTATCTGCGGCGGCCGGACCTGGGGCGGCGGCTATCGGCGGGGTCGCGCGCTGCCGTCGAGTCGTGCGAGCCCACGCAAGGCCACCCCCGGGCCTTGAGTGGGGCACTCAGCCTGGTAGTCGTCGTCGCGGATGGGTTGTCGGCGGTGGCGGTAGAGCGGCATGCCGGGCCGGTGCTCGGTTCCCTGCTGCCGCTGCTGGAGGGTTGGGCGGTTGGGCCAGTGGTGATTGCGGAGCAGGCGCGGGTGGCGATCGGAGACGAGATCGGCGAGGTACTCCAGGCGGCGGCCACGCTTTTGCTGATCGGGGAGAGGCCGGGGTTGAGCTCTCCCGATTCGATGGGGGCATACCTTACCTGGGCTCCCCGGGTTGGACGAAGCGATGCCGAGCGGAACTGCATCTCGAATATCCGGCCGGAGGGGTTGGGGTATTCGGCGGCAGCCGGGAAGATTGCCGGATATCTGGCGCAGGCGCGTAGGCTCCAGCTTACGGGCGTCGCACTCAAGGAAGAGGCAGACAAGATTGACGGCTGAGGGTACCCCTCCCCCCTCCCCCCCCT
>Ga0335073_10006253_pt1 | contig 16714 bp, 15 predicted proteins | sample Lox_Sample_22_FD_207093 | JGI IMG/M metagenome (GOLD analysis project Ga0335073, IMG submission 207093) | Soil microbial communities from Loxahatchee National Wildlife Refuge, Florida, United States - Lox_Sample_2.2 | ecosystem: Environmental > Terrestrial > Soil > Wetlands | place: USA... | reverse complement strand
ATCGTGTGTCTCCCCATCCCTTCGAGAAAGTCTCCGCTGCGGTCGGGTGATTCTTGGTGCAGTAGACGTGAAACCAGACCGGGACATCTGTTCTCGTGACAGGCACGAGAGTGAATGGCTCAGACGGACCCGGTCTGGGAATTCCGCAGCTCACGCAACGTAGCTCCCTTTACGCTTTGCGAGTGCCCTCATCAGATCATCACGACGGTCGAGGGCGTCCTTCGGAGCCACCGGCTTTACATTTTTGCCCCCTGGCCCTGTTTCCGCGATCCAGCCATTGGGATAGTGGAACCATGCAGCGACCTTCCACGTGTCAGCTACAGTGCCGAAGGCCGCCAGGAGATCACGCATAACCGGCAACGGCTGATACGCCGCATCGAACTCATAGCGCGGAAAATATTCCTTGCCACCAAAGGTCACGCTGAAAATCCTCCCGCGCCGTTTCCAATCACTTGCAGGGAGCGATTTGTTCGATGGGGGATCCGGCTGCAGCCGGTTCAGCATCTCCGCTGTAAGCCATTCGTCCTCATTGAAAATCTCCCGGATGGTCTGAAGTCGATGGAATCGCTCCTCTACCAGGCCGATTTCGGGCTTAATCAAACCGGTCAAGAGTCCGGCTAGTTCGTCGGCTTGCTGGATGACAGCCACTTCTCCGGAAGACACCATCAACTTCACAGCCTGCTCGATCCCGCGGCGAAGCGAGGGAAGAAGAGCCGGGTCGGTGCCCTCAGGGACTGCTACATCCAACACAAATGCCTGAGTTGAAGCCTTTGCTGTTTGAGGTACTCTTGACATGGAAAACCCTCCTGCCAATATTGCTTATATTGTTGCACATGTAGGCAAAATAAGCAAATTCTTCGCGAAACCGCAGAAGGCGCCATATATAAGGATGGCCCAATCAGGAACGGCCCATGCGTCGCGATCTCTGCCGACACGGAAAAGCGGCCCCGAAGGCCGCTTCGATTCAAGATCCATCGAATTCGCTCCTAACCGCCGACGAGGAAGGCTCGCGCGGCTCCCATGATCTCCGGCGCCACGGTCTCGAGATCGTTTTCCCTCATGAGCCGAAGTGGGACGCGGTCGCCGAGTTCAGGGTTCAGGCCGGTCAGCCAGGATTGGATTACCGTGGGATCTTCCTTTTCGGCGAGCATCCGGACCAGTTGGAAGGCGAACCGCAAACGCTGTTCGGCATCCCCGTAAAGCTCGCTTCCCTTCATCCACCGGTCGACGGCGCGCACGTCCCGGACACCGCCCACGTAAGCTGTGAGCTTGCGGCCGATAAGGCCGACGAGCTGCTTGACGATCTCCGGGATGGGGAGGCGGAGCGCTTCGCGGTGCGCCGCAAGATCAGGGCGAGATGCGGGAACGGTTGCCATTTGGAACCTCCTGCAAATGTAAATATACACCATTTTACATACAAAAAGCAAATAAATTACGATTAAATGGCGAGACCTGCTGTTTTTCACAGTGTGGTCTGAAGGTTTTGCCGCTTAATTGCGCAGAGGCCATTTAATGACGGGGGTCGGCTTCTGACCTAGACATCAGATTTCACCACCTGCCATTGGTTTCTCAGTTGTCGCGCGATTTGAACATCGCTGGCGCCCCGATACGCGCCCTTCTCTATCAGCACAACCTCTGGCTCTTTGATAGCGTGATGGGCTACAATTCACTGATCCTCTGATCGATACCGGATATCTGACCTGTTGAGCCGTGTCCCAGCTACCGGTAGACCGTGTGCGGACCTTCTGCGTTGATTCTCATGAATCGACGCGTGCCATTGATTATTCTTTTGAGCGGAGATTCGGAAGCGGGCACCTGCCGTTAGACCGCGAGAGGACGCCTGATGGCGAGACCATACCCTCTTCCTCCGAGTGCCGCCAGCCTTACCGCCTCTCTTCGAGACCTCGGATATTCGCTCGAAACTGCTATCGCAGACCTGATCGATAACAGCATTTCGGCGGAAGCAACTGAAATCGATGTCTTCTGTGATCTGAGCCGCAGAGCTCCTGTTCTCGTCATCGCCGACAACGGGCGAGGAATGACCGGAGACCAAGTGATCGCGGCCCTGCGGCACGGCGCAATCGATCCTCGGCAGAAGCGCGGGCCAAAAGACTTGGGGCGGTTTGGCCTCGGCCTCAAGACTGCATCGTTCTCACAGTGCCGTCGATTGACTGCGGTGAGCACGGTCAAGGGGGTATACGCCGGTGCGGAATGGAATCTTGATGAAGTTGAGAAGAACGACGATTGGCTCATTGGCATTCTTGACCCGGACGAGATTTCAACGCAGCCCTATCTCGAAGCCCTCGGTGACAATGGAACACTTATCATCTGGCGCAATCTCGATCGACTATTTGAAGATGAAACCGGGCGAAGACGCGATGAGATTGTTAATGAGAAGCTAACGATCGTCGAACGGCACCTTTCCCTGGTGTTCCATCGATTCCTTGCAGGCGGAGTGAAGGGCCGGCGGAAGCTGGCAATCCGCATAAATGGGCACCCAATTACGCCTTTCGATCCCTTCTGCCGGAAGAACGAGGCGACCCAAATCCTCCCAGAGGAAACAGTATGGGTAGATGATGTGGCGATCACCATGCAACCGTACATCCTGCCACACCACAGCCGCCTGTCGCCTTCAGAATACGATTTCTACCAGGACCGAAGCGATTTCATTTCCAATCAGGGAGCGTACGTTTATCGTAATGGTCGCCTGATGGCGTGGGGCGACTGGTTCCGAATGGTGCCCAAGGGAGAGGCGACAAAACTCGCTCGCGTCCAAATCGACTTCCCGAACTGCCTTGACGAAGCGTGGACAATCGACATCAAGAAATCTCGCGCGCGTCCTCCGCATGCTGTGCGTGAGCGCCTGCGACAGATCATCGCGAAGATTGCGGATCGCAGTGTGACCGTGCATCGCGGCAGAGGCAAGAGGCTCTTCCACGAGGATAAAGCTCCGCTTTGGGAGCGCTATGCAGACCATGGTGGCATTTGTTACGAGATAAACGCGGAGCACCCGCTGATCACGGCGATGAGCCAAAAACTGGCACCGGAGGACGCGGACTCTCTACGGGTGTTGCTCCAATCGCTCGCTGCATCTCTGCCTGTGGAGATGATCTATTCCGACTACTCCACACATCCGCGTGAAATGACACGGGCGGCAGCGGAGGCAGATTTGCTGCTTGAACGCCTGAAGGGTCTCAAGCAGGCGCTGTATGGTGACGGACCGGGTGATCCAGAGGCATTTCTTCACATCGCTCAATCTACCCGACTCTTCGATGGCCAGATCGAAACCGTAAAAAACTTCATTAGCGAGAGCTTTATATGAATAGCAATGCAAACGCGGAAGAACGGAATATCGCCAACGCACTTATCTCGGGTCTGGCCAATTTGACGGAGACACCTACACGTGAAGACGTTGAACTGAAAGGGCAGCAAATAGCCGCCGTTTTCGGATATACCGGTGATCTTCGGAACATCATCACCGAGGCAATGATCTCGGTCGACACGCGGATGGGATCGGGCGTGTCGCTGGTCGACGTCGCAGCGAAGCATGATGACCAGTGGGTCGTAAAGCGGGAGGATATCGATTGGATCTATACGAAAGCCTACGAGAAGTTTCTCCGACAGGAAGGCTGGCCACCTCCAATGATCACGTCGTTGACCGATGTAACCAATCGGATTCTCGGACTTCTGCAGGATCCGCGGAGTGAGGGCACGACTTGGAATCGCCGCGGTCTTGTCATCGGTCATGTGCAGTCCGGCAAGACGGCCAACTACACAGGTTTGATCGCACGAGCAGCTGACGCTGGATATAAGTTCATCGTCGTCATCGCCGGTATCCACAACAATCTGCGCAAGCAGACACAGGAGCGCATCGACGAAGCGTTTATCGGCCGATCCAGCGATCCCGAGGATCGCCGTACGATCGGCGTCGGCCTGGAGCCAGGCTACCCCCATCCGGCTACGCTCACAAATATCAACGAGGACTTCAACAAGAACACTGCCACCAAGAGCGGCTGGAAGATCAATGACTTCAGCAAGCCGATCATTCTGGTGATCAAGAAGAACGTCACCACACTCACCGAACTCCATAAATGGCTCAAGGATCTCAACGCCAAGGGCGACGGTCGGATCTCCGATGTGCCGATGCTGCTGATCGATGACGAAGCCGATAATGCGTCAATTAATACGAACAAAGAGGACCTGGATCCGACCCGCACAAACGCGATGATCCGCCGCATTCTCGGGCTGTTCGCGAAGTCCTGCTATGTCGGTTACACGGCAACCCCATTTGCCAACATATTCATCAATCCCGATGCTTACGACAATGATGTTCGCGAGGAGCTGTTCCCTCGGGATTTCATTTACTGCCTCGATGCACCAAATACTTATTTCGGCGCGGAAAAAGTATTCCTGAACGAGGAGACCAGTCAGTCCATCGTACGGCCGATCGACGATTGTGAAGACTTAATTCCCCATACGCACAAGAGGGACCACCCTATCACGGAGTTGCCACCCAGCCTGTACCGGGCACTCGACGAATTCATCATCGCCCGCGCTATCAGAAACTTGCGGGGCCAGACGAACAAGCATTGCTCCATGATGGTCAACGTCTCGCGCTTCGTTCCCGTGCAGAGGACAGTACGCGACTTTCTCAGTCTGCGCGAGAAGAAGATTCGAGAGGCGGTCCGGGCCAACTATTTAATGCCGGAATCCGTCTCGTCATCGAATGTTTACATGCAGGGATTGAAGCGGGCATTCGATGCCGAGTATGCCGATGTCGGCTTCAACTGGCCCAAAGTGAAGGCCTCGCTCAACGGCGTGTTCGACCACCTCCATCTCTACGTCATCAACAGCAAAAGTGACGAGGTGCTTGACTACGCCAGATACGAGAAGGAGGGCGTCGGGCTCACATCTATCGCGGTCGGAGGCCTCAGTCTCTCTCGCGGTCTGACCATTGAGGGCCTGACTATCAGCTATATGTACCGCAATACCCGAATGTACGACACCTTGATGCAGATGGGCCGCTGGTTCGGCTACCGACCGGGCTTCGAGGATCTCTGCCGTGTGCATCTTTCCCGGGATTCCATCAACTGGTACTCCCATATTGCGCTGGCGGCCGACGAGCTGACGCGGCAGGTAATGCGCATGCGTCGCGACGGACTTAGCCCGCGACAATTCGGGCTGTACGTTCTTGCCCATCCCGACAGTTTGCTGATCACGGCCGCAAACAAGATGCGGACAGGCGAGAAGGTAAAATTCCGACAAAACTTCAGCGGCCGAATGCTAGAGAGCTACATCGTCTCGATCGATCGCGATATGAACTCCGCCAACTTCGCACTGGTCGAGCAGTTCTGGCGCAACGGGTTCGGCGGCTGTGAACCCGAGGACTCGACCAAGGGGATAATATTCCGCAACGTTTCGGTAGAGGAGATCGAGGATTTTCTTCTAGGCTTCCAAGCGCACAGCCAGTTCGCCGATCGAAAGGCCGATATCATCGCCTATCTGCGCGCACTCGCCGCACAGCACCCCGCTGGTGATGTGCTTCTCATTTCACCGCGGTCCGGCAGCAGCCAGCCTTATCGGTTGAACGGCCAGTCTCGCGTAGTCGCGGACCTTCAGGGCTCGGCGTGGCGATTGAACAAGGATCGCGTGGCTTCACGGGGCGACGAGAAACTCGGCCTGTCGCCGGCGCAGCAGACTGCGGCAGAAGATCTAGCTGCCTCAGGGGAAAACCCCGTAGCGCCATCAGACACGCATTACCGCGAGATCCGCAACAAACCGCTCCTTATGATTCACAGCCTCGACCCCCACGGAAATGCCCGAGTTGAAGGGCCCATAGTCGCGTTCGGCGTCAGCTTCCCAGGCGGACACTATGACACAGAGATCGAAGTGGTTGTGAACCGAGTGTGGCTAGAGAGAATGCAGGGTGCTGCGGATGATCCCGATGACGAGGAGGATTACGATGCCTGAATCCTCTCCGTGGGACGAGATTGCCATCCCGAACGGAGACTTCAACGTACGACAGGTCTCGGCCAACACGGCCGTTCCCTGTTTCTGGGGGCGGGACAGTGGTGGTGCGTGCCTCTTCATCGCGGAACTCCAGGGCGACCACACGGATCAATATCGGAAGAGTGCCGTTACGGTGAATGGCATCAAGGTCGATCTTCGTGGCGGCGATCACGGCGAAGAGCGCCTCGTTCTCACCCTCGAAAAACAGATCGACCGCGATTTATTCGAGGGACTTTGCCGCACGCTCGCTTCTGCTCTGGAACATGCGACTGATTCCGCGAGTTCGCTAGCGGTCGCTCAGGCCCACATCCGCCGCTGGAAGACTTTTCTCTCCGGCCGCGGCGGCCCACGTCTCTCTCCGGAGGAGGTCCGCGGTTTGTTCGCGGAACTCACTTTTCTTCTTGAGTTGATCGAGAACGGCGCGTCGGTTACTACCGCTGTGGAAGCTTGGCTTGGACCTGAGAGATCACATCAGGACTTCATCTTCGCTAATACAGCAGTCGAGATCAAGGCGCTTTCGGGCACCGAGCGCAATGCGGTCCGCATTTCTTCCGAAGACCAGCTTGAAGCACTGAACGATAGCCTTTTTATCCGTCTATACCGGCTGAGCAACTTGCCTGACGCGAAGACTGCGCGTTCATTGAACAAGATTGTCTCCACGGTTGAGAGTGCGCTCGACGACGCGGAAGCGGTCGTGGCATTCGACCGTAAGCTGTCGGCGCAAGGGTATGCGCCACTACCTGACTACGACGAGCCAAGTTTCGTTGTCAGTGAAGTTCGAACGTACCTTGTCGAGCCCGAGTTTCCCAAGCTTATTCGGTCGCAACTGCCAACCGGCGTCGTAAAGGTATCTTACGATCTCGAGTTGGAAGCGATTGCGCCATTTCAATGCGATAACGCTTTGGTTTTCGGGGGAATCTGATGGAGCAGACGGTTGAAGAGTTCTTTCATGATTTCCGCCAGGAAACACTGGCGGGAGCTGAGTCCAACAGCACCTACCAGCTTGAGGCTTTTATGGACGCCGTCTCGAACGAACTGATTGAGACTGGTTTCGTCGAAGGTTTCGAGCACTGCCCCTACCGCCCAACACGCGGCCTGCGGGTTGATGGTTATTGGTTCAATGATGAAGGGGTGCTCGATATCTTCGTGGCAGATTTTGACTGCCGCCGTGAATTGGAGACTCTGACCCGCACGGACGTGGACGCCGCATTCAAGCGTGTCAGCAACTTCTTTGAGGCGAGTCTTCAAGGTAAGTTGGATCCTGATGTCACTACACCTGAGTATGGTCTCGTTCGGCAAATTACCGATCGGCGCACTATGTTGCGGCAGGTAAACTTCTTCCTGGTATCTGAGCGGATGCTCAGCGAGCGCTTTCAAGCGTTCCCGGACGGTGAGGTCAGGGGTGTTCGCGCCACGTATCACATCTGGGACATGGCACGATTCCAGCGTCAGCGCAGTTCGCGTGGGCATAAGGAACTGCTCAATATCGATTTCTTGGAGCTCTTCGGCGACGGAATAAACTGCCTACCCGCCAACCTCGGCTCGAACACCTTCCCGTCCTTCCTGATCATTATGCCGGCGCCGATCCTCACAGCGCTCTATGAGCGATACAGCGCGCGTTTGCTAGAGCAAAACGTTCGAACTTTCCTTCAGGCTCGTCCGCAAGTAAATAAGGGCATCCGCGCGACGATCCTAAACGAGCCGCAGATGTTCTTCGCATATAACAACGGCATCACCGCAACCGCTCAAAAGGTGGAAACGCGAATAACCAGTGGCGGGCTCCAGATTGTCCAAATAACCGACCTCCAGATCGTAAATGGCGGTCAGACGACCGGCTCGCTTTTCCACACTCAACGCCGCGACAAAGCCGACATCTCTGAAATCTTCGTGCAGATGAAACTGTCGGTCATCGACAGTGAACAGAGTGAAATGGTGGTTCCTCGCATATCGGAATATGCAAACACGCAAAACAAGGTGAACGCAGCTGACTTTTTCTCCAATCACCCCTTCCACGTCCGCATGGCCGAGTTCTCGCGCCGCATCTGGGCCCCCGCTCAAAAGGGTGCACAACGGGAAACTAAGTGGTTTTATGAGCGCGCGCGGGGCCAATATCTGGACGCGCAGTCAAAGCTCACTATTAGCGAACAAAAGAGGTTTAAGGCGGAATACCCGAAAACCCAGATGTTTACGAAGACCGACCTCGCCAAGTTTGAGAACGTCTTCGACGATCATCCCAAATTCGTGAACCTCGGCAGCCAAAAGAATTTCGCTCGCTATGCCTTCAGGATAGGCAAAGAATGGGAGAAGTCGTCGGACGGCTTCAACGAGCTGTATTTCCGCCGGGCGATTGCACGCGGAATTCTCTTCCGGACGACGGAAAAACTTGTTTCCGCCCAGCCATGGTACAACGGCGGTTACCGTGCAAACATCGTGGCCTACACGCTCTCCATGCTAGGAGAGATCACAAAGCGACGAAAATCCAGCGTGAATTATCAAAGAATCTGGGCTGGACAGGCGGTGGACGACTTGTTATTCCAGGCCCTAGACGACATATCCACAGCTGTAAACGAAGGCATAATCTACCCGCCCCAAGGTATCTCTAACATCTCAGAGTGGTGCAAAAAGGAAGGATGCTGGACTAGGTTGCTCGAAGGGGTTGACGATATCGCCGAGGGTCTAACCAAGGGATTCTGGAAGGGACTGCAGTCCGCGGAAGATGATCTTCACGAGGTAAGGACTGCTCGGCAGAATCAGAAAATCGAAGACGGGATTGAGGTCCAAAAACAGGTCTTCGAAGTACCAAAGGAGAAGTGGTCGGAGATACTCACAAAGGGCCTGAGTCGAAACCTCCTCACGCCGAAAGAGATCGACATCATCCGAATTGCCGAACAGATCCCTGCAAAAATCCCGACCGAGAGGCAGAGTGCGGTTTTGGTTGAGATTCTTGATAAGGCTCGACAGGAAGGGCTTCTTTAGCGCAAGGCGCATCCCGGTCCGGAGGTAGGTTCGGAGTGGCGACGGGTTTTGCTGTCTCGTTAGCTGTGAGTAATCGGTCGCTTGAGCCCGATACAAAGGATCAGTATAGAAAGGCGCGCATTCCAACTTGAAAAACTTGCGGGTTTGCTTCAGCGGGTTCTCGCCAGGTATCCTGGACTCGTGATTCCCGTTATCGATTTGTTTGCTGGGCCAGGCGGGCTGAGCGAAGGCTTCGCATCATTGCCCGATGATGCTGGTGGGCGTGCGTTTCGGGTTGCACTGTCAATCGAGATGAATAGCGATGCACGGAGAACCCTCAGACTGAGGAGCTTCTACCGGCAATTTGCACCCGGATCTGCTCCCGATGCCTACTATGAATTCGTCAGAGGGAGCATTAGTCTTGACGAGCTCTTCCGCCTGTTACCGAAAGAAGCTGAAGTGTCTGAACGCGAGGCTTGGCAAGCAGAGTTGGGGAAAGTAGACCCTGAGGAGGTCGATCGGCGCATTGCGGAGTCTCTGGGCGGTGCAGCCGATTGGGTTCTGATCGGAGGCCCCCCCTGCCAAGCCTATTCCATGGTGGGGAGGTCTCGAGTTAGGAGCGTCGATCCTGAGAAATTCGAAAAGGATCATCGACATTTTCTGTACAAGGAATATCTCAGGATTTTGGCCGTCCACCGTCCTCCCGTCTTTGTCATGGAGAATGTCAAGGGCATCCTCTCATCCAAAGTGAAGGGAGCGTTGATTGTAGAACAGATCCTCCGGGATCTGGAGAGCCCTTCTATCGAGGGCGTGGCAGACGTGCAGTCCCTACTCCAATATCGGCTTCATGCTTTTGCCGATTACAGCGCGGACTTGTCTGGCAAGCAGGATGACGGGGACAACAGCCCCTCGGATTACATCATTCGCTCAGAGCAGCACGGAATTCCACAAGCTCGTCACAGGTTCATTGTTCTCGGCGTTCGTAGTGACATCGAGTGGAAGCCTCGAAAGCTGAGGAATTTGAAAAAGCACTTGGACGTATGGCATGCAATCAGAGATCTTCCCGCTCTCCGAAGCCGTCTCTCTGGAAAGGGAAGCTCAAAAAAGGAGAATGACACCCCGGAAGTGTGGATGTCGACAATAAGGGAGATGTTCGGGGAAGTGCCGCTGCATGTTGAAAACGGAATTGCCCTGGAACTCCGAAGACGTCTGAAACTTTCAGCAGCGGGTCTTAGAAACGTAGGCCCGGGAGGGCCCTTCGTGGCACGTGCGGCCGATCCAGCTCGGCATCGGTCCTGGTATCACGATTCGCGGCTCGGGGGTGTATGCAACCATGAGTCTCGTCGACACATGAAGGAGGACTTGTGGAGATATTTGTTTGCATCCTGCTACGCCGCGGTTCACAAAAAATCGCCCAGCTTATATGACTTTCCCCCGGAGCTGCTCCCAGACCACCAGAACCTCAAAGCTATGGAGTCCAAAGAAGAAGAACTGTCATTTGCGGATCGATTTCGAGTCCAGGTAAAACTAAAATATTCGACAACCGTCACTTCGCACATCGCGAAGGACGGGCACTATTTCATACACTATGATCCAAAACAGTGTCGAAGCCTCACAGTGAGAGAAGCTGCACGCCTGCAGACGTTTCCGGACAATTATTTCTTCACCGGCGGAAGGACAGCGCAATATAAACAAGTAGGAAATGCTGTACCTCCGCTGCTCGCCAAGAAGCTTGCAGCGATCGTGTTGAGCTGTTTCGAACACGGGGAGCATCTTCAAAGTGGATAGGCTTAGCAAAGAACGCCGGAGCTGGAATATGGGGCGGATTCGGTCCGCTAACACTACCCCTGAGGTTCGGGTTCGTTCTATCCTTCATCGGCTCGGATACCGCTTCCGCCTGCACTCGAAGGCACTTCCTGGGCGACCCGATATTGTTCTGCCGAAATGGCGTCATGCCGTTTTTGTTCATGGATGTTTTTGGCATCGTCACAAAAGCTGCAAATTCTGCTATACACCGAAGAGCAGAACTGAGTTCTGGACTGCGAAGTTCGAAGGCACAATCCGCCGGGATCAGGTGGCAGTAAATGCGTTGCGGGGTATGGGCTGGCACGTCACGATTGTTTGGGAATGCGAAATTGAGGATGAGGCAAAATTGGCCTCAACGCTCAGGGCGGCGATCCAATGTGCAGCTTGAGAAATGGTCAATAGTTATTCGCAATTTTGTCTGGGCACGACGAAGTATAAAGGGCTCTAGGATTAGCTCCTGATCGCGCCGGCGTTGATGGATGGACGCCTAAGCGCCTCAACGACCACCTCAATATTCTGAGTGTCGCTGGGGCACTGCGTTTCGATGGAGGATTCAACATCTCCATCCGAGTTGATGATCGAAGCTCCCCAGGTCACGTCGGCTGTTCCCCACACAATCTCGCCACCTCTTTCGCGTTGCAGGACAACACAAACGATGCCTCCTCCCGTGTCGTTCGCGCCAGCATGGAAGCCCTCTTCAGATAAGGCTGCGGCTACCAATTCCATAATCTCCTCTTCGGATCTTTCCAATTCCTCTTGCCTGATCATCCTTTGCACACCCTTTTCAGAAGCAATCTGGCTGGGACTACAGACTACGATAGCTCAAGTCTTGTGCGCGATCAGCTCTTTCGCGAAGGCCTCGGCGCTGGGCCAATCGGCGGAAACGTAAAGATCTTCATTCTTCCCGTTCGCATTCTGGCTGACGACGAAGAACGAACGCAGGTTTGGATTCAGACGAACATCCTCGATGCCAGCCTCGCGGAGTTCGTTCCACAGGAAATCCTCGTACTCCAATCCATTCGGATCCGGGATGTCGGCGGGGTCGTAGTTGGAACTGATTTCCAGCGCCGCAGCAAGGGCGCTGATGGCATCCTTGCCCATATTCTGGAACACCTCGAGCGCGTAGCTGCAGTCATACGTCTTGATGACCTCAACGCGTCTGTTCCCCGCTGACCGCTCGAAAAACGTTTCTTGCTTCGGCAATTCAGGAGCCCTCCGAGGTCAACGAGTTGAGAATACCACCAGACTGTGGCTATTATTATTGAACCAGTTCGACCGGCCCAGCGAGGATTGCGATGCGCTTTTCCCCCAAACGCACCCAATCCGTTGCCGTTATTGTCACGTGTGCGGTCGCGATCATACTGCTCGTCGTATTCGTCGGTTACCGTATTCGGCGGCGGGTTGCATCTGACAGTGCCGGCGCTCTTCTGCGCCGAGCCGATGAGCTGTCATGGAACGACAACTGGTTTTCTGCCGCGCCGCTTTACCGGCAAGCCGAAAGCAAATTCGCGGCTCAAGGAAACAGAGCCAAAGCGCTTTATGCGCAGGTGAGTCAGATTCCCGGCGGTGCCGAGTCCACCAGTCTTGCCGAAACGATCTACACGCTCACTCAGGACCTCGGCCGACCAGAAGCGGCCGACGCTGAGACCCGCCTTCGGATCCTCGTCGTCCGCGGGACGATCGAGAATAATTACGACGCCGGCATGGCCCGGCAGACCTGGAAACAGGTAGCTGATCTGGCTACGCGCCAGGGACATCTGCTCCTTGCCTCGCGCGCACTGGGCGAGCAAGGGATCGCAGCATTTCTGGCAGGCGATACATCCACGGCCAAACGTGAGGTCCTCACCGCCTGGGGAGTCTCCAAAGTCTTCCGCGACACCGAGGCTCATGTACGGTATGCGAGCCTCTATGGCGCTGGTCTCGTCGAACTCCACCGCTACGATGAAGCGCTCATTGCGCTCAATGAGGCGATCAATACCGCAAAGTCCAATCCGGCGGTGGCGTTTCCCGCCGTGGCGGTTTCGTCCAAAATTGATGCGCTTCGGGGCCTTCATCGCTACCAGGATGCGCTCAACCTTGCAGGCCAGGCGCTTGCGGAGATCCCGAGTCCTGCGCTCAAGGGGCGCTACTACCAAATCCTCACATCAAGAGCCAGCGTGTATGAGGACGTTGGCCAGTGGGACAATGCGATCGCCGACTTCAACCAGGCGCTTTCGTATGCGAAGCAACTAGGCTACTGGCGCGGCATCACACAGGTCGGCGGTGGACTTGCCGAAGCATACGAACACCAGAACGATCTCCAGCAGGCTCTCTCGGCCGTCGATGAGGCGATCACCGCCAACAAACGAATTCCCGACGAGCTGTATTTTGTTCCCCGCGATCTGGCGATCAAGGCTCGCATTCTCGGAAAGCTCGGTCAGCATGACCAGGCCGATGCGCTATATCGGGAGAGTGCGACCATTATCGATTCGCTGCTTGAGAATGTTCCCACGCCCAACGTCGAGCGCTTACTGCTGACGGAAATGGGCGAAGTCTATGCCGGATACTTCGTCTCGATGTGCAATCAGCGCAAATACGATGAAGCTCTCCACGTTCTCGAACAAGCTCGTGGACGGGTTGAGGCCCAGGCTCTCGAACACCACGCCTATGCCCCTCCGCACCCACCGACCCCCGCCGAGAAGCATCTCACAGAGCTCAACATCGCACTGCTCAACGCTCAAGACCCGTCGCAGCGTCAGGAACTGACGGACCAGGTCTACCGCACCGAGTTGACGCTTGAACAGCATTCCCTTGCGTCGGATGCAATCGAACATCCGGTTCCACTAAAACAACTCGAATTCCTGCTTGGCGACAATGAGGTGCTTATCGAATATGTCCTCGCTGCCCCGCACTCCTATGCGCTTGCCGTGACGCACACGACAGCTCGAGCCTATGAACTCGCGAGTCGGGAGACAATCGAGGTCGATGCAAACGCGTATCGAACCTCTGTTCGCCAGCAACACGTCAACGTTGTTTTGGGTGATTCGTTGTACAAGGAACTTTTAGGACCGATCACGGAACTGCAGAATCACTCAACCCTGATCTTGGTTCCTGACGGAGATCTGCATCTCCTGCCGTTTGGATCGATCCCGGTGAACGGTGCTCCCGCGGTAGAAACCCATACGATCGCAACATGCCCTTCGTCTACGGTGTTCTCGATTCTGCGAAGCAGGCAGCAGAAAGAAGCCGACCCACCGCTCCCGTATCTTGGCGTCGCGGCATGGGTGAAAGAAACAAAGGCCGAGGGGCCATTCCTCCGCGCTGCTTCCGGTCCCAGTCAAGCAAATCTCCAGCCGCTCCCGGAAAGCAAGAGAGAGGTTGAAACCATTGCCCGCGATCTGCCTCGGCCCAGCACCATTCTCTTGGGGGCGGATGCAACGAAGACTCGATTCACGGAACTCCCTTTGCCTCAATACAATGTCGTGCACCTTGCTCTACACGGCTATGTGGACACGGAGTACCCCGACCGCTCCGCGCTCATCTTCGCGCCGGAAAGGAACGAACCGGATGACGGAATGTTGCAGGTCCGCGAGATCGAGAAGCTTCGTCTGAATGCCGGGCTCGTCACGCTGTCGGCATGCGACACCGGCGTCGGGCCAGTCGGTGAGGATGGTGTCGACAATATTGTGAACGCATTCATTGAAGCCGGCGCCGTGACGGTTGTATCCACACTCTGGGAACTTGAAGACCATTCCACGGAGCATCTCATGGCTGCGTTTTATTCACGTCTCAGCAAGGGCGAACCGAAGGGCCAGGCGCTTCGAGAAGCTCAAAGTCAATTGATCAAGGAAGGACTCCAACCCTACTACTGGGCCAGTTTCCAGCTGGTCGGCGACCCAAACGGAACGATCTGACCATCGAGAGGATGTCGTATGGCATTGACGCGATCGGAACGGGAGCAATTGCTCCAGCACATCGATGAATCTGTCCAACAGAAATTCTATGACCCGCACTTCAACGGCCGAAACTGGAAAGGGGTCGTCGCACAACATCGGCAACAGATCCTCAATTCCGATTCTGACCCTGCATTCGAGGCTGCCGTCGCGGATATGCTCGACGAACTCGGATCGAGCGGACTTGGCATCCTCGGTCCGCACACTGCTGTGACTCCACGCAGCAGCATCAACGCCAGCTTTCGTGCGGTGTATACGGACACCGATGGCCTGCGTTGGGCGTTTCAGGATGTCTTGCCTGGAGGGGTCGCGGATCGCGCGGGCGTCAAACCAGCGGACCTTCTGATCGCCATTGGGTCTCGTCAGGCGGAGCCACCCGTCTCGCCCGCCTTTGAAATGGGCCGCGGAACGGAGATTGTGGTTTCGCGTGCCGGCGACAAACGTTCCCTCCATATCGATTTGACTACCCAGAAACCGAAGTACAAATCGAATCCTTATTCGGAGCCGAAAAGCGTAGCAGCCTCACTTCTCGATAAGTCCATCGCCAATCTCAAGGTCAGTATGTTTCCCGGTTACGTCGGGATCGAGTTTGCCAATGAAGTCTCTGCGGCTTTCGATGGGATCCTCCGCGACGCAAGCCGCCTGTTGATCGACCTGCGCGGCAACCCGGGCGGCGGAATCGGCGGCCTTCGCGTCATGAGCTACCTGACGCCCGATAAAACCCCGATCGGTTTCAGCCTCGATCGCCCCATGGCCGAACATGGATACGATAAGGACAGACTGCCCCGCTTTGGCCGCATTCCCCGGTTCAAATTCCAGCTCCTGCCTTTGGCGCTGAAATTCGTCAACAAGAGATCGATTGCGCTTGTGACCGAGGGGTTTGGTAGGCGCCCCTTTCATGGGCGCGTCGCAATTCTGGTGAACGAGCACTCGACGGGCGCCGCTGAGATGCTGGCGCAGTTTGCGCAAGAGAACAGGTTGGCAACCATCGTCGGGTCCAAAACCGCGGGCCGGCTTGTGTCCCGTTCCGGAGTCAAAATTGGCAACGGATACACGCTGGTGCTTCCAGTAGCCGCCTACATGAGCTGGAACGGAGACCGGATCGAAGGCAAAGGGATCACGCCGGACGTTCCTGTCGACTGGTCGTATGAGGCGGCGCTTGAGGGTCGTGATCCTCAGTTCGAAACAGCGTTGGCAACGCTCAACGCAGCATAGCGGATTAACGACGATTTGCCGTGAGAACTTCCACGATTATCGGAGATGGAAATTACCGGAGATGCGAATGAGTAGGCGCCAGATTTCCCTCGCTGAAGACCGCATTGAGGCCTGGATTACACAGCAGCATCAGCGGCGAGTCCTCGCCGGCGAAACGACACCAACTGGACCTTGCCCAGATGAGGACTTCCTTCAGCATCTTGCCCGCAGGTCCAAGCGTATTGCCCTATCCGATCCGCGGATCGATCATGCGGCAAACTGTTCCAAATGCATGAGGCGGCTTCTTGAGCTGCGAAAGGCGCGCTGACGCCGACAGGCGTGCGCAACTTCGGACATTTGTCTGAAATCCCGAACCGTGCTGTGATCCTGTGAGCGAGGATACGTATGTCCCACAAGTTGATTGCGGCCACTGAACTGGCGGAATTCATCTATTGTGCCAAGGCCTGGGAGCTGAAATACGTCCGGAGAGTAGAGCCATCGAGCGAAACGCGGCAGTTGCAGGTTGAAGGCAATGCATGGCATGCCTCACAAGGACGGCAGCTCGCACGAGGCGACAGTTTCCGGTGGGCCGCTTTTGTTGCTCTGGCGCTCGCGGTGATCCTCTTTGTCTTTGTCTGGCTGGGGTGGGCGCGATGAACCTTCAAGTGATGGCCGCCACTCTGGTCGTTCTCGCCTTCGTCCTATTCCTGTTGGCGGCACGATCGAGAAAGATGACCGGCATTCCCGCCGGCGAAGTGTTCTACCAGGATCTCCCGGGCCAACCTTTCTTCGGCAAACCATTGCGTTCAAGCGCTTTG
>Ga0335073_10006251_pt1 | contig 16720 bp, 16 predicted proteins | sample Lox_Sample_22_FD_207093 | JGI IMG/M metagenome (GOLD analysis project Ga0335073, IMG submission 207093) | Soil microbial communities from Loxahatchee National Wildlife Refuge, Florida, United States - Lox_Sample_2.2 | ecosystem: Environmental > Terrestrial > Soil > Wetlands | place: USA... | reverse complement strand
TTCGCGAGCTGAAGGCCTTGTACTGTGACATCTGCGACGACGGGCACAACCCGGACCGGATCACGGGCATCTTCGCCGCGGACGGCGTGTGGGAGTCCGACCGGCACGGCAGGTTCGTGGGGCATGACGAGATCCGTGCGCAGTTCGCCCGGTTCGGCAAGGCGATCAGGTTCTCCCAGCACATGATCACCAATCCGGTGATCACCGTCTCCGGCGACACCGCCACCGGTCGCTGGTACTTCCTGTCGCCGATGGACTTCCGCGGCGAGCCGCGGTGGAGCTTCGTCCGGTACCACGACGCTTACGTGCGGCTCGCCGAGGGCTGGAAATTCCAGCACACCCACGTCACGCTGCGCATGGACGCTCCGCATCTCGGTGGCTGGCCGACTGCGGGCAGCGCGGGATGAGGCGCGGCGTCGTCCTTCCGCACAAGGAGATCAGCGGAACCGCGCACGGCGAGTTGGCCGGTTTCTGCGCGGCACTGGAAGACGCGGGATTCGACCACCTCCTCATCTACGACCATGTGCTCGGTGCGGACATCGCGTCGCGGCCGGGGTGGAAAGGCGTGTACACGAGCGCCGATCCGTTTCTCGAGCCCCTCATGACGTTCGCCCATCTCGCGAGTGCCACCTCGCTGGACTTCATGACCGGCGTGCTCGTCCTGCCGCAGCGGCAGACCGCGCTGGTCGCGAAACAGGTCGCAACCCTGGAGGCAATCGCGCCCGGACGCCTCCGGGTCGGGGTCGGCATCGGCTGGAACGACGTCGAGTACGAGGCGCTGGGCAAGGACTTCGGCAATCGCGGTAAACGGCTGGACGAACAGATCGCGCTCCTGCGCCGCCTGCTGAGCGAGCCGATCGTCGACTATCACGGCACCTGGGAACGCGTTGATCGTGCCGGGATCCTGCCGCTCCCCCCGCGGCCAGTGCCGATCTGGATCGGCAGCGGCGACTCACCAGCCGGACTGCGGCGCGTCGGCCAGCTGGCCGACGGCTGGCTTCCCACGCCCGCCATCGCCCCCGGCCGTGGCTTCGAGGAGGCCTGGGATCAGGTACGCAGGCACGCGGACCAGGCCGGCCGGGCAGCCGGGTCGATCGCGGTCGAAGGTCACGTTCGGATGCGAGAGCGCCGCGGCATCGAAGGGCTACGGAGCCACGTCAATGGATGGCGCGCGGCCGGGGCGATGGGGGTGACGGTCGATGTCATGGGCATGGGCGCCGAATGGCCGAAGGGACACGCAGAACTGGTGCGTGCCGCCGCAGCCGCTTTCGGCGGCTGAGGGGCTGGGCAACTCTAGCGAGTCAGACGACGCTCATCGCGGCGACGGCGTGCCGTCCGGCGAGCCAGCCGAACGCGCCGGCACACGAGATGCTACCGACGTAGACCTCGCGGTAGACGCCACCGGCCGTCGGCGGAACGGCGTACAGGCCGCGCACCGGCTCGCCGTGCAAATCCAGGGCCTGGGCATGCTCATTGATCCGGACGCCGTCGTAGCACATGTAAATCGCGGGCCGGACGGGCCACGCGTAGAACGGCGGCTCGTCGAGTGGGAGGGCAGGGATCTCGGCTTTCAGGACGTTGCGGCCCGGGCTGCGCGGGACGTCGAGCTCGGTGCCGTGGCCGTCCGCGACCGCCTCGTTGTACCCGCTGATCGTGCGAAGCAGGTTGGTGCGGTGCACGCGGTTGGCGTCGAGCCCGGCAAGCTGGCCGGCGAGCGATTCGAGCGTATCGGCCTGGACGAGCACGCCTCCGGTCTCGGCCATGAGGGCGAACTGCTCACGAGGTGTCTTACCGGTGAAGATGGTCGGCTCGTCGCCTGCGCAACGCGGTAAGAGCGCATCACGGGCGTCCGCCGCCGCGGCGTAGCGGTGGATCAGGTCGCGGATGGCCGCCTCGGGGTCCATCGTTGGCGCGCTCACCATCCGAATTTCATCGGTCAGTGAGCTCCGCCGCGCTGTGCCTGGTGACCTTCACGCCGGCTGCCTCGCGGTCCCAGCCTGGGCGGGCGGCGTGGTCGGCGCGCAGCACGAACTTCTGGACGCGGCCCACCTCGTTACGCGGCAGCACGTCGTAGAACTCGATGAAACGCGGCACGGCGAAGTACGGCATCGTCGCGACGCAGTGCCGGATCAGGGACTCCTCGCTTGGCGACGCGCCGTCCGCCAGGACGATGCACGCCTTCACCTCGTCCTCGCCCAGCTCGCTGGGGACGCCGACAACGGCCACGTCCCGAACGTCGGGATGCTGCATGAGCGCGTGCTCGACCTCGAAAGACGAGATGTTCTCCCCGCGACGCCTGAGGTAGTCCTTCTTGCGGTCATGGAACCGGAAGTTTCCGTCGGCGTCGATTGAGCAGATGTCGCCGGTGTGCAGCCAGAAATTACGCAGCACCCGGGTGGTCGCCTCCGGATCCCCGACATAGCCCTCGAAGAGCAGATGCGGGCGGCGCGGCCGCACGAGCAGCTCGCCAGGCTCACCCGCAGGCAGTGGTTCGTCGTTGTCGTCCACGATGACGAAGTCGTATTTGGACTCGGGCCGCCCGGACGTCCCCGGCACGGCCTGGTGATCCACCGACGAGAACATGATCTGGCCGGTCTCGGAGATGCCGTAGCCGGTCACGACCTTGATGCCGAAGCGCTCCTCGAACGGGCGGAACATCTGCTCCGTGATGGGGACCGCGACCACGGCCCGCATCGTGTTGTCCCTTTCGTACTCGTCCGGCTCGCGCTGCCACAGCATCTGTGTCATGGCGCCGAGCAGCAGCGTATGCCTTCGCCCCGGAAACGAGCGGGGCCAGCAGGGTGATCACCGAGCCGGACAGGTGGAACAGCGGCAACCCGCTGTAGAAGACGTCGTCCGGGCCTATTTGCAGGCTGCGCATGTACAGGTCGGCCATGTTCACCACGAATTGGTGGGACAGGATGACGCCCTTCGACGGACCGGTCGTGCCGGACGTGAACAGGATCATCGCGTGCTCGTTCCACTGGCCGGCGTCGATGCCCGACGTGGGGTGCTTGCGTCCCTTCTCCAGCACGCCGTGCAGAGACACCACGTCAAGACCCGCGACGGCGCTGCCCGGCTGCGGGTCGACGAGCACGACCGCTGAGATGGCTCGCTGGACCGTGTCGTCGATGCCCGCCACGACATCGACGTGCGCCTGGTCGACGAACAGGGCGAACGCACTTGATACCCGCAGCTGATGCTCGAGGAACGTGCCGCGCAGTGCGGTGTTCAGCGGCATGAACACCGCGCCGATGTAGGCGCAGGCGAACCACAAGATCACGCTGTCCGGGCGGGTGTCCATCACCGTCGCTACCGTGGCGCCACGCCGGACGCCAAGCTGTTCGAGGCCGCCCGCGAGCTCGAGCGCCCTGCTGTGGACAGCCGCGTACGTCAGGGGCGGTGCTCCCTCAATCTCAAGGAAGATCGCGTCGGGCGCCTGCTCGGCCTTCGCCGTCAGCAATGTCGCCATCGTTTCCTGGTGAGCGCGTCCCGACCAATTCGGGTGAGCCGCTTCAGGCGTCTGCATCTTTGCCACCTTGGGCTAACTCATCGAAAGGCCGCCGTTGACCGACAGCGTCTGTCCCGTCACGTAGCCCGCGCCATCCGAGACGAGGTACTCCACCGCAGCCGCGATGTCTTCTGGCTCCCCGAGGCGGCGCATCGGGATGCTGCGCTTGAGGGCCTCGATGTAGCGCTCGCTCCCCTCCGAAAGCATCTTGGTAACCGGCGGTGTCGCGGTCGGGCCTGGGCAGACGGTGTTCGCGGTCACGCCGTACCTGGCGACCTCGCGCGCCACCGTCTTCATGAAGGCGATCACGCCGCCCTTGCAGCCGGCGTAGACAGCCTCACCGCTGCTGCCAACGCGACCGGCATCGGAGGCGATGCTGACGATGCGGCCGGCGCTGCGCTCGATCATGCCCGGCAAAACGGCGCGGGTGCAGCGCAGGACGCCCATGAAGTTCAGTTCGACGAGGTCGTACCACAGGCTCTCGTCGGTTTCGACGAACGGCTTCACCACGTCGCCGCCGGCGCAGTTGACGAGGATGCCGATCGGTCCCAGCTCGTCAGTGACGGAGTCCACGGCCTTGGTCACCGAGGCCATCGACGTCACGTCGACAGGCACAAACACAGACCCGGGCAAGGATTCGCTGACGGCCTTGCCGCGCTCCTCGTCGCGATCGGCAACCGCTACGGAGAGTCCCTCCAAGGACAGTCGTCGCGCAATGCTCTCGCCGATACCGGACGCTGACCCGGTGACGAATGCCACCTTAGGTGCCGCCGTAGTCATCAGGGCTCCTCCTCATGCTTGAATCTGCTTCTGCTACGCTAGAATTAACTTCCGGGTAAGTCAATAGTTCTCGATCGACAAAGCCGAATGCGGAGCGCATCCGCCACGCCTTACAAGGTAACTGCCCACTTCTTCACAATTCTCCCTGGTCTGCGCTCGACGCTTATAGACAGTAAAATCTGACAAACTTTAACTCATCGGTATATCACTCCTGCATGGTAATGCCGCCTCCGACACTCAGGTGCACGCCGGAGACGGAGGGCCCGGACGTCACGAAGAAGCGCACCGCCTCGGCGATGTCGGCCGACGCGCCCAGCCGACGGGCTGGAATCGCCTTGAGCAGCGCGCCTACGGCGCGGTCAGCGTCGGCCGCGGTCGCGAACGTGCCACGCAGCAGCGGGCTCTCGATCGGGCCGGGCGCGACGGAGTTCGCGGTTACCCCGGTCCCCGCGACTCGCTGGGCGACGGCATTCAGGTAGCTGGCCTGCGCGGCCTTCGCGGCTGAGTAGCTGGCGTGCTTGGCGTCGCCCACCTTGGCCGCCTCTGATGTGATGGCGACGAGCCGGCCGTGGCCCGCAGCCAGCATCGCGGGCAGGCACGCCTCCGTCAGCAGCACCGTACCGAGGAAGCTGACTTCGACATCCCGGCGCCACGCGGCCTCGGCGCTGTGGTGAAATGGCGCCACGCTGGAGACTCCGCCGTTGAACACCACCGCGCCGATCACGCCGTTCACGGCGAGCAGTCGCCGCGCGCACGCCTTCACTGCCGCCCGGTCGCCCAGGTCGAGCGGCACCGCCACGGCTCGCCCTTTCCAGTCGGGCAGCGACTCAACGAAGGCGTAGGCCCGGCCCCGGCTGACGTATCCGACGGCGAGTCCCCACCCGTCATCGAAGAGGGCTCGGCAGATGGCCTGACCGAGCGTGCCCGACCCGCCGGTGACGAGCGCGAGGCCCCGCGGGCCCCGCGCCGCCCACTCTCGGTCCGAGGCCGGATGAGTCAAAAGGTCAGCCCGTTCCTGAGCACCTCATCGGCGATCACCAGCCGCTGGATGTCGGGCGTGCCCTCTTCGAACCACAGCGCGCGCGCATCGCGGTAGTGCCGCTCGATCGTGTGCGCGCGCGTGTAACCGATGCCGCCGTGCAGCTTCAGCGCACGGTCGGTGACGTCACCGACGGTCCTGATCGCCAGCTGCTTGCACATGGCAGCCTCGGCCGCGATGCCTTCTCCCCGGTCAAAGCGCTGGGCGGCGTCGTCGATAGCGGCCTGCAGCGCGTAGATGTCCGTCGCCATGTCGGCGATCGCGAGCCGTACCGCCTGCCGGCTCGCTATTGGCTTCCCGAACGTCACCCGCTGCTCGGCGAACACTATCGACAGTTCGAGCGCGCGCCGGGAAAGACCCAGGGCCGAGACCGCGATGCCGAGCCGGCTTACGTCAAGAAATCCGCGAAGGCCGAGGTGCAGACCGTTTCCGACGCCGCCCAGGACCGCATCGGCGGGCAGCCTGCAGTTGTCGAAATGGACGATGTCGTGGCTGCCGCCCTTGCATCCCATCGTGTGCGGAAGCTTCTCGACGGTGCAGCCTGGCGTGCCTTGCGGGACGAGGAAGCACGTTGCCTCCTCGCCGCGAGTGTCGCTTGTCCTAGCGATGAGGTGCATGAGCTTCGCCTCGCCCGCCCACGTAATCAGGTGCTTCTTGCCGTTGATCACCCACTCGTCGCCGTCGCGCTCGGCCCGCGTCGAGATGTCGCGGCCGGTCCCGTTATCGGGCTCGGTCAGCGCGAACGTGAACAGCGCGCCGTCCCTGATGACCGGAAGCCAGGTCCGCTGCTGCTCTTCGGTGCCCCACTGCTCCACCATCCGCCACAGGCCGTTCTGGCCGTGTACGAACATCCGGAAGGTCCCGTGGATCTTGGCGACGCCTTGCAGGACGGGGAAGAACTCCATCAGGCTCATTCCCTGGCCGCCCCACTCGACCGGGAGCGTAAGCCGCAGGAAGTCGTTGTCCCGCAAGATCGCGTAGGCGCGCTCGGGAAACCGTTCGGTCTCGTCAGTCTCGGTCGCTAGCTGCTCGAGTTCTGGCACTAGCCCATCAAGAATCTTGAGGTAGTGCTCGGTCTTGCTCGGCCGCGTGGTCATCGGGTCTCCTTCTCCGCCCTCGTTCAGATCACTTTGCGTTCGCGGAGGTCGGTAATCTGCTCGTCGCGGTAACCGAGCTCGCGCAGGATTTCTTCGGTGTGTTCGCCGGGCCCGGCCGGCATCGAACGTACGCCACCCGGCGTCTCGCTGAGCTTGATGGCGACCCCCGGGTGCAGGACGCCGTCGGCGGCGGCAGGCGAATCGAGGCGCAGCGCCATCTGCCGGTGCCGGACCTGCGGATCGTCAAACGCGCTCGGCACGTCGTTGACGATGCCCACGCACACGTTGGCCTCGCCGAGGATCTCGAACCACTCCTGGCGGGTCTTCTTGCGGAACTCCGCCGACAGCTCGGCGCGCACCGTGGCGTCGGCCTCGCCGGGCCTGGCGGAGAACGCGCCGCCGGGCATTGCCCCGCTGGCGAGCTCCGGACGGCCGAGCAGCTCGCAGAGGTTCGCGAACAGCCACGGTTCGGTGGCGCTGATCGTCATCAGCTTGCCGTCCCGGTCGGCGTAGACCGAGTAGTACGGGAACTCGCCAGTGAAGATACCGCGCTCGGGCGATGGCTCGGCCGCACCGCCCAGCCACGCCGTCACGGGCGGGCTGGCGGCCAGCACGGACAGCGTGGTGTCCAGGTAGGCGATGTCCACCTGCTGTCCGGTTCCCGTCCGTTGCCTGGCGAAGAGCGCGAACATGATGCCAAGCGCGGCATGCAGCGAGGCGCCGGCGTAGTCGGCGATCAGGTTCATGGGAATCACCGGGGCCTGCCCAGACCGTCTCATGAGGCCCAGAACGCCAGACAGCGCGAGGAAATCGAGGTCGTGGGCGGGGCGCAGCCGGTATGGTCCGTCCTGCCCGAAGCCGGACAGCGAGCAGTAGACGACGCCCGGGTTCTGGCGGCTGACGGTGGCGTAGTCGATGCCGAGCCGCTCGAGGACGCCGGGCCTGAATCCCTCCACAACGACATCTGCCTCCAGGGCCAGCGCGCGGAAGACGTCGAGGCCCTCGGCGGACTTCAGGTCCAGCTGCATCCATCGCTTGTTCCGGTCGAGCCAGTTGCCCGCGACCTTCCGCGGCGTGTCGTAGATGGCCTCAAGCGGATCCATATTCGTGCCCGGCCGGGTGATGCGAATGACCTCCGCACCCATATCGGCCAGCATGACTGTCGTCAATGCCGCCGGGGAAAGCAGGTTGAGTTCGAGCACCTTGACACCGTCGAGAGCACCCACGTCACGCCTCCCGCGCCTGGCAACTAGCGGACGAATCCATCCAGCGTCTCCATCCACGAAGCTCCGTAAGGGATCACGACGATCGTGTCCACTCCCGACTTGGCATACGCGTCAACCACGTCGTTGCAGTCCGCGGCCGAGCCGAAAGCCGTCAGGCCCTCGACCAGCCGAGGCGACACGGCCGCCGCAAGGCTGTCGCGGTCACCGGCCGCCAGCGCCGCGCGGGCGTGCTCGACTTCCTGTTCGTACCCGTACCAGGACAAGGCCTGCTGGTAGGACGCGGATCTCAGGTAGAACTTGAACCAGCTCCGGTACCTGGCGGCGACGGCCCGCACGTCGGCCGTCACGCACGTGATGATCGACATGAGGATCTCGGGCCGCGCACGGCCGGCCGAGCGCGCCCCCTCGTCGATCTCGGCGAGGATCCGCGGGATCGCCTCGAGCGGAGCGAAATTCAGCCAGACCCCGTCGGCAATGGCGCCTGCCAGGCGCAGCATCTTCGGGTTGAGCGCCGCGAGCGAGATGGGCGGCGGCGGCTCGGGCAGCTGGTTCAGCCTGAACCCATGCGAGCGCAGCGTCTGGCCGTCGAAGTCCGTGGGGTCTCCGGCGAACACGGTGCGCAACAGCGCGACGGTCTCGCGGGTGCGGGTGAGCGGCCTGGCGAAGTCCGCGCCGTGCCACCCGTCGATGACGGCGGGCGTCGACACGCCGAGGCCGAGGCCGAAGCGTCCGGGTGCGAGCTGGCAGACGCTCGACGCCGCCGCGGCCAGGTTGACGGCCGTGCGTACCCCGAGCGGCACGATCATCGTGCCCAGCCGGACGTGCTGGGTGTGGCAGGCAGCCGCGGCCAGCACTACGAACGCGTCGGGATCGCCGATCTCGGCGGTCCAGACGTCGTCGAACCCGTGCTGCTCCGCCCAGCGCGCCAGGTCGGCGCGTTCAGGCACGGACATGCTGACCGGCAGCTGCACCCCCAGGCGCGCCACGGCTAACCCTGCGTCCAGACCGGTTCGCGCTTCTCGAGGAAGGCGCGTACGCCCTCGGCGGCATCCGCGGTATCGGCGAGCGCCAGCACCTCGCGTCGTTCGATCATCAGTCCGGCGAACAGCGTCGTCTCCAGCCCCTCGTCGACGCAGCGCTTGCTGGCCCGGACCGCGTGCGTGGGCAGGGCCAGCAGCTCCTGAACAAGCGCGTCGACGCTGTCCGGCAGCTTGCCGGCGTCGCATGCCTCCGAGACGAGCCCGATCTGATAGGCCTCGTCGGCATCAAGCAGCCGGCCGCGCATCAACAGGTCCTTCGCCCGAGCAGCGCCGAGGAGCCGGGCAGCGCGCTGCGTCCCGCCGCCCGCCGCGAGCAGCCCGCGCTGGACTTCGGGGAAACCGATCCTCGCCCGGCCACGTGCCATGATCCGCCAGTCGCAGGCAAGGGTCAGCTCGCAGCCGCCGCCCAGTGCGTGACCGTTGATTGCCGCGATCGTGGGGCAGGGAATCGCCGCCCACGCGTTCGTCGCCGCCTGGAAAGCCAGATTGAACGGCGAGAGCCGCGCCGCGCTCAGCTCTACCGCGCCCAGGTCAGCACCCGCCATGAAGATGCGGTGCGCGCTCGCCAGCGTCACGACGCGCGGGGTGTCCCGGGCGAAGCCGAGCGCCATCGTCGTGAGTTCTTCGAGCATCTCGAAGTCCGCCGAGTTCGCCGGCGGCCGGTCGAGGGTAACCTCGGCACAGCCGTCGGGTCGCAGATTCAGCCGCAGATGGCGATACATGTGGCCTCGCGTGGTTGTCTCATGATCGGTCCTTTGCAGTTCGTGTTTCACGGCCGAAGACCTTGATGGCGTTGCCGCGGAGGAACTTCGCGGCCCGTTCGTCGTCGAGTTCGATCGCCTGCAGTTCGGAGACGATCCGGTCAAACCCGAGAGCCGGGTAATAGCCACCGTAAATGACGTGATGGTCGCGAGCTGTACGCATGTACTGGACGATCTCGGCTGGATATCGCCTGGGCGCGTACGCCGTGGTCGCATAGTAGAGGTTCGGCCATTTGCGGAGCAGCGCGACGCATTCGGCCACCCACGGGTTTCCGCCGTGCTTGAACACGAGGGTCAGCTCAGGAAAGAACCAGAGCACCTCCTCATACAGGCCCGGATGCTGCGTGGCGCCAGGCACCCGCGGCCCCGGAGCGCCGACGTTCATCATGATCGGAACGCCAAGCTCGATGCACTTGGAGTAGATCGGATAGAACTCTTTGCTGTTCGGCGGGATCGGCGGGTAGAGCAGCGCGGGCATGATCGAAACGCTGCGTATCCACGGACGGCGGCGGATGATCCGCTCCATCTGCGCAACGGCGGCGTAGCCCTCGTGCGGATTGACCCGCAGCGTGCCGAAGAAGCGCGGCGCGTACTGCTCGATCTGGTCTAGCTGCTTGTCCGACATCGTCGGGTAGACGGGTAGCTGTCCCCGGTCGATGCCAGCCAGGTCGAAGGCTTCGACCACCTGGTGGGGGTCGCCGGATTCCCGCTCGCGGTCCGCGGCGTCGCCGAACATGTGCGAGACGATCCCGAGAGACGGCCAGGCCCGGAGGCTCTCCTCGTCACGGAGGAGTTCACGCGCGAAGGGGAACTCGAGCCGCTCCTTGCCGAATTGGCATTGCACCATGACATCGATGATCCCGACGTCAGTTCGCATGGCGCTCCTCGCGGCGAGCGCCGACCCGGTTCTCCAGGGTACCGATGCCGTCGGCCTGGATCTGAACGAGATCGCCTGGCTGGATCCATCGCCTGAGCTCGTAGCCGCAGCCGCCGTCGTGAGTGCCGATACCGAGGATCTCCCCCGGGTAGATCGGCTCGTCACGTGAGGCCCAGGCGACGATCTCGGCGAAGGAGAACTGCCGGCCGGCTGTCGACCCCTTGGACCAGACCTCGTCGTTGACGAGGGTGCGCATGTTGATGCCGAACTCGTCGGGGATCTCGTCCAGGGTTACCGCGCACGGGCCGAACGCGTTCGCGAAGTCCTTCCCTTTGCCAGGACCCATCCGCATGGTCATCTCCTCGAACTGAATGTCGCGAGCGCTGAAGTCGTTGAATATCGTGATCGCGCCTATCGCGTCCTGCGCCTCGCCGACCGTCAGGCTCTCGCCACCGCCGCCGATAATGATCGCTATCTCGGACTCGTAGTCAAGACGGCGGGCGTAGGAGGGCCAGGGCACGGTGCTTGCCGTCCCTTGCACGGCCAGGTGATTGCCCTTGTAGCCGACCGGATACTTGCTGAACACGTCCGGCACTTCCATGCCCGAGCCGCCGATATGACCGCGGTAGGTCATGTAGTCCCGCAGCCGCGCTGGACGCGGGATCGGCGCGAGCAAGCGCAGCTCGGCGAGATCGCGTAGCAGGTCCCGGCGGTCGGCGAGCTCGGCAACGAGCTCGGACACGGCGTGCCAGCCGGCGGCTCCGCGACTGAGCAGGGTCGTGAGGTCGGCGAGGTCGTCGGGTTCAAGGTCCGGCTGGTCGCTGGCGTCATAGGCGGCGGGAAGCGGCAGCACGCTCGTGTCATCGACCAGGATCCCCACGACGGGGAACGGGTCAACGGTGGCCTCGTCGAGAAATGTCACGTACTTCACCGCGCGTCACCCCTCGTGAGGACTCCGACTGTACCGCCTTCAGCCTGATATAAACTTCCCCGTAAGTCAAGTACGGATTCGCAGTCTGACTAGACTAACACGTCCGCTACCTGGTCTCACGTGGTGTTGACTCCCGCTCGGCAGCAGCTAGAAACTTACTCAAGGATCAGGAGGGACGATATGGGTGAGATCAGATCAGAACGCGACGGCGCGGTCGCGGTTGTCTCGCTGGCGGCACCTGACCGTCGCAACGCTCTCGTGCCGGAGATGGCACGCGAGCTGGTTGCCGCGTGCGAAGAGATCGACGCCAACACCGAGATCGGGGCGGCGGTGATCCGCGCCGACGGCGCGTCCTTCTGCGCCGGCGCGCACCGCGACGTGCTGGCCACGTGCGCCGCCGATCCCACGGATGAGGGCAACTACGCCGCGCTGGATCAGATCTACCAGGCATTCACGCGCGTGGGGCAGTTGCAGGTGCCGGTCATCGCGGCCGTCCGGGGTCACGCGGTGGGCGCGGGGGTGAACCTGGTGCTCGCCGCGGACCTGCGGATCGTGGCGGACACGGCGCAGATCGCGCCGGGCTTCGCCGGTATCGGCGTTCATCCCGGAGGCGGTCACTTCACGCTCATGAACCGCCTGGCCGGACGCGAGGCAACGGCTGCCCTCAGCCTGTTCGGCGAGCACATCTCTGGTGCCGACGCGGCTCGCATCGGTCTCGCCTGGGCCGCCCTTCCCGGTGACGAGGTAGAACCTCGCTGTCTGGAGCTGGCCCGCCGAGTTGCCCGTAGGCCCGCGCTGGCGCGGTCGATGACGCGCTCCTTCCGGCTGTCGGCCGGGCCGCCGGCGCTCTCGTGGCAGGCGGCCCTGGAAGCCGAACGAGCGAGCCAGCTGTGGTCACTGCGCAACAGTCTGGATCTCGGCCGGTAAGCCCCCGCGCTACCGCCGATCACAGCCGATTAGATGTGCCTGCCGCCGGAGACCTCGAGCACCACTCCAGTGACGTAAGACGACAGATCCGACGCCAGGAACAGCGCCGCTCCGGCGACGTCCACGGGTTCGCCGGCCCGGCGCATCGGGACCTCCGCCTCCTTCGCGGCGTAGACCTCGGCCGGCATCGCCTCGGTCATCGCGGTGCGGATCAGGCCAGGCTGGATCGCGTTCACCCGGACACCCGCGCCGGCTAGCTCTTTCGCGGCTGCCTTCGTGAGCCCGACGATCCCGGCCTTGGCGGCGCTGTAGTTCGTCTGCCCGAACATGCCGACCTTCCCCGAGATCGACGACATGTTGATGATCGAACCTCGCCGCTGCTGCTTCATGACCAGCCCGGCGATCTTCGTGCCGAGCCAGCTGCCCTGCAGGTGCACGTCGATCACCAGGCGGAAGTTCTCGAGTGTCATGTTCTTCAGCGAGGCGTCTCTGGTGATGCCGGCGTTGTTCACCATCACGTCGATGCCGCCGAACTCCGAACGGGCAGCGTCGACAAGCGCCGTGACATCGGCCTCGCTCGTGACGTCGGTACGCACCGCGATGGCCGAACCCAGCCGTTTCGCGGCCATCTCGGCCTCCGCTATGTTGATGTCCCCCAGCACGACCTTGGCCCCATGCTCCACGAACAGCTCGGCAATGGCGAGTCCCAGGCCTTGCGCGCCGCCGGTGACGACGGCCACCCGCGAGTCCAGCATTCCCATGGATGTCAGCTCCTCTGCTGCATTGATGAATCGAATTCTTCGGCCCAGCGCCGCAGTTCGTCCTTAGCAACCTTCCCCGACATGCCCAAGGGCAGGCCGGCGACGAAGTGCACGACCCGCGGGCGCTTGAACGACCCGAGGCGGGCGGTGACGTGCGCGCCGATATCCTCCGCTGTCGGGCCCGGGTCGGCGGCCGGCACCACGAACGCGCACACCGCCTCGCCCCAGTGCTCGTCCGGCACCCCGATCACCGCGGCGGCCTGGACCAGCGGATGCTGTTCCAGCGCGGCTTCGACCTCGCGTGCCATGACGTTCTCACCGCCCGTGATGATCACGTCCTTGAGACGGCCGACGACGTGCAGCACCCCCGCGTCGTCGAACTGGCCGAGATCCCCGGTGCGCAGCCACCCGTCTTGGAAGGCGGCCGATGACAACGCGGGTTCGTCCCAGTAACCCGCGGCCACCTGGTCGCCGGAAACGACTATCTCGCCGGGCACGCCGGCCGGGAGCGGCGTGAGATCGTCGCCGACGACACGGATGACCGCGAGCGGGCTGGGGATGCCGTCGAAGGTCACCGCGCCGGACAGCTCGGTCATGCCGTAGCTCTCGGTCAGGTGCACGTCGAGCCGCTTTCTCGCCCGGTCGAGCAGCGCGGCATGCATGGGGGCCGCCCCGTAGCCCACGCGCCGCAGCGTCGGGATCGTCGTACCGGTTGCTTCGAGGTGATCAAGCAACGCGCCGAGCATGGTCGGCGCGAGCGTCGTGGTCGTCGCGCGGTGCTGCCTCGCCGCCGCGGCGAAGACGTCCGCCCGGAAGCGCGGCATGAGCACCACCGGGCGCCCGTGCAGGTGGTAGAGCGGCACGTTCATCGCCGACACGTGGCAGAGCGGATAGGCGGAGATGTACACGTCGTCGGGGCGGATCGGCCGGCCGAAGGAGTTCGCTACCATCGCTGTCCCGAGCGAGCCATGAGTCAGCAGCGTGCCCTTGGCGCGTCCCGAGGTGCCGCTGGTGAAGATCAGCCACGCGACATCGGCCGGGTCAGGCGCTGGCAGCGTGCGGCGCGGGCCGCCGGCGGGGCCACCGCGCAGCTCGGCCCACCGGGCCGAACCGATGACGACGACCTCCCGCAGCGTGCCCGCTCGTACGAGCTCGGGCCGCAGCCGGTCGAACTGCGCCTGGTCACAGACGAGGACGCTAGCCCGGCACACGTTCACCTGGTCGACGAGTTCACCCGCCGAGAGCCGGTAGTTCAACGGCACGAATACCTGCCCGGCCATCGGGACCGCGTACATGCACTCGACCCATCCGGCCGAATTCTCGGCGACGAGCACCACCCGGTCGCCCGGGGCGGCAATGGATGCCAGCGCACCGGCGAGCCGACCGGCGGTGCCAGCCAGCTCGCCGTAGCTCACCACCTCGTCGGCGAGCATCAGCGCCGGAGCCGACGGGGCGCGCAGCGCGCCCCGAAACAGCCCGTCGTGCACCAGCATCGCGGTCAGGTCAGCTCGAGTATCGTCGCGTTGGCCGTTCCGCCGCCCTCGCACATCGTCTGGAGCCCGTACCGGATCCCCTGGTCGCGCATCCGGTGCACCATCTTGGTCATGAGGACCGCGCCGGACGCGCCGAGCGGGTGGCCCATGGCGATCGCCCCGCCCTGGGGGTTGACGCGCCCCCGGTCGGCGCCGGTCTCGGCAAGCCACGCCAGCGGGACCGAGGCGAACGCCTCGTTCACCTCGAACGTGCCGATGTCGTCAACCGTGAGCTGAGTGCGCCGCAGCAGCTTGGCGGTGGCGGCGATCGGGCCTGTCAGCATCATGATCGGGTCGGCGCCCGCGACCGTGCCCGCCGTGTAGCGGGCCACGGGCCGCAGTCCTAGCTCCCGGGCCTTCTCGGGGGTGGTGAGCAGCAACGCGGCGGCGCCATCGGAGATCTGCGAAGAGTTGCCGGCGTGAATGAGCCCGCCTTCGACAAAGGCCGGCTTGAGCGCCGCGAGCGTCTCTACCGTCGTGCCGCGTCGGAGACCCTCGTCTGCCCGGAAGCCGGGCGCTTCGGGAATGGCCGCGAACTGGCCGTCAAAGGCCCCCGCGTCGGTCGCCGCTGCGGTCCTGGCGTGCGACTCGGCGGCCAGTTCGTCCAGGTCTTCGCGGGTGAGACCCCAGCGCTTCGCGATGAGCTCGGCGCCGATGCCCTGACTGAAGTCGCCGTTGGGGAACCCGCCGGAGCTCAGCTGCTCCGCATACCGGTTCCGCACCGCGGGGCCGAACGGCCGCCCCAGATCGCGCCCTGCCCCGAGCGGCACCCGCGACATCGTCTCGACACCGCCGGCGACGACGAGCTCGTACTGGCCGGCCATGATCATCCCGGCGGCGAAGTCGACCGCCTGCTGGCTTGACCCGCACGCGCGGTTGATCGTTGTCCCCGGCACGGTCTCGGGCCAGCCGGCCGCGAGCACGGAGTAGCGCCCGACCTGCGCGGCCTGGTCACCGACCTGGTTCACGCAGCCCCACACCACATCGTCTAGCTCCGCCGGGTCAATCCCGGTGCGTTCGGCGAGCGCGCGCAGCACGTATCCGGACAGGTCCACCGGGTGAACCTGGGACAGTGCCCCGTTTCGCTTGCCGATCGGACTGCGGACGGCATCGATGATCACGGCCTCGGGCATTGTTCTACTCCTGTCATCGGGGTCAGTCGAGGTTCAGCCAGTCGATGACGTGACCCATTTCATCGCTGTAGGCTCGCTCGATCTCATGGACGATTGACCGCATGTGCTCAGCGGAAAGCCTCTCGGCAGCAGCGCCGTCGCGCGCGATGATCGCGGCGGCGATCTTGTCGTGGTCGTGCAGGGTATACGGGCGGAACTCACGCTTCACGGAATGCGCGAGGTAACTCGCCTCCACGGCGAGCAGGCCGCCAAGCCATAGCTCAAGCGCGCGGTTGTCGCTGATCTTCGCGATCACCTGGTGGAACGCGCGCGAGCTATCGGTCCACACCTCGTCGGGGGCATCGAGGCTCCGCCACCCCTGCTCGGTCGTGCTCTGCAGCAACTGGGCGGCTTCGTCGGTGAGCCGTTCGGCGGCCAGCCTCGCCTGCATCGGCTCGAAGGCGAGCCGGGCCTCGATCACCTCGCGGTACGTCACGCCGCTGTGGCTGAAGAACATCGACATCGACCGCCCGAAGTCGACACCGTTGGCCTGGCGCACGATCGGGCCGCCGCGGGGCCCCGGCTTGATCTGGACGAGGCCATGCGTCTCCAGAATCCGCATCGCCTCGCGCACTGAAGCGCGGCCGACGCCAAATTCCTGCGCCATGGAGACCTCGTTGGGCAACCGGTCGCCGGCCCCCATCTTGCGCTCCCTGATCTCCCGCAGCACCCGGCGAGCGACCCGGTCCGGCGTCTTCTCGGTGCGGCGTTCGGCGTCGCCAGGCTCGGGACGCTCCGTCATGGTCATAGCCCGTGTTCCCCGATCTGGAGCAGGCGCAGGGAGACTGCGACGCGCTGCCGGTGGAAAAGTACGTCGCCGAACATCAACGGGTCCGACGCGGCGCGCTTGAAGTACAGGTGCGCTGGATGCTCCCAGGTGAACCCCATGCCGCCGTGGATCTGGATCATGCTGCGGACAGTACGCTGATACGCGGCCGAGCAGAACGCCTTGGCCGCACTGGCCAGGATGGACGCCTCCGTGGGGCCGCCCGCTGGCGGCGGCCCCACGGAGGTTTGCGCCACGGCCGCTGCATAGGCGACCGCGCGAGCGGACTCCGCGTCGACG
>Ga0335073_10006249_pt1 | contig 16725 bp, 12 predicted proteins | sample Lox_Sample_22_FD_207093 | JGI IMG/M metagenome (GOLD analysis project Ga0335073, IMG submission 207093) | Soil microbial communities from Loxahatchee National Wildlife Refuge, Florida, United States - Lox_Sample_2.2 | ecosystem: Environmental > Terrestrial > Soil > Wetlands | place: USA... | reverse complement strand
CGCGTCAAAAGCCGGTTGTGAGGTTCTCTTAACAAATCTTCAGGCAGTCTTAAGTAACAGGCGGGGTATTTTCCTTTATCTTCATGGTGTATTTCCGTCGCATGATTTTATGAACATTGGTTTAGCTGACATTTTGAGCGAGGCTCAAATCGTGAATGAATTGCGGGCAAAGAACCGCTGGGAAGCGATTGACGAGTTGGTCAACAATCTCATTGGGACCGGCAAGATAAACCCCGAACACCGTGCTACCATCACAGCGGTCATCAGAAAACGCGAATCGTCCATGAGCACCGGAATCGGGTTCGGCATCGGGATTCCACACGCTTCAACGGATTTAGTTTACGGACCGACCGCCGCGCTAGGCCGCTCAAAAACCGGTGTCAATTTTGACGCTTTGGATGGGCAACCAGTGACGCTCGTGATTCTTTTTCTCATTCCACAGGGACAGTTTCAAAAGCATCTGCACACCGTGGCCGGAATCGCCAAAATCCTCCACGACGCCAGATTTCGTCAGGCACTAAACGCAGCTCCCGACGCTGCAACCATCTTGCAAATTATCCGCCAACAAAGATTAACCGCGTGAGCCTTCCTGATTTTACTTTGCGGATTGGTTGCGCTCTGCTCTGCGGGATCGCCATCGGAGTCGAGCGGCAGTGGCGACAGCGCACTGCCGGTCTGCGAACTTACACGCTAGTTGCGGTCGGTTCGGCACTGTTCATCATTGTCGGTTGTCTGGTTCCAGACCCCAGTTCGACGCGCATCGCTTCGTATGTTGTTTCTGGAGTCGGATTTCTTGGGGCAGGAGTGATTATGCGCAGCGGCTTGAATGTCCGCGGCATCAACACTGCTGCAACGATCTGGTGTTCGTCAGCCTTGGGCACGCTCGCTGGCTTTGGTTATTTCCAGTTTGCCTGGTTGGGCACCGCTTGCGTGTTGGGCGTAAACACACTCCTGCGTCCGCTGGCTTCACTGATTGATCAGCAGCCGGTTGACCCGACAGAACAGGAGTTCAAATACGCCCTTCATCTCACCTGTTTGGGGCGACAGGAGGTGGAACTGCGCACATTACTCGTTCAACTGACGAGTGTTTCCCCACTGGTGTTGCACGAATTGGAAAGCGTGGTGGGCAAAACTCAAACTCATGTCGTGCTCCGAGCCGTTCTTTCAAGTCCAGAACGGATGGACGCACAAGTCGAACAACTGGTCAGCCGTTTAAGCCTTGAAAGAAACGTCGTCGGCTTGAATTGGCAATTATCGCCGGCGAGCAGAAACGGCTGAACTCCGGGTGCCATCAAATTCTTAATAAATCTTAAGGCGACCTTAAGTAACACTTTGGCAGAGCTCACTTTATTTTTATGAGCCTATTGGTTGTGCGTTCCATCGAGGACACCCACGCCACATCATCAAGTTGGACATTCAAACTGAAACTGGAGTGCATGAAAACGAAGTCAAAAAACATTTTATTCGTGGCAGGGATGCCGGCGCTGTTGCTGGTCGTCGCGCTGGCGGGATGCAAACGCGCCGAACCTGCCGCACCGCCCAGCCAATTTGAGCGGCAGGGCGACCTCGTCGTCATCCCGGAGCAATCCATTTTGCGCGAGCGCTTGAAATTTGATATGGCGCGCGCGGGGAAAATCCAAAGCCAGCTTTCCGCGCCCGCTGTGGTAGAGGCTGACCCGCAAAAATACGCAAATGTTTTTCCGCCTTTGACCGGACGCCTGATCCGGTTGCATGTGCAACTCGGTGACACGGTCACTAACGGACAACTGCTGGCTTCGCTGCAATCGCCGGACTTTTTCGCGGCACAGGATAATTATGTGAAGGCGAGGAGTGTCGAGACTCTAACCCGTCATGCGCTGAAACGGCAGCAGGAGCTTCTGCAAAATAAGATCGCGGCGCAAAAGGACGTGGAGCAGGCCATGAGCGATTATGAATCCGCCAAAATTGACCTCGACACGGCGGTTCAACAATTACTGGCTTATGGTTTTAATCCGAACACTGACATGCTCGGCCAGCCGTTACAGATTGTTTCCCCATTGTCCGGGCAGGTCGTGGACATGGCTTCTGCGCACGGCGAATTCCGTAATGACAACACCGTTCCGCTGATGACCGTGGCCGACCTGTCCACGGTTTGGGTGACGGCGAGCGTGCAGGAAAAAGACCTGCGTTTTCTGATGAAGGGACAGGAAATCACAGCGTCTTTGGCGGCATATCCCGGCGAAACATTCACCGGCAAGGTGTTGTTCATTGGCGATCTCATTGATCCCGATACTCGCGTCGCCAAAGTCCGCATTGCGTTTGACAATCCGGAGCGCCGCCTCAAGCCCGGTATGTTTGCGACGGTGACCTTCCTCGGCTTCCCCGAATCGCAAATCACCGTGCCTGCGACCGCAGTGGTGCAAAGCGGTTCGTCCGCTTTCGTCTTTGAACAGGTCAAACCGTGGATTTTGCAGCCGCGCGAAGTGCAAGTGGGGGCGCAACAGGGTGACCGCATCATCATCACCGAGGGGCTTGATGCGGGCGCGTCGGTCCTCTCGAAGGAAGGAGTGTTGTTCCAATGATTGCCCGCTTCGTTGCCTTTTGTTTGCACCGGCGCGCATTGATGCTGGCCGTGTTTCTCGGCCTTTCGGTCTTTGGTTTCTATTCGTTGCGGGAACTCAATATCGAAGCGTATCCCGACATCGCGCCGGTAACGGTGCAGGTCATTACGCAATATCCGGGGCACGCCGCCGAGGAGGTGGAGCAGCAAATCACCATTCCGTTAGAACGCGAACTCAATGGCCTTCCCGGCCTGCACGTCATGCGCTCGAAAAGCACCTTTGCGCTATCGCTGATCACGTTGGTTTTTGACGACGGCACGGAATACTACTTCGAGCGCCAGCGCGTGTTGGACCAAGTCAACAATGTCACTCTGCCGCCGGGCGTGCAGGCGGGGCTGGATTCACCAACGTCGCCCATTGGCGAAATTTACCGTTACACCGTCGAATCCAAGTTACGCGGCCCGCGCGATCTGCGCGACTTGAACAACTGGGTCATCATGCCACGCCTCAAGCAAGTGCCGGGAGTCATAGATGTCAATCCATTCGGCGGTGAAAATTATCAGTTCCAGGTATTCGTTGATCCGAACAAACTGGCGCAATACAACCTTTCGGTGGCACAGGTTGAGAACGCCATTTCCGCAAACAACATCAACTCCGGCGGCAGTTTGATCGTGCGTGGCGAACAGAATTTTGTGGTGCGTGGCTTGGGAGCCATCACCAAGGTTGATGATTTGAATAACATCGTCATCACGCAAAAGGATGGAACGCCGGTTTTTGTGAAGGACATCGGCCACGCGGAAATGGGAGTGCTGGAACGCCAAGGCATTCTAGGCAAGGATGATAATGATGACGCCGTTGAGGGCATTACCTTGCTGCTGCTGGGTGCAAATCCTTCAAAAGTTCTAGCCGGGATCCACCAAAAGGTTGAGGAATTAAATACAAAAATTCTGCCGCCGGATGTCAAGGTCGTGCCGTATCTCGACCGCACCAAACTTGTAAGGACGACGTTGCACACGGTCAGCAGGACGTTGCTAGAGGGCATGACGTTAGTGGTCATTGTGTTGATTCTTTTCCTCGGCAGCCTGCGCGGATCGTTTCTGGTGGCCTTGACCATTCCCTTCTCATTGCTGTTTGCGTTTGTGTTGATGTATTACATGAACATCCCGGCGAACCTGCTGTCACTCGGTGCGATTGATTTTGGCATCATCGTCAACGGCTCTATCGTGCTGATGGAGGTCATTCTCGCCCGCTACGAACAAAATCCGAACAAGGTTTTGGACGAGGCTGGCACGTTGAAAGCCGTGCTTGAAGTGGCCAAGCCGATGTTTTTTGCCACGCTGATCATCATTACAGCCTACCTGCCGTTGTTTGCCTTTGAGTCGGTGGAAAAAAAGCTATTCACGCCGATGGCCTTTGCGGTGGGGTTTTCATTACTCGGCGGACTGGTGTTCGCTTTGGCGGCAATACCAGCCTTGACATTTGTCACCTATCGCAAGCCTGGAAGAATCTGGCAGAATCCGGTCTTTGAATGGCTGCACGAGAAGTATGATGTGCAACTATTGCGGATTGTCGCCCGACCGAAAATAGCCTTGTATCCCGGAATAACCGCTGCTGTGATTGCCGTGATTCTGGCGCTCACCATCGGGCGCGAATTTCTGCCCTACCTCGATGAAGGTTCCATCTGGGTGCAAATTGAACTGCCCGCTGGCATCTCGATTCAAAAGGCCACCGAGATGGCACGTAATTACCGCCAGGTCATGCGCACCTTCCCGGAAGTTTCCTACGTGGTCACTCAAACCGGTCGCAACGACGACGGAACCGATCCTTTCACATTTTCGCACATTGAAAGTTGTGTCGGACTAAAGCCCTATAATGAATGGGGCGGCAACAAGCAGGCGCTCATCGCCCGCATGAGCGACAAGCTCAATGCGGAATTACCCGGTATGAGCTTTGGGTTCACCCAGCCAATGATTGACGGAATCTACGACATGATTGCTGGCGCGCATTCCGAATTGGTCGTCAAAGTATTTGGCGATGACCTGGACGAAGGCCGTCGCATTTCGGGGGACATTGTCAATGTCCTGCAAAATGTGCGCGGCGCGGCGGATGTGGCCGTGGATCAGGAACCGCCGCTGCCACAACTCCAGATTAAAGTGAATCGCCAAGCCGCTGCGCGTTACGGCATCAATGTCGCGGACGTGGACGACCTGATTGAAACAGCCATCGGCGGCAAGGCCGTGAGCAGCGTTTTCGTCGGTGACAAAAGTTATGATGTGAATGTCCGCTTCATTGAGTCCGCCCGCGACAATCCGCAGGCCATTTCCGATTTGACCATTTCTTCACCCAGTGGCGGACGTATTCCATTATCGGACATCGCTGAAATTCAAATGGGTCCGGGCGAAAGCACCATTGCCCGCGAAATGGGGCACCGTTATACGACTGTGAGGCTTGACCTGCGCGGACGTTCGCTCTCTTCGTTTCTCGCGGAAGCCCAGCGTGAAATTGAAGCCAAGGTTAAATACGACCACGAAAAATTTGAAATCGTTTGGGGCGGCCAGTTTGAAAACGAACAGCGGGCGCAGGCGCGTCTGGCAATCATCATCCCGGCGGTGCTGGGTTTGATTTTTCTGATTTTGTTCGCTGCCTTCGGCAAGGGTCGCTACGCCGCGATCATCATGCTCACGGTGCCGCTGGCCTTGCTCGGCGGGTTTGCCGCGCTGCATCTGCGAGGAATGACTCTCAATGTCTCCAGCGCCGTCGGTTTCATCGCGCTGTTCGGCGTGGCGGTGCAGAACGGTGTCATCATGGTTTCCAACCTCAACCGCTGGCGCACGTCGGGCGCGCCCCTTGAAAGCGCGGTGTTGAGAGGAGCAAGCGAACGTCTGCGCCCGGTGCTGATGACTGCCGCTGTCGCAATTCTGGGATTGTTACCCGCCGCACTCTCTCATGCGGTTGGCAGCGACGTGCAAAGGCCGTTGGCCACTGTGATTGTCGGTGGACTCATCACCGCCACGGCACTGACCTTACTGGTTTTGCCCGCTGTTTATTATGTTGTGGAAAGACGGGTAGAAGCCAAAAAAATCAGCCAGCCGGAGCAAAGAGAACTTCAGATTTTATGAAACAGAAAATCTTAACCGCCTTGGTTATTTCGTTGCTGGCAGCGAAGGCTGTTTTCGCCGATTCCACGTCAACAAATCCTGCCGCGCCGATGGCCGATTGGGTTGTCACCAATTCCGTTCCGGCGACCGATGAAATCACCCTTGAGGAATTTCTCAATGAGGTTGCTGCTGCAAATCTGGATTACGCCGCACAACGTTACAACGTGGACATCGCGAAAGCTGTCGTAGCCATCGCAAAGGAATTTCCCAACCCAACGTTAAACCTCGGCGACAGTCACGAATTGCGGTTTGCAGGACGTTACGTGAACGGTGTTGATCAGAGCGAGCCGGAGTCACTAAACATAGGCATCGCGCAGACGATTCCAATCGGCGGCAAACGCAAATGGGGCATTCGCATGGCGACCCAGAACTATCACTCTGCCGCCGCCACGCTGGATGACTTTGTGCGCAACCTGAAGCTGAACGCATCCGAAGCTTTTTTCACAGCACTTGCCGCACAACGCGAGCTGGAGCAACAGCGCAACACCACCGACTACCTTCGCCAGCTTGTCTCGGTGCAGGATCACCGTTTCAAGGCTGGCGACATCGGCGAGACCGACCTGACTCAATCGCGCGTGGACGAACTTCAATCCGAAAGCGATTTGCTCAACGCGGAAAACGATTCGCAAGTGGCGCAACTTAACTTGAACAATTTTCTCGGTCGCAATCGTGGTCAAACCACATTCATCTTGCGCGGCAAGCTGGAACTGGAACCGCGCACTTTTGATTTGAGCCAGCTTATCGAGAACGCGTTGCAAAACCGACCGGACCTGGTTGCCTTGCGTCATGCGCGGGATGGCGCGCAGAGCGGAGTTCATCTCGCCAAGGCCAATCGCATTCCTGACCCGACTGTGGGGGTGGGCTATACTTATAGCACGGCGACGGAAAACTTTGTCAACCCGACGCCCCAAATGGATTATCTTGGGGTGACTCTTTCCTTTCCGCTGCCGTTGTGGACTCGGAACAAGGCGGAGATTTCCACCGCCCAATCAGTAGCCGAACAAGCTCAAAAACAGGTGGAGTCTGCCGAACTCAAGGCCGAAGTGCAGGTGCGCGAGGCATTCAACACTTATGAACTCATGCTGGCGCGTGTGCAAAAGTTCCAAAGCGAACTGCTCAAGGGCGCGGATGACGTGCTGGCGGCAAAACGATTCAGCTACGAACACGGAAATTCCACGCTGGACGACCTGTTGATGGCGCAAAGCGCCGACAACGATGTCCATCAAGCCTATAACAGCGCGCTGGCTGACGCCGCCACTGCGCTCATGGAACTTGAACGCGCCGCCGGACTGTGAGACGTGGAATTTTGAGCATCGTTTTTGTCACACAAAAATAAAAAGCATCGTCGAAGGAAAGACAATATGCACACCACTGACATTTCGATCTGGAAGCACGAACATAATTTTTCCGGCGACACTTCATCCGCTGAAAAACGCACGCGCATCGTAGTCGTGTTCACTGTCGTCATGATGATTGTGGAAATTATAGCGGGTCATTTTTTCCACTCAATGGCGTTGATAGCGGACGGCTGGCACAGGGGAACTCATGTCGCGGCTTTCGTTCTTGCGGCTCTGGCATATTCTTTTGGACGCCGCCACGCACAGGATGCCCGATTCACGTTTGGCACTGGCAAAGTCGGAGTGCTGGGCGGTTTTACTAGCGCGATTGTTTTATCCGTCATCGCCATCCTCATAGCCGGAGAATCCATTCAAAGCGAGATTCATCCCATACTGACAGCCTCGACGCTGAATCATTGAATGGATATGTTTTACAATGAAAACATAGTTGGGCAATGCGTGGGCAGGTTTCGCTGCCAAAGAGGTTGGACGCAGGAGGAACTCGCCGTCAAAATGCAATTATTGGGTTGTTACATGACACGCGACATGATTGCAAAGATTGAAAGTTGCCACCTTTATATAACCGACAAACAAATTATGTATTTCGCCGAGGTCTTTGATGTAGAGGCCGACGAGCTTTTCCCGCAAAATCGTCCAGACGAATTAAACTAATGACCCGAATCTTTCGACTGAAAGGTTATCAGGCATTAACAGCGTTTTGAAGCGCGACTGGACCAAAGTTCAACCGTTCCGCCATCGCCTTTCTGTGCTCGTTGGCCAGATGTCCATAAACTTTTCCAATCAAAACGCCGCCATCCTTGTGTCCTACCCACGCTGCAATCGTCATGAAATCAATGCCGCTCATGACGCACATCGAAATAAAATGATGTCGGCAATCATGAAAACCAAATGTGAATAGTTTCGCGCGCTCGCGAACCAGTTTTAGCGACTCTTGAAATGACTTTGCTGGAATATCCTTTTCGCCACGTTGCGGCGAGGGAAAAAGCCATTGTGACACGTTGCGTGACCGGATTTTCATATCAATCAAATGAGCCTTCAGCTTTGGGTTAAAATCTACCACCCGGGCGTCCCGATTTTTCAAATCCTCGACCCCGCGCGTTGTGACTTGCCGGCGTATGAAAAGTTGCGCATTGTCAAAATTAACGTCATCCCATCGTAAACCGAGTGATTCATTACGACGCGCGCCACAGTAGGCCATGAGCCTGATGTAATCCACAAACTCCTGCGCATTTTCCGTAACTGGCACGTCTTCGCCGTTTTTACTTTTCTTCGTCTCAAACGCCGATTTGCAGAGCGTGTCCAAATCGGCGGCAGTGAACAGCGACCGTTTTTGCGTGCTGGTTTTGAGCGGGCGCAAGCCTTCAGTCGGCAACCGCTGAATGTAACCCTCCTCAATGCCGCGTTTAAGCACGTTGCGAAGCGAAATGACATCAAGATTCACTGTGCGAGGCGCAATGTCGTTTTTCAATCGCTGCTCCATAAAGCGGTTCACATGAACTCGTTTGATTTGGTCCAGTCGCAAGCTGCCGATTTGTTCAGTCCACTGCGCTAATGTGGTGCGCTCCTTTTGAATCGTGCCTGGCTTTTTAGTCCCCTGGCCGCTCGAAATGAAATCCAGATAACGCATGGCATAATCAGCGAATTTAGGCGTGCGAGTGAGCACAGGAAGATCATTGTCTGTCCGTTTGATCTGCAACCGCTTCATTTCAGACAAAGCCTGGGCGACAGTTTCCACCGGCTTGGCATCTTTGTTTTTTAAGGGCACACGGCGCACTTTTTTCTGGCCGCTGATTGCGTTCTCGACCGTGAGTTGCGCGTAATAGCGCCCATTGCGCTCCCACAGCCCGCGAATCGGTTGCTTGCGTCCATCGAGAACTTTTGAGAAAGTTGCTACATGAGATTGACGAGTGCCGAACTTCTTTGTGCTACTGCTTGCGGTTGCAATTGCATTCATGCCGCAACACTAGCACAAATACTAGCACAAGTCAAACTCGGCATTTACAAAAGCGCAGAAACCATTGTAAATAAATGATGCCGGTGTGGCGAAATGGCAGACGCACAGGACTTAAAATCCTGGGACCGTAAAAAGTCGTGCGGGTTCGAGTCCCGCCACCGGCACCACCCTTCGCTTATCGCAAAGCGATAAGTTACGGCTCCGCAAGCCAACTTTGCCCGCTGCGAAGCAAGGACGAAGGCTAACGGTTTGTCGAGTCAATGAAGGCCGGCTTTCCCGACAACGTTACCGTTCCAGGCCATACGGCAGGCCAGCGTTCGCTCGTCATAGCACGGCAGCAACCGGATTCCGTGGTTGATGAGGTTTGCCGCAACCCCTTCCCTCGCTGGCATTGGTTATGCTGAGGATTCACTTAAGTAGTTAAGTAGTAATGTGAACGCGACGAATCCTTTTCAGTTGCCGGCCTGGTCGGAAATAAACCGCGAACAGCGCCGGCGGGCCCGATTTAAAAAGACGGTCATTTCCATCATAGCCGCCATCGTGCTGTTGCTGATTGGCCTGCTGATTGAAGGTTGTCGAACCGAGCGCGAGGCACTGGCAACCCCCACGACATCGCCCAGCCTGGCTCAGACGGTTTCGGCAACGCCACAAACCACCATCGCTTCGGGGGCGGACCCGGAACCAGCGGCCGGTTCGCCGGCTGAACCGCCCACCCCTTCACAAGCCATGCCAACGGTTACCAAAGCAAACACGGTCCCGGATCCCGGCCGGGCCGGGACAGTTTACGTGGTCAAATCCGGAGACACTTTGACCCGGATTGCCAGGACATACGGGACCTCCATCCAAGCCATTGAAGCGGCCAACGGCTTGACCGACGACCGGATTCTGGTCGGGGCGAAGCTGAAAATACCCACAGCCTGAACCACTTTCCGGCAACTCGTCCCCGCAGCTCTTCCACTCGCAGGCCTCAATATTTCGGTAATACCCTGTCTTCGGAGGGACGAGCTCAGCGAGTCCCAAAAACCAAAGGAAATCAGGGACTCGTATAACTCGTCCCTCCGAATGAGGACCCTGCCGATATTTCTTGTCACACGACAAACGCGGGAGTATTTCGCCGGCAACCCCGTCCAACCGGGAAACAGCCCATTTGTGGCCGCAATAAAATTATGAAAAATCTGACTTTGATTATTTTGCTCGCCGGCGCATTGACGCCAGCCCTGGTCTCGGCCCAACCGGCCCTCACCATCTACAACCAGAACTTCGCCGTGGTTCGCGATATCGTGCCGCTCGACCTCAAGTCCGGCGTGAACGAAGTGCGTTACCCCGACGCGACCGCGCAGGTGGAGCCGGATTCGGTGATCCTGCGCGACCCGACCGGCAGACACTCACTCCAGATTCTGGAACAGAATTATCGCAACGACCCGGTCACGCAGGAGTTGCTGTTGTCGTTGTTTGAAGGCAAGACGATTGATTTTGAACGGATGCGATTGAAGGACAACACCCAGACACCTGAAATTATTCCCGGCAAAATCATCCGCAGCGGTTACGTGCCGGGCGGCGCAGCACAGCAGCCCATCATCGAGGTGAATGGAAAAATGCAGTTCAGCCTGCCGGGGCAGCCGCTGTTTCCCGATCTCGGCGATGACACCGTGCTGAAGCCGACCTTGAACTGGCTCCTGCAATCCGACAAATCGGGCAAGTTCGACGCCGAGGTCGGCTACATCACCAGCGGGTTCACCTGGGAAGCGGATTACAATCTGGTTTCGCCGGAAAAGGGCGACCTGGTGGACCTAATCGGCTGGGTCACGTTGAATAACAACAGCGGCAAGACGTTCCGCGACGCCAAAATCAAATTGATGGCCGGCGACGTGAACCGAATTCAGCCGAATCCGACAATGGGAGGAATAGCGGGAAGGATGATGTTGGCTGAATCGCTGAGCGCAGCTCCTGCCGTCACCGAGAAAGCCTTTGATGAATTTCATCTTTACAGCATTGCCCGGCCAACGACGTTGCGCGATCGGGAGACCAAACAGGTCGAGTTCGTTCACGCCGAACACGTCGTCGCGCCGACGATTTATGTTTATGACGGCGCACCGGGTTACCGCTTTTACGGCGGACTCAATTACAGCCAGGGATACGGCACGGAGGGCAACAAAAAGATCCGGGTCATGCGCGAGTTTGTGAATTCGGACACGAATCATCTCGGCATGCCGTTGCCGGCGGGCAAGCTGCGGTTCTATCGCCGCGATGCCGATGGGCAATTGGAGTTTGTCGGCGAAGACCGGATTGACCATACGCCGCGCAACGAAACCATCCGGGTGACCACCGGCAACGCCTTTGACCTCGTCGGCGAGCGCAAGCAGACCAGCTTCCACGTGGATACCGGCGACAAATGGATGGATGAGTCGTTTGAAATCAAATTGCGCAATCGCAAGCAGGATATGCCGGTCGAAATTCGCGTGGTGGAGCACCTGTATCGCTGGAACAACTGGGAAATCACGCAGAAGTCGGACGGCTTCACGAAAAAAGATTCGCAGACCATCGAGTTTCGCGTCCCCGTCAAGCCGGACGAAGAAAAGACCATCACCTACACCGTGCATTATTCCTGGTGAATTAACGTTCCTGTTGAAAACGGGAAGATTTTCTTCTGCTTGACAAGCGGGTCGGGCCGTCGAACATGGGCGAAACCATCAACTCCCACATCCCATGAAAAAATATCTATTGTACGGCGTGCTGGCCTTGCTGGCGGGTCCCCTCTGCGCAGCGGATTCCAGCCCCAAGGATGACGTCACCAACGCGGCCAAAAAACTTGGTGACAGCGCCAATTTCACCTGGCACACCACCGTAGTGGTTCCGGAAGACGCCCAATTCAAACCCGGCCCGACGGACGGTCAGACCGAAAAGGGCGGATTCACTGACGTCAAGCTTTCGTTCGGTGACAACACCACTGAATTCGTGAAAAAGGGTGAAGACGCGGCGGTTACCGATCCCGACGGCAACTGGCAGTCCCTCACCAACCTGGAGAATAACAGCGAAGGCCCGGGACGGTTCATGGTCCGCATGGTCAGGAACTTCAAGACGCCGGACGCACAGGCCGTCCAGTTGGTTGCCGCCGCCAAGGAACTCAAAAAGGACGGCGACGTTTATTCCAGCGACCTCACTGAAGACGGCGCCAAGGCGATGATGACTTTCGGCGGGCGTCGCGGCGGCCCCACCATCACCAATCCTTCCGGTTCCGTGAAGTTCTGGCTCAAAGACGGCGTGCTGACCAAATATGAATTCAAGGTAAAGGGCACCATGAGCTTCAACGGCAACGACATTGACGTGGACCGCGATACCACCGTTGAAATCAAGGACGTCGGCTCGACCAAAGTCACCGTGCCGGACGAGGCGAAGAAAAAATTGTCGTCCTGACGCCGGGTCGTCGGTTCCAGCATCGCGCCGCCGGTCGGACCGGCAGTTGGAATTGTAGCCGCCGCCGGTGGCGGACGATTGAACGCCGCCCATTCACTTCCTGTCTCATTTCCGTTCCTGCCGGGGGAATGCGAACGAGGATGAACGTGAATTTTTCGCACAGGACTTTCCGCCGGCAGTGAATTGAACTTATGGAACCGACATCCGAAATCACAACCTCCAGCCATTCAACCGCCACGTTGCCGATCCACGAACAACTGATGCGCCGGCATTTGCAGGAGGAAAACCTGCCGCAGGCCTTCATTCCTTCCTGTCCCATCAACCGGGTTTTGAAAGGCCAGAAGGCGCTGGTGACCGGTGCCAATTCCGGCATTGGCCAGGCCGTCGCCGTGGCGCTGGCCCAGGCCGGCGCCGATGTCGTGGTCAATTACGTTACCCATCCCGAAGCCGCCGACGCGACGGTGAAGGAAATCCAGGGCCACGGCGTGCACGCTTACGCGCATCAGGCCGACGTCAGCCGCGAAGATCAGGTGCAGGCGATGTTCCGGAAGATGATTCAGGAACTCGGCACGATTGACATTCTGGTCAGCAACGCGGGCCTGCAAAAGGATTCACCGATTGACGACATGACACTGGCCGACTGGCAACTGGTCATCAACGTGAATCTCACGGGCCAGTTTCTTTGCGCGCGGGAGGCCATTCGCGAGTTCAAGCGCCGCGGCATCCGTCCGGAAATTTCCTGCGCAGCCGGCAAAATCATCTGCATGAGCTCGGTGCACGAGGTCATTCCCTGGGCCGGCCACGTCAATTACGCCACCAGCAAGGGGGGCGTCATGATGATGATGAAAAGCATCGCCCAGGAAGTCGCGCCCTGGCGCATCCGCGTCAATTCCATCTGTCCCGGCGCCATCCGCACGCCCATCAACACGCAGGCCTGGAGCACGCCCGAGGCCTACCGCCAATTGATGAAACTCGTTCCTTACAAACGCATCGGTGAACCCAACGACATCGGGCACACGGCCATCTGGCTGGCATCGGATTATTCGGATTACATCCATGGCGCGAGTATTTTTGTGGACGGCGGCATGACGCTTTATCCCGGATTCGAGACGGGCGGTTGAACCGGAGCGCCGGTCTCCGACCCGGCGCGAACCAGTTTGTTTTCGAGAGTCGCCGGGTCGGAGACCGGCGCTCCGGTTTTGCAACGGCACTGAAATAAATGAACGCGGAAAAAGAGCGCCTGGCTGCGAATTCCGCCGGGACGGCGCATTGGCATCTCTGGGGGCCGTATCTTTCCGAACGCCAGTGGGGCACGGTGCGCGAGGACTACAGCACCGGCGGCACGGCGTGGGAGTACTTTCCGCACGACCACGCCCGCAGCCGCGCCTATCGTTGGGGCGAGGACGGCCTGGCTGGCATCACCGACCGTGACGGCCGCCTTTGCCTGGCGCTGGCGCTGTGGAACGGGCAGGACCCGATTTTGAAGGAGCGGTTGTTTGGTCTCACGAATGCCGAAGGCAATCATGGCGAGGATGTGAAGGAAATCTATTATTACCTCGACGCCACGCCAACGCATTCGTACCTGAAAATGCTCTACAAATATCCGCAACGGGAATTTCCCTATGCGCAGTTGGTGGCGGAAAATCGCCGGCGCGGCAAGGAACAGCCGGAATTCGAACTGCTTGATACAGGCATCTTCGATGACGACCGTTATTTTGACGTCCTGGTCGAATATGCCAAGGCCGCGCCGGAAGACATCTTCGTGCGGGTCACGGTTCATAATCGCGGACCGGAGAACGCCGTCATCCACGTGTTGCCACAACTCTGGTTTCGGAACACGTGGTCCTGGAATAATTCGGCCAAGCCGAGCCTGACCCGCACGGACCATGCGGCCGTTCTGGCCCGACATGCTGTGCTCGGCGATTATATCTTGCATTACGACGGCCAGCCGGAAACCCTCTTCTGCGAAAACGAAACCAATTTCCGGAAACTTTTTGGTTTCGAGATCTCCACCGCCTGCCATTTCAAGGATGCTTTTCACGAATACCTCGTCCACGGCAACCATTCCGCGGTCAATCCGGGATTGGAAGGCACCAAGGGCGCTATGCTTTACCAACTGACGGTTCCGGCGCGCGGCTCGCGACAGATTCGACTTCGGTTGGCTTGCAGCAGTCCCGCAAAGCCGGATCAGTCCGCTCCATCCAGACAGAGCCGACCCACGCCGGCGGCTATGGATCCATTTGCCGATTTCGACGCCGTTTTCGCCCGGCGCACGCGCGAGGCGGACGAATTTTACGCCGATTTGCAGAAGGACATTTCCGACCCCGACGCGCGGCTGGTCCAGCGCCAAGCCTTTGCCGGCATGATCTGGAACAAGCAATTTTACCATTACGATGTGCCGGAATGGTTGGCGGGCGACCCCACCCAACCGCCGCCGCCGCCGCAACGAAAACATGGGCGCAACTCGGATTGGAAACATCTCAACAACGCGGACGTCATTTCCATGCCCGACAAATGGGAATACCCGTGGTACGCCGCGTGGGACCTGGCGTTCCACACCGTGGCGCTGGCACTGGTGGACGCGGCGTTCGCGAAGCATCAACTCGTGTTGTTTACCCGGGAATGGTACATGCATCCCAACGGCCAATTGCCTGCCTACGAGTGGGCGTTCGGCGATGTCAACCCGCCGGTGCACGGCTGGGCCGCGTGGCGCGTGTTCCAGATTGACCGCAAACAGCGGCGGAAAAAAGATCCGGACGACCCCGGCGACCTGGTCTTTCTCGAACGCGTTTATCACAAGCTCCTGTTGAATTTCACGTGGTGGGTCAACCGCAAGGATGCCCAGGGCCGGAACATTTTCCAGGGCGGGTTCCTCGGACTGGACAACATCGGCGTATTCGACCGGAGCAAACCGCTGCCGACGGGCGGCTTCATCAATCAGGCCGACGGCACCAGTTGGATGGCGATGTACTGCCTGAACCTGTTGCGCATCGCGCTGGAGCTGGCCCGGCACAACAAGGTTTACGAGGACATCGCCACCAAATTTTTTGAGCATTTTCTGGCCATCGCCGCCGCCATCAACGGGGCCGAGGACGGTTGCCTGGGTTTGTGGGACGAAGCGGATGAATTTTACTACGACCGTCTTTGCCTGCCGGACGGTGAGAGTGTGCCGCTCAAGGCGCGTTCCATGGTGGGCCTGATCCCATTGTTTGCCGTGGAAGTGCTGGAACCCGCGTTGCCCAAGGAGTTGCCGGAGTTTACTGCCCGGATGGAATGGTTTTTGAATCACCGTCCCGACCTCGCCAGGCTGGTCTCCCGCTGGCAGGTGTGTGGCGCCGGCGAACGCCGTCTGCTTTCACTCTTGCGCGGGCATCGGATGAAATGCCTGCTCCGGCGGGCGTTGGATGAAACCGAATTCCTGAGCGACCACGGTTTGCGGGCCTTGTCCCGGGTGCATGAATGTGAACCGTACCGGCTTGATTGCGGCGGGAAAATAAACGAAGTCCATTACTGGCCCGCCGAATCGCAAAACGGCCTTTTTGGCGGCAATTCCAACTGGCGCGGCCCGGTCTGGATGCCGTTGAATTACCTGCTCATCGAGTCGCTCCAAAAATTCCATCACTACTACGGTGACGATTTCAAGGTCGAATGTCCGACCGGCTCCGGTCAATTCCTCACCCTGAACGATGTCGCCAATGAACTGGCGCGCCGGCTCACCCGGCTTTTTCTCAAAGGCCAGGATGGCCAGCGGCCGGTGTTGAAGTATCATCCCAAACTGGCGGGCGACCCGTACTTCCGGGATTACGTTCTGTTCCACGAATACTTTCATGGCGATACCGGTCGCGGGGTGGGCGCGTCGCATCAAACCGGCTGGACCGGCCTCGTGGCAAAATTGATTCTGCCGCGAAGAAGCTGAATGGGGGCGACGGCTTCCCGCCGGCGAATTCCTGAACCGAGAACATCAACCTGCCGGCAGGATGCCGGCGCTCCGGCTCATTTCGCCATCACCACATCGGCGGTTCCTTCGGATGCAGGCGCGACGGTTTCCGCTCCTTCCGTCTTGTGGAATTTCACACTGACGATCTTGCTCACGCCGTGTTCCTGCATGGTCACGCCGTACAGCACGTCGGCCATGGCAATGGTGCGTTTGTTGTGGGTGATGATGATGAATTGCGAGTGCGAGATGAACCGCTGCAATAAATGCACGAACCGGTTAATGTTCGCCTCGTCCAGCGCCGCGTCCAATTCGTCCAGCACGCAGAACGGGCTGGGTTTGACCTGGTATATGGAAAACAACAGCG
>Ga0335073_10006248_pt1 | contig 16726 bp, 16 predicted proteins | sample Lox_Sample_22_FD_207093 | JGI IMG/M metagenome (GOLD analysis project Ga0335073, IMG submission 207093) | Soil microbial communities from Loxahatchee National Wildlife Refuge, Florida, United States - Lox_Sample_2.2 | ecosystem: Environmental > Terrestrial > Soil > Wetlands | place: USA... | reverse complement strand
CCAATCCTTTGGATTTCCAGCTCGTTTCAGCCTTTAGGTTCCCACAAGCGCGGATATCCCGCGTCTCTACGTCACGGTATCATAATGCGAGGTATGGGCACAGTCGGATTACGGAGGCAGCTCTGGTTATTGATTCAATCCGTCATTCTGCCGTCTCTACTTGATGGCGTGCCTTTCAACTCCCAGAAATATCAGCAGTGGCAATGGCAAGGCGTCAATGGCTTGTTTTGAAACCTCTTTTTTAACATTGAAACCGTGGCTTTGTTTACTTACGAAGCTGTAAATGCTTTTTCATGGACTCGATTTAGATTTAGGATTTACCGGTGGCGTAGAGGTTAAAATGGTGTTGTGATGATTGGCACGATCTTCGGTAACGCGGCTGGGGGTTGGGGTTCGGTGGCGTCTCATCGGCAGAATCTCCAGTGTACCTTAAGCCACCATGCCCTTTCATGTGCCATCAACAAAACCCAATTCCTCATGTGCTTCAATCTACCGTAAACTTTTGAGGGTCTTTGCAGCTGACAAGCTGTCCATCAGACTTTTCTGGTGCTTCCGTTCAAGCGGTTCTTCCATTCTTTTCCTTTCCATACCTACAATCACTCCGACTTGGACCGAAAGCATGCACGATCCCGATGGCAGCCATCTTCACAGGACAAGCTGGCACAAAGGCAGAAGCCAAAGTGCGTGGTGACCTCCACCAATTGCCGCCACCAAAGATAGCCTTACTCGACCGTAAGGTAAGCGGAGACTAGAAGGAGCCAGGCAGAGGGCCGAAAGTTAATATCCCGGCGTGCGAAAGGGCCTTGGAGCGATACGAGGGCCACGAGAAAGAGAATGGGCGATAACACAGGGGCATTTACGACGGCAGCAACGACAAGGCTTGCCGACTGGCTCGCCACACGACGCACAAAACGGCTTGTGATGATCAAACCGTCTCAGGCGACACTTCTGCTGCCCCTCACGTTTCTGGGCTTGTGTGGGGTGCTGAGCGGCCAATCGATGGCGGACGACGTCGCTCAAAAAGAGCTTGGGCCGCCGCGTGTCGCCCGCCATCTCTACCGGGGTCACTCAGCGTGCACACCCACCACCCGCCTTCAAAGATTTGCAGGACGCTTTGCCCAAACTCCCCGTAACAAGAGACACACGAGACACTCCAGATGGCGACACCTCCGCGTGCCAGCCTGAATGCGTCTGACCGCCCAGCTCTTTGGCCTATAGATGCTCCCTTCTCCGATCCCTTCCGTGGCACTAAAATGGTATCGGAGCTCCCAGCCCTGGGTCAACCCTGAAACCGATGCCGACCTCCTCGGCTTGCCACCTTAAAACACCACGTATTGCTTCTTTCATCATCTGCTTCAATCTGGGCGTCAGATGCCGGCATACCGCCCGCCGTCTTGTTTTCTAGTACCCATATAGTAAACCCTCCGCTGTTAAACATCTCGTTTCCCGCCGTAAGTGAAACTTTCGTCACCTCTTAGCTTGTTTCCAACACCATCAGCTGTGATCAGCTGCGAAATTAAAGCTGTTTCTAAGCTGTTTCTCACTTCTATATCTCCCTTTTACTTTCTCGAGCCGCCTTCATTTCGTTGCTTAAGCCTACTCAATTCAACTTCCGACCCATCGATTATCTCTGAATTGACCCTCAAAACACAGCCTGCCATGGCTACTCAAATTTCAAATCCGGCCTACGGGCAGTGGGAAATGCAAAAATCGACAATTGAGCAAGTAAATGTATCTCGTCATTCAACAGAGTCATACGACAGCACTGCCCAAAGGGTGCGCATACGGCCGAACGTCACGGAACTGCGAGCTTCACATTTGGACACAGAGCAAACGAAAGTCTTCCTGCACCGAGAATATCTTTCTTCAGAGGAGACGCTCTCATCTGGTGAACCCGATGTCGAAATCTCGGACTACGAACAATTGATGGACGAATATGAAGACGACGACGATCTCGATGAGCAAATCATTCAAGCCGTCAGGAAGTCCGTCGTTGAGATAGCGATCTCGGTGTCAATCCGGGTGGCTGGAAGACCAAGCATTGTTGATATTCCACCATCGCCAACTAAGGTTGTCCCAGTGGTACCTTTCCGTCAACGACCTCCGATGTACTCTGAAAAGAAGGGGCTGGCCTTGCAGACGAACTTTTCGGGAACTCCCGTCTCCAGGGCCTGGACTCCGTCATCGAGGGAATCGTTACCTGTCCGACCATACACCACATTCTCAAACTATCAATGCGATGATTCACCATCGTCAGATATATCTTCTGCGAGAGGAAGCCCCCCGTCCAACACCAATCCTTTGGCGCTCAAGCAACCACATCAAGCCGAATTCATCTTTGCAGATCCCTTGGCAGCAGACCGCGAATCTTCTATGGTCTCATTCCAAGATATGCTTGATGAGCCTCCCAGTGCGCCTCCTGAAGCATGTACATTTAAGGCACGACCGGGCAGCTTCAAGATGCTGTCGACCAGGATATCGGATCGATCCAAGCGAGCTGCGGTAATTGAACTGTCTCCAAAGCCAAGTTGGCAAGCTTTGACCTCAACACCGCCGACGGCCACAGCGCCACCCCGAAAGTTCCCCAAACGAGAGGCGAGAGGTGCGTCAGAGCGCTCGCCAACCATTGTGATCCCACCGTGTCCATATGATCCCGCGGATCCGTGGTTCAAACCGATGCCATCGGACAACAATGTTCTTCGAAAGCCGATGCCGCGGCGCATCAGAGCCACAAGTCTTCAGCCAATGCAAGTACCGAAAGGGCAAAAATCTATGTTTTTTTGAGGATAACTTCACTGCTATGAAATTCCTGCTTCGGCTATGTACATGAATTGGTTTTTTTTTTGACGTCGGATACCCTTGGATTGTTTATGATTTGGATGAAACTTGGAGTCATGGTTACGATATTGATGACGTCGCACACTCATTACAGCGATCCGAATGTTTGGCGTTTGGGTGATGGTGGTTAGAGTAGCCTTAGCAGGCCCAACGGGCTGGAGTCAATTTGGAAATGAAAAGTCCTCGTTTCTCGGCACATGCAGAGCCACAGCTTGACTTGCAGCGGACGGCGTCGGGATGGGAGGACAGGGACTTGCGATGCTCTCGGACGCTTGCATGTGCCCCCACCGCTTTGATGGCTGTATATTAACACAAGCTCGACGTTTGAAAGCTTGAGTCAGCGTCGTACGATCGATGAAATCGGGCCTTCGCATGCCGACAGGCATTCCACATTTGCGCCAGATAGATGAATGAATATTCTTCCTCGCTCGTGAGTACTATATGGGTGTCTAAGCCATACGACAGTTCGGTGGCTGCTTCCCTTTGTTGGCGCGAGCTCGCATGTTTCAGCTTTAGTGGCCTTAGGAATATGACGTCCTGTCCACTACTACTTCGAAAACATCACAACTTCACCACTTCGCATGCCAGTTAACTTGCTCAAATCGCTTTCGGATCGATCCAAGCGGCTGAAATCATGAAGCCGGAATCCGCCGTTCTCCTACGGTCCCTGCATCTTTACCTCGCCGTAACCATCCAGCCACCATCCATGCCAGCTTAATGTTTCAACATGTTATCGCATCTCACTTCCGTCTCGGCCGCCATCGGTCCGGGAAGCATAATGCACTTCCACTCGCCGTAGTCGGTAGGATCCGGAGTATCTCAATCGCTAATGGCCAGAGCATTGGAATTTTGAGAGCCGGTCCACTTACTTCTAGCGCCTCACTCTATCTGTCAGTTGATTTGCTCTCATCCACTAACTAAGAATTGACGGCGATGCTTTACAGTCGCAAGTGCCGCACTATTTTGTCATATTCTAGTCACCTTCCACTTCGGACTAAGCTCTGGGATCCAAACATTCTCAGGTAACACAGGCCTAGACTCATCTTCAAGTTGTTATTCCGTCTTGACGCCTTTCCATTTTCTTCGTCTCTCATTGGTCCAAGTTGGCATTTCGCCGTGAAGTAGGGACTTGCGCTGCTTTTGAAGCTTTGCGTCCTTCCGGTCAAGATTGCTTGATAGAAGCTCAGAAATACTATTCATTTGGCCGAATCCTACAGGCTGGTTTATCTCTTTTGAACTACGTGGCAAAGGGTTGACCGGTGATCAGCCCATCACGCCCGGTTTATGTGAAGCTTTGAGTGCGAGCATTTGCGCTTAGAACTTCGCTCCGATCACGGCCCGAATGAGCTAGAACTATCGAAGAGAGTAGCAAGCACAAGTGTTTCGCATTGGCCCTTTGTCAAATTGCCAAAGTGTTATGTTAAACCTACGGTTCTTCGGCATATGTTAGAGTCACATCACTCCGCAAAGCTTCCCTCGCGGAAAACATCCATCAAATTTCTGCAAACTTTCTAGCGGTCTGAAAGCATTGAGAAACACCTCTCTGTGGAACCACGATAACACCTGCCGAGCAATGGATGGAATACAGGTTTTGAATGTAAATCCAGTCACGCGCCTTACGCCCGATTTACTTGCAAGTATCTCACCAAGCCTCGATCTGATCATTCTTTATCACTGAAACGCTCGATATTGTGTCACGAAGCACAAAGCATCTACATTGCTGCCCAACGCTATCAAAAAATCTGAAAAAATGGCCTATAATGGTGGTGACCATGAACGTGACCTTGACCGCGAGCGCAACGGGCGGAGATACACTGATACAAGACTGGATTTGTATGGCCCTCGTTACAACAGCTACAGCGCCACCGATAGTGGTTATGGAAACAGCGATAATAGCTACAACCTCAGAAATAGCGGGTATAGCAATAGCAACATCGGCTACGGTAATAGTGGCAGCGAATACAGCGTCAAAAACCAAGGCTATAGCGCCAACAACCAAAGCTATAACGCCAGTAACCAGGGATACAGCACCAATAACCAAGGCTACAACATCAATAACCAAGGCTACGGAGCCAATAACCAAGGCTATGGAGCCAACAACCAAGGGTACGGCGCTAGCAACGAAAGAAACGGCACCAATTACGGCGGATACAGCTCCACGACCAACGTCTACGGCACCAATCCCTACACCACCAGGCTGTACAGCGCCCTCGCGCCCAGCACCACCACCAGCGCCAGCAGCAGCAGCTACGCCACGCCCACACCTCACAGCGCCGGCAGCAGCAGCTACGCCACGGCCACGCCTCCCAGCGCCAGCACCAGCAGCTACGCCACCCAAGCACCTCACAGCGCCGGCAGCAGCAGCTACGCCACGCCCACACCCTACAGCGCCAGCAACCCGAACCCGAACACCGGCCCGCACATGCCCTACGGGCCGTGCCTGTGCCGGGCGTGCCACAACTGCGACCGGGTCTTCGACCCGCAGTGCCCAAAGTGCCGCCTGCGGCGGCAGCAGCCGGCCGACCCGATGCTGACGGCCGCGCTGGACGAGGTACGCAGCACGCCTTTTCCCGGCGTGCCGCTGCTGCCCGCCGTCGAGCTGTATGCCGGCGCCGGCCGCGCCGCCGACGTCTACGCGGGCGCCGCGGTGGCCACCAGCCCGCTTGCTTCCTACGCGCCTGCTGCGCAGGGCCCGGCGGAGTGCGCCGCGCAGAGCTATGCGCTGCCCGGGGCTGGGTTCCCGCGGTTTGCGTACATGTGAAGCGGGTGTGGGCAGCGGCGAGGAGAGGAGATGAGATGAGGAAGCTCGGCGGTGCGGCCGGGCGGACGGAGACACCGGAGATGCTCGGCAAGGCGAGGAGTGGGCTGCTTGCACGGCGTTTGGGTTTGCGGCATGGCGCGGCTGGGCTGGGTTGGGACGGACGGCGATTGCCCTGGCTGCGCTGCAACATCGCATCAGGTGGGATACAACTCTCGTTTGGGGACGGTTGGGAAGCGGGCTTAACCAGGAAGGAGTGTGCTTTTGCTATATCGCTACACAAATGCTGAAATTCCCATGTTCCACGCTATGCTCAATGCATTGCCCGATGATGCTATGTTACAATCCGGGGATATAGTGACGCAAGACGCACTCCCGTACCCTTTAAAACCCCAACCACTCCAGGGCGCACCCCATCCCAACCTAGGCGTGCTCCACACTCCCTCAAGCACTCGGCTTACCCTCCTCCCCCTCAGCCTTCTCGACCTCCTCCGCATTCTCACCTGCAGACACCGGATCAGCGGGCGCGCCCGGCGGATCGATATCCATGGGCGCGTCAGGCTCGTCCTTGCTGTCGTCGGCACCGGAAACGCGGGGCTTCTTGGCATCGCGGGGCTCGGCAGCGGGGCCGTCCTCAGCGGCGCGCTTGGCGGCGCGCTTCGCCTTCGCGCGCTCCTTCTCCTTGGCCTCGCGGGCCTCGCGCTCGGCACGGCGCTTCATCTTGTGGTCCCACTCGTGGAAGTCGCCGTCGAGGAGCGCGAGCTCGGCGCAGCGGGCGGGCGGCGGGTCCTCCGACACGAAGAAGGGGTGGGCGAGGACGGCGGGCCCGTCGGGCCGCGCGTCCGGGTCCCAGCGGAAGGCGCGCTGTAGCAGGTCGAGCGCGGCGGCGCTGACTTTCTTCGCGTAGCGGTCCTCGAAACGGCGCTTGTACTTCGTCTTGTCGGCGCTGCGGGCCAGGTTGCCGCCGACCTCGTCGTCGGCCATGACGAGCGGCCACCACGGCAGCTCCTTCAGCCGCGGCCACTGCTCGACCGTCGGCTTGCCCAGGCTCCAGAACATCGCGTCCAACTGCATCAGGTCGGAGCCCGGGCCCGGGAACACGGCCACGCCGCCCGTCAGGATCTCCACCAGCACGCACGCCGCCGCCCAGAAGTCGATCTCGGTGCCGTAGCAGATCTCGCCCAGCAGCAGCTCCGGTGCGCGGTACCAGATGGTCACCACGCGGTTCGTGTGTTCCTGCTTGGCGCCTTTCTTGATATCGAAGGTTTTGCACAGACCAAAGTCAGTCAATTTCAGTCCACCGGTTTTGTCGACCAAAATATTCGCTGCCTTGATGTCACGGTGCAGGATGCCTTGAGAATGGAGCCAAATGATGCCTTCGTACATCTGTTTGCCCAAATCCTTCTTATGTGCGGCCGAGAGCTGGAACGATGTGTGGTTGATTAGACCAGCAAGGTCGAAAGGCACGTATTCAAAGATCATATACGGCTCATTTTTCTCGACCATACATTCGAGGAGTCGTGGGATGCGAACATCGCGAATCGGAATAAGAGTGCGGATCTCTCGCACAGCCGTAAAGGGAAATCCGTCTTTCTCAGCTTGTAGGTTGATCTTCTTTAAAGCAACATGGCCTTGCTCATGCTTGTACACGTTGATGGACTTGTAGACCTTGCCATATGTACCAGTTCCGACTACCGATGCTCCACCAGCTTTTCGTGGGTAGACTGAAGGCCCAGGAGCATTCAAGTCGGTAGGTAAAACCGAAGCTGGAGGCATCTGGTGCTCTGGAGGACAATTGCTTCGAGGCGGAGGCCTTGGAGGACGAGTAAGATCTTTGTTTTTGCCCCAGCGAACCTTGCCATCAGGTCCATATCCGGATGGCTTTGGGAACATCTTCCATCCTTCATACTCTCGCCATACCTTCTTCGTCTCCTTGACTACCAGCACTTTTACATCTGGTTTAGGTGGCGGAGCTTTGCGCGGCGGTGGTTCCAGTCTGTCATCTCGAGGAGGCGGTCGATCTCGTTCATAACGATTGTACCGCTGATCTGGACGATAATCCCGACGCTCGTAGCCATCGCGTGGATAATAGCCTCTATCTCGTTCATAGTTGTCACGCATATACGGATCAGAACGTCGTTCATACGGTCTTCGATCATCGTGTCGCGATCGAGGAGGCTCAATAGGCGATCGAGGCTCAGATCGACGTTCAATAGAGCTTGGTGCTGGTGGTGGAGGCTTGGCTTGGAACACGTTCGGCTTCGGCGCAGCAGCTGGAGCTTTCGAAGTGTTAGAGGTTTTGAGGTTGAAGCTGATCTTTGGTCCTTGCGAAGACTGAGAAGCTGGAGTCTCCGGAGGAGGCATATTCTTCTTGTCGACCAAATTTGACTCTGACACATGGCGTGGAGGCTCGGCTTGCGCAGCGGAGTTGCTGTCTTGACTTGTTCTCCGGTCCTCTGCCATCTCTTTGTTTGACTTAACAGGGCTTTCGACGACCTTGTGCTCCTTCGCACGCAATTCCTTTGCAGGTCTGAACGGATTATCATCAGCATCTTCGTCGATGGGTTCCGGAGCGCTCTCGTCACGCGACGTTGCAGGCGTTGGCTGGGTTGCTTGAGTCGAGGACGATGGTGGATTGGTAAGTCGGTTCGTTGGTGCAATACCTCCTCGTGTTCCAACTCCTATTCGATCAGTAAGCATACGTTCACTGGATCTAAGGCTTGAGTTTTGGGATAGCTGCGGTCTCCTGTCGTACAGTTGTGGGTATGCAGACCTTGGAAAAAGCTCCACTCCGCGGCAAGAAGCTTCTGGGTCAAAGCTTTTTGCGGATTGATGTCTGTGTTCCACGACTGGGAGATTCTTTTCAATTTGACCGAAATCGCTTTGAGGAGCAGGAGCATGCTTCCTATGCTCAATTGGGGAACTCTTACCAGGCTTCCAAGTCAGATTAGAGAAATGTGCACCACCTGGCCTTTGACCTGCTGGAGGAAAGCTTTGCGCCTGACTAGGTCCAGCTTGATGTGGTCGACCGTGTGCTCCGTTCATCAGGCCACCTCTAAAACCACCTCGACCGCCTCGCGTTGGAGAACCAGCATGTGGTGCCGGTTGCGAAGCTTGTTGTGGTTGGCCATAATTCTGATGAGGATACGAGTTTTGTGGTGAAAATTGCCCTTGTGGTGGGTAATTTTGTGAAGGAGGGCCTTGGGATTGGTATTGAGCATTGTACGGAGATTGCTGAGGTGACCAGTTGGGAGAACTACGAAAATTGGTTAGATTATGAAGCCGATTTCCACGTGGACATTGCCAGTTGCTGCGCTGAACCGACCTGTGATAGCTAGAGTGCGGTGAAGGACCGCCACTGTAACCGCCGCGATGTGGAGGATAGTTCTGCTGAGGAGACGTAGAAAATCGAGTGTCGATTGGTGGAGGTCTGCCGGATGGTTGTCCGTAGTAATTTTGCTGTCGAGGATACATTTCGCGTTCTCGTGAGCCGCGACGCGGCGAGCGTCCGCCACGAGGAGAATATGAACGTGAGCGTGAGCGTCCGCGTCGAGAAGCTGGACCTCGAGCTTCAAACTTGTTAGAGTTGTTCTCCATATTTGCAATGATGAAGTTACCTTCACGTAAGTGACGTTCTCGTGGAGATGGTGAGCGATGGTGATACGATCGCCGAGTTGAAGAGTCTTTATATGAACTTGAAGGTAGTTCACGAATGGGTGGTGGAGAACGTGGTCTGTCTCCAGGCGAAATCGAACGTCGCCGAGACCTAAGATCAGGTGATGGAGACCTTCTGGATGGCGGAGGTCGTTCTCTTGAAGGTCTACGGTCACGTCGATCCGAATCTCTTATCTCGCTGTCTTTGTATGATCGTATTGGTGGAGGAGTGGAACGAGAATGTATATTTCGAGAACGTGGAGGCCGGTCAGGTGAGGGAGAATGACGGCGAGAGGGTTTACTCTCGCGATAGACTGGTGAAGGTGATCGTTTCCGAGGTTTGGAAGGAATGTAGAAGTTGGATGGCCGGCTGGGTGGAGATGGTGATGCTCGGCGTGTTTGTTTTGAATCGCGGTACTTAGGCAGAGGTGATCTTGAGCGCGACGATGGGCGAGGATACGGCCTGCCCACGTCTCTTTCCGCTTTGCGTGAGCGCGGCGGAGACCTCTCTGGGCTTCTGCTCCTCCTTCGCTCTACGTGGCGGTCGGCAGGACGGCCAGCAGGTGATGGACTGCGTGTCCTGCGTCGCTTTCGTGATGGAGAAGAGCCGCGCGGATGGCGGGTGGTGGTGGAAGGTGAGAGAGGTTTACGAGGTTTGAAGTCAGAGGCAGCGGAGGCAGGCTCGCGGGGGCGATAAGTGTCACTCCGCTGCGAGCCGACGGACGGAGACCGTCTGCGCGGCCTTGGCGGACGGTCAATGGTTCTCGAGGTGCGCTGACGGGGAGATGATGAGCGGTGAGAGTGCCTGGAGTGGTGGTTGTGCGGTTTGAAATCGTCGTCGCTTCTTGGAGGTGCAGGCTCAGGCTGGCGGGCGGGCGAACGACCGCGGCGAGAACTCGACGCAGATGGAGCAGGAGAGCGAAAGCGATCAGAAAGATGTTTTCCTGAGCGAGGTCTTCCTGATTCCCCTCCGAGTGGCGGTTCAGGCGATGCCATGAAGGTCCGCTCACAGTGAGGAGTCTCAGTGAGAGTGGACGCTGCTAAAGCCCAGAAGTGGTTTTGACGGAACTGGTCTTGGCACTTTTTGCCGACCGGCGGATCGAGAACGCAACCCTCACACCCTCAAAGCGGAAAAAGACGCGCAACCCAACGAAACCAAAGGAAAATAAAAGGAATATCCTTCAACTTCATACATCGCCGGCGACAAACTCCTTCCAGCTGCGTAAATGGCGTGGGCGGATGAAATTGCTAGGCGTCGCAACAGAGGCGCTCAAGCCAAAAAGGCTGTTAACGCCGCCCGCCGGTTCGGAGAGAACGCGCAGGTTGCGGCTCAAAAATCCCCGGCAGCACAATGCTCGTCTCCCCAACTTGCCCGGCCGACGATAACCCAATGTTGCTGTTAATTAGTTCAAGAGAGATGAAATCCCAGGCGTTCATGCGCGATATGTGGATGGACGACGGCACATATGCCCGCGGTCGAGCATCTCCAGATCCCGTGCTGCTTGGCCTGCCTTCCCTGCCATTCCATGCCCTGCATGACCTGCTCAATAGATGGCGCTTCTCCTCCTTTTTTCAGCCGATGTTGCCAGAGCGTTAGCGACACAGCAATCACTACTATCTACGCAAAATGCAAAAGCCAGGACACGGGTCACGAAGACGGCAGAATGGGTCTGATGCCAGAAATGGGCGCATGATTGGCATCTGCCCAACAGCTTTGTCCTTCTCCAATGCCTTTGTGCGTTTCTCAGCCAAACGTAGCTGATAACCACGACCTTCGAAATTGCACTGCTTCAGTAGCCATGGCCTGAATTGATGCGTCTCGACTGAAGAGAGCACATATATTTGTTGTTGGAACCACCTGAAGCAAGTCAATACGTCGGAGGTGTCGTAACATGGAAGCCCACCGAAAGAAATTTGCCGGTCGCAGGAACAACATCAAAGTTGCTCTACCACACAACGCAGTTCTGGGATATGCCGAGGTAGACGGTATTGGCGCCTCTTTACAGCGGCCGCAGAGTCGTTTTTTTCTTTCGCAAGGACCAAGAAAGCGTATCGCGTTCCGTAGCGCAGAAGAGGCTCAGCGTGGTGTCGCATTGACCAAATCGCAGCACCATCTCGCTCTAGTCACTAAAAATGCAAAATTGGTTGACACTGGCCACCGTTCCACGTAATCGAAGTCAATCATCACTTCTGAAGCCGATACCTCTCCGTCACAGGTATCCATACCCGCGCAACACAGTCGCCTAGTTAATCAAGTGCTGCGATTCGCGCGATGGTTAAACAAGTACTTCTACTTACCACACTATAATTGCAATTTCCAGCACTTTCACGCCGGCACCAATGGCGCTTCACGCCATGATGTGCGAGTTATATTGCCGAGTGAAGGGAAGACGGTTCCAAAGGCATCTGGGTGATACTGGCAAACCGTAGCTCTCACCGGAGTGGAACTACCCATTCAGTGCCGATGAAAGACGAGGACAGCCGGCCAGCAGACAGTCAAATAGCGACTCTGCAATCTCCATCCGGAACACACTAATAACACAATAACAATCTTCTCGTAGGACCCAAGTATGGTAGTCGCATAATGGCAGAGGATGGCCGGAAGGTACTGTTGTGGGTTGACCGACAGGCCTTGCTTCAGATGCGTAGATGGGGCCAACGGGCGAGCTAAAGACGGCTATACCGTGTTGATAACGATGAAATCAACTGTTATCAATAGAGTGAGAGCGGCAAGAAATGGATCTACAGGTAGGGACTGAGGTGGTGGATGGATGCAGGACGGAAACATGTATCGAAGTTGAGACGAAAGACTTCACAATGTGTGGGCGGTGGCGGGGAGCCACAGTCATGTGATTGGCGTCTGATAGCTCTTGGACGCTCGATTCCGATTGGCTTGGCTTACTCCATTACGAGAATACTGGCAAAAAGACTCAGATCGAGCGAATGCTATGAGTCCCTCACTCGCTCTCGCTTCGGAGTTTGCTTCTGCCAATTCCTCCAATTTCTGACTTAAGATGCTGTAGAAATCTTTGCCTGTCACTCTAGCTGCATCTACCGCACTCTCTCCTCCTCCGTCCACCTCAATGAATTCGCCGCCGCTTGCTCCAAAGCCAAGATCTGCTCTACCTTCGCACCTTACCAATGGCACCTCGTCTCTACATGTCAACCAGGAAGTAAGAGATCAGAAAGAGCGAGAAAATCTGCGCGCCTCTATCAAAAACACGAACAAAAGGAAGCATGTCGTAGACCTCGATGATCCCGGCACTTATTCTCCCAAAAAGTCTCCACCGAGAGACGGCTCTCATACTGCCAAGGTATCGAGAAGGATAGTAGACGAAGAACTTGCTCGGGATCCTCGAGATGAAGCACACACTCCCACGCCGTCCATAAGCAGACCTCCCAGTCCTTTCACTCAGCATCCAACCATTGACTTTGACGGACTGAGCTGGCCTAGTAAGTGGATTGTTCCTTCAGAGTCTATGTCGTAGCTTAACATGTACTTCTAGGTATTGGTACCAAGGCGAGGCTCGATGCAACACCTGAAGATGCCCAAGCTCGCCAAAAGAAATTGACCGATGCTGTGCGTACAATTCTAGAATGCATCGGCGAGGATCCAGACAGAGAAGGCCTTTGTGACACACCTGAGCGATACGCAAAAGCTATGATGTTTTTCACAAAAGGTTACGAGGAAAACCTGAGAGACATAGTGAATGGTGCAGTTTTTCATGAGGATCACGACGAGATGGTTATTGTCAAGGATATTGACATCTTCAGCTTGTGTGAGCATCATTTGGTGCCATTCACAGGCAAGGTGAGTCTCCGTAGTAGCATTTATATGTATATTTGAAGCTTAGACTTGATTAGATGCACATCGGTTACATTCCAAATCGTAGAGTGATAGGTTTGTCAAAGCTTGCACGCATAGCAGAGATGTTCTCAAGACGACTTCAAGTTCAGGAGAGACTCACAAAACAGGTCGCTCTGGCGCTTTCAGAGGTGCTACAGCCTCAAGGAGTGGCCGTTGTGATCAAGTCAAGTCATCTCTGCATGGTGATGCGTGGTGTTGAGAAGACAACCTCACAAACCATCACAAGTTGTATGCTCGGTCGTCTACGCTCGACGGCGAAGACGCGAGAAGAGTTCTTGAAACTAATTCAAGATTGATACCAAAGAAGCAGCTCTCAACTCCGCTGCTTACTACTTATTTGTGTCCAGTAGCTCTTCTGAAGCTTGCTCTTCGTAGAATTATGGCGTTGGCGGTGTTCATCCACTATTTCAACAGACATACCCGCAGAAGTTTGGGCAAGGCGTTTGAGTCGTAAAAATCATGACTAGAGGAGCATGCCTCTCAACAGGCTCTAGATACCACTGGAATGTATAAGTACTCGATTCGACATTCACGCCGATGTGAAGCGCGGTTTTCCGACACAAACTTCTGATGACAACACTACTCTCGCCACACTAACAACCGCTATCTCAATAAGGATCTCAACAAGAATCTCAATAAGAGTCCCAATCGGATCTTCAATAAGTGTCTCAGTAAGATGGTTGCTACATTTTTTAATTTGTTCTCATTCATTTGCGATATGTTTTCATTTCTCGTCGTCGCCTTTGACATTCTCGCTCTTTCTCCTTTTCTAATTAAGTTCGAACTCTGTCGCCGTGGCCATGGCTCATTACCCAGACCTGAATTGGCTTGCTCCTCGCCGTGAGGAGAACGAGAGCGACAACGAGAGTGACTACGCCAGTGGATATACGCCGTCAGAGTTTCAACGTAGTGATACCGGGAGTGGGGGTGATAGCGAAGATGAGACAGACTATGAAATCGACTCTGAGCCATACGACTTTGATGAAAGCGACTGTGAAAGCGATTATGCCAGCGGCTACACTCCATCAGAATTTGCTTCAGAGGAGGAAGATGATCATAACTCCGCAACATCACCTCCTTCCTTCGATGATGACGGAGAGAGCAAGATCAGCGATACTATCAGCAATAATGAAGAGCAAAATCATGCTGATTCTAAGTTAGAAGATCTTGTCGATACTCCTTCTAATCCGACCACCAAATCTCAACGAAAACGTCGCGCCAGTTCTTCTCCTTCGGTATCTTCGACAACACCTGCCACTCCACTCCATGGCCATGCGCGAAAGAAGGCCCGTATCCATTTTCCTACCGAGAAGTCGGCAAATGAAGTTTCTCCACGAGCTGAGAGTGATGACGAAGACGAAGAATCTCATGACAAAGAAAACGTCGAAAGACCTAAAGAGGAAGAAGAAGCCGGTTTTCCTGAGAATCATTCATATGAGGCTATTCAAAATTCTCAGCAAAAGAGTACGACTCATGCAGGTAGTGTCGCTGACAAAAATATTTCGTCCATTATCGACTCCGTGAGGAACTACACAACACCAAAACCATCGCCAAGCCATCGTCAACAACCCTCACTCTTCGCGAACGCATCTCGCGATGCTGTCGATCTTCCAAATAACTTGGACTCGCATCTCACAGCCTACCGCAGAGAGATCGAAATAAACAGCCTGGTACTTGCCAAATACTCTCTCGCACAAGCGTGTACGGAAGCCGAGAATATTTTTGCTCCGAAGAAGCCATTCCAATCCGACGATCCAAACTTCAACATCCTCAACGGCATCTACAGCCGGCCAGAGATCGTGCTCTGCCTCGTGCGCTGGCTGGACGTGGACTCACTGGAGACGTTGTACGCTACGGACCGGCACTTCCACTGGCTGATGAACAGCCACTTCACGACGTTCATGAAAGCGCACCTGCGCACGCATGCACCGCACGCCCTCGAAGCCTTCCCCTTCCGCTGGTACGCCAGCCTCACCATCGCCGACCCGGCCCGCCGCCTGCTCGCCGCCGCCAACCAGAACGCGCCCGCTCTCAACGCGCACGCGCAGCCCCCGCACCCGCCGCAGCCCATCCGCCGCGTGCCAGGCTTCGCCTACGCGAAGATGGCAGCGCACCGGCACCGTGTAGCGATAGACATCATCCAACTGCTCAAAGAGCGCAGCCTGGCGGTGCCAGCGGGGGCGCTGGCGACGCTGCTGAAGGTGTGGTTCACGATGGACGTGGCGCAGAACGGGCGGCGCATCGGGTTGGTGCACCACTCTGGGTACTGGAGCGGGCCGGATCTGTGGCGCGCCGCGCACGTCTTCATGAAGCTGGAGATGGCGTGCGCCGACCCGCTCGAGTCGGCCGGCGCCAGGGCCCTGCCGCGCCTGTTCCTCGGCCTGCGCCACCTCACCCAGCTGCGCAATTTGCTGAGGGGCGATTATTGCTGGTGGGATGTCGCCATGCGCAAGGTTTGGTATGACTATGTTCCTGGACCGCAGAATAGGGCGATGCCGATCTTTGGGATTCCGCCGCACCTGGTGGGAAGAGGGTGTATGGAGGGATGGGGTACGGGGAATTCGAGGCTGTTGCGGGTCGACGAACTGGTGCTGATGGAGATGTTGAGGAGAGGTATGTTTTTTGATGGCCAGAGAGACCTGATGGAGTTGGTAATGTACGGCTTTTGGCCGGGCTTCGACTGGCTGCAGGAGAGTTGGCAGAAAATACAAATCAAAAAACGCGTGCGGAGGACATTCAACTCGCTCAAATCCATTCAACAAGTTTATCAGCGGAAGCAAAGAGAAGAGGCCGGTCGTCTGACCAGAGTAGCTTGTTGCCGTCCCTTCGTCGAGGATATGGATTAGGCGAAGAGTCGAGAAGGAACAGATGTTCAGATGATTAGCATTCTTAGCAGCTTCAAGACATGCTTCCAATGGAATTTCGGCACGTTGATAGTTTTACATAGCTGATAGCTTCGATAATGAGACAGTGAAGCTTTCTATAGCAGCAAACACCCTTCTTCATACCACCGCCGGTGTGACACGAACTATTCATGGCCATGGCTTCTTCCAAATTACCCTTTGTCGTCTCATAGTTTCCTGACTGGTTGGCTCAGGGACTTCATCAAGCCAAGGTATAGCCTTTTGAGCGCCATGTTTCTCCACGGTCTTCGCGGCTGCCCGAATTGCGAACTCGACGGCATCATCGATGATGTCGTCATTCGAAACACTGAAATCCGAGTGCGCAGACGCAATGTACACTGCAAAGGCTCCGACAAACGTATCTCCAGCGGCCGTCGTATCGACAACATTCGCTTTCCAAGCGGGAACGCTCTTCCCTGCTGAGCCGTACCGCACTAGGGAGGCGTTGTGGTAGAAAGCTCCTCGTGCTCCGAGAGTAACAACCACAGTAGATACACCTTTCTCAATGAACCCTTTCGCAACTTTGTTTAGTTCTGATTCTTGGGACTCTTGAGAAGCATCTGCGATGGATCCGGCTGGCAAACCAGCGAGAATCTCAGTCTCAGTCTCGTTTAATATTAAGTGAGTTATATCTTTGTATGCTCTCTGGGGCAATTCGACGGCTGGGGCTGGATTCAGTATGACTTGCAATCCAGATGCCTTTGC
>Ga0335073_10006247_pt1 | contig 16728 bp, 14 predicted proteins | sample Lox_Sample_22_FD_207093 | JGI IMG/M metagenome (GOLD analysis project Ga0335073, IMG submission 207093) | Soil microbial communities from Loxahatchee National Wildlife Refuge, Florida, United States - Lox_Sample_2.2 | ecosystem: Environmental > Terrestrial > Soil > Wetlands | place: USA... | reverse complement strand
GCGCGTGGTCGAGCAGGGGATGTCGATCGCGCTCGACGACGTCGGCACCGGCAACTCGAACCTGCACGCGCTGCTCGAGATCCGGCCCGCCTTCGTGAAGCTCGACCGGCAGCTCATCGACGGCGTGTCCACGCACGGCGTGAAGCGGCAGCTCGTCGCCGCGCTCGTGGCGGCGGCCTCCGCCATGCCCGCGCAGCTCATCGCCGAGGGCGTCGAGCAGCCCGAGGACGCCCAGGAGCTCGATCGGCTCGGCATCGGCCTCTTGCAGGGCTTCCTCTTCGGCCGCCCCGCCCCCTTCTAGGCGTCTTCCTTGGCCGACCTCGCCAGGTTCCTCGAGCAGCACCGGGGCACGAAGCTCTACCGCTTCGCCGGCTTCCGGCTCCTGTCGCACGGGGATGGCCAGGCGGTCATGGAGTGCCCGGTGACCCCCGAGACCCAGAACGTCAACGGCGACCTGCACGGCGGCATCCTCGCGCTGCTCGTGGACGAAGCGGGCACCGTGGCGCTCGCGAGCCGCGACCGCGACGGCCGCCCCGGCGTCACGACCGATCTGAACCTGACCTGCCTCACGCCGGGCAAGCCGCCGCACGTGCGGGCGGTGGCGAAGGCGCTGAAGGTGGGCAAGCGGCTCGGGTACGTGCAGGTGGACGTGCTCGGGAGCGACGGCACCCTCGTCGCGCAGGGCCGCATGACGAAGTTCATGGGCGGCTGAGCCGCCGGAAAGAGCGCGATGGCCGAGAGCGTCGACGACCTCATGGTTGCAGCGGAAGCCGTGGCCAAGCGCGGCGGCGAGGTGCTGAAGGAGCGCTGGAGGGGCCCCCGCACGGTGGACTTCAAGGGCGGCATCGACCTCGTGACCGACGCCGACCGGGCCGCGGAGAAGGCCATCCTCGAGATGCTCCGCGAGAAGTGGCCCACCCACGACGTGGTCGCCGAGGAGAGCAGCGCGCAGGTGCGCGGCGGGAGCTGCCGCTGGCACGTCGATCCCCTCGACGGCACCACCAACTACGCGCACGGCATCCCGCACTTCTGCGTCTCCGTGGGGATCGAGGACGGCCGGGGCCTCGCCGCGGGCGCGGTGTTCAACCCGCTGCTCGGCGAGCTGTTCGTCGCGGGCCGGGGCAAGGGCGCGTTCCTCGACGGGCGGAAGATCCAGGTGTCGCAGCGCAAGCCGCTCGGCCAGTGCCTGATCGCCACGGGCTTCCCCTACGACATCTGGACGAAGCCGGACCGGCCGCTGGCCCTCTTCCGCGAGGTCGTCACGCACGCCCGCGGGGTGCGCCGCTTCGGCGCCGCGGCGCTCGATCTGGCCTACGTGGCCTCGGGCCGCTTCGACGGCTTCTTCGAGCTGAACCTGCGCTCCTGGGACGTGGCCGCGGGCACGCTGCTGGTCCTCGAGGCCGGCGGAGTGGTCACGGACATGGTCGGCGCGCCGGCGCGGCTCGACGCGGGCGAGATCCTGGCCGGGAGCCCCTACACGCACCCGGAGCTGCTCGAGCTCACCAAGAAGGTGCCGCGGTAGCGGCCGCCGCCGAGACGCGGTTCACGAAGCCCCTCACCCTGCCCGCTCCCGTCAGTCCAGCTCGTCGGCTTCGAGCACGGCGGCCTTCATGGCCGCCCGCTGCCGCTGCGTGGGGCTCCCGACCGCGGTGACGGTGAGGTTGCTCCGGCGCAGGATCCGGCGGCTGACCTCCACGAGCTCCGCGGCGCCCACCGCGTCGACCGCCTCGGCGCGCCCTTCCAGCGTCGGCGGCTCCCGGAAGAGCGCGGTGCCGCCGAACCAGGCCGCCAGGTCCCACGCCGAGTCGAGCGTGAACTCGAGCGCCATGCGGTGGCGCAGCTTGGCCCGCTCGAGCTCCTCCCGCGTCGGCCCCTCCCGCGCCAGGCGGCCGAGGATGCGGCAGATCTCGCGGATGGCGCGCGCCACCTTGCCGTGGCTCGCCGCCCCCTCCACCTCGAACACCGAGACGTCGTCGTAGCCGTCGATGCCGCAGTGGACCGAGTAGCAGAGGCCGCGCCGCTCGACGATCTCGAACGGCAGCCGCGACGACAGGCCGTCGTCGAGGATGCGGCGCACGAGGACCAGCGCGAGGAAGTCCGGGTGGCTCTCGGGCGGCGCCACGAAGCTGAGCCTGAATTCGGTCTGGCTCTCGTCGTGGTCGAACACGTGGAGGACGGGACCGGCGGGGGCCCGCGGCGGCGGCCGCTCGGTCGCGCGGCGCCCGCGGTGCAGCCGCCCGAAGTGCCGATCGGCCAGCTCGAGGACCCGCCCGTGCTCCAGCGGCCCGGCGGCGCACAGCACCAGATTGCGGGCGCCGTACCAGCGCCGGTGGTGCGCCACGAGGTCGGGGATGCGCAGCCGGCGAACCGTCTGCGGCGTCCCGGCGATCTTCAGGGCCAGCGGGTGGCCGCGCCAGAGCGTGCGCTTCGTGAGGTTCTCGAGGTCGATGTCGCGGCCGCGGTCGTCCACCTCGTCGAGCATCTCCTCGAGGATGACCTGCCGCTCCAGCTCGACCTCGGCGGGGCGCTCCAGCAGGGGCGCCGCGAGCACGTCCCCGAGCACCTCGCACACCACCGGCAGCCCGGAGGGGTAGAGCGGCGTGAAGTACACGCCGTGGTCGCGGCTCGTGTAGCCGTTCAGGTTGCCGCCGGCGTCCTCGACGGCCGCGTGCATCGCGGCGCTGTCGGGAAAGCGCTCGCTGCCCCGGAAGAAGAGGTGCTCGAGGAAGTGGCTCACGCCGCTCTTCGCGGGCGTCTCGTGCCGCGAGCCCGCCCGCACGTACACCGAGAGCAAGCCCTGGTGCAGGTGCGGCAGCTCCACGGTGATCACGCGGAGGCCGTTGCCGAGCGTGTCGCTCTCGGTGCGGTAGGCGAAGGCCAAGGGGTCGTCTCAGGCGGTCGCGGCCGGGCTCTCGGCGGGTCGGAGCAAGGGCTCGCTCTCGGCCGGCAGGGCCAGCGCGAAGGTCGCGCCGTGGCCGGCCTCGCTCTGGCAGGTGAGGGTGCCGCCGTGATCGGCGGCGATCTGCTGCGTCAGCGCGAGGCCGAGGCCCGTGCCCTGCTCCTTGGTCGTGTAGAAGGGGTCGAAGAGCCGCGCGAGCGCCTCGCCGGTCAGCCCGGGCCCCTGGTCGGCGACCTCCACGACGATCTGGCGGCCCCCGTCGCCGGCGCGCGTGCGCAGGGTGATCTGCCCGCCCCGCGGCGCCATCGCTTCGCGGGCGTTGCGGACCAGGTTGCGCAGCGCCTGGCGGAGCTGCCCCTCGTCGCCCGACACCGCCGGCAGCCCGCTGGCCAGCTCGAGCTTCACGGTCACGCCCGCGCGCTCGAGCTCCGGCGACAGGAACGACATCAGATCCTCGGCAACCTCCCCGAGATCGACCCGCCCGCGCCGCGCGTCCTGCCGCGGCGGCCGCGCGAAGGCGAGGTACTGTTCGCTGATCTCGGTGAGCCGGTCGATCTCCTTGGCCATGGCCGCGAGCAGCTCCAGCGCCTCGCGGCGCTTCGCCGGGTCCTTGAAGGTGGCCTCGCCGATCTCGTCCGCGAGCAGCTCGGCGTTGAGGCCGATCGACGACAGCGGGTTGCGGATCTCGTGCGTGACCTGCGCGCTCACCCGGCCCACCGCGGCCAGCCGCTCCGAGCGCAAGAGCCGCTCGCGCTGCTCGAGGAGCTGCTTCTCGCGCTCGCGCAGCGACGCCGCCATCGCGTTGAACTCCCGCGCCAGGATCCCGAGCTCGTCGCGGGAGCCGGTGCGCACCTCGAGCGCGAAGTCGCCGCGGCTGATGCCCTTCACGCCTTCGGTCAAGGAGCGGATCGGCAGGAGCGTCCGCTGCGACAGCGCGGTGGCGAGGAGCCCCACGAAGATGGCGGCCAGCGTGAGCGCGATGATCGCCCAGGCCGCCTTGGACTCGGCGCGGTGCACGTCGCCCACGCGGTTCGCGATGCGCGAGTCGAGCCGGGTCGAGACGATCTGCACCTCGCGGCCGATCAGGCTCTCGACCTCCTTCAGCGAGTGCGCCTTCTGGTCCACCAGCGCGGCGAGGTCGGGGACGGCCTGGCCCTTGGCCGGCTTCTCGGGGCCCGCCGCCACGAGCGGCATCTCCCAGTCGAAGCGCGGCCCGCGCCGCGCCGCCGGGTCCTTGAGCAGCGCGTCGTAGAGCGCCGCCGCCCGGTCGTTGTAGTCGCCGTAGCGGTCGTAGAGCGCCGCCAGCTCGCGGTCCATCTCGGCCAGGAACTCGAGGTCGCTGCCGTGGGCCAGCTTGCGGGAGCGCGTCAGCACCGCGCGGGCCGCCTGCACGCGGTCGCGCATCATCTTGGGGAAGTAGAGGCGCGAGTAGCCCATGAACGCGCGCTCCGCCGCCCGGTCCTTCTCCGAGAGCAGCCGATCCGTGTCGCGCTCCTTGTTCTTCTGCAACAGCTCGATGTTGGCGATGGCCGACGAGAGCGGCAGGTAGCACTCCGAGACGATCGCCAGGTCGGATCCCAGGCGGTGCAGGCTCCAGATCGAGGTGATGGAGACCGAGCCGAAGGCGCACAGCACCACGGCGAAACCCAGGAAGATCTTGGTGGCGACGGACAGGCGCAATCGATCCCTCCGTAACACCCGCCGGAGGGCGGGCGCAACGTTCCGGCCGCCCCGCTTGACCCCCCGCCGGCCGGCCCCCTATGCTGTCTCCCTCTTTCCGTCAGGAAGGACGGGCACTTGGAGAAAGCGCTGGGGCTGCCGAAGAAGTTGCGCGCGGGCGTCGGGTCTCTGACCGCTTTCGCCTTCTTCTGGTCGTGCCTTTCCATGGCGCCGAGCGCGCGGGCGGCCACGGGCGGAAGCGTGGCGCTGGTGCCGATCGCGCCCGTGCTCGGCGGCGCGTCCGAGAAGGTCTCGGGCCAGATCAGCGCGATGCTCACGACCGAGCTCGGCAAGAGCGACACGCTGCGGCTCGTCCCGCTCGGCGGCGGGTCGACGTCGGTGGCCCCGCCCTCGGACGGCGTGACCGAGGTCGATGCCGACAGCGGCAGCGGGGACACCGGAGCCGGCAGCAGCGGCGGCATCGCTCCCTTCCAGGGCGCCGGCGAGCGCGTGCTGGCGCAGGGGAAGGGGCTCATCGCGCGCGCCGAGCGCGAGATGCGCCGGCTGCGCTTCGACGCGGCCTCGCAGGATCTCGCCTCCGGCATCTCCGCGGTCGAGTCGTCGTTCGATTCGCTCGAGAACTTCCAGGTGCTCGTCGACGCCTACCTGGCGCTCGCGATCGCCAAGCTCCGCCTCGGTTCGCGCGACGAGGGCGAGGCGGCGCTCGAGGCCGTGGTGCGCCTCTCGCCCGACCTGTCGCTGAGCCGCGGCCACTTTCCAGCCGTCTTCGTGCGCATGCACCGCGAGGCCCACGACCGCGTGATCGGCCGCCAGGGCACGCTCGTGGTGGCCTCCACCGTGCCGGGGCAGTCCGTCTCGCTCGACGGGCGCGACGCCGGCCCCACGCCTGCCACGCTCAAGGTCGTCGCCGGGCGCCACTTCGTCGTCGTCCGCAGCAACGCCGGGCAGGTGGCCTACCGCGTGGACGTGCCCGAGGGCGGCGAGGTGCACGTGGGGGGCGGCGGGGGCCCGAGCCGCCACGTCATCGCCTCCGCGCCGAGCCGCGCGCCGTCCTCGGCGCCCGCCGCCTCCAGCGGCGACCTCAAGACCGTGCGCGACGAGATCCGCGCCAACCTGATCGACGGCCCCGGCGACGAGGCCATGCGCCGGCTCGCGCGCGCCGCGGGCGCCCAGTTCCTGGTGGTGGGCGGCCTGCACACGCTCGGCGACGCCGGCAACCTGGGCCTCGACCTCTTCCTGTACGCCGCGGGCCCCGACCAGCTCTCGCCCCTGCCGCGCATCACCCTGGACAGCGAGCTGCTCGGCGCGCAGATCCAGATGTACAAGGCCGTGCAGGCGCTCGCCGCGAAGGCCAACCCGCGCGGCTTCCCCGACGCGCTCACGCTGCCCGCGCCGGTGGCCGGCGACTACAACCCGACGCGGCCGCACCAGGCCGGCGGGACGCCGGTGGCGCAGGTGGAGACGAAGCCGCCGCCGAGCCAGGGCGCCTCCTCGTCCGGCGACGACGACGACGACACCATCCCGATCCAGACCGGCGAGCCCAAGCCCAAGGGCACCGGCGAGGCGCGCGCCGGGACCAAGCCCCACACCGTCGAGGCCTCCGACGTGGACGCGTCGGTGCTCGAAGCGCCGCCCAAGGAGGACACCGGCAAGAAGGGCGGCGGCCTCGGCACCTGGGGCATCGTCGGCATCACGGCCCTCGCCGTGGTCGCCGTGGGCGTCGGGACCTACTTCACCGTGGCGGCCCTCACCGCCAAGCCGTCGAGCGGCCAGTGGACGGCGAACTGGACCTACCCGTGAAGCGAGCCGCCTTCGTCCTCGCGCTCGCCGCGGCCGCGGCGGGCTGCAGCAAGAGCGTCGCCATCGCGGTGAACCTCATCTCCGTTTCCTGCGCCGGCACCGACATCCTCGCGCCCGACGGCGGCGTGCAGTTCCTCCGCTTCACCGTGAGCAGCGACGCCGGCGTGCTGGGCACGCCCGAGACCGTCGCCGTCGCGAGCCAGACGCTGCAGCTCCCCCAGACGCCGCTCGGCACGCTGAACGTGGAGGTCGACGCGCTCTCGGAGAACAGCCCCACCTCGCCCATCCTCGCCCAGGGCAGCTCCGGTCCCTTCACGGTGCCGAGCGACGGCAGCGTGAGCCAGCAGACGGTCACGGTGTTCCTGCGCGCGGTGGACCGCAGCGTCCCCACCAACGACAAGACGAACCCCAACCAGTGCAGCACCATGAAGTCCCCGCGCGCGTACCACAGCCAGGTGCTCCTCGCGAACGGCCAGGTGCTCCTCTACGGCGGCGTGGTGTACGGCCCGACGACGCCCACCACGGGAACCACGATCAACTGGAGCGATTTCCTCGGCATCCCGGCCAGCGTCGCCTCCGGCAGCGAGGAGTACCTCCAGAACGCCGAGATCTACGACCCGCAGACGGGCGACTTCACGGCCACCGGGAACTGGAAGCCGGTGACCGGCGACGACACGCCGACGGAGCGCGCCTTCGCGCAGCTCATTGCCTTCACGAACGGCGACGCGGTCGCCGTCGGGGGCGAGGTCGACCCCGCGACGCTCTCGAACACGGCCCAGACCGAGGGGCAGCTGCTCATCCCCGCCTGGAACGAGGGAATCTTCTCCGAGTCGGCCACGCCCGCGTGGACCAGCACGCCCACGCACTCGGCGCACGCCGAGGGCTGCCTGGCGGCCGACTCGGCGGGGCAGGCGCTGCTCGCGGGCGGCTACACCGGAACGCCGGCCAACACCGCCGCAGGCATCACGGTCGGCACGACGGCGATCGCGGAGTCCTTCGATCCCACCGCGTGGCCCCCGCTGCCCAAGCTCGCGGGGGCGCTCCCCGACGTCGCCGGTCCGGCCGGCGCGGTCGCGGAGCAGGCGTGCAGCGGCTTCGACGGCGTGAAGAGCCTCTTCCAGTCGGTGGTCGCCGAGGTCGGCGGCGGCTGGATCGACCCCTCCGGCAATGGCTGGATCTCGCAGACCTACTATCTCGAGCAGTTCACCAGCAGCACCGGGGTCTTCGCTCCGTTTCTCGCGAGCGGCCAGCTGCTGGGGGCCCAGCTCGCCGAGCCGCGCGTGCGGGCCAAGGCCGCGCCCATGATCGTCACGCAGCCGACCAGCGCCGACGGCGGCACGACCACCGAGAAGATGGATGCCTTGCTGGTCACCGGCGGCTTCACCTGCACCCCCGCGGCCACCTCCTCCATCGACTGCGCGCCCGTCTTCGCCGAGGGCGCCGACGCGGGCCCGCTCGGCAATCCGCCGGACAGCTACTTCTGGAACGACGCGGGCCCCGAGGGCTCGCCGCTCGACGTCGGCAAGACGACGGAGCTCATCGCCTTCCCGCCCAAGCCGGGAGAGCCCGGGCAGTACCAGGTCGTTCAGGGCACCGAGGCGGCGCTCATGTCGGTCGAGCGCATCGATCACTGCATGGTGCCCTTGCCCGATGGCCGCGTCGTCATCATCGGCGGGCTGAGCGGCGCCACCGCGAGCAGCTTCGGCACGACGGCCAGCATCGAGGTCGCCTCGGACGACCCGACCGGCACGCCGCCGAGCGACCTGCCCAAGATCACGATGCACGAGGCGGCCCAAAGCCTGGTCACCTCGCGCGCCGGCATGGCCTGCACGCTCCTGCCCGACGGCTCCATCCTGGTCACCGGCGGGATCACCACCGACGCGTGCGGCGCGACGAACACGAGCCACTGCGCCCTGAACGGCACCACGCAGACCGTGAAGACGCTCAGCAGCGCCGAGATCTACCGCCCGCTCCCGCTCGCGGCGCAGTGATCGAGGTCAGCGCGCGACCAGGAGCGCGTTCTCGTTCGAATCGGCGATGAAGAGCGCCGGGCCGTTCGCGGCCACGAACGCGAGCCCCACCGGCCAGTTGATCTCCGCCGGGGCCGGGCCGGGCACGACCGCCGCCTCGCGCGGCACCCCGAGCACGGTGGTCACCGCGCCGCTCGCGAGGTCGATCTCGCGAACCGTGGAGTTGCCGACGTCCGAGACGAATAGGTGCCCCGCGCCGTCCAGCGCCAGGCCGACCGGGCCGCTGAAGAGCGCGGCCGGGCCGGTGCCGTCGGTGCTGCCCACCACCCCCGCCTCGCCCGCGATCGTCGTGACCGTGGCCGTGGCCACCGCGACCTGGCGGATGGTCTCGCCCAGCGAATCGGCCACGTAGAGGTTGCCGGCGCCGTCGTAGGCCAGCCCCGCCGGGCTGGAGAACCCCGCGTCGGGCCCGCTGCCGTCGACCTCGCTCCCCGTGCCGGGCGTGCCGGCCAGCGTGCTCACCGCCTTGGTCGAGACGTCGACCGCGCGGATGGTGTTGTTGAAGGTGTCGGCCACGTACAGCGTGCTCCCGCCGCCCCACGCGACGGCCCAGGGCAGGAAGAAGCCGGCGGACGCCCCATCCGCGTGCCCTTCCTGGCCGGGCGAGCCCGCGAGCGTCGAGACCGCCCCGCTGGCCACGGCGACCTGGCGGATGGTGCAGTTCCCCGTGTCGGCCACGTACAGGTTCCCGGCGCCGTCGCTGGTCACGCCGTGGGGGGCGTTGAAGGTGGCGGCGCTGGTGCCGTCGGCGCTGCCCTGCTGGCCGGGCACGCCGGCGACCGTGGTGACGGCCGCGGTGGCGACGGCCACCTGGCGGATCGTGTCGTTGTAGGCGTCGGCGACGTACAGGTTGGCTGCGCCGCGGCGCCGGTGGCGTCCGCGTGCCCCTCGTGCGGCGCCAGGCCGCCGATCGTGGTGACGGCGCCCGTGGCCTCGACGATCTGCCGGACGGTGTCGTTGTAGCCGTCCGCGACGTAGGCGTGGCCGGCGCCGTCGGCGCCCACGCCCCAGGGAAAATGGAAGGTCGCCGCCGTGCCCGTGCCGTCGGCGAACCCCTGCAGCTGCGCCGAGCCGGCGATCGTGGTCACCACGCCCGAGGTCGCGACGACGCTGCGGATCGTGCTGTTGTCCGAGTCCGCCACGAGCAGGTTGCCCGCCCCGTCCCAGGCGACGCCGTTCGGCGTGTCGAAGCTCGCGGCCGTGCCCGTGCCGTCCGCGCTGCCCGTGACGCCCTCCGTGCCGGCGAGAGTCGTCACCACGCCCGTCGAGACGACGATCTTGCGGATCACCTGGTTGCCGCTGTCGGCCACGTACAGGTTGGCGGTGCCGTCGTAGGCGAGGCCGTTCGGCAGGTTGAAGCTCGCGGCCGCGCCCGTGCCGTCGGCGTAGGTGCAGCTCCCGGCGGTGCCGGCGAGCGTGGTCACCGCCGCGCCGTTCGTCAGATCGATCTCGCGGATCGTGCAGTTGTTGGTGTCGGACACGAAGAGGTGGCCCGCGCCGTCGCTGGCGATGCCTTCGGGGTACCAGAAGGTCGCCGCCGTGCCCGCGCCGTCGGCGCTGCCTCGAGCTCCGGCCGCCCCCGCGATGGTCGTCACCGCGCCGGTCGCGACGACCACCTGCCGGATGGTGTCGTTGATCGTGTCGGCCACGAAGAGATTGCCGGCGCCGTCATAGGTGAGCCCGTAGGGCTCCTCGAAGCGCGCCGCCGGTCCCGTGCCATCCGCGCTCCCGTAGATGGCGGCCAGGCCGGCGAGGGTCGTGACCGCGCCCGTGGCGAGGTCGATCTCGCGGATCGTGTTGCCGCCCGTGTCCGCCACGAAGACGTGGCCGGCGCCGTCCGCCACCACGCCGTCGGCCGCCCAGAAGCGGGCGTCGGTGGCGCTGCCGTCCGCGTAGCCCTGCCCGCCGAGCTGCCCGGCGAAGACGGTGAGGGTGGTGAAGGACGTCGCGCCGGAGCTGCCGGCGGAGCCGCTCGCCTGGCCCGTGCCCCCGCTGCTGCCCGCGCCGGTGGTCGCGGTGGTGCCCGTGCCGCCGGTGGCACTCGTGGCGCCGGTGGACGTCGAGCCTCCCGAGCTCCCGGCCGCCGTGGCCGCGCCGGTCGCGCCCGTGCCGTTGGAGGCGCCCGTGGCCGAGGAACCCGTGCCGCCCGAGGCCACGCCGGAGGTGGCCGTCCCGCCCTGGCCCGCGGTGGGCACGCCCGCCGAGGTGGGGAACGAGATGACGCCCGAGGTGGGGCAGCAACCCGCGGCGGCGGCGAGGAACGTGAGGGCGAGGCGGCGCAAGGCAGGCCATCCTCGCCCAAGGTCCGCCCGCCGTCCACCGGGGCACGGAGCGCCCCCGACGGTGTGGCTCGCCAGCAAGCTGCGCGGGGGGGAAGATGACGCTTCCATGCCCCAGCGCCTCCCGCCCACGCTCTCCTCGCGCGCCCTCAACCGGGCGTTCCTCGCGCGGCAGCTGCTCCTGCGGCGGGAGCCCTGCGCCGTCGAGGCGGCGCTCGAGCATCTGGTGGGCTTGCAGGCGCAAGCGCCGCTCGCGCCCTACGTGGGCCTCTGGTCCCGCCTCGCGGCTTTCCGGCCCGAGGCGCTGTCCCGGCTCCTCGAGTCCCACGCCGCGGTCCGCACGCCGCTCCTGCGCACCACGCTGCACCTCGTGACCCGCCGCGACGCGCGGGCCTTGCGCCCGCTCCTGCAGCCCGTGCTGGAGCGCGGCTTCGCCTCGGGCAGCCCGTTCGGCCGGCGGCTCGCCGGCGTCGATCTGGCTCCGGTGCTCGCGCTGGGGCGCCGCCTCGTGGAGGAAGCGCCGCGCACGGTGGTCGAGCTCGGCCGCCTGCTGCGCGAGCGCTGGCCGCGGCGCGACGGCGAGGCCATGGCGCAAGCCGTGCGGTACCTGCTGCCCCTCGTGCAGGTGCCGCCGCGCGGCCTGTGGGGCCAGGGCGGCCCCGCCGCCTGGACGACGCTCTCGGCCTGGGTGCCCGGCCCGGCGAAGGCGGCGCCGGCGACGCCCGAGCGCCTGGTGCGGCGCTACCTCCGCGCGTTCGGCCCCGCGTCCGTGAAGGACGCCGAGCACTGGAGCTGGCTCCGGCCCCTGGGAGCAGCGATGGAGCGGCTGCGGCCTCGGCTCCGGGTGTTCCGCGACGCCGGCGGGCGCGAGCTCTTCGACCTGCCGGAGGCGCCCCGCCCGGATCCCGAGACGCCCGCGCCGCCCCGCCTGCTCCCCGAGTTCGACAACGCGCTCCTCTCCCACCACGACCGCGCCCGCATCATCGCGGAGGCCCACCGGACGCGGGTCTTCACGCGCGGCGCCGCGCTCGTCGACGGCTTCGTCTGCGGCGCCTGGACGATCGAGCGCCGCGGCAAGGCTGCCGCGCTGCGGCTGGAGCTCTTCCGGCGCCTGGCGCCCCGCGAGCGCGAGGCGCTGTGCGAAGAGGCCGCCCGGCTCCTCGCCTTCGCGGCGCCCGAGGCGTCGAAGGGCGCGGGGCGGATCGAGCTGCTAGAGTGACGCCCCATCCGCGGCGGCGGCCATGAGGGAGATGAATCCAAAGCGGTTCAAGGCCGGTCATCCTCGCGCATGACGAGCCTGCCGTCCATCCGCCGCAGGGAGAGCCCGACGGCATCGTCATTTCGGGGTCGCCTTCATGACGGTGCCGTCACCTGAATTGGTCCAGTAGACGCTGCTCGAATCCACCGCCAGATCCCAGGGGTTGTTCAGGCCGCCGACGAGAACGATCGGGGCGCCCCCGTCGAGCGGCGCCTTCATGATCGTTCCGTTGCCCGCGAATCCCTGGTCGACCCAGTAGACGGACGTGGAATCGGCCGCGATGGCGACTGGCATCTCTTGCCCTTGTGCGACGAGAACCGGCACGCCGCCGTCGAGCGGCGCGAGGTAGATCGAGCCTACGTAGTCCTGCGCGGGGCCGCCGGGCGGTTCGGTGATCCAGTAGACGTTCCGGCCGTCGATCGCGAGATCGATCGGCTGCTCGCCGTTGCTGGAGATCGTGATCGGCGGGCCGCCATCGAAGCCTTGCTTCATGATGGCACCCGCGAAAGGCTGCGAGACCGACGCGGAGTTGACGGCAGCGGTCCAGTAGACGCCGGTCGCGTCCACGGCGAGTCCCTGGGCCTGGGTCTCGAAGGTCGGGTCCGACCAGAACGTCGATCTGGAGGTGCCGTCCTGGGCTGCCTCCAGGATGCTGTTGCTCTCCAGGTCGAGCCAGTACAGGTGCGTGGAACCGACGGCAATCCAGAGCGGCGCGGCCTCCGCCGCGGCGATCGTATCGGGAACGCCTCCGTCGAGCGCGGCCCTCACCACGGTGCCGTAGGACAGCTTGCCGTCGTTGGTCCAGTTCCACGTCGTCCAGTAGAGGCTCGCGTCGTCCGGAGCGAGGGCGAGAGCCCAGGGATTGATCTGGCCGGTGGCGAGCTCCACGGGAGCCCCACCATTCGCGGGCACCTTGGGCGCCCGAGCCACGCTGCCGCCATCGACCTGGTTCGTCCAGTAGACCGTGCTCTGGTCGACGACGAGATCGAACGGGCCAGCCTGCCCGGAAGCGATGGTCTCGATGCACTCGGTGCCCTGCCATGTGCCGGCGCAGCCGGCATCGCCCGTTCCTCCACCGCCCGTGGACATGCCTCCCGTCGAGGTCGCTCCAGTGGCCGTACCCGAACCGCCGGAACCCGACGCGCTGGAGGTACCCGCGGTTCCGGATCCAGCGGTCGAAGCGGACCCAGCGCTCGTCCCCGCTCCAGCCGTTCCAGAAGCGCTCGAGGTTCCACTGCCCTGCGCCGCATGCCCGGACGACCCGGAGGCGCTTCCGGCAGAGGTGGACGCCACGCCGCCGCCAGACGACGTCAGGCCTCCGGAGGTGCCGCTCGAGCCGACCGAGGAAGGGCTCGAGGCTCCGCCGCTCGTGGAGTGACCACCTGGCGATCCACAGGCCGCGCAGAGCGCCAGCGCCAGGAGCCAGTCGAGGATTTTCAAGTCATGACCCCCTTTTCAGTAGCCGCCGTCCGGAAAATGGATCACGCGCACCGCATGGCCGTCCGCGACGAAGAGATCCCCGGTGGGGCCGAATGCCAGGGCCGTGGGAAACTCGAACGCGGCCGTGCCCTGCGGGCCTCCGGTGCCGTCCACTGCACAAGGCTCACCGTTCCCGGCGATCGTGATGGTGCTCCCGTCCGGCTTCACCTCTCTCACGCGCAGGTTCAGTGTATCGGCGACGAACAGGTCGCCCGAGGTTCCTGGGGCGATCGCTTCTGGGCTCGCAAACTCCGTGGTCCCATCTGCGCCGCCTGTCCCATCGACGAATCCCTCGGTACCGTTTCCGGCGAGGGTGCTCACGTTCCCGCTGGAATCGATCATGCGTACCCGGTTGCTTGCGTACTCCGTCACGAAGATGGACATTCCCTGAGTGCCGATCCCGTAGACATCCTGGAACGAGGCCATCGGACCTGGACCGTCGGCGTCAGTGGGATCGCCGTTTCCCGCAAGGGTGATCACGTTGCCTGCGTTGTCTATCTTCCTCACCCTAAAATTCCCTCTGTCCGCGATGATCAGACCGCCGTCGTCGACCGCCGCGATACCGAGCGGGCTCGAAAATTGAGCAACCGATGAAGGGCCGTCGAGGAACCCTGCCGCGCGGCCGGCGAGGGTCGCCGCGGCGCCCCGAGCATCGATCCGAATGATCGAGGCCTCGCTCGGAGGAGGTGGCGAGCAGCAGGAGGGGCCGGAACAGAGGCAGCCCGACTGAAAGTTCGTGAGAAAGACGTCGCCAGAGGAATCGAGGGCGATGCCGCCGATGGTCGGCCACGGCAGGACGACGAAACCGCCGTCCGGCCACCCACTGGGGAAGCGGGGGGAACCGCCGGACGCGAAGGCAAGGGTCGTCTCCTGGAGCGTGGACGGGTCGATCCGGATGAGTTCACCCACGGGAAGAAGCGCCGCCAAGTAGACGACGCCTGCCTTATCGATTGCAATTCCTTCGATGGGCGAGTCGACCGAAGGAGACAAGAGGGTTGTCACATAGGTGGCGTTGGACCCGCCGTCCACCCAGCCACCATCGGAAGCAGGGCACGCGAATGCCCCGCCATCGCCGCCATCCAAGCCGCCGTCGCCCTTGCCCGACGGTCCGCAGGCGGCGGTCAGCGTTCCGAGGACGAAAGGCCAGCAACTCCGCACGGCTCACCTTATCGCAGGTTTCAGTGGCCATACATTGCCATGAGGGCCGGGGTACCGACCGTGCAGAACCATCGGACGTTCTCGGACATCAACTGCTGTTCAGCGCAGGTCGTCGCTGTGCGAAGAGGCCGTCCGGCTCCTCGCCTTCGCGGTGCCCGAGGCGTCGAAGGGCGCGGGGTGGATCGAGCTGCTAGAGTGACGCCCCATGGAAATCCTTCGTACTCCCGACGAGCGCTTCGCCGATCTGCCGGGCTTCCCCTTCGCGCCCCGCTACGTGGACGTCGAGGGCGTGCGCGTCGCCTACCTCGACGAGGGCCCGCGGGACGCGGCGCCCGTGCTGCTGCTCCACGGCGAGCCCTCGTGGAGCTACCTGTACCGCAAGATGATCCCGCCCCTCGTGGCCGCCGGCCACCGGACCGTGGCGCCCGACCTCGTGGGCTTCGGCCGCAGCGACAAGCCGGCGCGGCGCGACGACTACACCTTCGCCCGCCACGTGGCCTGGATGAAGGGGCTCCTGCAAGCGCTCGACCTGCGCGGGATCACGCTCGTGTGCCAGGACTGGGGCGGCCTCATCGGCCTGCGGCTCTTCGCCGAGAACCCGGACCGCTTCGCGCGCGTGGTGGCCGCGAACACCGGCCTCCCCACCGGCCGCGAGCGGCTCTCGCCCGCGTTCGGCGCCTGGCGCGCCTTCGCCCGCTGGACGCCGCGGCTGCCCGTGGGGCGCATCGTCGCTTTCGGCTGCGCCACGCCTCTGCCGCCCGAGGTGCGGCGTGCCTACGACGCGCCGTTCCCCGACGAGCGCTACAAGGCCGGCGCGCGGCAGTTCCCCCGCCTCGTCCCGGTGCGGCCCGACGACCCCGCAGCCGAGGCGAACGGCCGCGCCTGGGACTTCCTGCGCGCGACGCGCGTGCCCTTCCTCACCGCGTTCAGCGACCGCGACCCGATCACCCGCGGGGGCGAGCGCGCGCTGCAGCACCGCATTCCCGGCGCCGCCGGCCAGCCGCACGTGACCATCCACGGCGGCGGCCACTTCCTGCAGGAAGACCGGGGCGAGGAGCTGGCGGCGGTGGTGGCCCGCTTCATCGCCTCCGGGACCGCCGCGGCATAGGCCTTGACAGAAGGTAACCTCCTGGTTACCGTAACCTCATGGTTACGACGAACCAGGCGCGGCGCGAGGCGGTGTTCCGGTCGCTCGCCGACCCCACGCGGCGGCGCATCCTGCAGATTCTCCGGGGCGGCGACCGCACCGTGGGCGACCTGGCCGGGCACTTCCGCGTGAGCCGCCCGGCGATCTCGAAGCACCTGCGCGTGCTCGAGGCGGCGAGGCTGGTGGTCGCCCGGCAGCAGGGCGCGGCGCGCCTGTGCGCGCTGAACGCGAAGCCCCTGCGCCTCGTGAACGACTGGCTGCGGGACTACGAGGCCTACTGGGGCGACACCCTGGGGAGCCTGAAGCGCTACGTGGAGGAGGGCCGGCGATGAGCGAAGACACCCTGGTGCAGGAGATCACCATCGAGGCCCCGGCGGAGCGGGTGTTCGACGCGCTCGCCCAGCCCGAGCAGCGCCTCGCCTGGTGGGGCCGCACCGGCCGCTTCCGGACCACGCGCATGGAATCCGACCTGCGCGCCGGCGGCGCCTGGACCATGTGGTTCGAGACGCCCCACGGCCCCGCCACCGTGGGCGGCGTGTACCGCGCAGTGGAGCGGCCGCGCCTGCTGGCCTTCACCTGGCGCCCGAGCTGGTACGACGCCCAGGAGAGCCTCGTGACGATCGAGCTCGCGGAGACCGGGGGCGTGACCAAGGTTCGCCTCACGCACTCGGGTCTCACGGGCGCAGCCGACCGCGCCAGCAACGCCGGCTGGCCGGACCTGCTGGCCGCGCTGCGGGGGTACCTGGCGGGCAAGTGACGCCGCGCGGCAGCTCGGGCGTGGGGGATTGCAAGAGCCCTTGTGGCGAGGAAGAACAACGTGTTCCACCGTCCGGCTAACGTCCTTCTGACGCCCTTCGATCTCTTCTCGACGTCGATCGATGAGAGACTCGACGAGGTGAGTCTCTTCCTGACGCCCTTCGATCTCTTCCTGACGTCGATCGATCGGAGACTCGACGAGGTGAGTCTCTTCCTGACGCCCTTCGATCTCTTCCTGACGT
>Ga0335073_10006246_pt1 | contig 16731 bp, 11 predicted proteins | sample Lox_Sample_22_FD_207093 | JGI IMG/M metagenome (GOLD analysis project Ga0335073, IMG submission 207093) | Soil microbial communities from Loxahatchee National Wildlife Refuge, Florida, United States - Lox_Sample_2.2 | ecosystem: Environmental > Terrestrial > Soil > Wetlands | place: USA... | reverse complement strand
GGCCTGCGCCGCGAAATGGTCTCCGCCATCGCCCGCCGCCATCGCGTGCCGGTCGTCATGGTCAACCAGATCGGCGGCAACGACAGCCTCGTCTTCGACGGCACCAGCTTCGCCGTCGATTCCAATGGCGAAGTCATCGCCCAGGCGAAGAGCTTCGAGGAAGATCTGGTCTTCGCCGATCTCCACGCTGGAACCGGCGACATTCATACCCACTCCACCGACGAAGACGTGGCTCTGCTCGACGCGCTCGCCCTTGGCACCCGCGATTACGTCCGCAAATGCGGCTTCACGAAGGCTGTCGTTTCCCTCAGTGGCGGCATCGACTCCGCCCTGGTCGTCGCCATCGCCGTCCGCGCGCTCGGCGCAGAAAATGTGACCACATTGGGCATGCCCAGCCCGTATTCTTCGCAAGGCTCCATCGACGACAGCCGGCAGCTCGCCGCGAATCTCGGCGTTCGCTTTGAAGTTCTGCCCATCGACGAGATCTTCACCGCAGCGAATCACGTGCTCGCCCCCGTCTTCGCGGGCACGAAGCCCGACATCGCCGAAGAGAACCTCCAGTCCCGCATCCGCGGAACCCTGGTCATGGCCTTCTCCAACAAGTTCAACGCGCTGGTCCTCACCACCGGCAACAAGAGCGAGATGTCCACCGGCTACTGCACCCTCTACGGCGACATGGTCGGCGCTCTGGCCGTCATCGGCGATGTCTTCAAAACGCGCGTCTACGATCTCTGCGGCGCGGTCAACGCCGAAAGGGAAGTGATCCCCCGCGCGATTCTCGAAAAACCGCCCTCAGCCGAGCTGCGTCCCGGCCAGAAAGACACCGATTCGCTCCTGCCCTACGAATCCCTCGATCCCATTCTCGAGGCGTATGTGGAACACTACAAAACGCCGGAAGAGATTGCCGCTGCGACGGGCATCGATCTCGAAACCGTGCGGTCGGTGGTCAAAATGGTCGAGCGCAGCGAATACAAACGCCAGCAGGCGGCTCCGGTCCTGAAGGTCACGCCGAAAGCGTTCGGCATGGGCCGCCGTTTCCCCATCGCCGTGAAAGTACAAGTTTAAGAATCTTTTCTAAGAGGAACTATGCACAGAGGTTTTACTACCTGCTTGTTGGCCGGGACCGTAGCCTTCGCCGCCGGCGCCTTCGCCCAAACCGAGACCCCGTCCGCCCCGGCTCCGCAGTCCGTGCCCAATGCCCCCTCCGCCCCGGCCCAGGAAACCGAACCTAAATTCCCGCCCGTCAACCCGGCGGACTTTACGATTGCCGCGCCCACGAAGGAAGAGGTCAACGCCTTCCTCAAGGCCTCCTGGGGCTACGACGAAAACCGCGTCTGGGAAGTCGTCGGAATCCAGAAGACCGCCGCGCCCGGTATCGCCAGAGTCACCGCCCTGGTAGCGGAAAAGCCCAACCCGCAGATCGCCGACTTCAGTTTCCTCGTCACGCCCGACGGCCACCACCTCATCTCCAGCGACCAGAGCGGCTACGTGATCCTCGATTTCGCCGCGAATCCCTATGCCAACAACTTCCGCGTGCTCCAGCAGCGCGCCGACGGTCCCTCCCAGGGCCCGGCCGGCAAAGAGCATGAGTTGGTCGAGTTCGCCGACTTCCAGTGCCCCCACTGCAAGGAAGCCGAGCCCATCGTCCAGAAGCTCCTCAAGGATTTCCCCCAGGCACACTACGTCTTCGAGAGCTTCCCCCTCGTCAACATTCACCCCAGTGCCTTCAAAGCCGCGGCCTTCGGAGCCTGCGTTGCGCAGCAGGGCGGCGCCGACGCGTTCTTCAAGTACGCGGACTCGGTCTTCGCCGGCCAGGAAGCGCTTGCCGGTCAGGGCGCAGATCAGGCGCTCCGCAACGCTGTCACGGCGGCCGGGCTCGATCCGGACAAGATCGCTGCCTGCTCTGACACCGACGCCGCGAAAAACTCTGTTCACGCGTCGATGCAGCTCGGACAGGATCTCAATGTCGATCAAACGCCCTGGCTCTTCGTCGACGGACGCGGCCTGCCGATGCTCGAAGTGCCCTACGAGCAGTTGAAGAAGATCATCGACTACCAGTTCGCAATGGATAAATAGCCCAGCCCGAGGAGACTCCGATGGCCATCGAATTCGCTCTCGATCCGGCGCGCACCGCCGTACTCAGCATGGATATGCAAAACGGCATCGTCGGCATGTATGCCGGCAGTGCCCCCGAGATGCTGGCTCGCTGCGCTGACGTGCTCAAGGCCGCCCGCAGCCGCAAGGCGCAGGTCATCCACATCCGCGTCGGTTTTCGCCCCGGCCTTCCCGAGGTGAGCGAGCGCAATATGCTCTTTGGAGCCATCAGGTCCTCTGACCGCCATCAGCAGCTCTTCCACGGCACCGGCGGCGACATCCATCCCGCGCTCGGCCCCGAGGAATCCGACATCGTGGTCACCAAACATCGCGTCAGCGCCTTCGCCGGTACCGATCTCGCCATGATCCTGCGTGCGCAGGAAATCGACACCCTGGTCCTCTTCGGCATCGCCACCAGCGGTGTCGTCCTCTCTACGCTCCTCGAAGCCAGCGACGCTGACTACCGTCTGATCGTGGTAAGAGACTGCTGCCTCGACATGGATGCCGACCTGCACGCCTGCCTCATCGACAAGGTCTTTTCCCGGCGGGCGTCCGTCGTGTCCGCTGCGGAGTTTGTGTCGAGCATTGCCGGCTAGGGCCGGAGCCCTCCACTATTCCACCTGCGTGTGCTCCAGGAAAAAATCGAAGTCATTGTCCGCGCTCTGCTCAATGGTAGAAGCGGTATCGAGGGCTATCACGTAATAGAGCGTACCGGGGATGCGTTCGAGCATTCGATTGGGTCGGATGACCTGCGTGCCCTGGCCTTGCGCCGGCGGATCCTGCGGAGATTCGAAAAGGAGCCCGGGATTCGGCGGCTCGTCGCGTTCGAAGACCACAATGCGTGGATGTCCGTCGCCGTCTTTGGTGTAAATGCCTGGCTGCACGCCCTGCATGGCAAGACAGTGCGATGCCGGACAGTGGGCCGGTGTCATCGGACTGAATGTGCCCAGCTTCGTGAACTTCTGCGCGAAGTCAGCCAGGGTTTCTGAACCTTCCGGGCGTTGCGCGATGAGCAGAATCTCCGGATGCAGAGGGCCTCGTGGGGCCTTGTACGGCCCGGTCGAAAAGACTGCGACGCAGGAGCCCTTCTGCAATTCCAGACGGTCTGGCGTCCAGGTCGACCTCGCGCGGAACCGCACGCCGCAGGCGGTCGAGGTCACCGCGACATCGTCGCCATCGCGATCGCCGGTCCACGAAGACGCAGTGTCATAGTCTCTCGTCAGATCGACCGCCGTCATGCGATCGTGGCCAAGACTCTCGTAGAACTTGTCGTCGTCCGTTGATGGAGCCAGCTGTGACAGGTACCCGGCCGCGCGCAGCAGATGCGCCGGCATGTTTGTGACGGCGGCACAGTGCTCGTAGTTGCGCCAGAATGCCGCCGGCAGGTCGCGCCATGCGTGGGACCCTTCGATCGAAAGAAATTCTTTTGCGCCTACGGACGGTTTGATCGTCTGGCACATGAAGTCGGCATGGAACCACGACACGCGGAAGTCATTGGGGTCGAGTTTGCCCGCCGCTGCCAGATCCTGGGGAGCCGATTCGTCGGTGTGTTCCACATCGACGTTGTAGCCATAGTGGGCGACCAACCCGGCCACCAGCAGCAACTCCTCGTTCGTGGGATTATCTTTGACGGCTGCCTGAAGCGCGGTAATGTCCTTCCTGAGATGCTCAGCAACGTCCTTTTTCGGAACGGGGAAGATCCACTTGTTGCTCCAGCGATCGGAATACGGCTCCATCGCGGCGGCATCGTCCAGTGCCGCCAGAACGGGAGGGGTTTGCGGCAGCCGATCGCGGTGAACGGCGGCCACGTCGGCCAGAGCCGGAACTCCGGCCACGGCGAGCAGAGGCAGGGCCGAAAGGCAAGCGCGCATGCGCACAATCAACGATCCCCGGAAGAGCGGCACCAGTGTAACAAAGGGCCCAGATCGGCTCGGTTCAGGCGGGGGTGGGGGTTAAAAGGGCCAATCGAGGGGGAGACCATTCAAACCTCATCCTCCTGATTACAAATTGGTTAAGACGTGCCTCGGTTCAACGGGCGCCTCACTTTTCTCTTGATTTTCATAGAAAAATTCCCTAGAATCATAAAGGTTTGTGACCACCGGAGCTTCCTGTTGTGCTGACTCCGGACTTTCGCAAGTCACTTTCACTGCAGGGGATAAATCGTACATGGCAAAGCGTCGTGGCAATCCAAACTGGGGCAAGCCCGAGCCCATCGGCCCGGTCGTGCCGACCGTCACTTCCTTCGAGCAGGTGGTCAAGGAATTCAAGCTGACCCCGGACCAGTACGTCCGCTCCACCCGCCTCCGCGAGTGGGCTCGCCGGAACCGTAACTCGAAGTACATCCCGGAGTCGCTGCTTGAGGCGTGGGGATTCGAAATCGAGTCTACCCTCTAGATCCAGTGCCAGTTCGCAGTCACGGCGCCGCCTTCGGGCGGCGTCGCTGTTTTTGCGCGCAAGTCGCAGCGCTCACGGCAGGCTCTTACCCTGAGACCGCATCGCGGGGATCCCGATCGACTTTCCCGGAGGCGGAACCGGTCCAGGCTCGGGTTTCGGCTGCGGAGCCACGCAACCCTGTCCTGTAAGCATCTGCGCAGAAGCCGCGCCAGGGCGAACCTGCAAGCACGACGCCTGACCCAGCGGACTATTGACGAGCAGCGTCGCGTAGCCAAACACTGCGCAGCCGTCCCATCCCGAGGGGAAATTCTCAACATAAACCTCGAGGGCGGCCGGTGCGGTCACCTGTGCCGCAGTCATGCTCACCTGCAGTTCCGTCGAACTGATGTACGTCACCGTCGGATAGCTCCCATTGATCACGACCAGCGACTGTGGCGTGAAACCCGTTCCGTAAAGGGTCAGCGTGAACGCTCCGCTTCCTGCGTTCACAGTGCCGGGACTCACGCTGGCGAGCGTCAGCGGGGTGTCCGTCGTGTTGAAGTTCGCAAAAACCAGGGTCTCGTCATTGGACGCCAGGCTCGCCGGATTCGTGGTTCCCGTCAGATCGTAGGTCCAGCCCGCGAATGTCCATCCTGTGTCGGGTGTTGCCGAGAACTGCAGGCTCTGCCCCGACGGATAAAAGCCATCGCCCGTCGGCGAAGAAGGACTAACGCTGGCCGAGCCTCCACAGGGCGGATATCCAAAATTCGTCGCTGGCGCGAACTCCGGCGTGAGCGTAGCGACGTAGCTGGCGCTCGCCCCGGGGACCTCGATGGTGTGGCTCTGCGCTCCTCCGTCACTCCAACTTTGGAACCCGTAGCGGCTGTCGTAGCTGTAGGGGTACTCGTCCGTGTCGACATCGATGGTATGGGTCGTGCCGAGCGACCAGTCGTCTCCAGAATAGTCGTCGTAGTAGGAAGAGAAGTTTTTCGGCGTGTTCCAGAAGTTGCCGTCAACATAGGCGTATAGGTTCGAACTGAAGGCATCCGGGCTCACATCGACCGTAAAGACCGGCATGTTGCTGAACTCGGCTGTCGTGTCGACTGAATTCCCGGTGTCGGGAACGTAGAAAGTCTTGGGATTCGCTCCCAATCCGCCCGGCAGCCAGTACGGCGCATTGTTGAACTCATAGAAGCTCCATCCCGGCTGCGCTGTCGCCGCCAGCGTTGCCTGTTGCCTGGCCACCAGAAATACCGGAGGATACGTGGGCGCTGGGAGTCCAAAGGTTGGAGCCCCGCCGGCGATACGGTTGGGCAGTCTGGCGCTCGCCACTTCGGGAGAAGTCGAGCCAGTGTAGCTCTGCGGAAGCGGTGAAATGGACACCAGACCGGTGCCGATCGGATACTGCGTCGCCGTGTACGGAACCAGCTGGATGAAGTTCGCAGAGTAGGTGGCGATCTGCGGCGACGCGGCCGGAAATGCCGGGCTGCCGTCTCCCGGGGTCACGACGATGGTGTGGGACTGCGCCGTGCTGTCGTTCCACCGCCCGTAGGTGTAGTAGAACGTTGCGGGTGTCGTGCTGTTCGCAATCTCCCCCGTCAGCGTTTGCACGCCGGGGTTGACGCTCAGCGTGTGCGTCGATTCCAGCGCCCAGAAATATGTCTGCGGCGTCGTCACTGTCTTTCCATCCACGACCACTTCCAGACCAATCGGATTCGAAGTGACCGTCACCGTCCTCGGCGCCGCTCCATACAGCCGTTCAATCGCTTCCTTGTCCGCCGCCGAGTAGTCGGCAGCCTGTCCTCCCGGTACGCCGTCCGTTCCCTCGAGCGGAATCCCGGGCGGGATGCTCTCGATGACAGGGCCGCCGTTGCGCGACATGGACCACGCCGGATATTCCATGACCGACGCATAGTCGTAGGGCGTGAGGATCTCCTCGTTGTCGTTTCTGATCTCGAAATTCGACCACGAGCCCTTGATGACGTTGTCGTAGTTCACCGTCACGTAGCTGTTACGATCGGGCCGTGACTGCTCATGCCACAAGCCGATCACGTGGCCCATCTCATGCAACAGCGTCGTCACCGTGCAGCTGGCGGAGCCGCCCATCGGCTGCCCCTGCATCGCCGCATAGCCCTCGTTGGCTTCACATTCGCCGCTCGTGTCGCCGCTATCAAGGTTGATGTCGACATAATCGGGGCTGTCTGCTTCAACCGATTCGAGCTGCACCCACTGGATAATGTTCGGAAAATCCGCGTTGAACGTACTGATCGCCGTAGTCAGGTTGGCCACATCGCCCGAAGCCGGCTCAAGATAGTAGTAGACCGTCGCCGCGCCGCCGCTGCTCGGCCATGTGCTCCCCGGCCACGCGACGCCCACCGACGCGGGATGGACGCTGGTTCGCGGAAAAGCCTCCGGAGCAGGAGCATGGCGCGCAGGCCGCTGAGCATTGAGACTGAGGATGCAGCCAAGGAGACAGAACAGCACAGTACCGCCACGAATGGTCTGGGACATAAGCGACTGGCAACCACCGAGATTAGCAAAGTAGCCGGAGTCGTAGTGGAGCGTCAAGAAACTTTGCGTCAATTTTCCGTCTGGTCCGGCCGTTGCCAATTGCGGCCCGCACAAACCCGTGAGAAAGTCCAGACATGGCCGCCCGCTCGCCCCTGAGCACGCTCCTTTCCCAGGCCCTCGTCGCCTTCACGATCGAGTTCGACAACGAGGCCGAGCGCCGCCTCCCGCATCGCACCACCGGCTTCGGCGCCACACCCGATGCGCCGCACGCTCCGTGGCTCGTCTCCATGGCCATGTATTTCAACTGCCTGCGCCACGTGCCCGAGCAGGGAATCGCGCTCAAAGAAATGCGCCGCCTCGCTCGCACCGAAACCAATCTCAACGGCATGCAGCGCTGGGGGTACATCTACCTCGCGCCCGATCCCGCTGACTCCCGCCCGAAGCCCCCGCGAGCCGACTGGCTCGTCCACGCGCGACCCGGCGGGCGCAAAGTTCGTGCCGTCTTCGAGCCGTTGCTGCCCGAAATCGAAGCGCGCTGGGTCGACCGTTTCGGCGCAGCGCAGCTCCGGCAACTGCGCTCAGCGCTCGCGCAGATCGCCGCCGATCTCGATCCCGGACTGCCCGACTGTATGCCCATCGTCGGCTACGGCCTCTTCAGCAGCGATCCAAATCCGCAAGGCGGAAAGAAGAAAAGGACCGACATCCCTCCGCTCGAGGAATCTCCCGACGCCATCGCGGCGCTCCCCTTGCCCGTGTTGCTCGCGCGCGTGCTGGTCGCAATGGCCCGCGAATTCGAGAGTGGCTCCGCGGTTTCACTGGCCATGAGCGCCAATGTCCTTCGCGTGCTCGATGAGCGCCCCACCCCGCTCCGCGATTTGCCCGACCGAACCGGCATCTCAAAGGAATACGTCGCCGTCTCCACCGGCTGGCTGGCGCGTCACAAATTCGCAGTCCTCGCCACGGCGCCCGCGCCCGATCGCGGCAAGCAAATCCGCCTCAGCGAAAAAGGCCTCCTTGCGCAGGAAGAATCCGGAAAGAAATTGCGCGCCATCGAAAAACGCTGGTCCACACAGTTCGGCGCAGGCGAACTCACCGCGCTTCGCGCCCGCCTCGAGCCGATTGTCGGCGACGGCACAGCAGGGAAGTCCCCGCTCTTCGCTGGCCTCACGCCGCATCCTGACGGATGGCGCGCCAAAATCCCGCAGCCTGCTCTGCTGCCGCACTTTCCCATGGTCACCCACCGCGGCGGCTATCCCGACGGAAGCTGAGGCGCACGCGTTGTAGCCCTTAGTTGCGAGAGCGATTCGATCGTCGCCGCGCTGCTGGCGCCCTTCGGTTCGCACCCGCCCGAAAGATAGTTCGCCACCGCAGCTTCGACTGTCCTGAAGATAGCCGGCTAAACTTCCTAGTCCGTCCTGAAGATAATGGTTCCTGCCTCACTGCGTCCCGAAGATAGCGATTCGCAGCAAGCCCCGCAACATAGTCTGACAGCAGTCCGATGTTTCCCACCGGAAATCCTGATTCGCCCAGCCAGTGAGCTCCGAGTGCCTGTCGAGCGCACGGCGCTGTCCGCGATTCAGAACCGAGAAGGCTGATTGCAGATGATATTTGGGTGTTGGAGGCCGCAAAGTCTCCGGGTGCAAATGTGTGATGACGCCCTCCGGCGCGCTGGCAGAAACCACTCCCACCGCTTCCAGCTGATGCACAAAAGGCTGGCGATCTACGAAACGCCGGAGGCGCAATGATCCGGACGATCGTCGACTTTGCCCTGCGGAGCCGCTTTCTGGTCCTTGCCATCGGCGTTCTGCTGTTTGCGTGGGGCGTTGTTTCCTTCGAGCGGTTGCCGGTCGAAGCCTATCCAGACGTAGCGAACAACTACGTTGACGTAATCGCGCAGTGGCCGGGTATTTCCGCCGAGCAGATCGAGCAGCAGGTCACCATCCCGCTGGAAACGGCGATGAACGGCATTCCCGGCGTGGCGCACGTCCGGTCGTGGTCGATCTTCGGCCTGTCGACGGTCGAAATGGTCTTTGGGGACGATACCACCGATTTTGAAAACCGCGAGCGGGTGCTGGAGCGCCTCTCCCAGGTGACGCTGCCGACGGGCGTGGTTCCGCAGATGGGCACCGACTGGAGTCCGGTGGGTCAGATCTACTTCTACACGCTGCGCAGCACGAATCCTGAATACGACGTGATGAATCTCAAGTCCCTCGAAACCTGGGTGATTGAGAAGAGTCTGAAGTCTGTACCGGGCGTTGTCGACACCAATCCCTTCGGCGGACCCACGCGTGAGTACCAGGTGCGCCTCGATCCTGACAAGCTGATCGATTACGGCCTCAGCATCGCGCAGGTTGAGCAGCAGCTCGCCAACAACAACGTTAACGCCGGTGGCAGCTTCATCCAGGCCGGTGCGCAGCAAATCAACGTGCGCGAAGTCGGCCTCATGACGGACATTCAGGACATCGGCAACACGCTGATCACCACGAAGAACGGCACCGCGCTCCGCGTGCGCGACATCGCCGACGTAACCCAGGGCCCGATGATCCGTCTCGGCCAGTTCGGCGATACGTACCACCGCGAAGACGGCAAGCTGGTAAACAACGACGATGTCGTCTCCGGCATCCTGTGCCTGCAGAAGGGCGCGAATGCGCAGCCGGTGCTGGATGCCGTGCACAGGGAAGTCGCGCAGCTGAACACGCAAATTCTCCCGAAGGGCGTGAAGATCGTTCCGTTCATCGATCGCAGCGATCTGCTCCATTTCACCACCCACACGGTGTTGCACAACCTGGGCGAGGGAATCGTCCTGGTAGTGATTATCCTGTTTCTCTTTCTCGGAAATGCCCGCGGCGCGCTCATTGTCGCCTGCACCATTCCGTTCTCTCTGCTGTTCGCGGCAATCTGCCTCGATCTGAGGAACATTCCCGCCAACCTGCTGTCCCTCGGGGCGCTCGATTTCGGGATGGTCGTCGATGGCTCCGTGGTGATGGTGGAAAACATCGTGCGTCATCTGTCGCACTCCGACGACACGGGGCGTTCCACGCTCGAACGCATCGGTGAAGCGGCGCACGAAGTGCAGCGCCCGGTCTTCTACGCGATCGGGATCATCATCACTGCCTATCTGCCCATCTTCACCCTCCAGTCGGTTGAAGGGCGGCTCTTTCGCCCCATGGCGTGGACCGTGGCCTTTGCGCTCCTCGGCGCGCTGACGTTCTCCATGATCCTGGCCCCCGTGCTCTCCAGCGTTCTCTTTGCGAAGGGCGCAAAGGAGTGGAGAAATCCCTTGATGGAGTGGCTCCGGAATCGCTACCGGTACGCCGTCAAATGGACGATCGAGCACCAGCGCTTCACCATCGGAGTCGGTGTTACCGCGTTCATGGTCGCCGTCTATCTGGCCTTCAGCGGAGTCATCGGCTCGGAGTTTCTCCCCCATCTCGACGAGGGCGCGCTCTGGGTGCGCGGCACGCTTGACCAAAGCGTGGGGCCGGATGAGAGTGTGTCCCTGGCGAATCGAGCCAGAATCATTCTGTGCTCGTTTCCCGAGACCACGGAATGCACCAGCCAGACCGGCCGTCCCGACGATGGAACCGATCACACCAGCTTCTTCGACACCGAATACTTCGTAGGCCTGAAACCCAAAGAAGAGTGGCGATCGGTTTTCCGAGGAGATAAGGACAACCTGATCGCGTCGATGAACGCTCAGCTGACGAAAAAGTTTCCCGGCGTGATCTGGGGATTCTCGCAGCCCATTGAAGACAACATGGAAGAAGCTGTGAGCGGGGTGAAGGGCGAACTGGCCACCAAGGTCTACGGCGACAATTTGCATATGCTCGAGGACAAGGCCAACGAAATCGAGTCGGTGATGAGCCGCGTTCCCGGCATCACGGATATCGGGGTCTTCCAGGTCACGGGCCAGCCCGACCTCGATATCGAAGTCGATCGCGCGCAGGCCGCGCGTTGGGGCATCAATGTCGCCGATGTTCAGGACGCCGTGCAGACCGCTGTCGGCGGGAACGCGCTCACCCAGGTACTGCGCGGTGAGGAATCCTACAACCTGACCCTTCGCTATCTCCCCCGGTATCGCAGTACGCGCGAGGCGATCGAGAATATCCGGCTGCTGTCACCCTCGGGTGAGCGGGTTTCGCTCGCGCAATTGTGCAGGATTCACGAGGCGGACGAGGGCTCGGAGATCTACCGCGAAAACAACCAGCGCTACGTAGCCATCAAATACAGCGTGCGCGGTCGGCCGCTCGGCGATGCGGTCAAAGAAGCGATTCAGCTCGTGAATCGGGAAGTGAAGCTGCCCCGCGGCTATCACATCGGGTGGGAGGGCGAATATCAAAGCGAAGTACGCGCCGAAAAGCGCATGGCCGTCATCGTTCCGATCACGGTGCTTCTCATTTTCATCATTCTTTACACGATGTACCGGTCGTTCAAGTGGGCGCTGTTGATACTGGCCACCGTGGCTATGGCCAGCATCGGCGGCTTGCTGGTGCTGCTCATCACCGGCACGAACTTCAGCGTGTCGTCAGAGGTGGGCTTCCTCGCCCTATTTGGCGTCTCCGTGCAAACGGGCGTGATCATGCTGGAGTACATCAACCAGCTGCGCGCCAAAGGCCACACGGTCGAGGAAGCGGCCGTCGAAGGCGCCGTTCTGCGATTGCGCCCCATCATGATGACCATGCTGGTCGCCACCCTGGGATTGCTGCCGGCGGCGCTGTCGCATGGCATCGGATCCGATTCCCAGCGGCCGTTTGCCATCGTCATTGTCGGCGGCCTCATCGCGAACCTGGTCATGAGCGTCTTTCTGCTGCCGACACTCTGCGTCTGGGTTGCTCGCGATCACGACGTCCTGCCGGAATCGGAGATCGAGTTCGAGAACTGAAGAGCCCTCGCCGCGGTTCACCAGCCGTTCACCCGGCGCCCTCACCGCGTTTTTCCCGGCGAGGAGCCTCAGTCGTTGTGCAGACAACGCACCGGATCGATTCTCGCCGCGCGCCCAGCCGGTATTCCGGTGGCGAGCAGGCAGAAAACCGCAAGGACGAGGGACACCGTGACATACGTAGCAGGGTCGCTCGGCAGCACCCCGAACAACAGGCTGCGGATAAAGCGGCTGAGAGCCAGCGCAGACATTAGGCCCGCGAACACTCCGCAGGAAGCCAGCAACATCCCGCGGCCCACGATCATCCTGAACAGCTGGGCGCGGTTTGCGCCCAGCGCCATGCGAATTCCGATTTCGGAGATACCCTGGTTCACGAGACCGGCAATCACCGCAAATGTACCCAGCGTGGCCAGCGTGAGCGAGACCACGGCAAAAAACACCAGCAGCTCCATGGCAAAGCGGCGGCGGGCAAGGGAAGCGGCCACGCGGTCCTTCATCGTTCGCACCGCATACACGGGGAGGGTGGGATCGAGATCGCGGACCGTGCGCGTCACCAGCCCCGCCACGCTCTCGGGCTTGCCGTTTGTGCGCACCACTACATTCAGGTCCCGCGTGGGATATTGCAGGTGCGGAAGGTACAGCGCGATGCGGGAGTCCGAGTCGAGCGTGTATTGCTTCACGCGGCCCACAACTCCCACGATCGTGACGAAGGGCTCGTGGGAGGTGGCGGACCCGAGCCGGATCCGCTTACCCAGAGGCGATTGCCCCGGCCAGAACTGGTTTGCGATCTGTTCGTCGATAATGGCGACCCCAGGCTTCGCCGGAGTGTCCTCCCGCGTAAACAGCCTGCCGCTCACGAGCGGAATCTGCATCGCCGTGAAGTAGTCGCCGCTCACGATGCGCTCATCCGCATTGATGAATGTCTCTCCCGGCGGCAGAACCCGGCCCTCGATGGTAATCGGCCCCCAGGCGTACATCTCGCTGAGCGGCAGCGACGTGATTCCTCCTGCCGCAGTGACGCCAGGCAGACGGTCGAGGCGAGTCCAAAGCTCGCGGTACGTGTCGGCAATGTGCTGCCGATCCGCGTAGCGCGGTCCCGTCATGGTGAGGCCCAGAGTCAGCACGTGATCGGCGTTGAATCCGGGATTCACATCCAGCAAAGCTGCAAAGCTCCGCGTCAGCAGCCCGGCACCGACCAGCAGAATGACGGATAGCGCGACCTCGGCCATCAGCAGAATTTTGCGCAGCGCCCCGCCGCGCCCCCATAGCGATCCCGCGTCCGATGCGTTGCGCCCCACGCTCTTCAGAGCGGTGATGAGTTCGAAGCGGGTCGACCGGAACGCCGGAATGATCCCGAAGAGCATGCCCGAGAACAGCGAAAGCAGCAGGGAAAACGCAAGCACGCGCCAGTCGAAGGTGATGTTCTCGAGCCGGGGCACATGCACGGGGCGCATCGCTCGAAAGCCGGCAACCGCCATGGCCGCGAGCGCCGTGCCGGCAGCGCCGCCAATCACTGCCAGCAATGCGCTCTCGGTCATCAGCTGGCGCACCACGCGCGCTCGTCCCGCGCCCAGGGCCGCGCGTACCGCAATCTCCTGCTTGCGCGCCACGGATCGCGACAGCAGCAGGTTGGCGAGGTTGGCGCAGGCAATCAGCAGGACGCCCAAAGCCGCGGCCAGCAGCACCGAGAGCGGGCGTCGCGTATCGCCCACAACCTGCTCCAGCAGCGGAACAATCGCGAACGTCAGCCGCCCATTCGGCGGATACAGATCGGGATGATCGTGGCGCAGCGTAGCCGTGATCGTGTCCATCTCGGCGCGCGCTTGCGCCAACGAGATCCCCGGCTTCAACTTCCCGATGATGTTGTAGTCCTCATGGTCCCGATTCGTCGCGGCTCCCGGCCCCAGTACCAGAGGAACCAGAACATCGGCCTGTTCCGCGCCTCCCAGCGTTGGCAGCACTTCGCGCGGAAGCGTGAAGCTGCGAGGAAGTACTCCTGCCACTTCGTAAACCTTTCCGTTGAGGGTGATCGATCGACCCAGCACACGCGGATCGGCCCCGAAGCGTCGCACCCACATCCCATACCCCAGAACAGCGGTCGGCGCGTGCCCCGGATCGCTCTCCCAGGGCTGAAAGAGCCGCCCGAGCTGCGGCCGGGCGCCCAGCATGGTCAGGAGATTGGCCGAGACGTGAATGGTTCCAACCCGCTCCGGATCGCCGCTGCCCGTCAGGTTTTCGTTGCCACCAATGGCAATCGCTGCCTCTTCCAGTCCGTGGTGACTGTTTTTGATGTCGAAATACTGCGCCGTCGAAAACCAGTCCTGCATGATGTTCAGCCCGGGCGAAGTGTTCCAGAGGATCACCAGCCGATCGGCATCCCGGTAAGGCAGGGGCTTGAGCAGCAGGGCATTGGCAACGCTGAACACAGCAGCCGTGGCTCCGACGCCGATGGCGATGGTGAGGATCGCCGCCACGCTGAACGTTGGATTCTTCCGGAAACCCCGCAAGGCATAGCGGAGATCCTGTGCAGTAGTCCTCAAACCTGCCCCCAGTGTGGCGATCTCGAATGCGGCATTCCTGTCGATGGTATCTTCGGCCGGCTTGGCGCGCAGGTCGGTGATTGGGGGTGCCATGCGGATGCCCGTTCGAGCGCGCACTTGGGGGCTTCAAAAGAAGCTTCCCGTCGCTCGGCTCGGTCAGATCCTACGTCCGATAACAGATATTCTGTCCACTAACGCAGAGGCCGGGAACGCAGCCCTCCGGCGCACCGATCCCCTTCGTGCGCACCCTGCCTCGAACCCTGCAATCCCTGCCCTGCAACGCCACTTTGCCAGGACCGCGTGCCATGGCAAAAGAAAACCTACCGGTTCCGCCACCAGTCGCCTTTCGCCACCTGCATCGACAAAGCGATCCGGTTGTCGACGCCGACCTTCCGCATCAGCCGCGCGACATACGACTTCACCGTCTGCTCCTGGATGCTGAGCGCGTCGGCAATCTCCCGATTCGACCGTGCCTGCACCAGTTGCTGCAGAACCTCCTCCTCGCGCTCGGTAAAGCGCGGGCATGGAGACCGCAGCGGAGCCCCGGCCTTGCCCAGCGCCCGGTCGACGATCTTCGACAGCACTCGCCGCGGAGCCCAGATCGACCCGCTCATCACGATATCGACGGCCTGCACAATCTGCTCCGGCGTCGCCGTCTCCTCCAGCCACCCCTTGGCGCCCGCCGTAATAGCGCTCATGATGCTCTCGTCATCTGTGTCAGGCGACATGACGATCGCCTTCATGTCCGGATGCCGCGTCCGTAGCCGCCCCAGCAGCACGTACGACTCAGCCTTCCGCCGTGCCAGGAAGACGATCAGGTCGAAATCCGGCTTGCGAAAAGCCGTCACGAGGTCCGGCGATGACACTTCGAAATCCCCGCGCCTGACAAGGATTTCGCGCAGCCCCGCGACCCGCAATGGTTCAAATTCGAGCAGCCCGATCCGGATGACCGGGCGAGCTTCGCCGTCCCCGTCCATATCGCCTACAGTTTCGGCAGCACAATTCCCTGCTGCTTCTGATACTTGCCGCGGCGGTCGGCATAGCTGATCTCACAAAGTTCATCGGACTGGAAGAACAGGATCTGGCACAACCCCTCATTGGCATAGACACGCGCCGGCAGCGGGGTGGTGTTGGATATTTCGAGGGTGACGAAGCCTTCCCATTCAGGCTCGAAAGGCGTTACGTTGACGATGATGCCGCACCGAGCGTACGTCGACTTGCCCACGCAGATGGTAAGCACGTCGCGCGGAATGCGGAAGTATTCGACCGATCGCGCCAGCGCAAAGCTGTTCGGCGGCACGAGGATCGAGTCCGAGACGACCTCGACAAACGACCGCTCGTCGAAGTGCTTCGGATCGACAACTGCGCTGTTGACGTTGGTGAAAATCCGAAATTCGTTCGAAACCCGCAGATCGTATCCGTAGGAAGAAAGCCCGTAAGAAACCACGCCCTCGCGAACCTGCTTCTCGCTGAACGGGTCAATCATGCCCTTCTTTGCCTGCTCCCGAATCCATCGGTCGCTCTTGATTGCCATGCCTCTCCTTGCCGCCACCCGGTGCCTGGCGGTGTCTTTTGTTGCGCGCATGCGTCCAAAGAACCGCGCACAGACAATTGTGTGGGGTTCAAAGATTGCATCTTACGAGAGGCCCGGCGCATTGACAATGCTCTAAAACGTTTCTACGCTAACCTAAGCATCGGGACACTTTACCGGCGAGGGAAAGACATTGATTAAACAGGACATCATTCACCAGGTGATTGAGCGGACCGGCCTCCAGCGCAACAAGGCCGAAGCCGCAGTCGATACGGTGTTCGAGAGCCTGAAGCGCGCCCTTGCCGAAGGCCAGCGCATCGAGCTCCGCGGGTTTGGCGTCTTCAACGTCCGCCCCCGCAAAACCGGCATCGGACGCAACCCCCGCACCGGCGCCGAAGTCAGCATCACCCCCGGCAAGGCCGTGCGCTTCAAACCCGGCAAAGAACTCCACCTGCTCGACAACTAGCCGCCGCTCCCGGCGACTCGGCCCTTCCCTTTCTCTCCTCCAGATCGCATTCCGATCCGGACGGATTCTCCGTCTCAGGCCACATCGACAGGGGAAACTTCCCGTCTGTCCCCGGGTTTCCATATTGATGGACTCGGCGCTGCTGCAGGCTTCGGGGAAGCTATGGAAGGTCACAATGTTACTCTCTTTGGAGAGAGCCTTCTCGGGAGCCTCAGTGGATTCATTACCACTCCGATTGGTGCTTCGATAGGTGACGCTGTAAGCGGCCACCATTGCGATTGCAATTAGCTCTCCAACAGGAGGAAGGAATGCTCCCCATTCTCGCTATCTTGCCATC
>Ga0335073_10006245_pt1 | contig 16731 bp, 17 predicted proteins | sample Lox_Sample_22_FD_207093 | JGI IMG/M metagenome (GOLD analysis project Ga0335073, IMG submission 207093) | Soil microbial communities from Loxahatchee National Wildlife Refuge, Florida, United States - Lox_Sample_2.2 | ecosystem: Environmental > Terrestrial > Soil > Wetlands | place: USA... | reverse complement strand
CCGATCAGGCAATATGGTCCCTGACCAGCCCAAATCCTCTCGGCTCCGCCAATAGCCAGCCCCTCGCTCTGGCCGTCAGAGTCGTCAGGCGACGTCGCTGACCGCGGCAAGTCGTCGCAGGCGCTGGGCTTCCTCGGCCAGGTGGTCGATCGCGTCGCGCAGCGACGCGCCGCGCTCAGCGGCAAGCTCGGCCAGTATCCAGCCCCGGATCAGCGCGCCTATTGGTACCTTGGCTTGCGCCGCGATCCGCTCGATGTCCTCGAAGTCCTCGGCCGGAAGCCGCACCGACTGCACGACCGACCGGCCCCGCCGCTCCCCCTTGACGCCTGCCGACAACGGCTGGCCGCGCGTGGCCTCCGACTCTTCCTGCACTTCCTGCACCAGCGCCCTGGCATCCTTGCTCGCGCTCATCACCTGCTACTCGCCCTTCTCATACCTGCGCCGGTCCGCTGCCTTGGACTCCCAGCCGTTCGCGCCCCAGTAACCGCCATCGTCTCGGTGCACCAAGATCACTGTTAACACTGCGCGGCGGCTGCGGCTGTAGCCGATCACGCGGACGCTGCGCCCCGACTTGCTCGTCGGATCCGGGTCGAACCACACCGCATCGATATCGGCGACTGCTTCATCCGCCTCCTGCGGTGTCAGCCCGTGCCGGGCGCACATGTGCTCGGCACCGTGAGCCCAGTCCACATCCCTTGCACGACTACGATTCTACTACATCGACTACCTGCGGGCGTGGGCCTAGCCAAGAGGCCGCTGTCACTTGCGAGCCGGCGGTGTCAGGCCTGACTGTCATAGTTGCCGCATGACGAACCATCACGTCGTGGCCGTGATTTTGCGTCAGGCAGATCGGCTGCTGTTGTGTCACCGGGCGCCAACACGGCGGTGGTATCCAGACGTGTGGGACTTCCCAGGCGGGCATGTCGAGCCGGATGAGCGGCCGGAGGAAGCACTCCGGCGGGAGATACTGGAGGAACTGGGGGTCGAGCTCGAAGACGTTGACGGCACCCCGGTGCTGCATCGTTGCGTTCCCGATACTAGCCTGGACCTCACTGTCTGGATGTCGCGCTCCTGGCGCGGAATAGTCACGAACATGCAGCCAGAGGAGCACGACGCCATCCGATGGTTCCGACGCGGGCAGCTTGACGGGCTGCGTTTCGCTGATCCGTCCTACCTCAGCTTGCTGCAAGGCCTCCTGAGCGAATGAGCTGTCATGCCAAGCCCCTCGCGATGGCAGCCGTCAGTTCTGCTCGCGAGCCGGGTCGGCGGCGCGTCGCCTACGGCGATGGCCTGCGGCAACCGGTCGGCTACGCTTTGTGATCATGAGCATCTCCACCGACGAACTGCTTCAGCGAAATGCGACGTTTGCAGCTGGCGGGGCGTATGCGGGCTTGTCGTTTCCTTCGAACGAGACGCTGCGGGTTGTCGGCTGCGTCGACTCCAGGGTGGACCCGAGCGACGTGCTTGGCCTGACCCTTGGGGAGGCTGTGGTGATGCGCAACATCGGCGGTCGCATCACCCCGGCAGCGATGCGCTCGTGGGCCCTGCTTCGTCGCCTGAGCGAGGGACCCCCCGCTGGCGGCTTGGTAATCCTGCATCACACTGAATGCGGCATCCGGCGTCTTGCGGACTATCCCGACCAGCTAGCCGAGTACTTCGAGATCCCGGTGGCCGATCTGGACACCAAGGCTGTCAGCGACCCTTATGCAGCCGTCCGGATCGACGTTGGCATCGCCCGCCAGATGTTCCCACCCAGCGTCCTCGTGTCCGGCCTGGTCTACGACGTGAAGACAGGGCTCGTCGAAGTGGTCGTCCCGTCGGCGACGGAGTGACAGCGTGTGTGAAGCATCAGCGACTGCGGCCGACATTCGGAAGGCGATGCCGCACCCCGTCACCGGAAGCGCAGTAGACCCGATCACGCTCGAGCCGGTGGACGAGGTCGTGGTCACCACACTGGTCGATAACGTCTACGACGCGCTTCTCGACAGTGACGACGCAGTCAAGCGGGCGCCATTCTCCGCCGGCACGGCGCAGGCACCGCAGTTCGAGTCGGGGATCACTACCGTCGGGCTGATGGCCGAGCACGGCTTCTCCGCGCTGGTCACGGTGCGCCGGGGCGGCACCACAACTTCCATCTTGTTCGACACCGGGCTGTCTCCGGACGCCATGGTGACCAACGCAAGTCGGCTGGGCCTGGACCTGGCCTCCGTGCACGCGGTCGTCCTTAGCCACGGTCACTTCGACCACTCCGGCGGACTCGCCGGGCTTGCCGGACGGCGCGGTGCCCGGACCCTGCCTATCCTTGTGCATCCCCTGGTCTGGACGCGCCGACGGCTCACTGCGCCCGGCGGCGAGCCGCAAGAGCTGCCGACGCTAAGCAAGCGCGCGCTCACTCACGAGGGCTTCGAGATCCTCGAGCGCCGCGAGCCATCGCTGCTACTGGACGGCGCAGTCCTGATCACCGGTGAGGTCGATCGGACGACCGATTTCGAGCACGGCATGCCACCGGCCCATCAGCGATGGTCCGGCTCAGCGTGGGAGCATGATCCGCTGGTCCTGGATGACCAGGCGCTCGTCGTGCACGTCCGCGGCAAAGGCCTCGTCGTCATAACAGGCTGCGGCCACGCGGGCGCGGTGAATATCGTGCGGCACGCGCTGCGGCTGACCGGCGTCCCCCGATTGCACGCGCTGCTTGGCGGGCTGCACTTGAACGGTGGCTTCTTCGCCCCGAGCATCGGCCCCACCGTCCAGGCTCTCACCGAGCTCGCGCCCAGTCTGCTGGTCCCAGGCCACTGCACCGGCTGGCGGGCGCAACAGGCCTTTGCTGCCGCGCTGCCGGACAGCTGGGTCCAGGGCAGCAGCGGCACTCGCTACCGGCTCAGCGCTGCCGTCTGGCTTTCCCAGTAGGATCGGCCCGGATTCGGCCGCCACGGCGCCGGGCGGCAGGCCCCGGTGTCGGCCCGACCCGAAGGTTGGCGCCGGCGACACTGGTGCGCGTGACCGATGACGTACGTATGACGATCTACGAGCCCCCGCGCGCGGTCGACGTCGTGCACCGCGTCCCAGTGCTCGTCGTAGGCGGCGGCCCCAGCGGTCTCGCCGCCGCGATTGCGGCGGCGCGGGCCGGCGCCGAGGTCTCCCTGCTCGAACGGTTCGGGTGCTTTGGCGGCAACCTCACCGTGGTCGGAGTCGAGGGCCTGGCCTGGTACCGGCATGAGGCAACTGTCGAGGCCGGCGGTATCGGGCGGGAGTTCGAGGAGCGCGCGAAGGCCATGGGTGCTGCTACACCCGACTCTCAGTCCCTGTCCTACGAGATCGACTCCGAGGGCTTCAAGGTGGTAGCCGACCGGCTCGTCGAGGAGGCCGGAGTGCGCCCCCTGCTGCACCGCGCCTTCGCCGCTCCAGTCATGAACGGCGACACCGTGGCAGGGGTGATTGTGGAATCTAAAGCCGGCCGCGAGGCGATCCTGGCAGACCGGGTTGTCGACTGCACCGGGGACGCCGACGTAGCCCACCGTGCGGGTGCGTCAACCCGCAAGACGCCGGTCGAAGAGATGCAGGCGGCCTCGGTCTTGTTCCACCTGAGCGGCGTCGACAAACAGGCATTCCTGTCCGGGATCAGGGCCGATGCGTCGACCTATGCCGACTGGTCGACTGGTGAGTGGACGGTCAGCACCTCGGGCAAAGAGGACGAGCTCTTCTCCCCGTTCCTGCGCAAGCCCTTCGCGCAGGCCATACGCGCCGGGGTGATTCCGGCCGACCTGACCACACTCGCCGGCACGTGGGGCGCGCTTCACGACACCGGCGAGCTCACCTACATGAACCTCGTCCACCTCGCGGGGTGCGACGGGACCGATCCTGACAGCTTGACCCGCTTCGAGATCGAGGGCCGGCGCCAGGCTCTGCTCGCGATCGAGGCGCTGCGGCGCTACACGCCGGGCTGCCGGACGGCGCGACTGCGCAATTTCGGGATGACCATCGGGATCCGCGACACCCGGAAGATCGACTCGGTCTACAACCTGACAGAGCAAGATGTCCGCGGGGAGGCGCGCTTCGCTGACTCGATTGGCATCTATCCCGAGTTCATCGACGGGTACGGCGTGCTGATCCTGCCGACGACCGGGCGCTACCTGCACATCCCTTACCGCGCCATGCTGCCGCGGGGGGTGAGGAACCTCCTGGTCGCCGGTCGGGCGATCGGCGGGGACCGGATCGCGCACGCAGCCACCCGCAACATGGCCTGCTGCGCGGTCACCGGGCAAGCGGCGGGGATCGCGGCCGCGCTGTCCGTGCGCACCGACCGGCCTTTCGGCGAGCTTGACGTCGCCCTCGTCCAGGCCGAGCTGGACCGGCAAGGAGTCCGTCACCAGTGACGCGCGAAACGGAAACGGCCCCGGCGACCTCCGGCGCGCTAGGCCCCTACCGGGCTGGGACCACCCGGTAGATCGCGCTCGCAGCGTCGTCGCTCACGTACAGCGCCTTGCCCGGCCCTGGCACGACGTCCACGGGACGGCCCCAGCGGGTGCCGTTAGCGTTCTGGAAGCCGCTGATGATCGTGATGGCCGGCTCCAGGGTGTGGCGGCTGCTGTTCCAGGCCAGCCACAGCACCGCAGGCGAGCGCGGCGGGACCCGGTTCCACGAGCCGTGCGCCCCGATGACCGCGCCACCCGACCACGGCGCCGGGATGGTGCTGCGCTCCAGGAACGACGTGCCCAGCGGCGCGGATTGGGCAGGCAACGCCCACACCCTCGCCGTCCAGCCGCGCGGCATCCTCAGATTCCGCGGTGTGTTAAACGGCGCCCCTACCTCGCTCTTCGGCACGACCAGGTGCACGGTCGTCAGCTTCACGGCCTGTGCGGCCGGTCCGGCGCCACCAGTGACGGAGGCATATGGACTCACAGTCGCGCTGTCTGCATACTGGGCGGCCGCGCCCACAGAGCAAGCACCGGCCAGTGCGACGGCAGCGAAGGTCGTAGCACAAGGCGCGCAGTGATCATGCGCCCAATTCCATTTCTGCGCGCTAGTGAAGTTCCGGTCAGAGCCGATCTTCACCACAGGCACGCTCCATTGTTGGCCGCATTAGGGTCAAGCACGTGCCGTCCTTCCGTGCGGGCTTCCTCGGTGGGCCGCTGGTATCCGGTGTTTCGTCGTGCCAGCAGGCGTCGGCTGATCCAGCGCCCCGGCGGGCCACTTGCACTTGTGGTGCCCTTATCATTACCTTCCCTTTAATGTCAGGCCCGGCCGACCGTTGTGGAGGTACTGATGAGATCACCGGCCAGCGGCCACGGTCGCCATTTTCTTGGCCAGCGGCTCGCTCCGGTGCTCGCGGCGGCACTTACCACCGGCCTGCTCGTCGGCGGACTCCTGGCGCCTAGGACCGCGTACGCTGCGGGCAGTGAGAGCTGGACCGGCGGTGGCGACGGGACGAGCTGGACGGACAGCAACAACTGGAGCGGCGGCGTGCCGCAGAACGGCGACAGCGTCACCATCGCGCCGACCACGCTGCAGACCTCGCCCCACGTCACAGACATGCCCGGCGGCACCAGCCTGCAGGATCTCACCATGACTGACGCGTCATTGTCCGGCGGCGGCGTCACCGTCAATGGCGACTTCAGCTGGAGCGTCTCGCAGGGCCAGAACACCCTTGACACCCCGCTCACCGTCGAGGGCTCGGCGACCATCAGCGGCCCAGGCAAGAAGATCGCCCTTGGCCAGCTGACATTCGACGGTGATGCCGATGTGTCGGGTACTGGCCTGCTGGAGACCGAGTTCGCTGGTGCCGCGATCACGAACACAGGGAGGTTCGAACTGGAGCCTGGCTCGTCCGTTGAGGCCAACGCGTGCTGCGCCAACCCGAACAAGTTCGTCAGCACCGGCATTCTGGTCATGCCGGCGTCGGCCGGCGGAACGGCAACGCTGGGCTTCATGGGGCTGAGCATCGCCGGGGCCGTCTCCGTGGGCCCGGGCAGCACACTGGACGTGATCGCCGGGCCTGCCACTTTCAGCTCGGGGGTCGCTCTCGAAGGTGGCGGCACGCTCGCCTTCGATGAGGGCGAGACCGTGAAGCTCGCCCAGGGCGTAAGAATCGCCACGGCTACGACCGTCGAGCTAACCGGGAACGCCATCTTCACGGGCAAGGGCGGGTTCGCCGGAGCGGGCAATTTCTTGTGGACCGGCGGCCATATTGAAGGCAGCCTTGATGTCGGCCAATCCGTCACGACGACGATTAGTGGAACCGGCACCAAAGACCTGTCATCGAGCAACGGCAAGCCGGTCACGCTGACTTTGCATGGCCCCACGACGGTCAGCGGCACGGGACCAGTGCACCTGGGCAGCGCAGCCACCGTCGACAACGAGGGACATCTGACCGCACGTTCCGGAACGATATTCGAGGCAGGAATCTGCTGTGCTAATCCCGACCGCTTCATTAATGGCGGCACACTGACCGTGGCCGCGAAATCGGCGACGTTCGAATTCCTGGCGCTCGTCAACCGCGGCACCGTCAAGCTCACCAGCGGCAAGCTCGTGGTCGACGACCTGAGTTACACGCAGGAGTCCGGCGCCACCGACCTGGCGGGCGGGTCGCTCAGTTCTCCGATGCCCGTCTTGATCAAGGGCGGCACTTTGACCGGTCATGGCACTGTCGGCGCTGCAGTGGTCAATGGCGGGACCGTCAAGCCGAGCACGACAGGCGGCGTCCTCACGGTCAGCGGGTCTTATCAGCAGACCAAGTCAGGCACGCTCGCCACGGTGTTGACCGGTACGACGCCAGGCCGCAAGTTCGGCCAGCTAGTTGTCGACGGCGCGGCCAGCCTGGCCGGCACCATCAAGGTCACGACCAGCCACTTCACCCCGAAGAAGAGGCAGTCGTTCCAGGTCATGCGCTACCACTCGCACACAGGATCATTCGGCACCAAGTCCGGCACGCCGAAATACTCCGTCAGCTATACGGGATCGGTCCATGTCAGGTACTAGCCGTCCGGCGTTGGAGTACGGCCAACTACTGCCTACCAGCCGCGCCAACCCGGTCGGCCAGCTCTGGGCAGCGGTGATGATGCTCGACCGCCTCGGGGAGCACGAGGCATCCGGCCAGCTCTGGGCCGCGGTGGAATCATCCGTCGCCGCGGGACGGGTGACTCCTGATCTTGGAGGGACGCTGACGACCGGCGAGATCGAGCGTGAGATCCTCGAGCGTCTTGGCGGCCGGGACAGCAGCCGTGGCTGATCTGCTCGACAGCTTCGAGCCGGACCCGGTGGACCTCGGTGACGTCCGGATCGCCATCCGGCGAGCCGGTGCCGGGCCTGCGCTCCTGCTCCTGCACGGGTACCCGCAGAGCATGGTGATGTGGCACCAGATCGCCCCCTCGCTGGCAGCCGACTTCACGGTCGTGCTGGCCGATCTCCGCGGGTACGGCGCGAGCAGCAAGCCAGCAGGCGGACCAGGCCATCGCAACTACACCAAGCGCGCGATGGGCGCGGACATGCTCGCGGCGATGGCGCGCCTGGGACATGACCGGTTCGCGGTCATCGGCCACGACCGCGGCGGCCGGGTGGCACACCGGATGGCACTCGACGCGCCCACCCGGGTGACCGCCCTCGCCGTCCTCGACATCGTCCCGACGCACTACATGTTCACGCACGTCGACCGGGCGATGGCGACCTCCTACTTCCACTGGTTCTTCCTCACCACCGGGAACGGGCTTCCTGAGGAGCTGATTGGCGGCAACCCGGCCGCATGGATCGACAGCCGCTTTGCCGGGCGCAACGCCGGAGGGCTGCCGGTCGACCCGGCCGCGCTATCCGAATACCGGCGGGTGTTCGAGGATCCGCGAGCGGTGCACGCGAGCTGCGAGGATTACCGCGCCGCGGCGGGGCCCGATCTCGACCTTGACCGGCAGGACCACGAAGCCGGGCTGCGAGTGCGTCAGCCGCTGATGGCGCTCTGGGGTACCGAGAGCTATGTCGGACAGCAATTCGACGTCCCGGCAGTCTGGCGGGGCTACGCGACCGAGGTGTCCGGAGCCGGGATCCACGCCGACCACTACCTAGCCGAAGAGGCCCCGCAAGCCACTGAGGCCGCGTTGCGTCAGTTCCTGGCTGAGATCCGTCACTGATCTCCAGCCTGCTAGGGCGTCAGGCGTCCAGCTGATCCCAGCGGTGGCCGGCCAGCTTCGCTCGGGCGAGGTCGAGCATCCGGCGCTGCGCCCAGAGCCGCCCCGCCAGCCCCACCGGCTCGTGGCCGGCATCAAACCACTCGAGCACCACGTCGCCGCCATTCCTCCGCAGCGCGCTCGCATAGCTCACGGCCTGGGCCGGGGGCGTGCGGGTATCGCGTCTCCCCTGCAGCAGCCAGACCGACGCCTTCACCTCCCGCACGTAACTGACCGGGCTGAATTTCGCGATCGCGGCGTCGAGAGTCATCGGCGGGCCGCCCCGGCCGGGCGCGCTGGTCAGGAAGCTGATCCACGACGTGCGCACGGCCGGGTTCATCTCCGCCAGTGCCGCCGACCAGTCCGCCATCGCGACGCGAGCCAAGGCCCCGGCAAAGTCGTCGGGCAGGCGGCCCGCCGACAGCAGGCTCAGGTGACCGCCGTAGGACTCGCCCGTAATGAACGTCGTGGCCGGGCTCGCCAGGCCACCACAGCGCAGCCATTCCAGGGCCGTCTGAACGTCCTCGATCTCTTGGTCTCCGGCGCTGCCCCAGAAGCCTTCGCGGAAGTCGCGCCCGAACGTCACCGAGCCGCGGTAGTTCAGGGCGGCGTACGCGAACCCTTCGGCCAGCCAGGCCTGCGCCTCCGGCGAGTAGTGGTCGGTGGTCACCAGGTTCGGCCCGCCGTGAACCTCGATGACCGTGCCCAGCAGCGGGCCAGGCGGAGCGGCCCACCAGAGCTGGACCGGCGTGCCGTCGCGGCTGGTCACCATCACCGACTCGAGCGGCAGGCCAGCCTCAGCCTGAGCCGGCGCGAATAGCTCGCGCGCGATGCCGCGGGGTTCCAGTTCGATCAGCCGCGCGGGCGTGGACCAGGTCTGCTCCACGACCCGCACGGCGCCGCCGGAGCCGAGGTGAGACACCGAGTAGTAGCTCATGGGCGAGGCCACGTCGGGCTGGGCGTAGCTCCCGGTGCCGGTGCGCACGCCGTCCACCTCGCCCGACGCGGTGTCCAGCAGCGCGAGGCGGTGAATGCCGTCCTCGACGTGAAGCACCAGCACGCGGCCAAGGCCGGAGTTCCAGTCGAGCGGAATCACGTCGCCCCGCAGCCGGGCGAGCGGATAATCGGCGCGCTCTCCCGTGACCGGGTCCCAGATAACGGGCCGGGCGAAGCCCGTGCGCTCGCTGGCCAGCAGGAGCCGGCTGTCGCCGCCCGCCGGCGAGAACCGGACCGCGCGCACCGGCCCCGCGGGCAGGTCGTTCAGCACGGCGATCTGCTGTCCGGACGCTACGTCATACACCGTCACGGCCGGACGCCGGACGCCAGGATTGTGGTCGGTGGTGTCCGCGCTCACCAGGCGCCCGTCGGCCGAAAGCCTTGGCCACCAGCATTCGTTGGGCGTGGACGCGATGATCCGCGGCGCTCCCCACGGCGACGCGGGGATGACAATGAGGTGGTATCCGCGCTCGTCGACCGCCGAGGCCACGAGCAGGGATCCGTCCTCGCTGAAGCCGAGGCCACGAAGGACGTAGGGGTCGAATCCGGGCGTGAGGTCGATGCTGTCGCCACCATAGGTAGGAACGGCGCAGAGGTGACCTACTTCGGATCCGCCCTCGTCGGCGAGTTGGACCACCCAGCTCCGGTCGCTACTCAGCAGCGAGTCGTATCCGGGCGAGAGCGGCAACTTCGGGGACAGCGACCCGGAGGCGCCCTCGAGAACCATGCCGTAGGCGCCCTCGGTGTCCTCAACCACAACTAGCGCCGTCGACGGATCCCCGGCAGCGGGGCGAACCGTGAGCAGCTGTGGCGCGGCGAACCGGGAGGCCCACCCCGCGGCTGGCCCGCGGTCGGTCATGATGCCCATCCCCTCCGGTCGTCCCGCGGTGATCGCGATCATGAAATTGCGTCGCTACGCGACGCGAGGATCAAACAACCGCCGCATCGGCTGGCTGGTAACCTCCGCGATCATTTCGTAATCGCTGTCTACGTGCACGACCTCGGCGCCGTGCAGTTCGGCAGCTGCCGCGATGATCAGATCCGGGATCGGCCGCCGGTGCCCGTTACCGCTACGGCCTGCGAGCAGCCGCTGGACCTCCAGGGCCCGGTCCATCGCCGCCTCGGTGACCGGCAGCCACTCCAGCGCCCGCTGGCCGGCGAGAAGCGCCTCGAGATCTGCCAGGTTCCGCGCGGAGTAGCAGATCTCCAAGGCGGTCATGTGACACGCGGCAATAACATGCGCGTTGCGCAAGTCCAGGAACGCGGCCCGGGCACGCTGATCCCGGCGCGCCCACTCCAGTGCGGACTTATCCACGAGCAGTACGCTCAACCGCGGCCGCCGTCCCGCCAGGCGCCGCGCAGCTCCTCATCGGACAGGTCCGTGCCAGTCTCGTCGAGAAGCTCAAGCATCCGGGCTGCAGCTCGCTGGTTCGCCACGCGGCGCAGGGCAGCATTCACAGTTGCCACCTTGCTTTTAGTTCCGAGTTCTTCGCTTGCCAGAGATAGCGCTTCCTCATCCAGGTCCACAATAGTTCGCGACATCAGATCATCCCCATCGTAGATGTCAAGATCTGTATCGATCGTATATCACGCTAAACGGCGCCGCCATCTCTGGCGATCCAGTCTGGCCCGGCTCGGCGAAGCTAACGTACCGGGACAACCCGGTAGATCGCGCTCGCAGTGTCGTCGCTCACGTACAGCGCCCTGCCCGGCCCTGGCACGACGTCCACGGGACGGCCCCAGCGGGTGCCGTTAGCGTTCTGGAAGCCGCTGATGATCGTGATGGCCGGCTCCAGGGTGTGGCGGCTGCTGTTCCAGGCCAGCCACAGCACCGCAGGCGAGCGCGGCGGGACCCGGTTCCACGAGCCGTGCGCCCCGATGACCGCGCCACCCGACCACGGCGCCGGGATGGTGCTGCGCTCCAGGAACGACATGCCCAGCGGCGCGGAGTGGGCCGGCAGCCCGACGTTCAGCCGCGGCAGCCGGGCGCAGTTAAGGTTCGCGCCGCCGGGATTGGTCAGCGAGTCGGCAACGAACGGGATGTTCGCTAGCGAGCCGCGCGGATGGTTCTTGTCCTGATCCGGATTGCAGTACGGCCAGCCGAGGTTGCGTCCGGCAACGACGGGCGCCACTTCGTCTGGCGGGTGGTTGTTGACGTAGGACTGGATCACCTGGCCGAAGGCGTCGGTGTACCCGCCGTAGGCCCGGTGGAAGGGATAAGGGATGTTGTCTCGGTTATTGACGGCAGTCCAGACCACCCCGTTAGGGGCCAGCGCCAGGCCCTCGCCGTTCCGGACGCCGCGCTCCACCACGGTCAGGTGCGTTCCGTTCGGCCGGACTGACATGATCACCGCACGCGGCGGCTTCATGGTCAGGTCATCCGGGTTGGCGTTCGAGGAACTGCCGACCCCGAAGTAGATGGTGCCGTTGCTCGTGACGGCGAGATCCTTGACCCGGTGGACGTCATCTCCGGATGGATCGGTGTCGGGCAGATTGCTGACCAGCACCTTGCGCGCACCGTTAATGCCGTGCGCCCCCCAGGGATAGCTGTCGATCTCTGTCGACTCAGCGACATACAGCACCCAGCGCCCGGCCACCTTCGCGAATGCCATCCCCTGGGGCTCGGTCAGCCCGCTGAGCAGGGTGTGCGGGCGCGCGGTCCCGTGCTTATCCGGGACCAGCTCGGTGATCTGGCCCATGTCGGGCTGACTGACCAGCAGGTCACCGCCTGGGGTCCAGGCCTCCATCCGCGCATCGGGGAGCCTGGCCCACACCCTCGCGGTCCAGCCGCGCGGCATCCTCAGATTCCGCCGTGTGTTAAACGGCGCCCCCACCTCGCTTTTCGGCACGACCAGGTGCACGGTCGTCAGCTTCACGGCCCGTGCGGCCGGTCCGGCGCCACCAGTGACGAAAGCGTGCGGACTCACGGTCGCGCTGTCTGCGTACTGGGCGGCCGAGCCCACGGAGCAAGCACCGGCCAGCGCGACGGCAGCGAAGGTCGTAGCGACAAGGCGCGCAGTGATCATGCGCCCAATTTCATCATTTCGAGGTGCTTGTCGCCCGCGAATGGCGCTGATGGGGTGCTAGCTGGTGGTCAGGTACTCCCGCAGGGCGTTGCCGTTGATCGACCCGAGGCCTGTGCACGCGTCCCAGCCGGGTCCGGCACTGTAACCGCTGACAGGTGGTCCGTACTGGCTCTTCGGAACGCTGTTGTTGCCCGTCTCGACGTCGTGGAACACACTCGCGGACGCCTTGTAGAGCTGCGGTGACAGCTCCCCGACGGGCTGGCCCTTGGCCTGGTTGATGCAGGCAATGAGCCCGGCGTACAACGGCGCGACGGCGCTCGTCCCGCCGACCGGGCCCCACTGCCCGTCGACCAGGACGAGATACCCCGAGGTGATGTCGGCATTGCCGGCCACATCCGGAACACCCCGGCCGGGCCCGGAGCCATTGACGTTGGCTGGCATGGTCACGCTCTGCCAGGCAGGAACGGGGAATTCGGTGCTGATGCCGCCCCCGCCAGCCCAGCCGTCCTGGTCATTCCATACGACCTCGGTCAGCGACTGGTCCGCTGCGATCGTGAGAGTCGTACCGCCGCAGGCCACGATGTGCGGGCTGGCGGCCGGGTAGTCGACATGAGCGTGGGTGTCCCCGGCGGCGTCACCTGCGCCGTGGTCGCCGGCGGCGCAGATAACGGTGACGCCGAGGCTGGCCGCGTCGGCCAGGGCGGCCTCGAAACTCTGCCGCGCCTGCGGAGTCCACTGGTCTTCCGGGCCGCCCCAGCTGATCGAGATGACCGACGGCGCGTGCTGCGTGTCATGCGCGGCCTGGCTGACGGCGTCCACGAACCCTCGGTCCGAGGGATCGGCAAAGTAGACCACGATGCTCGCGCCGGGCGCGATGGAGCCAGAGACCTCGATGTCCAGCAGGACTTCTCCGTCGGCCTGGCCGCCAGGAGAATTACTGCCGCTGTCGACCGGTACCGCGATGACGTTCGGCTGCGGGATGCCGGCTTTCGCGAAATATCCACTGAGATCGCTCGGGCGGAAACCGCCGCCGAGCTCGATGATGCCGATCGTCTCGCCGGATCCGGTTACATCGGCCGGGAAGCTGTAAGCCCGCGCGACCTGCGTTGCCCACAACGGCTGCGGGCCGGGTGCGGCACCGGGATGGCTGGCAGCGCTGGCACGTAGAAGCTCCGCCGCGTCCGCGCCAGGACTTGGCAGCTCGGTTTCGCCGACCGGCGGACCCATCCGGAAGTGCGGCCGCGCCACGGCCCGGTTGTCGAGGCCGAGGACCGCCTCGATGATGCCCGCCAGATGCCGGGGAACAGACACGACGCCCTCCCGGCCCCGATACACCCGGCCGCCGGCCTCATACCGGCCCAGGGACACACCGAACGCGCTATTCACCTGGGCGACCGTTCCCTGCACGGTGACTGAACGACGCGCTGCGTCTGACAGCTGAACGGTGAGGCCAGCATCGGCCGCCCACTCCGTGATCGCATCGATGTCGGCTTGCTCGGCTCCGTCGGTCTCGGCGAACCGCGCTCGCTGTTCCCGGCGCCATGCTGCCCGGTTCGCGCTGGCTGACGGCGGCTCGGCCAGCCGGAAGCCAGCTCCCGTCTTGCGCCTGGCGATGACGGTCACCAGCACCGTCTCGCCCGGATCGGCGTCGGCCACTCGAGTCGCACCGGCCACAGCACTACGGGCAGAGCCTGGCAGCTCCACCAAGTCGTTGATCTCAGGCATCGTCTTCCCCCTCGCCGGAGCATGGCTCCGTGCCCGCCCTTTGCTGTCACGGAACCCGGAATCGCAGATCTGATACCTCTCCGGCGCAGGAACGTCAGCGGCGCCGATCGATGATCGCTCGCGCCTCTTCCGCAGTCATCGGTGGTCCGAGCACTGGCTGGCCAGTCTCGCCGGCCACGTTGTTCATGGCTGCATAGTCCAGCGATGCCGGATCTGGCGGGGCCCGTCGCCAGGGATGCCGACACGGCGGATGAAGGTGAGGAAGGAGTCCGCGTCGTGCGTCTGCAGTAGCACTGCCTCGTCGGTTCCCACGTTGCTGAGCGCATGTGGCACGCCCTTCGGCAAGCTGACGTAGTCGCCCGCGTTGGCGACGAAGGTCTCGTCACCACAGCGCATCGCCAGCTGACCGGCCAGGAGGTAGAAGCTGTCGTCGACATCGTCGCGGGTTTGGCCGCCCGGCGGCCCGTCTCAATCAATTGAGTGACCGCCAATCTTGCGCTAGCGGACCGGGCCACGGTAGAAGGTCATCGTGCGCAGAACGCCAGTTCCCGACCTGACCGTGACTGGCGCAAGCAGGCCAGCGTTCGCCCGGTCGAGGCCGCCATCCGGCGCGCCGAACATCGTGGCTGTCGTGCTGGACGATGTCGGCTTCGCGCAACTCGGCAGCTTCGGGTCGGATATCTCGACGCCGCACGTGGACCGGCTGGCCCGCCGCGGGCTGCGCTACAACCGGTTCCACGTCACCGCGCTGTGCTCGCCGACCAGGGCCTGCTTCCTCACCGGCCGGAACCACCACGCCGTGGGCATGGGATTCCTGGCCGACATCCCGCTGGCCTACTCGGGCTACACCGCGCGGCTGCCTCGATCCGCCGTGGCCCTCCCGCGGCTGCTGCGCGATGGCGGCTACTCCACCCTGGCGGTGGGAAAGTGGCACCTCACTCCGCGGTTCGAGCGCTCGGCGGCAGGCCCGTTCACCCACTGGCCGCTCGGGGTGGGCTTCGAGAGGTACTACGGGTTCCTGCAGGGCGACACCAATCACTGGGCGCCGAATCTGGTAGCCGACAACCACTACGTGGAGCCTCCGGCCGGTCCGTGGGACGGGTACCACCTGTCGGAGGACCTCGCCAGCACGGCCATCCGATTCCTGACCGATCAGCAGTACGCGGCACCGGGCAAGCCCTTCTTCCTGTACTTCGCCATGGGCGCCGCACATGCTCCGCATCATGTCGCCGGCGAGTGGGTCGATCCCTACCGCGGACAGTTCGATCCGGGCTGGGACGCCTGGCGCCGGGAGCTGTTCGATCGTCAGCTGGGCACCGGACTCGTGCCGGCCGGTACCACGCTCACGGCCAGGCCGCAGTGGGTGACCGCCTGGGATCAGCTCGGCGCCGACGAACGCCGCATGCAAGCGCGGCAGATGGAAGTCTTCGCGGGCTTCCTCACCCACGCCGATGCGCAGATCGGCCGGCTGATCGCGCACCTGGAAAGCAGCGGCCAGCTGGACAACACGCTGATCCTCGTCTTCTCCGACAACGGTGCCAGTGCCGAGGGCGGCGCCCTGGGCAGCGTCAACGAGCATCGGTTCAGCGCTCGCATTCGCGAGCGGGCCGCGGACAACCTGACCCGCTACGACGACTGGGGCGGCCGCCATACCTACAACCACTATTCGTGGGGCTGGGCCTGGGCAGGCAACACTCCGTTCCGGCTGTGGAAGCGCTATACCTGGCTGGGTGGCACGCGGACGCCTCTCATCGTGCACTGGCCCGCGGCTATCGATCCCGGCGGCGAGATCCGCTCCGCCTTCGTGCACGTCAACGATCTGTTTCCGACCGTGCTCGAGGTAACAGGAATCGAGCTGCCTGACGTCGTCGACGGGATCGCGCAGCAGGACGTCGACGGAGCGAGCATCCGGCCGACGTTCGCCGATCCGGCTGCAGCCGGACGCGGCACCCAGTACTTCGAGATGCTCGGTTCCCGGTCGATTGTCCACGGCCGCTGGAAGGCGACGACCAATCACATCTCAGAAGGCGTGCTCGACGAGGAAGAACTTGCCATCGGCAGCAGGGTCTTCGGCGACGACCGCTGGGAACTGTTCGACCTTGACAGCGACTTCTCCGAGGCCACCGATGTGGCGAGCGCAAATCCGCAGGTGGTGAGTGAGCTAGCGGACCGCTGGCTCGCCGAAGCGCGGCGCAATCATGTGCTGCCGATCGACGACACGCTGACCCGCAGAATTGGCGCCATCATCGGCCCCGCCTATCCAGCCGGGGGTGACCGGACGTTCCGGCCGGGCGCGGGCCCGGTCTGCGACGAGTCGCTTCCGCTGCTCTTTGCCGGCTTCCGCTTCACCGTGCACGTGACCGCTGCCGATGAGCCAGCCGGCGTGCTGTTTGCCCTGGGCGACTGGAATGGCGGGTTCGCGCTCTTCGTCGCCGACGGGCGGCTGACCTTCGCGTACTCCCGTGCGGGCGAAATGCTGGAAGTAATCGCCGACCGCGCGCTGCCGCCAGGACCGCAGGATCTCGCCGTGACCTATGCCGTGAGCGGGGACGGTGGCATCTTCCGCCTGCTGCATGGTGACACCGTTGTCGGCCAGCTGGCCTTCGCGGGCGGCCTTCCCGCCATGTTCCAGCACGGCGGTGCTGGCCTCCGGCTCGGCATGGACAGCGGGCTGCCCGTGTCCGTTCGCTACCGACCGCCGGGAAGTTGGAACGGAGAGCTTGTCACCGTCCGGCTCCAGACGCCAGGGCCCGCGATGCCCGGCCCGCTCGACCAGCTGCGGGCGGCGCTGCACGCAGACTGACTGGCGCCGTCGGCGCCCGTGCTACTTATAG
>Ga0335073_10006244_pt1 | contig 16734 bp, 16 predicted proteins | sample Lox_Sample_22_FD_207093 | JGI IMG/M metagenome (GOLD analysis project Ga0335073, IMG submission 207093) | Soil microbial communities from Loxahatchee National Wildlife Refuge, Florida, United States - Lox_Sample_2.2 | ecosystem: Environmental > Terrestrial > Soil > Wetlands | place: USA... | reverse complement strand
CGCGGTCCGGCCGATGCTCGGCGACGACGTAGCCACCGAATGGGTCGCGACGGACGGTCCGCGGATCGCGGATCTCAGCGGTTTCAACGGCGTCTGGGTGGTGCCCGGCTCGCCCTACGCGGACGACGCCGCGGCGTACCGATCGATCAAGTGGGCCCGCGAGCGAGACGTGCCGTTCCTCGGCACCTGCGGCGGCCTCCAGTACGCGGTCGTCGAGTACTTCCGCAACGTGCTGGGCGTCCCCGGCGCCTCGCACGCCGAGTCCGATGGCGTCGACGACAGCAACGTGATTGCCGCCCTTGCCTGCAGCCTGATGGGCGAGGAGCGGCTCGTGCGGCCGATCCCAGGAACCCGGTTCTCCGAGCTCATCGGAGGCGAGCCGCTCGCCGGGATGCACTACTGCGGCTATGGACCCGGCCGCGGCGTCGTCGAGCGCCTCACGGCGGCGGGCATGGTGCTCGAGGCGACCGCGGACGACGCGGGTGCCGAGGTGCTTGAACTGCCGGGGAACCGGTTCTTCATGCTTAGCCTGTTCCAGCCGCAGATCGGCGCGCTCGCCGGCAAGCCGCTGCATCCGCTGCTTGGCGAGTTCGTCCGCTGCGCGCGCGCGTACGCCGGTCAGGCGGTCGCGGGCGCGGCGTCGATCAGCGCCAGCAGCTGATCGCGGTCCGGCCCGGCCAGCGGCGGCCGCTCGGTGCCTCGGGCTAAGGCGAAGACGCGCTCCATCAGGGCCGTGTCGTCGAAGATCTCCCGGTTGAGCGAGAGGCAACAGCGGTTGGCGAGGAACGCCCGAAACGCGTCGGGATCCTGCGGTACCGCGGCCAGGAGTGCACCCTGAAGCCAGCGCATCGACCCGGGCTCGGGGGCGGCGTCGAGGCCGTGGCGGAGCGCCTCCATCTCGTTGAAGCGGGCTCGATCCTCCTCGACGGTCTCGCGATACCACGGGGTCAGCTCGGCCTCGGTGACCGCATCCCACGCCATGGCGAACTCGTAAGGATCGTCGAGGTGCGCGTTGACGGTCTCGGCGAGTCGCCGGGCGTGGAGGAGGCCGAGCGTCATGCCGCGTCCGAGCGAAGGGTTCGTGCATGACCACGCATCGCCGAGTAGTGCCACCCCGGTCGCAACCGGCTTCCCGTCGACGATCATTCGCCGGTAGCGGTCGGCGATCCCGCCCATCGCGACCATGTCGGTGATCGGCTCGCCCTCGAGCCAATGCGCATGGAGCGGGCAGGCTCGCACCAGCGCGGTCCAGGGTCCGACGTCGCGCAGCCGCTTCAGGGGCTTGTCGCCGGCGGAGGTGTAGACCGTCACCGACCAAGTGTCGTTGTCCGATGGAAGCGTGAGCAGAGAGAAGGTCCCGATCGGCATCGCCAACGGGGCGCGGTAGTCGGGCATTCCTCCGCCCGCGGCCCGGAAGAAGCGCCCGTAGTAGATGAAACCCGAGTCCTCGGCCTCCTCGTGGACGGGCGCGGCTCCGGTGGCCTCGAGCCACCGCTGTAGCTGAGAACGCCGGCCCATCGCGTCGACGATCAGGTCGGCCTCGAGTTGCTCGCCGGCGTCGGTGCGAACGCCCAAGATGTGCGGCGGTTTGCCATTGCCCGCGAGGGCGATGAGACCGGCCACGGTCACGCCACGGCGGATATCGAGGCCGGGTTGGGCATCGGCGATCCGGGCGAGCACCTGCTCGAATACGGGCCGGCGCGCAGTGACCGTGCGGAACCGGTCGTCGCCGTCCCGCGGCTCGCGGTCGGTGATCGGCGGTGGCATCATCGGCAGCGGGTCGAACACGGCGCCGCCGGCGGCCTCGAGATCGGCCAGCACATCGGGGAGCGCTTCTTCGAGCACGATCCGGCCCCTCGGCGTCAGGTAGTGCGCCAGGCGGAACTGGCTGACGCTGTCGCGGGACCAGCGCTCCCATGCCTCCTCGAGTGAGCTCGGCGCCGGGTCGGGGTCGCGCTCCACCACGGCCACCTCGTGGCCGTCTCGACGCAACAGGATTCCGGCGGCCAGCCCGCACACGCCCGCGCCCAACACGACGATCTTCGACATGGTCCTTCACCCCTCGCTTGGAAGGAAATCGATCAGGAGCCGGTTGACCTCGTCGGGCGCCTCGAGCTGCATCCAGTGGCCGGGCCCGTCGAGCCGCTCGTAGCGCCACGAGCCGGTGACGTTCTCGGCCGAGTTCGTCATCTGACGCTCGGTCAGCGCGATGTCGCCGGAGCTCCACACCCCCATCGTCTGCGCCTGGATCGGCGGCAGCTCCCGCCCGGGGCTCAGCCACGACTCCGGCGGGATGTTCGCGCGGTAATAGTTCAGCGCCGGGGTGAGCGACTCGTTGGCTTCCATCTCGGCGATGACCGCGTCGGCATCGGGATGGTGGGCCCATGCCCGGAAGTGGGCCCAGTCGTCGTTCGACAGCCACTGCTCCGCGACCCCCTCGAACTGGAACAGCAGCATGTACCAGGACCTCTGGTACTGCTCGAAGCCGCCCTTGCGGAACGTCGACGGATGGCCGACCGACAACACGACCAGGTGGTCGACGTGGTCCGGCACGAACCCGGCGATCGCCCACGCGAGCGCCGCGCCCCAGTCGTGCCCGACGACGTGGGCGTTCGGCGCGCCGGCATCGTGCATCACCGACACCACGTCGCCCACAAGCGCCTGCATCGCATAGGCCCCGACCTCGGCCGGCTTGTCCGAGCGGCCGTACCCGCGCAGGTCGGGAACGATCACCTTGAACCCCGCCTCGGCCAGTGCCGGCACCTGGTTCCGCCACAGCCGCCCCGAGTCGGGGAAGCCGTGGAGCAGCACCACCGGGCGGCCCTCACCCGTCACCTCATATTCGATACCGACGCCGCCTGCGTCAACACGCATTCAATGCCCCCTGTGGTTTGAGCATCTCGTACAGGCGGACGCTATACCACCCCCAGTACACGCGGCAGACGTCTGAGGTCTGCTCCCGACCGGCGTGCGCTCAGCAGCGACGGGGCGCGCCTGTCGGGCGCGCCCCCGTCTGGCTTGCTGGTCAGCCCTGGAGCGCTTCCTCTGGCCGACGCTCCGGCGTGTATTGATCCGCCGGCTCGAGGAAACCGCGCAGCTGAGCGTGCAGCTCCTCGTTGTTCTCATGGCCGTGCACCGAGGTGGCGTGCTCGGCCGCGGCCTGCACCACCTCATCCTCCTCGCCAATGATCACCAGCGAGCAGTTCATCTCGCTGGGCCAACGGCGGCAATCAGCCATCATCCGAGCCATGAAATATTCCTCCTTCCGGTCGCGACACGCCGATCCTCTCGCGTCGGGGCACTAACGTCAAGCGCGTCGGATCGCCGCCCGCACCAAGGCTCGCGACACCCACCTCGACGATCCGCGCCGACGTCGAGAGCCGCCGCGCTAGCGGTCGCGAAGCAACGCGGCCACGCTACAACCGTGGCCCCTGGGCGTCGACGAGTAGCAGCTCGGGCGCGTGCCGCGAAGAGGACGATCGGTGTCGCCGCCGCCCGGGCCGGCCTGACCCGTTGTGTTCGGTCGGGCGGCACGCTGCGCCGGCTTGCGGCCGCGCCCCCGGACCACGCGACCGGCGCCGGGCAGACCTGCATCCGCGTCGCCTACACGGAGCCGCCTTTTAACTAACCGCCGCTGCGGCGGGCACGACCGCGGTGGCGTGCGAGTGAGGCCGCGCGACGCCACGAGACGTTCGCGCAACTTGGGCCCGGCTATCGGCCATGAGGGCAAACGCGAGCATGCCGACGATGACGACAACAACCCCTATGGATAGGGCTATGTTCATGATCACCAAGCCGAGCTCGCGGGTCGGTTGATAACCCTCCCAAGGTTCAAGCGTTCACACCTCCGTGAACTTCGCCTCGCGAGCGGGAGGGACGGTGCGGAGGGATTGCTTTGCCCGAGCGGATGGTGTCGGTCGATTGGTGAGCAGTGTGGAGGTTTCGTTTGATCAGCCAGGCGCGGCGGCTGCTCCGGAGGAGGGTCCGAGCGGCCTGGCCCGGGCGCCGACGATTAGGTGCCCCCGGAAGCGATTCCGGCCGCGCGGTCGTAGCGTCCGTACGATGGCGAAGCGGGGATGGATGCGTCATTGGTGGAGCTCATCGGTGAAAACGTGCCGGGTGTGACGTCCGTGCTTGCTCGGAGCATCCCTGCGGATCCCTCCCGTGCGATGGCGCCGGCTGACGCCGGCTGGGTCGAGCTGCGCGATGTCCGGGTCGGATATGAGATGTTCGGTGAGGGCGAGGACACGGTGGTGTTGTTGCCGCCGTGGGCGATCGTCCATTCGCGTTTCTGGAAGGCGCAGATCCCGTATCTCGCCCGCCATTTTTGGGGTGGTCTCGTTCGACGCCCGAGGTAACGGGCGCTCTGGTCGACCGATCCGGGCCGAGGACTACGCGGTCGCGGTCGAGGCCGAGCACGCAGTCGCGGTGCTCGAGCACTTGGGGGTAGGGCGTTGTGTGCTGGTCGCGCATTGCGGCGCGGCGCCGGTGGCGGTGCTCTTGTGCGCCGAGCAGCCTGAGCGGGTTGCGGGGGCGGTGTTCATGTCGCCGGCGCTGCCGCTGACGCCGCCGCTGCCCGAGCGCGCCGGGTTCGACTTCGAGGCGATCCTCCCTGATTACGAGGGGTGGGCGAAATCGAACCGCCACTACTGGCAGGCAGACTTTCGGGGCTATCTGGAGTTCTTCTTCTCTCGCTGTTTCACCGAGCCGCACTCGACCAAACAGATCGAGGACTGCGTCCGCTGGGGACTGGAAACCTCGGGCGAGACGCTCGCGCTGACGATCGACGCCCCCGACCTCGACGGCGACCTTCTCGAACTGCTCGGCCGCGTCCGGTGCCCGCTGCTGGTCACGCAGGGCGACGAGGACGCGATCGTCCCGCCGGACCGGGGCCGTGCTTTCGCCGAGGCAACGGGCGCGGAGCTTGTCGAGTTCGAAGGCGTCGGGCATTGCCCGCACTCCCGTCACCCGGTCCGCTTCAACCTGATTGTTCGCGACTTCGCCGAACGAGTCTTCGCCCGCAGCCGGCGTCCCTGCACTTGGCGCCGGGGGCTCCGGCGCCCGAAACGCGCGTTGCTTATCTCCTCCCCGATTGGACTCGGGCACGCGTGGCGCGACGTCGCAATCGCGCGCGAGCTACGCGCGCTCGTGCCGGAGCTTGAGATCGACTGGCTCGCCCAGGATCCCGTCACTCGCGTGCTCCAGGCCTGCGGCGAGCGGATCCATCCCGCCAGCAGGGTGCTGGCGAACGAATCCCGCCACATCGCCGCCGAGGCGCACGGACACGAGCTGAACGTGTTCCAGGCGTGGCGACGGATGGACGAGATCCTGCTCGCCAACTTCATGGTCTTTCACGACACCGCGCGCGAGACCCCCTACGACCTATGGATCGGCGATGAAGCGTGGGAGCTCGACTACTACCTACACGAGAACCCCGAGCTGAAGACCGCCCCATTCTGCTTTCTAACCGACTTCGTCGGCTGGCTGCCGATGCCCGAAGGCGGCGAGCACGAGGCCCGGCTGACGGCCGACTACAACGCCGAGATGATCGAGCAGATCGCACGCTTTCCGCGCGTGCGCGACAAAGCGATCTTCGTCGGCACCCCCGACGACGTCGTCACTGACAGATTCGGCGACGGACTACCGCCGATCAGACCTTGGGTCGAGGACCACTTCGAGTTCTCGGGATACGTGCTCGCACCCGACGCCGCCCCGGTCGACCGCGCCGACGTTCGAACCCAGCTCGAGTTCGCCCACGATGAGCCCGTGTGTCTCGTCACCGTCGGCGGATCCGGGGTCGGCGCCGGGCTCCTGCGCCGAGTAATAGAGGCCCTGCCGCACGCGCGCGAGCGAGTGCCCGGGCTGCGGATGATCGCAGTCTGCGGGCCCAGGATCGACCCCAGCACGCTGCCCACTCGCGACGGGCTAGAGGTGTTGCCCTACGTCGACCGGCTCTCGCGCCATCTTGCAGCCTGCGACATCGCGGTCGTCCAAGGCGGACTCAGCACATGCATGGAACTGGCCGCCGCGAACACGCCATTCCTGTACTTCCCGCTGCGCCGTCACTGCGAGCAGAACATCCACGTCCGCCACCGGCTCGACCGCTACAACGCCGGACAGGCGATGGACTACCAAGCCGAGACACCCGCCTCAATCGGCACGGCGATCGCGAACGCGCTCGACACTCCGAGCAATGGTGGGAGCGTCGAACGCGACGGCGCCGCCCGCGCGGCAACGCTCATCGCTGGCCTTCTCTAGATCTCGGCCAGTAGCGTGGCCGGGCAGATCGCCGACGATAAGAAGTGGCCAGCCCATTCGTGGCGGCAAACTTCGAAACATGTCACTATCACACCTATAGTTATTGCTGCACTTCAGAAATACCAGTGGATTTCCGTAATCGCCAGTGGATTTCCAGTGGAGTTCCGGATCCGGCTCGCCGCCCGAGGCTCGTTCGCCAGGCGCCTGTCTGCCCCGGTTCATGGGCTCGATGGCCCGGCTGCCGGCGGGGCAGCTCGGGGCTCGCGGGGGCCGGGTCGCGGGGCGCGATCGGCGGTTGACGGCTGGCTGTAACTATCCGTCGTTGCCCAATTGGGCAAAGACCGGCAGAAACGTCCACTGCTGATTGGCGTGCTCGGTGCGAGGAGCGACCTGGATCGGTTGATTGCCAGTGCTTGCGAGGCTCATCAGCATATCGTTGTCGCCCTCGAGCAAGAAGAAGTAGGGCGGATTGGCGATGCGTCGGCTAATCCGCCATATCTGCGCGTTCTCGGTCGGTACGACCTGGAGTGCGGCGATTTCCCCCGGTGCGGTGTCCGAGGGCAGACCGATCGCCTGCCCAGGCACCGAGACCGACAGGATCAAGCAATCCTCGGCTGAGTCCTGCGCTTGGAGCGTCCACCTTTGTACAGCAGCCTCCTCGTCTATGGGTTCCTCGAAAAGGAAAATGTCGCCCGCTGTTCCTATCCCCGTGATCGCGTTTCCCGAGGCGCGAGAGACGATCTGGACTGTTGCTGGCATTGGGGTTGTACCTCCTGGGTGTACGCATGTCAGGTCCGATATGAGTGCTCGAGCGCCCGCGCCAATCGCGACGCCGCTCGAGATAAGACCGGAGTGCCGCGGCCGGGCAACGTCATCGCCGTCCTCGACACGGGCCTGAGCCCGGGCGAGCGAGTCCGCGAGCTTATCCCGGAGCTCCGAGGCGTCGGGACCGGGCACCTTGGCCGATCCAGTCATGTCGGTGGTTGCCGTGACGCCGGCGGCGAGGAACGCGTCAAGCTCGGACGGGCGGATGTGACGCGCCGCTGTCCGACCCGCACGGCCGGCAGCTCCGTTCGGTCCATCGTGTTCCTCACCGTCTGGGGGTTCAGGCGAAGCGGTTCGGCGACGTCATTGACCGTGAGGAATGACTCGGCCATCCGGCGCGGATTCTTACAACTGAGTCGAACCTGCGGCAAGCATTCCGATTCTGGGGTGCCGACAGGCACCAACGGAGGTTGAGCGACAAGCTCGCATGTGGCCTTTACCCGAACCGGTAGCTAGCGCCGTGGCTAGCAACGACGACAATCGCGTCAGCTTCGCCAACCGGAGCGGCGGGCGGTATGACGTCATCGTGGTCGGCGGCCGGTGCGCCGGCTCGCCAACAGCGATGCTGCTGGCACGCGCCGGTCTCCGGGTCCTGGTCATCGACCGGGCCGCATTCCCCAGCGACACGATCTCCGAGCATGCGATCAAACCACCCGGCGTGGCGCAGCTGCAGCGGTGGGGACTGCTCGGCGATCTGCTCGCCACGGACTGCCCGCCGATCCGTGCCCGTCATGTCCAGCTCGGCCAGCGTGTGCTCGACCTGCCTTCCCTCTCTCCGGCGCGCTGCCGCCGCTGGCGCCCCGCCGCGTCATACTCGACGCACTGCTGCTAAAGCAGCCAGCGCGGCGGGAGCGGAGGTATGGGAAGGCGTCTCGTTGCAGAACCTCATCTGGCAGAACAACCGTGTCACCGGAGCGCACGTCCGGGACCACGATGGTACGTCCGCGTCGTACACGCCGCGATGCTAGTCGGCGCCGACGGGCGGAACTCGCGGGTCGCGCATCTGGTCGGCGCCCCCGTCTACAGCGATGTCGGCCACGCTTCGGTCGCCTACTCCTGTCGCACCTCACGATCGAGTTCACGATCGAGTTCACGGGCGGCGTCGTATGGCGATTCGATGTGCCGAAGGCAGCCAAGAAAACCGCCCAGAGCGTGACTTGCGAACTCGGCGGCACCTTCAGCTGATCAGGACATCTTGATCGTCATGCTCAGCTGACCGATCGTCTCGCCGGCGCTGACCAACTGCATCCCGACCAGGTGATTGATCAGCTTCGCCCAGGCGGACGAGATGTGCAGCCCGCCGCTCATCGTGCCTCTGGTCGTCGACATGCTCACCTTCGGCGAGGACATCGTCGCGATGACCAATCGGTGACCGTTGACGATCGCCGACAGCGTGGCCTTCCCGCTCTTGTGGGAGAGGACGTAGGAGTACACACGGACGACCTTGCTGCCTTTCTTGTACTGGACGCCGCCCTGGGCGTTCATCGTCCCACCCATGGTCGGGACGGTGACCGTGCCGCCGATCATCGGCATCGACAGCGAGCCATTACCCACCTTGGCCGGGCCGATCGGAGTGACGGTTACCCCGCGTGAGCGCAGGAATGCGGCGATTTGCATCGACGCCTTTACCGTCGCGTGCCCGCCGACCACTTTCTCATTCTTGGCAAGCGCGGGAGCAGCGATTGCGACCGTACACAAGCCGGTCGCGACCGCGACCACGGTGGTCTTGAACGCTCGAGACATATGCAAACTCCTGAGGACGGGTAACAGGGAATGCCGACTGCCGGGAGACCCCCCTTGAGCACAGCCCACAGTCGCTATCAAGGGTACGCCGATGCCCTCGGCGGCGGGGACATTTTCTGCGGCCGAGGCGGGCTGGCCGGACTCGCCACTCGATTTCAGGCAGTCTTCAGGGCGTGGGGCCTTTCCGATACCGGTGGCGAGCGCCGGAGAACCTGATCAGCGTCGAGGACTACCGGCGCGCCGCGGCCAAGCGCGTCCCGCGGCTGGTGTGGGACTACATAGAGGGCGGTGCGGACGATCTGGTCACCGTTCGCCGTAATGTGACGTCGTTCTCGCGGTGGTCGCTGCGGGCGCGCATGATGACCGCGTACCCCAACCGGCAGCTGTCGACCACGGTCGCCGGCGTCGAGGTCGATCTCCCGGTGCTGCTCGCTCCCACCGGGGCTCTCGGCCTGTCGCAATGGCGCGGCGACCTGGCCGCGGCCCGCGCCGCGGAGGCGGCGGGTACTCGGCTGGTCATGAGCACGGCCTCCTCATGGACGATCGAGGAGGTCGCGGAGGGGACGCACGCCGATCACTTCTTCCAGCTGTATCCGGGCGGCGACGAGACGGCCACGCTGATGCAGCGCGCCTGGCGCGCCGGCTTCCGGGCGCTGTTCGTGACCGTCGACGTGCCGGTGATCGGGAACCGCGAGGGCGAGCGGCGCTACGGCTACACCCGCACGGGAACGATGGGCCGCGCGCTCACGCTCACCCCGCGCGAGGCGCTCGACATGGCGCGTCACCCGCGGTGGTTGGTCGACCTCTACCGCCACGGACGTGGCTCGATGCGCAACCTGCTCCCGGACGGCGGCGTGATGGCGACGTTCGAGTCGATCGACATCCTCCACCGCGAGATCGATCGCGCGACGTTCTCCTGGGACGATCTTCAGTGGATCCGCGAGCACTGGCCGGGCAGCGTGTACGTGAAAGGGCTGCTCGACCACGAGGACGCGGTGCGCGCGGTCGCGCTCGGCTGCGAGGGCGTCGTCGTCTCCAACCACGGCGGCCGTCAGCTCGACCACTCGCTGGCCGCGCTCGACGCGCTTGCGCCCATCGTCGCGGCGGTCGGCGACCGCGCCGAGGTACTGCTCGACGGCGGCGTCCGGCGCGGCACCGACGTGGTCAAGGCGCTCGCGCTGGGAGCACGAGCGGTCCTGATCGGACGGCCGCAGATCTACGGGCTGATCGTCGGTCGCGAGCGCGGGGTCGTCGACGTGCTCGAGATCTTTCGTGCCGAGCTCGACCGGGCCTTGACGCTGATGGGCGCCCAGAGCGTGCACGAGCTCGACCGCTCCTGGTTGATACCTCACGATGCTCCGGAGGCCCAGGAGCCGGGAGGCGCTTATTCCAGGCTCTCGGACGCCGGCTCGAACCGCAGCTGACGATGCGCGTGGTCGGGCCGGGCGTGCTGCACATCCCGGCGGGTGATCGCCAGGAACGCGACGATGCAGAAGATCACGATCGTGAGCGCCAGAGCCACCGGCCCATCACCGAGTCCAAGACCGCCGGCGCTCTTGGGCTTGCCCATCCAGTCCGCGAATGAGGCGCCGAGCGGCCGGGTCGCGACATACGCGAACCAGAAACAGAAGATTGCGTTCCACCTGAGCCGCCAGTAGCCGACGGCGGGAATTGCGATCACGGCCGCGAACAGGACTCCGGAGGCGAAGTATCCGAGTCCGAACGTCGTCGCGGTGAGGTCACCGAGCGCCGTCCCCATCGCGAACGTCGCGACGACCGTCGCCCAGTAGAACAACTCGCGCCGAGGCGTGTCGACGCTGTGGATCGAGAGGGTCCCCTCGGTCCGGTACCAGCCGATGAACACCGCCGCCAGCGCGACCGCGTACAGCACGCTTGATGCGATGGATGGGACGCCGAAACCCACGTGGAGGACATCGGCCGCCATCGTCCCGAACACGCCCACCGCGACCACGGCCAACCAATAGGTCCATGCGATGTACCGGCGCACGTGGAACTGCAGCGCGAGCGCGGCCACGAACCCGATGAACCCCAGCACCACCGCGATCTTGGGATCCATCGCGTGGACGAGATAGTCGGACGCCGACTCGCCCATCGCGGTCGAGAGGGCCTTGATCGCCCAGAAGTACGCCGTGATCTCCGGCACCCGCAGGGCGCCGCGGACCGTCAGGCGTCCGATCAGCACGCGATCCATCACGACCTACAAACGCGCTCGCGGCCCCGGAAGGCGTGGTCGTAAGGGAAGTCTCACTCCCGTAAAGCGTGCGTCAGCTGTGCAATCGCGGCCGGCATCCGCCGGTCGACCCCGTCGTGGTTGCCGTCGAACAGCTCGAGTGAGTGCGCGATCCCCAAGCGCCCCAGCTCGACCGAGAGAGCGAGCGCGCCGAGGTCCAGAAAGAACTCATCGTGGCGGCCGGCGTCGATGTAGATCCGGCGCAGGCCGGCGAGGGCTTCGACGTGGTGAGCGGCCATGCGCACCGGATCGAGCGCCAGCCAGCGCTCCCACACCTCCTCGATGGGGCGTCCGGTCAGCGAGTCGAACGGGATCAGCGCCATGCCGGGCCGCCCCGGGTCCGGGGTGTACGCGCACGCGGTGCCGTACGCCGCGAACAGCACCGGACATTCCCTCCAGTCGAAGCCGGGCTCGTCGATGCGCTGCTCGAACGCTTCCCACGAGCCCCCGAACTCGTCGCGCAGCATCCGCGCGGCGGCGGGGAACAGCGGGCGGTAGCACGACTCGAACAGCGCATCGCCGGCGTGCGAGGCCAGTGCGCCGAACACGTCGGGTCTGAGCATCGACAGTGCGAGCGCGCCATACCCACCTGACGATTTGCCGGACACGCCCCGATGCTCGCGCGCAGCGAGCGTCGGGTACCGACCGTCGACGAACTCGACCACCTCATCGCACACATAGTCGAGGTAGCGCCCGGTGCTCGTCGAGTTCAGGAACTGGGACCCGCCGCGCGAGGTCCAGGCGTCGACGAACACGATCACCGCCGGTGCCGACTCGCCCCTGGCGAACATGGAGTCAACGCGCTCGACGGTCGTGAGACCGTCCGAGTCGGGCGCGAGCCACTCCTCGATCCGGCCGCCGAACCCCTGCAACATGTAGATCGTCGGGAGCCTCGCTCGGCCGCTCGCTCCGACCGCCACGCCGGGCGGTCGGTACACGTACAGAGGCCGGTGCGACGGGTCGCCGAGAGGGTTGTCGGCGAGCGCCTCCGAGCGCACCACGACCATATCGAGCGATCCCGCCAGCGGCCGGTCCCACGACGTCGCCCACCCATCGACCTCGTCCAGGCTCACATCCGGTCACGCTAACGCACATCGAGCAGATTCGGACGCGTGCATCATGTCGGCCGGCCGGGGACGATGACAAGCCCGACCGGGTTGGTACCGACCGACACCGGGATCCTGACCGGAGAGGAGCGCTCCTCGGTCAGGAGCCCGCCGGGGCCGATGCGCAGCGCGTGAAGCTGGTTGCCCTCGCCGGCCGGAATCTGGCGAACGGCGCGCATGTCGAGCAGGAAGATCACGCGGCCACTCGGGTCGATCTGGAAGTTCCACGGGTTGCCGGGAGCGTTGAGTCGCACGGACTGGATCGGCCGTGGGTCGGTTGGATCGCGCGCGATGTCGAACACGGTCATGCTGTCGCTCCCGGCATTGCCCGAGTACATCCGCGTTGCCGCCGCGTTCACGTGCGTCCAGCAGGGCAGAGACGAGTTTGGATTCGCGATCGCCCGCAGGAACGTGAGGCGGCCATCGTCATTCCAGCGGTAGACGATCGTCTCGTCGAGGTTCGCGATCTGCGCGTACAGGATCTTTGCCCGCGGGTTCGACGCGAGTCCGGCCGGCCAGACGTTCGGGACGCGTTGCCTGCCCGGGAACACCGCCTTGGCCAGCCTCAGCGGCGAGTTCGGTCCCTCGGTCAGCGTGCCGCCGGCACCGATCCGAAACGCCCGGAACACGCCCGACTCCTCGCTCGAGATCAGGACCTTGCGATCCGGCGTGACGTATGCCTGCAGCGGCGAGGAGTCCGGCGGCACGTTGATCGAAGAGATCGGCGCGCTGAGCGACCCGTCGGCGCGAACGTGAAAGCTCGTGTAGTTGGCCGGCGTGGTGCTCAGGTCGCGCACCCCGTCCTGCGCCTTATTGGCCACGATCAGCGTGTTGCCGGCGAGTCCGAGACTCGTGGGCGCCGCCCCGTTTGAGGGGAACGGCGACCCGGCCACGGGGGTGAGCCCGCCACCGGAATCGATGTGGAAGACCGCGATCGTGTCCGAGCTCGAGTTGACCGCGAACAGCAGCGTGCGGCTTGGGTTCGTAATCACCTCCTGGTCGGCGTCGAGGACGCCTGAGTCGCTCAGGTCGTGCGAGCCGCTCCCGCCGGTCGGGTAGCGGCGCACGCCGTGTCCGCTCAGCGCGCCGGTTCGATAACGGAACGCGAGGATCTGGTTCGAGTCCTGCGCCCGCGAGTTGGACTCGATGTAGACGGTGCCGCTGAGCGGAATCGCGCGCTTGTGGCCCCGGGTCGCTCCGATCGCCGGTGTGGTGGCGAGGGCCGCGATCGCGCACGTAGCGGCGATGGCAGAGATCCGGTGTTTCACGCGCGCATCATCGCTTAGATGGACCCGCCGTCCGGATCCGCTGCGATGCTCTCCAGCGTGTACGACCGTTTCGCCATCGCCCCGGCCACGGGCGTCCGCCGGCTGATGATGACCGCCGCCGCCCGCGCGCTCGACGACGGCCGCACCGAGATCAGCGTGAGCGACGTGCTCCTCGCGCTGTCGCTCGACCGCGACACCGGCCCGCTGCTGGCCGAGCTCGGCGCGGACGAGCGCGCGATCCGTGCCGCGGTGGTCGGCGGGGCTTAGCGGCCCCTCACGCCTGCTGCTGCTCGACCCACGCCAGGATCGCGCGCGAGTGCGTGATCACCGTGCCGTCGGGGAGCTTCAGCGCCGGCAGCCTCGTGGTGCCGGTCGCGTCCTGTAGCTCGTCGCGTGAGCCCTTGCGGAGGAACGGGATCGGGCTTCCATGCCCGGCGATGATCTTCTCGTACTCGATGCCCTTGGCGTGCATCGCCTCCTGCACCCGCCGGCAGGGATGGGCCTTCGGGCCACCCTCATCGCCGTGGCAGACGTACAGGATGGGAAGGGGTGCTCCGGTCGACATGCGGTCTTACTCCTCGAGTTCGTCGATCCACGCTGACGGCGCCATCACGCCGTCGCCCCCCTCGGGCCGGTCCGAGCCTACCGCGATCAGCTCGAGGCCGTCCTCGCCGCCTTCGAACGCGCGGACCGCCTCCGGGCTGACCCGGATCACGTCCCACCGGCCGATCGAGTGGACCTCGTCGTCGATTCTCATGCGGCCCGACCCGCCGACGACCACGTATGCCTCCTCCTGCTCGCGATGGCTATGCCCGACCGGTGAGCGAACGCCGGGCGCGAAGCGGAAGTAGCTGATCCCGAGGTGCTCGGAATCGAGGTACTTGCGCGCGAACCGACCCTCGACCCCCGGTGCGCGCTCGCCGGCGGAGTCCTCGACTTCCTTGAGATTCTTTATCGTGAACCGTGACATGGCCGGAATTGTCCTCCTGTAATCATCTAGGGGGTCAAACGAAAACAGGAGGAAGGGATGAAGATCGGTCGCTTGTTGCTCCGGCTCACCGTCGGCAGCCTGTTCTTCGGGCACGGCACGCAGAAGCTGTTCGGGTGGTTTGGCGGGCACGGGCTCGGCGCCACCGCGAACATGTTCGACAGCATCGGGATGAGGCCCGGTAACCGGAACGCGGTCGCCGCCGGACTCGCCGAAGCCGGTGGCGGCGCCGGCATCGCGCTCGGCCTCGCGACTCCGCTATCCGCATCGGTGCTGGTCTCGACGATGCTCACCGCGATCAATCGCGTCCATCTCAAGAGCGGCCCATGGTTGACCAACGGCGGCTACGAGTACAACATCGTGCTGATCGCGGCCGTACTCGCGCTCGTCGAGGTCGGGCCTGGCGAGCTGTCTCTGGACCACCTGCTCGATAACGAGCGAACCGGCCCCGGCTGGACGCTGGCTGCGCTGGCGCTCGGCGTCGCGGGGGCGCTCGGCGCTCACTTTGCCGCGGAGGCCTATCCGGCCGCGGTCGAGGCGCCGGCGGACGCGACGGGCGCGGCCTCGAGCAACGGCGACGCGGCCGCGCCGACCGAGACGCAAGAGGCCGGCACCGCGCAGTAACCCGACCCGCACCCGGTCCTTCAGCGGCTCGCGAGCGCGCGCGTCGTCGAGATGCCCGGCCGCTGAAGACTCCGGACTGTCAGCCGATTGTCAGGCGTATAAGGCATCCTCAGTCGGGGGCTTTGCCGTGGCGTGACGCCACCTCCCTGACCCGAGACCGTTCCGATCCCGATCGACCGGAGGCTGTTGACTGTGAGAAGGCTTGCGAGGTTCTGCTTCACCCACCGCCGGCTGGTCGTACTCGGCTGGGTGATCGCGCTGATCTGCCTGACCGTCATCCACTCCGCGGTCGGGAGCGCCTACAGCGACAACTTCCGCCTGTCGGGGACGCAGAGCTTCGATGCCGTGAACCTGCTCGAGCGCAGCGCGCCGAAGGCCTCGGGGGATACCGAGCAGGTCGTGATCGCGACGGGGCGTGGCCGGGTCACCGATCCGGCGGTGCGGTCGCAGGTGACATCGATGCTCGCCAGACTCGCGCGCCAGCCGCACGTAACCGAGATCTCCTCGCCCTACGGTCCCCGCGGCGCGACACAGATCTCGCCCTCGGGCCAGGTCGCTTTCGCCAACGTCACGTTCGACGTCCAGGCCAACAAGATCTCCGCCGCGGCGGCCAAGAACTTCGTCAACGCCGCTCGCGCGGGCTCGGGCAACGGCGTCGAGATCGAGGTCGAGGGGCAGGTTGCGCAGGCGGCCAACCAGCAGGGTGCGGGCGGCCTCCCATTCGGGATCCTGGCCGCCGGCGTCGTGCTTTTCATCGTGTTCGGGTCGCTGCTGGCGACGGCGCTGCCGCTCGTCACCGCGGGACTTTCGCTTGGCACGGGCGTTGCCGCGATCGGGCTGCTCTCGCACGTGATCCAGATGGCCTCGTTCACGAACGAGCTCGCGCTGCTGATCGGCCTCGGGGTGGGAGTCGACTACGCGCTGTTCATCGTGACGCGCTACCGCCAGGGCCTGTTACGAGGATTGAGCGGCGAGGAGGCGGTCGTCGAGTCGCTCGACACGTCAGGCCGCGCTGTGCTGTTCGCCGGGATGATCGTCTGCATCGCGATGCTCGGCATGTTCGCGCTCGGCGTCAGCTTCCTGTACGGGGTCGCGGTCGGCACCTCGATCGCGGTCGCATTCACGGTCATCGCCGCCCTGACGCTGCTCCCGGCGCTGCTCGGGTTCTTCGGCATGCGTGTCCTGCGGCGCCGCGAGCGCCGTGCGCTGAACGCGGGCAAGCTCCGCACAAGCGATGAGTCCGCTGGGTGGGCTCGCTGGGCGGGCTGGATGGAAAAGCGACCGGCGTTGTTCGCCACGGTCGCCGCCGGCGTTCTCATTCTGCTCGCGATCCCGTTCTTCTCGATGCGGCTCGGATCGGCCGACTCGGGCTCCGACCCGACCGGCTCGACCACCCGGAAGGCGTACGACCTCCTCGCCGAAGGGTTCGGGCCCGGCTACAACGGTCCGCTCCAGCTGGTCGCGCAGGTGTCGGGGCCCGCGCAGGAGGCGGCCTTCGCCCGCGTCGAGCGGACCGTCGCGTCGACTCCAGGCGTCGTCGGGTCCACCCGCCCCCAGCTCATCCCCGGCCGGACCCCGGGGGCACCCGGCGTCGCGCTCGCCGACGTCTATCCGAAGGGCTCGCCACAGGACGCCTCGACGTCGAACCAGCTTCACGCCGTCCGCGGTCAG